>Ga0181343_1000608_pt1 | contig 15213 bp, 21 predicted proteins | sample Su13VDMLBSD_FD_130110 | JGI IMG/M metagenome (GOLD analysis project Ga0181343, IMG submission 130110) | Freshwater viral communities from Lake Michigan, USA - Su13.VD.MLB.S.D | ecosystem: Environmental > Aquatic > Freshwater > Lake | place: USA: Michigan | collected 2013-07-15 | reverse complement strand
GGGGTGTCGGACGATGTAGAAGTCCACGGTGTCGGCGACACGGACGGGGTCTTCACTCGTGGCAAGACCGGGGATGGCGGGGACGACGGCGGTGCTCCCGAGGGTGACCTCCCGCCACACGGGCAGCCCTGCGTTGCGGACGCCCGTGCTGCGGTTGAAGTTCTGGTTGAAGTAGACCCGCTTCCGCAGACCCTCAAACGGGTTCATCACCTGGTCGATGCCGTCCGCGTACGCGGGTGCCGCGACGGACTGCCCGTCCCATGTCCGGAACTTGATCTCGAACGCGGTGCTCTGGCCCGTGAGTTTCGCGACGAACGGCTCACTCAATGCGCCGACCTTGTGGCCCCCGTCGGTCTCGTAGGCCCAGCAGAACTCCATCGAGGTGTTCGGCCCGAACGTCCCGCCCATCGTCCCCGACGCCGCGCAGAGTTCGGCGGACGGGACGTTGCTGGACCCGTACGGGACGTACGCCTCGGAGTAGAAGTTGGTGAAGTCCTCACGCAGGTTGAGGTCCTCCTCGCGCCGGGCGGTGATGCCGCGCACGGCCCCGTACGGTGGGATCTTCCCGACCGTAGGGGTGTCCTTGTGGACGAGGCCGAGGATCTCGATGGCATCGGCCGGCAGGTCGTAGAAGCGATGCTTGATCTTCCACGACAGGTCGTCGACGTTCGACGTGCCACGGAACGGCTCACGGAGACGTATCTCGGTGCCGCTGACGACCGCGTCGATGAGGTAGTCCCGACCTTGGATGGCGATGACCTGCCCCTCCCACTCGTAGGGGTAGGACTCGATGGCTCGCACGGGGCCGGAGAACGTGACGCGACGGCGGTTGTTCACCACGCTCGCGTTGATGATGCTCACGCCGTCGGGCTGTGCCGGCACGACATCGGGCCAGATGTCCATCTGGATGGTCCGCATGGCCCACGCCCACCGCTTCTCCGTCCAGAGTGCCATGTACGCGTCGTTGATGAGGATGTCGAGTTGCTCGTTGTAGACGGCCAACTCCGGGGAGTAGTCGGTGATCGACTTCACCTTGTTCCGCGCTTCGGTCAGGTTCATCCGGTGTCCTCCCCCTCATAGTAGTACGGGCGGCATGGGAACGTTATCCCATGCCGCCCTACCTTGTGCGGCTACAGCAGTGTCAGAACTGCTTGTAGACCCAGACCGCCGCGACGTTGCCCGCCGCAGCCGCCAGGCTCACGCCGCACGCGTTCGCGGTGTCGGCGGCCGCAAGCGCGTTGGCGCGACCCACCGCCGTGTTGTCCACGACGAGGGCAGTGCCAGCCGCCGCGACCGCGTTGTCCACGGCCGCCACTTCGACGTAGCCCGACACGACGATGTCGATGGGCTGCGGCGAGGCGACCGTCCCGGTCACGCTCTCCAGGGCCACACCCACGACGAGCGGGTTGCCGAGGGCGAACGTGCTCGGGGCCGACACGACGACCGCGACCTTGGCCGCGCCCGTCTGCGTGGTGTCGAACGCGACCCACTGCCCCGCCGTGATGGCGGTGGTGGTGAGGAACGACTCGACCTGACGACGGTTGGAGATGCCCGCGCCGAGGGTGGTGGTGCCACCCGCAGCGAGGTTCGCGGTCGTCTCGAGGTACTGAACGAGGGTGGAAGTGGCCATGGTTAGTAGACCTCACCGTTGAAGAGCACCGCGCAACTGGCGAGGTTGTCGGCGATGAGCTGACCCTTCCAGTAGATCTGCGCCGAACGGGCGGTCGTGCCGGGGATGAACTCGAACGGGCTGACCGCGAGGTCGCCGTCGGAGTGCATGACCAGCTTGATGCCGTCGAAGTTGATGAAGTACATCGTGTTGAGCAGGCCCGTGTCCGTGGGGGCACCGCTGAGGAACACGTCCTGGACGACCGCGGCGTTGCCGAAGGCGAGGGACATGTAGCCGGCGTTGAGCTGCTTCTCGTCGATGTAACGCTCCTGCTGGAACAGGGCGCGACGGTAGTTGGCGTAGCCGGCCTCGGAGGCGAGGATGAGCTTCACCTCGCCCATCGGGGCGCGGGCAGCCGTCTCCGCCGCGAGCTGCTGCATCCCACGGATGCCGTCGGTGCCGAACGCGCCGCCCGCGTTGAACGAGCGGTTGAACAGACCGTAGCCGTCGGGCACGATGGAACGGGCAAGCCCGCCGACCGTGTTCGTCTGGCCGGCGGCCGTCGGGGCACCCTGCTGCAGGAAGCCCGTGGTGGCACCGGACGCCGGGTCACCACAGAGGGTGCCGAGGCTGGTGAGCACCGTGCTGTTCGCGGCGACGAGCTGCTTGTTGATCTCGCGACGGAGCATCCCCATCACGTTCCGCATACGGGCCTCGACGATCTTCACGATCGCCTTCTCACCGTTGTTCTCCAGCTCCTCCTTCTTCGTGATGACGATGGGGGCCACGAAGTCCGACCACTCGTAGAGGGCCGGCTGCATGACGTCCTGCACCGCGAGGGAGACCGGCTCGTAGCCGGTGCCGAGCTGGGTGATGGTGGAGTGCTCGCTCACGGCGAGGGGACGCTGGATCTTGATACCGCCGTCCTCGTACTCGATGCCGCCCAGACGCTTCGCGAAGTCGAGGAAGGGGACGCGCTGGAAGAGCTCGTCGACTTCGCCGTCGCGGATGCTGAACAGGGTCGAGGAGAGGAGTTCGTTGCTGATGGGCATGTGAACCTCTGACCTGACTGTGGGTGGTTGCCGACACTATGTCGGCGCGGGAGTTCGGTTGGCCCCGGTGGGGCTCCGCTTCCCCCAGTTGACCACACCGGGTGTCCCTGTCGGGGCCGGTGTGGCGGGTCGGGAGGAGTTGCACCCTTCTACGTTCATTGTAGTAGTTCGGCGTCCTAATGGAAACTACTTCATGCCGTTCGCCTTGTGGAACTGGTAGGCCTCCCAGGCCGACTTGAACTTGGGGGGTGCGGCGTTCCGCACGGCGTTCCCGGTGCTTGTCTTCTTGAGGGTGTCGCGCTGCGCCTGCTTCACGGCCTCGGACTGCTGCCGGGTGAGTTGGCCCTTCACGATGAAGTAGGCATCCTCCAACTTCAACTCGGGTCGCTCCATGAGCAGCTTCGCCACGGGAACACGCACCTCGTCGGAGGTGAGGTCGGGGTGCTGCGACTTGAACGAGTCGAGGCTGACCTTCATGCGCTGCGCCTCGAGGTCCTGCTGCAGGGGCGACAGCATCTTCTGCATCATCTCGGCGGCCTGCTTGTTGATGCGCTCCTGCAGCCCCTCGTCGCTCCACGGGTCGTGTTGCAGGGGTGCCTCGGCCTGTGCCTTGACCGACTTGGCGAACTCACTCTCGGATAGGAGGGCGCGTTCGTTGGCGAGGGTCTGACGCTCCTGCTCGAGCTGGGCGCGCAGGGTGGCGAGTTCCTGCGTCTTCTGCGTGTACGACGCGCGGAGGTTGCCGACCAGTTTGCGCCCGTTCTCGGGGAGGTGTTCGAGGATCTTCTTGTAGTCGGGCAGGCCACGGTGACCGCCCTTCAGTTCCGGGTGGTCGTCCCACGCGGACCCGGTGAGTTCGTCCAGGTTGATGTCCTCGACCTCGTCGGTGGCATCGGTGGGTCCGTTGTCGGTGACCGGTGCTTCTACCACCTGGGTGTCGGCGGTGTCTGGCGTGTCGGTTGGCATGTCGTGAAACCTCGTTGGGGGTGGTTGGCCGTGGTGGGTTGTCGGCCCACCACGGCGTAACATCTGTTCAGTTGTTCATCCGTTCATATCTACATCCGTATTTCCGCGCATGGTCAGGCCATGCGGGAGGCGAACAGCGTGTCGGTATCCACCTCGCCCTCGCCCTCGGGGGACTCGGTGTACTCGCCCTCGCCCATCTCCTCGGCACCGCGCTCGGTGATCTTGCGGAGAAGGAACTTCTTGAAGCCGGGGGACTTGGCGACCATGTTCATGCGACCCGCGAGGCCCTGCAGTCCTGCGTCGTCGGTGACCACCTTGAGGTCGACCACCGCATCCTCGGGGAGGATGCCCGCATCCACCGCATCCGCGATGGCCTTGGAGAACATCGTGAGCAGTCGAACGAACTCGGGCGGCAGGGTCGTGGCCGCACCGAACTTGTCGTACTTCTCCTCGATGCCGAACAGGGGCAGAAGGCGGTTCGCGGCCTCGACCAGCGCGGTCGTGCCCTTGGCGGTGAACCGACCCTTGGGGCTGGCCTCCGCGTACATCTCGTCCTCGGTCTCCTCGACCTCACCCTGACGGGTCATGGCCGTGGCGCGCATCTTGTCGAGGTCGGACTTCTCATCGGGGGTCATGCGGACTCCTTTGCTTGGTCGTGGGCGTGTGCCTGTTCCAACATGGAATGGGCCGGGAAGGTCTCGGTGGCGGCGCGCACCTTGTCGCCGTCGAACCGCTTGAGGTTGTCCGTGTACGTCCGTGCAACGTCGTCGGCGGCCTTGCGGTCGTCGTGGATGCGGGACATCTGCCGTTCGTAAAACGCATCGCCGCCCAGGTCCTTCTCGTTCACGAACCCGCGCGACCGCATGATGGACTCCTCGGCGCGCTTGTCCGTGACGTGGCCGCCCACGGATGCGGAGTAGAACCCCGACCCGCCAAGGCCTGCACGCCAGTCCGTGCCCCACAGCATGGCGGTCCTGGCCGGTAGGCCGATGAGCCGACGGGACTCCGACCCGCACCGCGGACACGGGATGGGCGCGGACGGCTTGGCGAGTGCCTCAAACTTTCCGTGGTCGCTGCACACGGCGTCGTAGAGCGGCATCGGCTACGCGCCCCCGATGACGTCGGACGTGGTGGCCTCGGCGGTCGGACCCGTGGTCGGTTCGGTGCCGGGGACGGACGCCCGCTCGGGTGCTGACGTCTCGTTGAACGTGACGGGCAACCCGTACAGGCGGACGACCTCGTCACGGATGGCGTCCGTCGGGACACCCAGGGCGGTCAGGGCCGGGAGGAGTTGCAGGAGTTGCTGCTTCCGCACCATGTCCGTCAGCGGGGTGGTGCCACCGTCCGTGGCGTAGAACGTCCAGTCAGCGTCCAACTTCGTCTCGGACACGACCTTCGCACCCTCCGTCGTGGCGACGACCACCTGCTCGCTGTCGTCGACGAGGGGGATGAGCATACGGACGTAGAGGTTGGCGACCTGCTCGATGGCACCGTCGCGGTCGCGGGCCATCTTCCCGAGTTCACTTGCCGTGTACTGCATGAGGGCGGTGACCTCGGTGGCCGTCGCCTTGCTCGCCTCGCCACGGGTGAACCCGGCGGTGAGGCTCCCCTTCTGCATATCCTGTTCGACGTAGTTCAGGTACGCCGCGTGGTTGCTGCTGATGGGGACGTTCGGCACCACGTCGATGAGCCCATTCAGCGTGTCCCCGTCCACGGGGATCATCGCACCGTCGACGCCCGACGTGATCTTCGCGAGTGCCTCCGGGTCGAGTGCCCCCTCCTTGTAGATGAACTGGCGGCTGTCCCGTCGGACGGCGTTGGCCCAGAACGTGCGGAGGATGTTCTTCTCGAACACCTGGTCGTAGATGCGGGCCATCGCCGCGTACCCCTCCATCGGACGGTCGGGGCGACGGGCGAAGTAGAACGGCACGAGGTTGGACAGGAGTCGGCCGTCGTAGGTCGTGACGGGGATGCTGTCGCGCGACAGGAGTTCCGACCCGTTCTTGTAGTGGTTGGACCAGAACAGGAGTTCCCTGTTCACGAAGTCGTACATCTCGACGATCTCGATGTAGAGGTACTCGTTCGGGAGGTCGGGGCTGTCGCCGTAGGAACGGTACGAACGGTCGGTGTTGCGCTCATAGTCGGTGAAGTAGTCCTTCTGAGGGGCACCGACCAGCTTCTTGTTGCCGAACTTCTCCGTCGCCTCGTCGATGCTGATGTAGTAGACGTGGCCGATGAACCGACTGTCCTCCCACGCGGCGGCGTCGCGGTCGAGGATGACCTGCCACGGGGGGACGGCGCGCATGGCGACCTTCCCGAGCAGCGTGTTGCTCTCCCTCGGTGCCAACTTGAGGAACGAGTGCGTGTAGATGAGGGCCATGCGGGCGGCGTTCTCGAACTGCTGACGCCCGTCGGACAGCCAGTTGTTCGTCAGTTCCCGCACCAGGACGTCGTCCCCCTTGCCCGTGAGGTCGGCCTTGACCTCGACGCTCGGATACTTGGTGAACAGGCTCCCCATCATGGACTCGATGGCGGCGTAGGCGTCGGCCGTCTCGACACGGATGGACGAGTCCGCCACGACGTCCACGTCCTCGTAGAACTTGGTCAGATAGGCGTTGCGGAAACGCCGCATACGGGGGCGTTCGGTGTCCCAGTAGTCCGTGTGGGACTGCAGGGCGGCGCGGATGAAGTCGATCCTGTTCTTCTCAGTGCGGGCCATGTGCCCTCCGATGGGAGTAGTTTAGTACCTTCGGAGCTCTCGGTGAGCACCCTTCTTGCGGGCCTCGTCCACCTTGCGTGCGACGACCCAGTCCGGGAGGTACGGCTTGTCCGGTACGTGGACGTGCTGGATGCACTGGATGGCCAGGCCCAGCGCGATCACCGTGTCGCCGTGGTGGATGCCGTTGCGGGGGCAGAACGGCTCGCCACGGTCGTTGACCTTGAACGACCGCAACTCGGACACCGTGAACGTGTCGAGCGTGGTGAGGGTGCCACGGGAGATTCCGTCCTTGACGCCCTCCAGCATCTTGGGCTTGGTGCTCGCGTTCGTCACCCAGTCCTTCCCGTCGCCGTCCTTCCACAGCGGGATGCCCAGGTGCTTCAGTTCCGCCAGTAGGACACCGCCCCACGTGCCGTTGCTCTCGACCAGGACCTTCGCGTTGTTCCACTTGCGGCTGGCATCGGCGACGACCTCCGACCATTCCGTAGGGGTCTGGCTGTTGCTACGCCTCACGTCAACGACCTGGTATGTCGTCGCGCTAATGACCACCACGGCGGAGTTGTCGCCGCCCGTCCCGGCACCGACGTCCACACCGATGGCGTACCGGTCGCGCGGGTCGACCTTCGCCAACTGCCCGCCGGCGACGTCGAGTTTGACCACGTTCAGGTGGTTGAGGAGGGACTGCCCTATCCACGCACCGTCGGTCTGCGTGTACGCATCGTCCACGGACAGCGGGTACTCACGCCGGAACTTCGTCTCGCCCAACTTGCCGACCATGACCGCCTGCCAGTACTGCTGACCTGGGGTCAGTTCGCTGCGTGGGTCGACCGCAAAGTCGTCGGGCGGCGTGGTGGTGTACTCCGCGTGCCGCGTCCACGGGAAGAACAAGAAGTTCCACGCGACCAGCTCCGCGTCCCACAACTGGATCTCGCGGTGCAGCGGGTCACCGTAGTAGTTGGCGGTGCTCTCGATGACCAACTGATTCCCGTTGAGGGCGGCGATGGCCGTGGCCTTCAGTTCGTCCGCGTCGGGCGTGAAGGCGAACTCGCTGATGTGGCAGCCCGTCGCCGTGAACGACCGCAACCCACCGTCGCCGCCCGACGACGCGGCCATGAGCGTGGCCCCCGTGTCGGCAAGCACCATGTCCGTCGTCGTGTTGACGGAGAGTGGGCGGCGGAACTCCTTGGGCAACCCGTCGTAGAACCGCTTGTGCATCTTCAGGATGTGCTTCGCGCTCTCCAGTTTGTGGGAGAGCATGACGTAGGTCTCGGCGTCGGGTGCCGTGAACCACCGCCAGAAGAAGTACGCGGCCACGGCGGTGGTCGCGCCTATCTGTCGGGCCTTGGCGACCAGGGTGTCGTCGCCCTGTGCGAGTGCCTCGATGATCTCTATCTGCTCCGAGTTCAGGTTCAGGCGAACCCGCTTGCCCTTCTTGTCCACGATCCACAACCGGGAGCAGAACTCCACGGGGTCGCGAACGATGCGGGCGATGTCCCTCCTGGGGAGAGCCCTGCTCATGCCTTCCGCAACCACGTCTTCAGTTCACCGACGCGCTGCATCCGGCTCTCCAGGTCCTCGTTGCCCTTCTGCACGCTGATGGTGCGGATGAGTTCCATGAGGATGGACTTCCCGAGCGGACTGGCCCCCGTGTTCTCGATATCGGTCAGCGTCGTGTCGAGCAGTTCCCACGCGACCTCACTGATGTCGCGGGCGACGATGGCCTTGCGGACCTTGGCGTACTTGCCGGGTGGTGCCTTCGCGACGCGCTTCCCGGTCGGGGCCAGTTGCGGCTGCGGGGCACCGCCGTCCAGCAGGCCGGGGAACAGTTCGGAGATGGTCGCGTCGTTCGATGTGTCTCGGCGTGTCCGTGCCACGGGTGCCTCCTGACCGTAGGGTAGCACGAAGTCCGACCGAACGGGTGTTCAGTCGGACTCCATTTTATTTGGTCGCATCCGGACACGCTCTCATTTGCGATATGGGCGCGACTGTCGGTCGACCCTACCCGTACCCCTACCGCGTTCCCGGTCGCGCCCATATCGCAACCGGGTGCGGGGGACGCCTATGCCTGGGTGACCACCAGGTTGTACCAGTCCTCCATCGAGGGTTGCCACGCGGGCATCGGTCGCTCGGTCTGCCGGACACGCTCGGAGATCTCACGTTCGCGTTCGGCCGGTGGGCTTCGGTCACGGCGGGGGTCGGGACCCATCCAGTCGTTCGACCCGTTGGCGTCACGTTCGCGTTCCTCGCGTTCCGCGCGCCTCCGTGCGAGCCGCTCCCGCTGGGCGTTCAGGTTGTCGTCGATGCGGCGACGAGTCTCGTGGTCGACTTCCGACGATGCGTTCATGGTGCTCCTGATCAGGTTGTCGATCATCTCGTTCCCGTAGGACGCGGCGTTCTCGGCGGTTTCACGGTTGACCGATGCGGCATGGGCGAACCGACCGAGTGCATCGCGGCGTCGGTCGTACTTCCCGACGGACACCGTGTAGTCGTGCCCGTCGGACGGCAACAGCCCACGCACCGTGGACTTGACGATGATCCCACCCTCCGACGGGTGGACGTAGAACAGGTGGTTGCTGTCGACGTCGGCACGGTCGACCAGGTGCCCGTCACGCAGGCGTCCCCCGACCATGTCGATGGTCGGGCTCATGTACTGGCGGTTGACGAGGATCTCCACGACGGAGGAGGCCGACCACCCCTCAAACGAGTTGAGGGTCGCCGCGACGTCTGGCATCAGGGTGACGTCCAACCCGACGGCAGGGCAGTCACGGGTGACGAACGCTGGGGTCAACGGCAACCCGTCGGACTCGTAAGAGCGGACGAGTTCGGACACGACCTCCGACCGAGTCCTGCCGGTCAGGTTGACGATGACGTCGATGGCCCGAACCGCGTAGACCTCGACCTCCAAGTGCAGTCGGACAAACTCCCCCTTGCGTTCGCGTTCCCGTGCCTTCCGCTGGGCAGGGGTCAGGGCGTTCGGGTTCTTGGGGCGTCCCATCAGTTCACCGACTTGGCGTGGCCGACGCTCGACGGGGACAGGGGGTGGTTCTTGATGAACGACAGACCCTCGGGCGTACAGGCGATACGGACCAACAGGGCGATGGTCTGGGCCAGGGAGCGCGAACCCGTCTGGACACGGACCCACTCGAGCAGGGATGCCTCCTCGTTAGGGACGAGGACGTGTCGGAAGTTCTTGGTGGACGATGTTTCGGAACGCATGGCTTCGTAGCCCCCTGGGTCCAGGTCCACCGACATGGTGGGTGTCTCGACCTACAACATCAATATCAATGAACACGACGACCGTCAACCGTCTTTCGTCCTTCGACACGATTTCCCCCGCCTCCCCATCATCCGTCCGTACGAACATCCGTGCATACACGACGGCATCCGTCCGACACCCGTTTCCGATTTCCCTAGGTTCTACTTACGTTTACGCGATTCGTTTCCGTGACCACGGACGTACACGGCTGTTGCGTTTTGGGTTCTTGAAATCAAGAAGAATGAAAGACCGTGTCCGTGTACGTCCGTGGTCACGGAAACCCGGTGTCGAAACCACAATGAAATCCAGGATGTAGGGTGTACGATGGGTGGGTCGATGTCGTCGTAAGACGACACGGATGTTCGGTGGTCGTAGGGGGCTGACGGGAATCGTCCTACAATGGTGGTGAACACCCATCCCTGATGGGGTGACGGAGGAAACGTGGACGGACTCCCTAGTAGTGCGTGGAGGCCGAAGGGCGGTGGTCGGTTGAAGGACGGAAGGTCCATCGAACGGCTGTCGGCCCACCACCTGTGGGGTGGGTGTCCGAACCCGCCTGATGGGGAGGAGGACGGTGAAGAACCTGCCGACAGGACGGAGGTACTGGAACGGCTGCTGACCCGTGTCCCACCGCTGATGGAGACCATCGTCCGTTCGATGCTGTCGGGTGAGTCCCAAGTGGACCTGGCCGAGAGGTTGGGCGTCGCCCAGTCGACGGTGTCGGTCTGGCACGGGCACACCGTCGTCACCGTCCTACGGAGGGTGGCCGAGTTGGGGGTCGACCTCACACCCGACGAGGTGTTCGACCACGTCAACCGGGTGTGCCCCAAGCAGGCGAAGACCCGACCGCACTTGGCCCTGTACGTCAAGGAGTACTGGCGGTGGCACTCGACGTCGAAGGTCGCGAGGGCCATCGGGGCCAGTCAGATCTCCGTGTGGTGTTCCCTGTTCGACAAGACGGGGTTCGTGAACGTCGCACCCGAGGGTGACCCGGTCGCTGCCGCCCTGCTGGTGATGAAGGGGTGGGGCGGGTTCAACGGTCTTCGGTGATCGTCCTATACGGCGCGCATTGATGTGAGGCGGGACTGAAAAAGAATCACTCCCCCGCCCCACCAAGGTAGACCATGACTCCGTCGTCCGTGTTCGACACCCTCCTGTGGCCGCTCATCACGCTGAGCGTCCACGAACGCGAGGAACACCTGGCCCGCATCGGTCAGGAACTCCTCGCCGCCATCGGTTTCCGCGAGGACTCCGAGTACCCCCTCGACATCGACCTCGACGCGATGGGGGCCTGAGCCATGACCACCCACCCCTTCACGAAGCACAATGCCATGACCGCCCGTGACGCCATGCTCGCCCTCCTCCGCACCCGCTTCCCGAACGGCGTGTCGTCCGTCGAACTCATCGACGCCTACGGCCCCGCCGCCAAGACCCGCATCGGTGAACTTCGCCGTGACGGGTGGGACATCGACACCACGGCGGTGGACGGGGTCGCGCAGTACACCCTGCGGTCGTTGTCCAAGGGCGGCTCCGACAACACCATCGCGGGGTGCGTCATTCGGTTGAGCGAACGCGGGTGGTCGTCCCGCACGCACAAGGACGCCTCGGCCAACGAGGACGTGCTTGCCCGTGCCGAAGCCGCCGCCCTCGCCGCCTACCGTGCCGTGCTCGCGGGTGGGGGGTTCGACGTTGCGGTCCCCGAAGGGCCCCACGACGACCGCATGGACATGTTCTCGTTCTTCGACCTCTAGGAGTCCAACATGCTGACCATCATCCACGAACTCGTGTCCATCGCCTTCGGGTTCACCCTCGCCGCCGCAGCCGTCGGGGCGGGCTACCTGTGCGGGGCGTACCACCGTGCCCGGCTCGAGGAACGGAGCCTCACCGAGTACACCATCCGTCGCGCCATGCACACGGCGGCGATGTACCGATCCATGGACCAGGCTGCGAAGTACCGCCGCATGGTCGCCGAACGCATCCTGGACCGTGACGGGGGTGCGTCGTGAACAGCACCGACCTCCTCAACGGGTGGCTCCGCGCTTCCCGTGACCGGCGCATCGCCGCCGCCAAGGGCGACCGTGTGCGTGCGGAACGCGCCGCCACCATGATGCGGTTGTTCGGCCCCGTGGGTCCGGCGGCCGCACCACACGAGGCCGACGGAGCGGCGACCCCCGATTCCCGCACCCAGTTTCGTTATGGGCGCGACTGATGGGTGGGGTAGGGGGTCGATAGGGGTGCGGCGTCAGACGCGCCCATAACGCAAATGGGGGCCACTCTCGCGGGTGGCCCCCATTCTTGCCCTACCCCTACTGGCCCGTGGTGGTTCGGGTCGACCGCAGTTCCCAGTGGGGTCGGTCGGGGAACGACGCCCACCCGCCACCCCACACGAGTTCGTAGCCCAGGCGTTCCTTCACCGGGATGGCCTCCCAGTGTCGGCGCACGACGGTCGCCAGCAGGTCGAACCGGTGCAGGTCGTCCCAGTCCACGGGGTACGGCACAACGTCCACAGCCATGCTCGGCGTGACGTTGTGCTTGCTCTTGGGGAACTTCAGTTTGGAGTGCCCCTCCGCGAACGCCTTGTCCTGCTCGGCCTGCCCGCGAAACCCGCACGTCACCGTGAAGTCGTAGTCCACGATGGCCGAGTTCATCACCCGCCGCAGTAGCGGGTGGCAGGTGCTGAGCCGTTCGCGGGACCTGTTGGAGAACGATGGCATCAGTGCTTCTCCAGCAACTCCGCGGCCAGCATGAGCAGCTCCTCACCGAGGTCGCGGGCCTCCTCCTTCGTGATGCCACCCTTGCCGTAGCGGACGAGTTTCGTGATGAGCCGCATGACGTTCGGCCAGGGGATGTTGGAGACGATCTTGTCGTTCACTGGAGTTTCTCCTTGATGGTGGACAGGTCTTCCTCGACGCGACCCAACCGCGTCGACAGGTTCGTGAGTGCCTTCTCGAACGTCTTTCGGTCCGCCTCGTGGGCGTTCACGGTCTTCTCGATGGCCCTCACCAGGTCGCCTAGTCGGTCGTTCTGCTTCTCTAGGTAGGCCTGGATGATGGGCACGATCTTGTTGGCGAGCCACCACAGGATGGCAACCGACAGGGCGAGGGCACCGAACGGGCCGGACACGGCGTTGATGAGCTGGTCCATCAGGCCAACTCGACGGCGATGCCGTACGCGGTGACCGGTTCTCCGTCGCACACCAGGACACCGCGAATGAAGTCCCAGTTCCAGATGCGCGGGGTGCCCTGCACCGTGGTGAATGGGATCTCCTTCTCGGGGTCGTGGATGAGCACCCACACGGTCTCGCCCGTCTCAATGTCGGTCAGCGTGAAGCGTGTACGCATGGGGCACCTACGAGTTGAGGAAGACGAGGCACGCACCGGCAAGTGCATCGTCGGACTGAAACGTGTAGCCGACGGTGACGGACGGGCTCCCCGTGTTCAATGTCGTGCGGGTCTTCCACCCTGCTGCGGCGGTGGCCAATGCGGTGCCCCGCAGGGTGTAGAACCCACCACCTAGGGTGGCACCCGCCGTACACTGACCGACGATGGGGACGAAGGCGTTGGCCACGAGCGCGCTGTTGTATGAAGTAGAGATGGCGAACGCATACGAGTTCATGACCGCGCTCGTCCCGATGAGCGCGAGCTTACGCTTTGCGGCCTGCCCGTAGAGGTTGTCGAACCAGAAGTGCAGGCGTGCCGTGGGTGCGGAGGCGGTCAGGAAGGTCGCCTCGGTCACACCACTCGCGGTGAAGTACCGCATGAGAATCCCCGGCGTGCCCCACTCCACACCCGTGGGGGAGTGGTCGATGGCCGATGCCTGTGCACTGTTGAGGAGGTTGCCAAGTCCGATGGTCGAATGGCTCGTGGCAGAGTGCCGGTTCACCAGGTACAGGGCCCCGTCACCCGTGTAGAGCCACAGGGCGGTGTTGACCATGCTGATGCCGAACCAGTACGACTCGGTGACAGCCCCTCCGTACTGCGGGTGGTACTTGTTCCCGACGTAGGGGTACGTCGTCGTGCCGAGGTTCGCCGGGGTGAAGGTCGATGTCCCACCGTCGGGGCAGAACGTACACATCACGTTCGACGAGGAGAAGTTGACGGTATTCCCACCCGTGGACGGGTCGGACGCCAACTTCTCCACGAACAGGATGCGGTAGTCCGCATACAACGACTGTGCGTTGAGTGGCTTGCACTCGATCCACTTGGCACCCGTCGCGGCAATCGTCCCCGTGGAGTTGACCGTCCAGTCGGGACTGGAGTTGACCGCCGCCTGGATGGCGTTGATGACGGACAAGTTCGACGTGGTAGGCGTCACGAGTTGTGCCGCCGTCATCGTCCACGTCACGGGTGTGGCTACGGGCATTACGGATAACCTCCACCTGAGGTGGCCATTGAGGTGTGGAGTTTCGGCGTGACCGTGAGGATGGCACCCAACGTCACGGTCACGTCATTGAACGATGGGGGGACATAGATGCCGCCTCCGGTCGCGCTCACGGTCAACAGCTTGATGACGGGGGATGCCGACAGCACGGCGACCTGCGCCGTGAGGTTAGCGACCTGAGCCGAAAGGGCCGTGACTTGGGACTGGGCCGCCGATAGTTGGGACTGCAAACCCGAGATCGTGCCTGCGTCCGCCTGAGCCTGCACCTGCGCCGCCGCCAACTGACCCGTCAACGTCGTGACCTGACCCTGTGCCTGGGCCAGCGACGCCTGTGCCGAAGTCAGTTGGGCGGACAGCGAGGCCACCTCCGCTTCCAAAGAGGCCGTGTCTCCCCCCACCACGACCGTTGAGGTAGTGGTTGAGTTCGACGAGCTGGTGACCTTGATGAACTGCCCCTGCCTCGGGCGGACGTACGGCTTTCCCATCCATCACACCACCGGGTCCGGCAAGGTTTCGACCCAGACGTGGGGCGGGGTGAGGACCCAACCTTCTTCCACCGCCTGTTCCTGTAGGAACGGCGGGACGCCCGTGAAGTACCCGTTGGCGTCGGGGTTGCGTGCCATGTGCCAGTTGATGTACGACTGCTTCGCGTCCTCGGCGAAGATGAGCCAGGTCTGCGTCATGCGAGCACCAGGACGGCGACGCACCCACGGGCACCCGTCACCCCGGTGTTGCCGCCACCGTAGCCGATGCCGCCCGTCCCGCCGTTCGCCTGCAGGAGGCCGTACGCCGCGCTTTGCGTGACGAGGGCCACGGCACCACCGCCACCACCCCCGCCGCCGCCAGCGGAGCCAGCCGTGCCGGTGCCGGGGCCACCCAAGCCGCCGTTCGCACTGATGCGCCCGGCGTTGGACACGGTCTTCGCCGCAACCCACACGACGCCACCGCCCGTACCACCACCGCCGCCGTTGGCGGATGCGTTGTTCGACCCGCCCCCACCGCCGCCCGCGCCCCCGTTGAACCGCTCGGTGCCGTTGGTGGTCATGATCTTGGCCGCACCCCAGAACGCCTGGGACTGCCACTTCTGCCAAGGCGTGGGCTGCGATGCGGAGCCGCCATTGCCGCCCGCGTTCGCACCGCCCGCACCGCCCGCGCCACCCGCCGGCACGCCGCCCAGGTCGTTCAGGCTGGAGTTGCCGCCCGACCCGGAGCCGATGTTGCCGATGCCGTT
>Ga0181343_1000607_pt1 | contig 15232 bp, 22 predicted proteins | sample Su13VDMLBSD_FD_130110 | JGI IMG/M metagenome (GOLD analysis project Ga0181343, IMG submission 130110) | Freshwater viral communities from Lake Michigan, USA - Su13.VD.MLB.S.D | ecosystem: Environmental > Aquatic > Freshwater > Lake | place: USA: Michigan | collected 2013-07-15 | reverse complement strand
TTTGATAATCTACGCGGACCCATTATTTTTTACCCTTCTTATCCTTACACTTACACGTTTCCTTGACCTTTTTGAAACGTTCTTTAGACCCATATGATTCTTTGTATATGGGTTTGAGAGTGGTGTATGTGTTTGTGGTGGAAGACATTAATTAGAAACCGGTTGGATTAATGGATTTACCCAAAGCGTCTTTTGTTTTTTTAAATCGTTCTTGGCGCGTTTTTTCTTTTTCTTGCTCTATCTCTTTTTCTGTGCCCCAAAGCGGTAAATTTTCAGATATTCGATTTAGACCTTCAACATAAACATCTCCGCTATTGTTGTCGATTGATTGACCTAAATTCATTATGTGATTTGCCAAACTTGGATCTACGGGTCCCTCTAAGGGCTTTAATTCTCTTGCTATGGTTTGAGCGTCTTTTAAAGAGTGTTTTCCACCCATAAATCTAACAGAATTAATTAATTTAGCTGATTTTGTTTTATCATCCTGAGAGCTGTCGGAACCCAATAAAGTTTGAAGTTCGTAAGGGCCAAATTGTCGTTTATTTAAATTTGTAAATCCAAGCGGCTCTCTACTATGAAACGAGTCGGTTATTTCGCCCATTTTTTTTAAAGCGGATTCTTTTGCGTTAGGCGCTTGATCTAAATAGCGTTGTTTTTCCAATCGCATTTTTTCATCTGAATCTTTTACTTTATTTAAAAACTCTTGAGTTGGCATAATTACTTAATTCGCTGCTTAATCTTATACTGACGAACTTCGGACTTGTCACAAAGATCACCAAGCATCTGCTCTGTTCCCGGAGAAACGCCAGCGGCAATTGCCATTGAAATCTTTTTGCAAAGCTCCTGTTCCATCATCAGTTGGAACTGATAAAACAGTTTGTTTTCTTTGACGCCGGTTGAAGGTGCCATTTTAAGCTTTTCATTAACTTCAAGAAGAATTGTTTGCGGTTTAAGAGCTTCTTCACCCATAAGCCCAATAATACGTTCGGCAACCGAATCATATGCGTCAGCGGCTGCTTCATAAGCGTCACCAAAAAAAGCGTGGTCGCTATGAAAAGGCCCGCGAGCAACCAAGTGGTGCGCGGTTTGTGCAAACATCTGCATGGTTCGTAAATGTACTAAAATGTCTCTCATCGTTTATTTCCTGTTTCTTTTTTTGTAATATTACTGTCTGCTGGCAACCTTGAATCCATCAGAGATCGAATTTTAGAAAACTTGTGTTTTGACAATTCTTCGTTTCCAATTTTAAAAAAACGATCAAATTGTTTTAATAAATCAGGATTTTTTATTTTTCCTTGTAAGTATCGTTTTACGTTCGTTGGTCCCAACTGTTGAACAGCCGCTAAAATTGGAAATTCTATGTTAGCTTCTGGAAACTCTTTCATTCTTCTTTCTGCGGCAGCTTTATATCCCGGCAAAAGACTTGTTTTAAAATAGTCTTCTTGTATTTCTGGGTAATTTACAATTTCTTCGAATGGTATTTGGTATTTCTTTTCAATCGGTTCTTTTTGATACGGGCTAAGAAACTGATATTTACCTAAAGCCCCGGATACGGGGTTTACGGCTTTATAAGGATCTTTTTGTCCTTCTGTTTCGGTTCTTGTGACGATGTTTTTTATGATTTCGTCTGCATCATAATCGTCATATTTATTGTTTGACATATTATTTGCTTGACATTGCTTTTTTTAAACGGGAAAAAGACATAAATTAACGCCGGGACTTATTTCCGATGCAACGCCAGCGGCGGCGCGAAAGGTTGTTGGGTGAGTTAGGATCGCTTCTCCAATCGCCTTTAATCTTATTAGATCTGGCGCAATACGCGTCTCCCTTGCTGGTGCCGGGACGAATACGATCGCCCCCGCTTTTAGCCTGCCCAGCTTGTCCATACGAGACTTTACGCGTGCGACCGCTTACGGTTTTAACAATTTTAACAAATCGTTTACCTTTTGCGGGAGTAGCCATGTTTATAGTTGTTAATTTAAACTAACCTTTTTATATTATTCAATATTTTAAAAAATAATGCATTAAAAAATGGTTTGTAGAGAAGATAAACCACCAATTTAAGCAGCCAAAAGTTAAAAAACAAGGATATTTTAAGCCATTGTTTATAACGCAAAGAAAGCGGTTTGTGTGTTTTTTTTAAAGAGGGTTGTTTAGGGTCTTTTAGTACAATTCTAGCCATTTTGTAATCTTAACAGAGTTTTTAATATTAACAATAAAAAAGGCTTGAAGATTACTCCTCAAGCCTTTAACCTATTATTTTGTTGTACGTTAACTAACAGTAATTGCGTATTTATTCGCAAGATGTTGAGTTACAGAATTACGTTCTTCGTTTGTAAGAACTCGATCGTAAACAATAAATTCAGCAATATCCCCACGAAAATACCATGTAAAAAAGTTAAACAAAAACGTTTTATCGTGACTTGAATAAATGTCACTTCCAATGGCCATTGCATTTCCGGTAACAGTTGCGCTAAGAATTCCATTTAAATAGTGATTAAACGAAACCCCACCAACAGTCGCAACCGCATGCACAAAAGCGTCGGTTGAAATAGAACCAATAGAAGGAGCTTGAACCGAGTTACCGGCAAAAGAATGATAACCTTTTAGTGTTCCTCCTTCATTATAAATAGCAAGCGGAGAAGTGCCAGAACCAACCGCCGGTTGTTCTGAATAAATTGCTCCTCTAACTCCAGTGTCTGTGCATTTTGCAACAACAAATACTGTATTTGAATCGGGAAGTCGTCGAAGCATCTTTAAATAAGAAGAAGCAGTGTTGCGAATTGCCGGAAGAGAGTTGATAGAATTTACAACATAAATTGGAGTGCTTGATGATCCATCTTGAATCATGTTTGCGCTTCCTATGGAATTTGATTCATCTGACCAACTTGTTACTGAATCTCCAGTTGATAAAGATAACGATTCAGCTTTAAACCAAGAGTAAAGTCCGTTGCTAACAGGAAGACCGTTTCCACTGCCACCGTTAGAACCAATTGAAATATCAAGTCCGCTTGGTAGATCTGACCGCTCAAGAATCAAAAGACCACCATCGTTATCTTCTAAAACCATTCTTTCAAGAAGAAAAGAGTCTTTTCCTGTTGCTGAAATTAAAAGAGAAGCACTTGGAGTTGCTTGAGAAAGATCAAATCTAAGAATTTTTCTTTGATTTCCGGGATCAGAGTTATATTCAACAATGCATTTTTTTACATTAGCCTGAACTGAAAAAACGGCGTCAGTTGCAATTGCCGCTAGTTGAAATAACTCGCTTTTATTAAGAGTAATAGAAGCAGATTGTCCTTTTGTGATAGAAGGTATATTTAAAATAGCCATATTTATCCTTAAAAAAAAGAGGGAGCAGAATAAAATCCACTCCCTCTCTGTTTCTTTATTTAGTTAACGATTATCGAACCCAATAACGAAGAGTGAGAACGTCACCGGCAACAAGAGCCTGCTCGCCACCAGTAGCAATTGCTCCAGCAAAGGTAAGACGTACCTTTCCAAGAACAACAGATTCTACCAGCTCTTCCGGAAGAAGATAAAGACGATCAACGTTTGCAACAACGGAATACTCAACAATCGAACCTACAGGAAGTTCAACATATTGATTAGCAATATCGCTTGCGCTTAGAACAACCTTAACCGGAGCAACCGGTTTAAAGGCTGCAATTTCTGCTCGAATTGCAGCATCTTCAGCAGCACGAGCTGCTTCTTCTGCATCAATTTCTGCTTGAAGTTCGGCTTCGCGGGCGGCTGCACGAGCTTCTTCTGCGTCAATCTCAGATTGAAGTTCAGCTTCCCGAGCCATCGCACGAGCTTCTTCGGCGTCAATTTCAGCTTGAAGCTCAGCCTCGCGTGCTATTGCACGGGCTTCTTCAGCGTCAATCATCGCCTCTAGTGCGGCTTCACGAGCAGGAGTAAAGTAGCGGTAATCTCCAAATTCACTAACATCGCGAGTGTCAAGGGTAACATGTCCTACCTTGCCCGCAACGCTGTCAACGTCAGAATCAGCGCTAATTTCAATCCAAACGCTACCATCGTAAAGATAAGTACGAGGAAGCATTGTTCCGTCTGAAGCAGCAACAGCTTGAGCAACCTTAACAACATCGCCTTCTTGAACTGTTAATGCATCACGTTCAGCTAAGGTAGTTACAACGTGAACATCGGTTAGGCTTATTGCTGGAATTTGAGAGGAAGAAAGTTTTCCAAACGCGTCAAGAGTTGCAATTCCGTTAGCGGCTGCAAGTTTACTAGTGACGTGTTCAAGAATTTCTTCGTCGGTGTATTGTTTTGCTTCGCTTAAAACCCGAGCGTCTTCAGAAGCACGGGTTGCTTCTTCAGCATCAATTTCTGCTTGAAGTTCGGCTTCGCGAGCCATGGCGCGAGCTTCTTCAGCGTCGATCATTGCTTCAAGTTCAGCCTCACGAGCCATAGCACGAGCTTCTTCGGCATCAATCATGCCTTCAAGTTCGTTTTCACGAGCTACGGCACGGGCTTCTTCAGCATCGATCATTGCTTCAAGCTCGTCTTCACGAGCCATCGCACGAGCTTCTTCAGCGTCTATTTCCGCCTGAAGCTCAGCTTCCCGAGCTAAAGCACGAGCTTCTTCAGCGTCAATCTCAGCCTGAAGTTCGGCTTCGCGAGCTAAAGCACGCGCCTCTTCTGCGTCAATTTCGGCCTGAAGTTCGGCTTCACGGGCTAGAGCACGAGCTTCTTCCGCATCAATTTCGGCTTGAAGTTCAGCTTCACGCGCCATCGCACGGGCTTCTTCTGCGTCAATTTGTGCTTCAATTTCAGCTTCGCGAGCAGGAGTGTAATAACGGTAATCTCCAAACTCCATCACGTCCCTTGTGTCAAGGGTAACATGTCCTACCTTGCCAGCAACGCTGTCAACGTCGGATTCAGTATTAAGCTCAATCCATTGACTTCCGTCATAAATATAAGTGCGTGGAAGTAAAGTTCCGTCTGAAGAGGTTACTGCTTGAGTAACCTTGGCGACGTCGCCTTCTTGAACTTCAAGAGCATCGCGTTCAGCAAGGGTAGTTACAACGTAAACATCGGTTAGACCGATTGCTGGAATTTGTGAAGAAGAAAGCCGACCGAAGGCATCTAGGGTCGCAATACCGTTAGGAGCAGCGAGTTTGCTGGTAACGTGCTCAAGAATTTCGCTGTCGGTATACGCCATTGCAGCGGCATCGCCAGCTTGACGAGCAGCAGCTTCGGCAGCATCTGCTGCTTGACGAGCAGCGGCTTCAGCGGCTTCGGCAGCAAGTGCTCTGGTTGTTTCTTCGTCAATTTCAAGTTGTAGTCTTGTGTCTTCAAGGGAACGAGCGGCAGCTTCTGCTTCGTCTGCTGCTTCACGGGCAGCGGCTTCGGCAGCATCAGCAGCTTCACGAGCGGCTGCTTCAGCGGCAATCGCCGCCTCACGAGCAGCTGCTTCAGCTGCGTCCCCGGCTTGGCGGTCAAGCTTTTCTAAATCAAGTTCATCGTGTAGCTCGGCGTCAGCCGCTGCACGTGCTGCTGCTTCAAGAGCATCTTCAGCATCAACGTAATCTTTTCTAGTTAGATCGCGAGCATCAGACGGAGCAACGTCTGATTTTGGATTGACCATAAACTGAAGCTCGTTGGCTGCGTTTAGCTTATAAAGCGAAACTTCAGCGCCCGAGCTATTTTCTGCTCTTATGGCTTGGTTGTTTAGAAGCAGTATTTTTGCCCCGTCAACCTGATTATTACCTATAAATTTCTTTTTAATATAAATAGTCATTTAGAATCCTTTAAAAATAATTATTTTTTTATACGATAGTTAAATAATGAAGGACGAATACGTCGCCTTCTTCAATAATTCCGTCAAGTTCTTTACCGGCCCAGTAAAGCAACGTTTGTCCGGAAACATCAAACCCTAATCCTTTTATTTGAGGACCGCCCCCGTGACCGATAATTAAAGAGATATTATCTGGTTCTAAGGGAATTCCTTGCAGGATTAACTGTTTGTTAAACGCTTCTTGTGCGGTTATAACTCTAGTTTCAATTTTTACAGTAGCTCGGCCAGAAACTCTTTGTTCTGTTCCATCGTCTTTTTTTATATAAAGTTCGCCGTCTGCTTTAACGTAAACGGCAACTTTATTTAAAGTTGGAGTAGGAGGAGCTAAACGTTTATTAAAAATTACTTGAGACATTAAGTAACCTCCACCGAGCCTTCAGCATAAATACTAAAAGCCCCAGCTTCAGCTACTTCAATTTCGTCTTTAACAATTAAATCATTAAATTGAAGCTCTAACGAATTAGAAACAACAACCGAGCTAATAACAACGGCGTTATTAACCTTAACGGGAGTCGTTTTTTTGACAACTACCATTTCAGTGGTAATTGGATCAAATTGAAGAGCTAACATTTTAATAATCGTTTAATTTACAGTTAAACTTGCAATCTCATTTTTATCGGCGTTTGTGTAAGCAATTGTTACTGTTGCAACAACAACGCCTGCTGCTCCTCCCCTTTTATAAACAAAGGTGCTGGTTGTTTCGGTGTGCGCTCCACTAAAATAGTCGAACGCCTCCTTAACCAACCCTCCGCTTACCTTAAGTGCCCCATCCAAGGTCACTTCAGTTAAATTTGTTCCATCCCCTAGTCTTATCGAATCATCGGTGTCAGAAATGACAACTTCCATTGCATTTGCAACAACAACCGCCTCAGTTTGAACCCTAAGAGCATCTGAGCTTTCATCAAAAGCTCTTTGCATTATTTGATTCTGGTCTAATGAGCTATAGTTGCGAATCGGCATTTCTACTCACCTACAGTTGTTAATATTAAATGCAATTAATGTATTAATTTATTTGGCAATATTATCAAGTAATTAGCTCTTGTGGCGTTACCGGAGCCGATTCAAAAGGCGCTGGCGGTCTTGGCATATTCGGCAGCGCTTGAGATTCAACGCCCGGACCCGACACAAGATTTTGTTGCTCTTCTCCCATTATACCAGACATTGGGCTTCTTTCCAAGGTTCTGTTTGGAATATTTTGTCCTTGAATTGGAATACTTTCCCCGGTTGGTGTAGGAGCCAACGGTTGTTGAAGTGGAGGAAGAGGTTGTTCTCCCATTAACGCTAAAAGATCTGGATCGGTGTTACGAAGAAGGTCAATGTGTTCTAAAATGTGATTAAAAACGTTTTCAATTAAAGTCCCGTCGCGACGAAGATCAGGATCAGCTATAACAGTTTTATGTTCAGTAATATGCAAACGATGTGCGTCAAGTGGACTTGCTTGAACTTGTTCACCTTCCATTAATCTTTCGTTTTCAGATTTAATAAGCATTAATTCACTTAGTTCACCTTCAAACATGCTATCAAGTCTTCCAGTGTTCATAACTTGAAAATATTGTTGAGGTGACTTAATAAGATTCATTTGAAGCATTTGCTCGGCCATCTGGACGCGTCCTGCGATGGTTCGCGACAAAGGATTGCCTACGTCAACAACTACTCTATTAATTGAGCTTATCTCTTCGCCTGTAAATTCTTTAAGCTCAGTGCGATTGTTTTTGCCAACAAGAGCAATAACTTTTGGGGTTTTAGCAAAATCTTTTAAAATGTTAATTAATGCGGTTCCAACGTCTTCGATTAATTTAACGTATGATTGTTGCAATCCCGACATAAATTGAAGAGACATACTCTGAACTAGCGCCAGAGCTGCTCCAGATTTAAGAGATGCTTCCGGGTTACCTCGGGCAACGCTATTAACTCCCGAAATAGTTTCGGCAGAGTGAATGAGCATTTCTAAAAACTTAAAAATTTCAGTTGGAGTTTGGGTAAAATTAATTGGTTCTGGTTTTTGATTACCTTCAATAATATTCATTCCAGCTTGAAGAGAAGCAAACGAAACGTCTGCATCACGCGGCACGAAAAGATTTTGAACACCAAACGCGTTTTGGTTGGTCATGATCGTGCTATAAAGAGCGTTGATTCCTTCTTGAATCGGAAAAATATCAAACATGTCCGTATATCCATACGGTGTTCCCATTATGGTAGATGGAGCAATTCTAAAAATAGGAATAACCCGATAGGGCATCGGAGCATCAAGAAGGATTGCGTCAGAATCAACGAAAAGAAGGTATCGACCTTCGGGCATAGATTCAGTTCTTCGATGAAAAAACTCGTAAACGGGAATATCATCTGTGTCGTCGTTTGAAAAAACAGCAAGACGATAAACCGAACTTTGGTTTTTAGGCGGAATAGCTTTAATCTTGTCAGCAAGTTCGGGATATTTTGCCATAAGGTCGTACCTATTTTTAAAAGTACGACACATTATCCAGTCGTTGTCCCAAGTTTCCTTGGTCCCATCGACAACAACGTCAAATGGCGAAAGATTTGAAAATTCAATTTCGCCTTCGTAGTTAAATTCTCCCGTGTCTGGGTCCACGTCATAGGCTTCGCCGGACGTGGCGTTCCATTCTAGTTTAACAAATCCAGCTCCTAGAACAATTGCCATTTCTGTCGCAAGCTTTAAAGCGTCTTCAAGACGCTTTTCTCTCATGTAGTAATCCAAAACACCATTGGCTATGTGTGTTTGAGCAAGCGATTTATAATCTGTGTTAATAGCGCGAGCTTCCATAATCGGACGGTTAGAAGTAACCATCACAAAAATATTTCGCGCAATATTTCTAAAGTGATTTACAGCAAGCTGTGTATACTCACCCTGTTCTCCTGTAAAATTAATCCGGTGCCCAAAGCCTAGATCGTTGTCATATGCGCCGTGATAAGCTCTCCACATACGCTGAAGTTTTTCAAGATAAGCGTTTGCTCTAAGCAGATTAAAAAAAGATGCAGACTTTTCAAGAAGATTAGATGCAACGTCTTCAGCTTTTTTTGCAGCAAAATAGGTATCTTCGGCTGACTGAAACTTACTTTGACCGTCCATATTATTTTTTCCTTACACCAAAAATGATTTTATATAAATCAGTTTTATCAACATTACGTTGCGTTGAAGAAGCAAATCCTTCTGCGTTTCTTACCTCAGGCGGATAATATTGATAAAGTTCAGCATTATAATGCATAGGATACGGATTTTTTGTAAAAGAGACGGATCTTACTAAGTATTTTAAAGCGTCAACTGCGTCATAATGTCCGTCATCTGGAGATCGAGCAAACTTTTCTTTATTACTAGCGCTTTTCCATTTTACGTTTTTTAAGTGACGAAGTAAAGTCTTGCAGCGCGGATTAATTATTATTTGACGTTTTGCAAGAAGCACTCGAAGTGTATTAATAGCAGCTTCGTTGTTGTCTTTTTTGGTTGCTTCAAATTTTATTTCGTTATTACTAATACGACGGATTTCATTTAATACTATATAGTCAATATCACTAACTCGTTTTGTTGGTTTTTTTATTTCATTGGTCAAAGGATTTGACCACAACTCTTCTTCTTTTTTTCTAATAATATCAACTAAATTAGGAAGATGAAGTTTTTGTCCGTTAACAACGTATTCGTCTTCTATTATTAATTTAGCCGCTCTAAAGTCGTAATAACCAAAAAGTATAACGGTTAGATCATTAAATCCTAAATCCATCGCTTCATACGTGTCATAAAAAGGAGGCTTGGGCCATTCTTTTACAATTTCGGTATAAAGTTCGTCGGTTGCTTCAGGAATAACGGAGGTATTGCTGTCTTTTACAATTTCACAAAGCAACTCTCTTCGAGCTGCGTCTGTTTGTAATCCACCAAGCTCATCAATAAGTTCTTCTAATTGTTCTTTGCTAATGCGAGGATTATCAAAAACCGTTTTTTTAACTAAAGAACCACGATGCTCGGCCTCTTCAATAAACCGAATAAAATCGTGTTCAGGTTCTTGAGGTGGAGTGCTTGCAAGCACTAATTTTCCACGAGTAATAAGGGTGGTCGGAAGAAGAATGCTTTTTACAACGGTTTCTAAATGATCGCAGCTACCGGCTTCGTCAACAATACAAATATGCGAATCGCCGCCGCGAAGCTTTTCGGCGTGACCGGAATCAGTTCCAGCAAGCTGAATTTCCGATCCGTTTGGAAAGTAATAGATATAGTCTTTTGTGCGAAATTCAGGTTTAATGTCTTCTGGGCAATCCTCTATTAACTTTTTAAAAAGAGGACGAACGTTGTTGTTGACTTGTAATTTGGTGGGAGAAACAAATTTAACAATGCTGTTTGGTACTTTAATGCATTGTTCTAAAGCAAGAACACAAAGAAGATAGGTTTTTCCGCTTCGACGAGCTAAAAGCCATGTGTGGATTTTAAAAGAAGCGTTATAGTACGACAGGTGCATTTGTTTTTGCACCGCGTCCAGTTTCCATGAAAGCTCCCCCCGCCTCCATAGCTCCTTTATTGCTTCGGCTTTTGAAATTTTACTCATTGGGGATCTTGTTGTTCAAGAAGACTTAATAATTCCTTGTTATCTAAATTTTTAGTTTCAACTTTAATAGTTTTAGGACTGTTTTCTAAAACATTGATAATTTTTGAAAAGATTTCGACTCGTTTTGCTTCTTCAAGAGTCAACTCTCTGTCGTAAGAAACTTCTTTAAGTCGATTAAGCTGCATTCTGCAAATTGTTTCTTGATCGCTTGTTAAGAACTTTTCAGCAGAAATAGAAGGACTGTCGCTAGTTTGAATAATAGGAACGCTTGCTTCAAGCAGTTTTTTTAAATGAGCAACTTCTTCTTCTAATTCTTTATTTTTTTTAGAAAGCTTTACAATTGTTTTTTGTTGCGCTTCGGAGAAAACCTTTAGTTCCGCTAAATCTTTAGTTTCGTTTAACATTGATTCTAAAGACATACTTAAACTCTATTCTGGTTGTTTCTTAATTGTTGTCCTAGCTTAATGCCGCCAACAAGAGCGCGAACCTCATCAACTTTTACTTTTTCTTCTTTAGCAAGAGTCTCTTGATTTTTTAATCTTTCATCAAATTCTTTGATTTTATCATCAACAGACTTAAATTCATGGTAAGCTGAATATGCTGCCAAGATGGAAAGAACTATAGAATCTGTTAACTGTGCCCCTAAAATCATTAGTTTTAATGAGAAAACACAAAACAATCCCAGTGGCAAAAATTTAGTTAATTTTTCCATTTTTCCTAACCTGTTGTTTTATAAGCTCTTTTGCGTAAGTCACTGTTTTTTTAATTACCGTAAAAACGGCGGTTGACCTTGCAATAAATACTTATAAATAAAGTTGTTAAATTAAACAACTATATTAGTGAGTTATATGAATCTAAATAATAAAATATGTCGTCTTTGTTCATCGTTTATGCAATCTCATCCCAGTTCCCTTGGATGGCTAAAGTGCCCATCTTGTGGCTTTTCTAAAGTAGAAAAACAAGTTATCACACTTGAAAACTACTTAATGGGTAGAGATTCACAGTTTCCTGAAGAACTAACTCCAGAAATTAGTCTTAATATTACCATACTACTTGAAAAAGTAAATGCTCTTTTATTTGAATTAAAAATATCTTCAGCAAAAGTATCTTCGGGATGGAGGCCAGCAAAAATAAACGCAACCGTTGCGAATTCCGCTAAAAAAAGCCACCACATGACTGGCAAAGCTATTGATTTATTAGATGACAAAGATCAGAGTCTTGCCGCTAAAATACTAACAAACCCAACATTACTAAAAAAGTATGATCTTTGGTTAGAAGATCCGGCTCACACAAAGGGAAAGGTGACAAACTGGGTCCATCTAGATACCGGTAACAGGTCAGAAAGAGCCCTTAGAATGTTTAAACCTTAAATTATCACATCTTTGTCTAATTTATTTTTAGAAAAAAGGTTATAAAATTCTATAAAGTCTTTTGAAGAGCACCCAATATTCAAACGAAACGTTCCTTTTGGTCCTTTTAGCGACCTTCCGTCTAGCCCAATGATTTCTTTTGGGCAGATTCCTTTTGCCCATAAAAACATCCCAGATACTTTTAATATTTTAAACGGAAGATCGTCTTTTATTTCATTTATTAATTTGGTTCTAGCGTTTAAAGTAAGCCTTCCATCCTCAAACACAGTAAAATCACGATTAATCTGTGTGTTTAATATAAATTCGGCTTCGTTTTGAGCAACGATAGAAAGACCACTTGTGCTGTATTCAATGTGTCGTTCAAGCGCCTCTGCCAGCGCTTTATCTTCTAAAATAGCCCATCCAATGCGGGTGCTGGCGTGACCTGTTGCTTTGCTTAAAGAAAAAACCATTACGGGATGGTCATATTTTTTTACATTTTGGACATACTGAGGCCAGTTATAAGTCAAATCAAGTATGTCTGTTTTTTTATACAGAACCTGTGTTCCCGTTGGGTTATTTGGGATGGTTGTAACAAGAAGAGACTTCTCATTTTTTTCCCATTTTAATCCGGCAAAATCCGCTAAATGTGGGAACCTAGAAAAGTGAGGCGGGTTGGCCCAAGCGCTGTTTGTTTTTTTTACTTCCGACAAAACACGCAAAAGACCAAGAATAATCTGAGTTGCGCCAGCCGCAACGACAATGTGTTTGTTTTTTACTTCAGCATTATTCTCTTGTTCGTGAATTCTTTTAATGACAGTTTTAAGGCTATCTTTAGAACCATAAGCATACTGCATTTGGTTGTTAAATTGAGTAGATTGTTGAATGGAAAACGCTTTCCAATAAGGAATTAAAAAGGCGGGTGAACCCCACGACATATCAATCCTGTTCATCGCGATTTACTCCATACATATAGCTAGAATCGTACCCAACCGTCCATTTGTTGCCGTCTTCGCAACCCCATTCCTTCGTGTTAACCTTATAATCAATTGTAGCAGGAGATGTGTTTTTTGTTAAGGATGCGTCCTTAAAAAGTATTCTGTTTTGGGGATACAAACAAAAACAACCATTCTTAAGTTTTATAAAATGAAACACTTTCCATTCGTTTGGACTTTCTGCTATTCCCGACAAAGAAGTTTGATTTGAAAAGTCTATTGAAAAACAATATTCTCCATCATAAACTTGTTTATTTCTTAACAAAACCCGGCACGCCATTCCTTTTAAAAAATCTATTTGAAAAACAGAATGGTCGTAAGAAAGACTATCCCACATTTCAAGTTCGCCTAGCTCAAACTTTGGTGCGGTTTTTTCATGACAAAAAGAGTGAATTGGAAGTCCTGTAAATAAAACCCCGTTTTCAAGTAAAACATAAAAACTAACAGCAAGTCCTTTTACCGTCCGAACGGCAACAACCCATCCTTTTGTAAATGATCCTTCGCCCTTTTCATGGTTGTATAGAAATTCGTCTCTTATTAAGACGGGAAAAGAAGGGCAGGAGCTACTTAGATTAGCCATTTTATTTTTGACACTTTTGTTTTAAATATTCTTCAACTTGAATTTCGTATGTTTCTTTAGGAATTTCTTCAAAAAACTCAGCCATAAAGTGTTTTGGATCTGAGAAGTGTTCTTCATCAAAAACACAGTGTACTAATTCATGCATCATTACTTGGTCTTTTTCAAGATCTGAAAGAATTCGTTCTAAATAAGCTGTATCAAACGCTATTACAAATCCATTTGCTTTTTTGTGACAATACGCAATTGCATCGGGTAAATCTTTTACAATAAGCGTCGTGAAGATGTTTGTTTTTCTATACTGCGAGGAAGAACAGGCTGTTTCTATAATCCGCAAGTTTTTACTAAACAATTCCTCAATCCTTTTGTCCTTACTAGGAAAAAGAATAAACCCAGCGTTTAAATAGGAAAAAACCACTCCCCAAAGAAGAAATCTAATCATTTGTTTCATTTTTAAGCGCCCGTTTTAAACGTTGCCTTTCCGCACATTTTTTTCTATGACATTCGGGACAGGTGTGTCCGTTCCAATAGCCGTCGCCGTTAACACCCTTCCATTTTTTATCTTTTTTATTAAATTTACCTTTTAATACCCGGTGTTTTAATTCTCCGCACACCTTACATATCTTGGCTTGTTTTTCATTTAATACAATTGGGCTGCTCATAACGTTCTTTTTCTAAAGGGAAGGAAATCATTAGGATAATTAAAAGCCAGTTCTGTTTCATCGTCACTGAGTAAAAAGGTTGTGTTTTTTGCACGACTTTCAAATTGAATTGAAAGTATCTTATTCAACCTTTCGTGATGAGACCTTTTCTTTATGCGAGGTTCACGTTTTTTTGTTAAAAACCATCGATTGTTTAATTCAGAATCCCAGTCTTTAAAGCTCATAATCAACTTTCTTTGTTATTGTTTTGTCCAGCGACTTGGCCGCAATGTCTACAAAACATGACGTTTTTCTTATCATAACCCCAATTATGAGGCAAATCTAGATCTCCACAGGTAATAACGTTGTGGGGACGAAAATTTTTTTCATCCAAAGAATTCAAAAAAACGCCAATTGCGATCAAAAAAACACCAATTACCAGAATCATACTCATAACTTACCTTTAATTATACCTAAATTGTTAAGAAATCTACCCCGTTAACAACTATTGTTATCAAAGTAATACTCTGAAAGCAGACAATAAGTCTGCGATCGTAAGATAGCTAACCCGTTGGGATTAGTGTATCCGATACCTTGTTCCGGAAAAAACCAATACCTCTGCATACTTAACTCCATACTGTATTCCATTATTTCATACGTAACTGGTATTGATAATGCGTTGTATGTCATAAAGTATCCTTTATGCATTGCTTCCAAGTCTTGGAATGTCGTATTTTTCTAAATAAGACTTGGTAAGCTCGTTTTTAGCGTATTGTGGAATAATGTATTCTTTTTCCTTGTAAGTATTTTGAATCCACTGATTGGCTAGACCTAGATTACGGAATACGCCAATCACGTATGCTTTATTTCTCGTATTTACAGCTTTAACGATCACTCTAGAGTAATCGTCGTATTCCACGCGTAAACGGTATTTAACGGCGTTAATTTTAGAGTATGGAGCATACCCTTTAGCCACATACTGATCGACCCAATAGCGGGTTCTTACGCCAAGGGCATCGGGATTCTGTACTCCCTCCAGCACCTCGAACCTGAGTTTTTCCCGGTCGATTATTAAATTAAGACAGTTGTGGGTTTTGTTTTGTAATTGACGCACTAGCTTGCCGAGTGAATCAACGACACAAGACGAATGTGTAATATAAACGAGTTTGTCTTGGTCGTTTATAAGGGCAATGACTGCTCTTTGAGGAAGAGCTAATAAGGTATGTAATTCGACATTCATCAGTTATAGTTGTTAAGTTTCTATCTTAATTTGTTTAAAAACTAGATGATATAGACTAAAGA
>Ga0181343_1000606_pt1 | contig 15246 bp, 17 predicted proteins | sample Su13VDMLBSD_FD_130110 | JGI IMG/M metagenome (GOLD analysis project Ga0181343, IMG submission 130110) | Freshwater viral communities from Lake Michigan, USA - Su13.VD.MLB.S.D | ecosystem: Environmental > Aquatic > Freshwater > Lake | place: USA: Michigan | collected 2013-07-15 | reverse complement strand
GTCGTTCGCCATTTCGCGGATAAGGAATTGGATAGCGTCGCCGACAGACTTCGACGGCATCGGCGTACGCCCGCCCGCGATTGCTTCGGCGTAGCACATTTCCACCAACGTCGATTGGGAAGCGCGCCGAATGTCGTCAAGGATCGCGCCCGCGGCGGCCACGCGTTGTTCCAATTGCGCGACCAAATCGCCGACCATATAAGAATCGGCCGATGTGTATTCGGCTTGAATCGCGGCGATGCGCGTAACGATGTCCTGTTGGTGATTGCGAACGGCTTCGGCTAGGCCGAAGAGTTTTCCCAATCGTGTGAATAGCCCGTTGGAACCGTCGTACGTTAGCATTCGTTCTACTCCGTAGGGGTAGTATCGGTGAACGGCACGGCGCGGTTTAGTGCGGCGCGACGTTCGGGGCATCGGCAATTCGGCGCGACCGCGTCCACGACGGCGGCAACGCCCGTAACCGTCGCGGCTATTGCCACGATGTCGCCTAGCCCGCGCGGCTTGCCACTATACATTCGGCACGTATCACACTTCGGGCCGATGTCGCCACCGACGCCCGCGTGTGTGCAGCGGGTTCCGTTCGCGAATCTGCACGGGTGGTCGTTACGTGAAAGAGACACTAGCGGTACCCGTATACGTGTGGCGTTGCGATAGCGCGGGGTCTAAGTACGTAGCGTTTTGGAGTCGTATCGGGCCAATGATCGGGTACGCGTCCGATTCACGTAGAAAGGTAACTTCAATTCCCGCGGTTGGACAATTGCAGAGCGCGCTATCTTCAATCGGTGGCAAAGGCGCATCGCATCCCGCACCGAATAATCCGCGAACGCGTAGCCGTGTGTCGTATTGATAGACCGACGAACACGCGGCACCATTGCCGCAACAATCGTTCAAAAAATTGATCGTATAGACACCCGTACCACCGAACAACGATTCTAAAAACCACGCGTTTCCGTTGACGGTGTCGCGTTGACATACGACACCGCCGAACGATATAGGCATGGTAGACGGTAGGGTTTCGACTGTACAGGCAACCCACGTACCGCACGGGTAGGGTAGTTCCCTATTGAATTTCGTATCTTTTCGCCACGATACCGTCGCCGAACCCGTTGGCGGATTTGGTGGGGCTTGTCCTCCATCGAATCCGTTTAACGCGTTGAATGCCGAAGTGTAAACCACCGAAAAACTACCGCTATAGGTTATGTAATCTCTCACGGTTACGATTTCGACGGTAGGGTGGCAAAGGTCGATTTGCTCCAACAGGTACGTACCCGAAAACGATACCGTAACCGTGACGGGGAATTGAGGGATACAACCCTGTACCCATTGAAAACACGGGCTAGTCGCGGGGTCGGTGTTGCAGCAACACACGGCGGCTAACCGCGACACTAGGCCACCCCTTCGCTACCGTAGACGTTGACAGACACAACGCCCGCAACGCTTGCGCGACCCTGCAACGACTCCGACGGCAATAGGTGCCGCGTCGCCTCATCTATCACGGTGCCCGCGTTCGCCAATCGCGCGTCGTAATACTGCGCGTTGACGACCGCGGGCGACGCGGCGGGCTTGCAATGATGCACGCGGAAGGTGGTAGCCGCGGTATGCGTGTTGCAAATCACGATGCACGTAAGCACCGCGGTTTTGTCCGACGGCACGCTATAGATACGTTGGTCGGTCGTACCCAACGTGAACGACGCTAATAGACGCGGGTTGCGGTCGGCGCGTAGCGGAATTGTGGTTGTTAGGGTGGACATTGGACGTTTAGCGCGTTGGGAATTGAAAAGTACGCCGATTGTGCAGAGAATGCCATCGGCACCACCGTACCTACGGAAATCGGCGCAATCGTGATAATCGCACCCGCGGGGCCGCTACCCCAAACGTTACCCGTTTCGCAACCGTTCACCGCGTACGGGCCTAGATTGTTCGCACCGCCGCCCGCGCCGCCCGTTTTGATTCGCCACACGACGTCGGCGGGTTGCCCCGCGGGCACCACGATATCGGCGTAGACTTCGCGCCACGTGTATTTCCAACGCGTAGCGGGATTCGTGACAGCGCCTAGCGGCGCGGCGCTATCAATCACCGCGGGTATTACCGATTGCGCGACGGCGGACAGAATCAACCACGACACTTTTCCGTCGGCGCCAACGAGTCGCAACATAGACACGATGCTATTCACGTTCAACGACACGCCCGCGCCCGTGGCAACGCTCCACGCGGGCACGGCGTACGCGGGTTGGTACCTGTCGCCGTCGGTGCTAGCGAATGATTGGCGGCCGTCGGGCCGATCCTCCCATTCTACGTAGCGGTTGTAATCGGCTTTGGTTTTCGGCCACACTTCGACCCAACGATGGTCGCCGTACGTGCCGACCGTGTTCGTAATGCGCGCAAAAACTAGGTCGGGGGTGTTCAACGTCGCCGCGTTCGGCGTGATGAGTAACGGCCGCAACCTATCGACGGTGTCGCAAATTTCGTTCAAGTGTTCGAACGTGAGCCGCCCTAATTGTCCGCTAGTGAATCGGGGTAGCATGGTTCACCAATTCGTCGATATGGTCGCGAAATCCGCGGTGGAGGGGAACGGTTGACGCCAAAAAACCTTGCGCGCGCGGCGCGCGCCGTTCAATTCGGCACACGGGATTTTTCCGCTACCGTCGCGTTCGGGTACCTGTACCAAATGGTATTCGGAATCCTCGATAAACCGATGCGTAACGGTGAACAACGACACGCCCGCGCGGCGAATCTGTCCGCCTGTATAGAGAACCGTACCGATAGCGAACCCTTCCCAAAGCGCCGAATTACGCTTGCCGCGCGCGGCGCGCATATTCGCAATCATCGTCGGCAAGCCCGACACCTGTTGGATGGTTTCATTGATTACCAATTCCGAAGTGTACTTCAACCGCGATAGCGGCACCCCTTCTAGGTCGATTTGCGTGCCGCCCGTTATTTGCGTGTTCGCGGGATTCGATAGCGTGCCGTTCGACGGATACGTGGGCGCCGAAATGTAGGTGTCCGCGAATGCCGCGGCGATATCTAACGTCCATTCAACGTAGCCGACTTCGGCGGGTTGTAGCGACGACGACGAAACTTGCGCGTTAGAATAGTTCCACGTAACCGTCCAAATGTCGGTATTCGGTTCGCGGGCAATCGCGTATGACTTCGCCCAAACGCCCGTTTCGTCGGGGAATACGTCACCCTTCGCGGGCAACGCGTCGGGGCCGCTACTCACCAACCCCGCTACGTTGGCACCTACGGCAATACCGAACCACGCGCGCACGTCGGCGGGCGTCTGCAACGACGACGGCACCGTGTTGTCGTATACCTTGAATACCCGCGACGTACTAACCTTGCCCGCGTCGTACGACCACGCGCGGCTTGCCATCTGTTCAATGCAAAAAAAGTTCGGCATTATTGAAACCCGATAGTAGAGATAGACGCGGCTACCTTTTCGGTGGCGTCGGCGGTTCGTTCCTGCACGCGGCGTTGTACTTCCGCGGGGTACGCGTCGAACGTGAACGCACCTAGCGCCGTATTAGCCGACGCGGTGCGGTTCGCGCCTTGCGATTCTGCGGCCGCGCGTTGTTCCTGTATGGTGGATAGTTCATCCTCCAATTGGAACCGTTCGCGCAACGCTTCGCGTTCGGCTTCGGTGGTCGCATCGCGTAGCGCCTTTTCCCGCGTCGCCGCGCGTTCGGCGCGCTCGCGTTGGTCGGCGATATTCTTCGCGGCTTCGGTGTTGCCGTCGGCGGCGGCTTTCTCTTCCATGATGCGTAGCCGCAACAACCGCACGTCCAATTGTGCCGCCTCAATTCGCGCCGCGTTTTGTTCGGCGAGTTTCTGCGCGGCTTCCGCCTCTTGCTTCGCCTTTTCCGCCGCGGCTTCGCGCTCTTTCTGCGCGGCTTCGCGGATGGTACGTAGTCGCGTTTCTAGTTCAATTTCGGCCGCGCGTTGTTTTTCGCGGTTCAATTCAAGTAGCGCGTTTAGTTCTAGGTCGGAAATTCCTTCCGCCATTCGGAACGCAAGTTCCGTATCTTGCTCATCCTTGACGCGCGCGGCTTCCGCGCGTGCCGCCGCCTCTTCATCGCCACGCGCGCGCGTACGTGCGATTTCGTTGGTAACTTCTAGGCGCTCGCGTTCGCGCATAAGCGCGGTAGTAGCGTTCGCCGCGGCTTGCGCCTCTTTCTCGCGTTCACCCGCGATACGTCGCCCCGTGTCGCGTGCAGCGTTTTGCTTCGCTAGTAGGTCGTCGGCCGCCTTATCCGCGGCGGCAAACGTCGCGTCGTAAATGGCGCTACCTAGGTCGGCGAAGGCGCCGACGAACGGTATCGTTTTTAGCCCGTCTAGAATCGCGTCGGGTATGTTCTTATCCGAACGCAACACGCTAGCGGCGGCTTTCGCAAGCCCCGCCGCCATCATTGGCCCCGCGATAGTGCCGACGACGCCGCGCGCCTGTTCGGAAAACTTCCCGCCGAAATCGTAGCCTAGTTTAGCGCCCTGTTGAACGGCAATAGGCTTCGCGGCTTGTAGCCCCTTTTCTAGGCCGTCAAGTTTCGCGGTAATGTCTATGAATACTTCGCCGCCTTTTTCGGCCATAACGCGCCACCTATCGGTTTTGAGATTCGACCCACGCCCGCGTATTCATCGGGCTAGACGTGCGTATCAATTCGCCCCGCGCGGCTAGTTCTAGATACGCGGTGAATTCTCCAACAGGCAACGCTAGCGGGTCGGCGATATTCGCCACGGTAGACACCAAAAACGCTTCCCCTATCCAATCGCGCGCGCGTTCGCGTCGGGGTTCAACCGCGAACGGCGTACCCATTTTCCCGCGTCGTTGTCCCATTCAAACCCGATGACTTGCAACGCAAGTTCCACCAACGCATCGGGCGCGATGCCGTCCAACATGGATTCGGCGCGGTCGGCGCCGACCGATTCGGTTAGCACGCGGCACGCGCCGTCGAACGTGAAACACGAACGCACTAACGACGTAGCAAGCCGCGAATCTTCGCGGGCCGTGCGTGCGCGGCGCATCGTTTCATCGGCGTCCAACCCTAGCGCGCGGCAATCGGCGATAGCGTCGGCCGCGGCGCGTTCGGCTAGCGCGGTTTGCATTGTGCAGACTTGACGGACGGACAACGGCGGGAACCTACGTTCCACGCCGTCTACGATTGCGACCGCGTCGCCGATCATTGGTTGGGCCTCTTCGCTAGTAGTGCGCGCAATTGGGTTTCGTAGTCGCCTTCCGTTACGCGAACGTGTTCGGCGGCACGCACCACGCGAACGTCGGTAACGGTGCGGATGTCGATTTTCCCCGCGCGAATTGCACGACCAACGGCGCATTCTTCCGACACCGTGCTAGGCGCTACGCGAAATTTCGACACGATGCCGCCCGAATGCGTTACCGACACTATCCAATCGGTGTCGCTAGGTTGTATTAGCGGGTTCATCGCGACGCACTATAGCGCGTCAAGCCGTCGTCCAAACCACGGTCGGCCCGTTCGTGTCGTTCATACCGAAATTTACGGTAAGGGTCGAATCCCCATTCTTATCGACAGAGAACGCGTACGCGCTGAACACCGCGTCGAATTGCAATAGCACCGCATTCGTATTGGTTGTCGTCGTTCCACCCGTAAGAGATAGCGTAAGGGTACCGCCCGGTTGCGACGGTAGCACGTTAGAGGTAATGGTACCGAACGGCGTACCCGTGTCGCGCGTCGGAGTACCCGCAAGAGTGCCCGTAATGTCGGTAACACCCAACCGACGAACGGCGCCGCTATGCGCGAAACCCGTTAGCACGGATTCCGTATACGCGACGTTTGCAGCGAACGTACGGACGTTCATACTGTAATTGGTCGTAGGAAAGGCCACGGCGCCGTCGTTTCCAACAATGAATGCGGTAGGCATTTTTTTATCCCTTCACGAATCCAACGATTTCGTATACGTCGGATGTTGTCCACACATCATCGGCGAAAACGGGGACGCCCCGTTGCCGTAGGTATACCACCGCGCGCGCGTAGCCCGTCGCGGTTAGTTCCGCGCCGTCTAGTAGCGTTTTCAAGCGCGCACTACCCGTCGGCCCGTAATAGCATTGGTTCGACGGTTCGAAAATCGAAAACGTGACGTTCACCGTATCCAACGTGGAATCGAACGCACGTTCGTATCGGTTTTGAGCGCCCGTATAGACGCACAACGGCAACGAATCATCACCCGCGGCGCTGTCAAGATAGACGCGACCGCTAAACAGCGCCGCGAAGCCCGAACCCGTGCCCGACGTCGCGATTTTGGTACGCAACGCGTCTAGTAGATTATGCACGCGGCGGCCCTCCAAAATGACGGCGAAGCGCGGTAGCCATTATTGGTTCGAATAGGTCGCGCGTCATAGCCATAGTAGGTTCGACGTACGGCCGCGGCTTGACGCGGCCCCAACCGCGGTCGATTCTCGCATACTTCAACGCGCTACCGAATCGGTAGCCGATTACGTTTCCGTTGCTAATCACGGTCAACAACGCTTGCCGCGCTTCCGCGGGTACGGGTCGGCGCTTGCGTCGCGACGGCACGAACGTATCCGAACCCTTCGGGAACGCTACGCCGCCCGTGCCGCCCTGCAATCCGCGGCCGACTTGCCACGACCGCCGCAACGCGCCCGTATCGGGTGCGGGTGGTTGTCCGCTCCGCGACGCGCGATGGAATCCACGTTCGCGGAAGTTACGCCCGTTTTTCTTTCCCTTGCCAACACGGTAGACAAGCCCGCCGCCTTGCTTCGATAGCGTTTCTCGCATCGCGCGCGACACCGTCAAAAGGTACGCGTTTACGCCCTCTTGCACGGCGCGGCGTAGTTTCATCTGCACGTGTGGATCGGGTACGAACGTCATAGGTTCACCCCTCGACAATCGGAAAGGTAAGCCCGTTGACGCGGTCGGCTTCGACGATTGTGTGGCAATTCGCCGCGGCGCTAGGTCGAAGAATCGGAATACGCACCGACCGTACCGCGTATTGTCCATCCGTAATCGACAACAGGCCGTCGGTGTCGAACGACTGTTGCCCCGCAAAGTAAAACGTGGCGCCGACGCGCATACGCGGCGCGCCCGCGAAATCCGTATCGGCCGCCGACCGCGGTTGGACGAACGCGGCAATTTGCGCGGTGAGCGCGTAGCCGTTCGATACCGAACCGTTGGCGGCAATCGTCGCCGTCGGCGTCAACACGTCTACCGTTACGCCGTGCTGCGCGATGAGGCTAGACACGCTCATTTGTAGTACCGCCTATACGGTGCGATGAGCGCGCGCGCTTCGGCGTCCATCGAATCGACGCCGCCTAGCGAATAGGAATAATCGCCGAACGACTCCGACGCTAGCGCGGTGTCGCGCTTGCGCCCGTTGTAGATTCGGCTCGCGATTAGGTGGCACGCGTGGACAATGTCGGGCGGAATCGTTTCGTACCCGCCGTCGTAATCGACTAGCACCGACACGGGCGCCGTAGGCCACCCGTCGCCGTTGTCGTCGTCGTAGCCGCTACGACCAAAGTAGAGAATGCCGCGCGGTAGGTCGCCCGTTATGTCCATTTGCGCCTGATCGGCGAACGTAACGGTAGCCACGCTGTCTTTCAGGTCGCGGCCGACTAGGCGATTGATTCGATACGCGGAACAATTCACCGATGCCGACGCGGCAAAACCCGTAGTCGCGCTAATCTGCGCGGCGAGCGCGTTCGACGACTTATGGTTCGCGAAATTGATATCGGTTTGGGTTTCGTTGCCCGTTGAATCCGTGCGGGTTAGAGTCATTTTGCTTTCTCTAACCGTGATAGTGGCCGAAATGTCGGTGGCGACCGTGCTACGCACCGTCATGCACGCAAGCGAACCAAAGCCCACGTAGTGAACGTGCGCCACGGGCGGATTGTGAACGACAAGCCCGCTATCGCCACGCGCCGTCGTCCATTCGTAAAACCGACGCTGCACAAACCTACGGTCGGCGTACGCTTCGATTGCGTAACTAGCGCGGTCGATTGCCGACTCCAACACCGCGTCGTCGGTGCTAGTCGAAATGCCCATGTAGGCTTTCAACGCGGCGAGGGTGGTCAGGGCGTATTGGTCAACGGCCATTGGTTGTTCCGTTCATCGGCACGCGTAGCCGCGTCATTTCGCCCGCGGCGGGCGTCCGCGCTTGCGTGGGGTGTCGGTAGGGGTTTCGACGTCGGCGGGCGCCACGGGCGATTCCCGCGGGGTTGCGGGGGTCGTGGATTGCGTCACGAATTCCAACACGCCGCGGCGCTGCAATTGAACCGCAAGCGCGGGCGACACGGCGACAAGCGCGCCGCGACGCGCGCCCGCCCACGGTTGCAACGCGATGCAAATTACGTTGGTGGTAGTGTCCAATCGGGTTTCCCGTTCGTGTGGTAGTCGTGCATAAATTGGTGGACGCAATTCAAGTTCCTATCGGGCCACGACGCGACGACTTGAAGGTGGCCGACGCGTACCTGTGGCGTCGTCGAAATTTTCCAACCCGCGGCTTTCGCGTGCTTCCAAAAGTGTACGTCGTCGTCTACGCGGTCGTTGCCCCAATCGCCCTTCGCGCCCGCGTGCCCGATGAACCACGGCATAGGCAATTCCCGTAGACGGTCGCACCGAATCAACGTAAGCCCGAAGTGTCCGTGCAGAACGGGCCAATGATCGTCGGCGAGTCGTTCCACCGCTAGTTCCGACACGGGTAGCCCCGTGCCGTCGTCGATTTTCGCAAGCAATTGGTTACGGTCGCGGCCAATCTGCAACGGGCACAACACGTCCAATTCGTGCCTATCCGCGATGTCTCGCAACATACATACGTCGTGTGCATCGAAAATCGTATCGTAGTCGATTGCAAGTACATACTTGAATTGTCCACCGTCGCTAATCTGTTGGAACAATCGTTGTAGGCATTGCCCCCAAAATACACCAATCGACCGCACGAACGGAATATGCAACGGCCCCAATGCCGTATAGCAACACCCCATGTTTTCCGTCCACGCTAGCCGCGGCATAGACATAACGGCGTGCATATCGGGGAGCGGTCGAACGGGCGCGCGACGCAACACTCCCGCGGCGCGCTTTACGGCGCGAATGTTCAACGACACGGGCAACGACGAACACGAATTGGAGTCGCCCGCCCAATCTCCGACGACTTCGAAGCCCGCCGACGCTAGCGCGTCGGTGAGTTTCTGTCGGTTGAATATCGCCGCGTGGAAATCGTTGGCGTCCGTCTGTCCGCCCATGATGTATTGCTCGACAGGCCACGCGACGCCGCGCGCGTACGCGTCCACGCATCTATCGAAATCGGGCACCGCTACTAGCAACGTACCGCCGACGCGTAGCGCGCGATTCCATTCGCGCAACACGGCGAGCGTTTCGCGGTGCGGGATATGTTCTAGAACGTGGCTAGCCTTGACGACTTCTAGCGAACCGTCGGGGATTCCGACTAGCGCGCGCGCGTCGCGGCCCTGCGCGATATCCCACGGTTCAAAGCCCGCGGTACAACGATCCATGCAACCGATGTCGATTTTCGTGATTGTCATAAGACATAGCGACGGCTTCCGCCGCCGCTATGCGTAGCCCACTAACGGCTCCGACGCCCGTTGGCTATGGCGATTCTATCACCGTTCGGGCGAACGTACCCACACGGTAGCGCCAACATCGTCTACCGCCTTTCGACCCATTGCAGGGCGCGCTAGGTTGGCGGTTGTAATGATGTTCGACGATGAACTAGGCGTGCAAGAGAATTGCAGATACCGACGGTAGCCCGCGGTATCAATATCGAACACGCAATAGGGGTTCGTAGTACCCGCGGCTTGCGCGGGAATTGTGTAATCGGTGCCGCCTGTCAAGCCGCACGCGACAAACGCGGTAGCGTCGGTCGTGTCGCCGTGTTCAATTTTGAACGTAGTCGGCGCGTGGGTCGTTGACTTGAATACGGCGACGCGTACCGAATCGAAGCCCTTTGTATCGACTTGCCCCGACGCGGTCGCGTTCGTGGCGGTCGTTCCGAGCGTAAGCAAAATCGTTTTCGTGTTGCTGTTGTGTTGCATAGTGGCCTTTCAACACTACGGGGCGCGGGCTTGCACCCACGCCCCGTAGCAAGGTAGGAAGAGACAGGAACGAATTAGCGGCTAGGCACCGTAACCCAATTCGCCGCCGACAGGTCGGTGGCGCTGTCGATACCCGTCAACGGTCGGCCTAGTTCCGCGATAGCGACGGCATTTGCCGTAGCGGTTGCAGGAGTGTAGGAAAGCCGAAGGTATCGACGTAGCCCCGCGGTAACGATGTCGAAAACCGCCGTCGGGTTTGTCGTCGTTGACGTGCTAGCGGCGATCGTGAAATCGGTACCGCCCGTCGCATTGATTGTTACGAACGCCGTAGCGTCCGTCGTGTCGGAGTGTTCAACCTTCAACGCGGTTGGCGCGTTGGTGGTCGATTGCCATAGCGCGATGCGGCATGAATCGTATCCGCGCGTATCGACGTTCGCGGTTGCCGTGGCGTTCGTTGCCGCGGCGGCCGAGTTGAGTAGTAAAACGCTCTTTTGGTTTGAAACTTCAATCATGGTTGGTTTCCCTTCCTATCAACGGGTGAGCATGACGACGGCGCCCGCGGCGGTAGTGTCGCCGCACGAATGGCAATTGATGTCAATACGTTGGGTGCCACGGATTACGATTTCGTCCTGTTCGAACGCGTTTAGCGCGCTATCGGATGTCTTGATCGTGACGCTACGACGGTCGCCGAACGCGACGGCTTGCGTAAGGTCGCCGAAGTACGCCAACACGGCGCCGTCGGTGCCCGAACCAATGGTGCCCGACATTGCTTGCGAGAACACGACGGGGTAGCCGAAGAATCGCGGCGCCACGCCGTTTTGCATTTCTGCGGCGGACACGCCACCCGCACCCATCGCGACGCGTTCGAACATCGCGTGGAAAACCGACTTGTGGCAATAGATTTTGGTATTCGGAGTCTGCGCGTACGCGGGAAGTAGGGCCATCATGCCGTGGATGTCGGCTTGAAGGTCTGCAACCGTGACGCTTGCCAATGCACCCGTACCGATTCCCGAATCCGACGTGCCCGCGCTACCGATTGCGTTTGCGAGACCGACGATGCCGCCGTACGTGCTAGTACCGTCGCCGTTGAATCCCGCCTGATCCTCTCGCAACGCGAATTCGTAGGCGATTTCGCCCGCGACATTGTCGGCGATGTTCACAATCGCATCCTCTGCAAGTTCCGACGACGTGGTGGTGAGAGCAAAGAGTTTCTTCGCCTGTAGCATCACGTTGTCGAAGGTTTGCGTGGATTCGGTCGCCGCCTTTGTCTCGCCGACCCAATACGACGTGAGGGTACCCGTACGTCGTGGAATGTAAATCACGTCGCGCGACATCGGCCACGACTTCGCGTTGGCGCGAAAGACGCCGTATTGTTCGCGAAGCGAAATCAGCGTGTCGGAGAATTCGTCGGGAACTAGGAATCCGCCCGCGCTGTTGTTCCCTTCGGAATGCGCCTTGACGGTAAGCCCGTTCCGCGCGCACCAATCCGCCGATTTCGTGTGATTGCACGCGGCGAAGAGGAACCGACCGAATCGGTAGGCTTCGCGGTTGTCGGTGAAATTCTTCAACCGACCGCCGCGGAACTTCGGCGCGTCGTCGTCGCCACCCGTCACAATCGCGCGACGTGCAGCGGGTGCGGCGTCGGCGATTGCCGCGCGGATTTCTGCGCGGACAGACTTCGCCACGGCGGCGGTGTCCGCCTTCTCTTCGGGCTTTGCCATGTCGGTTTCGACTTCGGCGGGCGCGGCGGCGGGTGCCACCATCACGTCGATGTTTGCAGGGTCAATCGGTGCGCCCGATTCGTCCACGATCATGCAATCTTGAAGCATGAGTGCTTTCGTGTGCGCCACGCCGCGTTCGCCGTGTTGTGCGGCGGCGTTCTTTAGTGCGGTGGTGAATTCTGAAATTTTGAGTGTACGCATATCGGTAATTCCTTCGGTGTTGCGTCTAGTTCTAGGCTACGCGTCTAGGCACATTGCCGCCCGTTCGTAGCCGCCACGTCAACGCAACGCGCCGCGGGCGCGCGCCAATTCGCGACGCACCACGGCGTTAGTGTCCATCGGTTGAACCCGCGCCGCGCTTGCGGCGTCGGCCCACGTGCGCGCGGGCACGGGTACGACAATTTGCACGCGTCGGGGTTCGACGTAATCCAACCAACGCGCGGCCGCGGCGGCGTCTACGGCGCCCTTGCGTACGGCGCTTATCAACGCTTGCGGGTTGCATTGGAGGGGCGCCACGGAAATTTCCATCAGGCGCCATTTGTTGTAGACAGTATGCACGGCGTCGCCGTAACGCTTGCGGTCGTCTACGGTCGCGCGGCGCGTGCCGCCCTGTTCGGGGACGTAGCCAATGCTTACGCCCTTGACCACCCCTTGACCAATCACCGCGCGCACGAAATCGGGGAAGAATTCGCCGACGTAATCCGCGGGGCGTTCGGCCAATTGAAATTCGCCCACGATGCTATCGGGGTTGCGTTGCAACGCGACGCAACGGCCGACGGGTAGCGTTAGGTCGTGATTCCAAAACAGCACGGGGTTGGATTCGTACTCCGTGCTATTCATACCTTGCGGGATTACCACCTCGCCGTCGCGGTCGATTGCGGCGGTTGTGACGGTCGCGGTGAATCCGCCCGCGCTAGGCACCAATTCGGCTTTTAGTTTCTTGCGTTGCATGGTCATACCTTCCGCGCGCGTGCGCGTCGTTCGGCTTCCGCCGCAATGTTTTCGTAATCGTCTACCAACGTCGGTTGCATCGCGCATCGGCAATTCGGGTGCAGCGGCGGCGCCGAAATCTCTTCATAATCGAGTTTCATTTTCCCGCCGTCGGCGCCCGTCAACGTGTCGCCCTTCGCGTAGAACGAATCCTCTAACCCCACGCCATTTTCGGTAAACCTCTTCGCGACGGCTTCGCAGAATTCGCACGGGTCGGGCGCAAGTATCCAACGCTTGCCCGACACTAGCCCCGTGGATTTCCACGCGTCGGTTTCGGCGGTTGCCGCCGCGCGCGCGGCTTCGGTGCGTGCAATCATCGTTGCACGGCGGCGCGTCGCGCGCACGTCGTCGCCCTCGCCGCGTGCCCATTCTTGCACGCGTTCGGCGAGTTCATCGGTGTTTTCACCTAGTGACATTCCCTCACCGAACATATCGCGCAAGCGTTCGACGGTATAGCCGTTGATTGAATCGGCCGCGCGCGACGCCAACCGAACGCTACCGCGTTCGACGTACTCCGCTAGTTCTTTGCTACTCCAACCCAATTCGGCGACGGCCGTAGACGTCGCGAGTTTCGACAGGTTGGCAAAGCCGATATCGGCGCCGTGCTGCAACGAACGACGAATGTATGGCGCTAGCGCGTCCACCAATTCGCGATGCCACGCGCCACGCTCCAACACGCCGACGGCGCGCGCAACCGTGTCGGGCGTCGCGTCGCCCTCGCGTTTGATTGCGGCGACGACGGCGCGAATCTGCGCGGCAAACACGGCGTCTACCCCTTTCAGGAAGCCCGCCAACAATTCGTCGTCTACTAGTTCACCCGTACCCGCGGCTTTCGTGATGCGGTCGGCGTCGGTTAGCCAAAGGTCGGAATGCTTGACGTCGTGCGCGTCGATGCCGCAACACGCGCACGATTTCGCGTGCGACTTCGCGCCGCGTTCGCGGTCGAATTCGTCGCGCTTTCGTTTCGCCCACGCCCAACCATCGTCGCCGCCCCAACCGTGCCACGCTTGCCACCCCTTGCCATGTTCGTCCCACGTTTCGCCCGCCTTATCCGATTCGTGGCGTTCGAAGTATGCCACCATCCTTCGGATGGTGTCTTCCGACACGGCCACGCGGTTCGCTAGGTCGCGGGCGCGCGCGATGCCCGTAGCCGTCATGCCGCGTTGGCTAGGCGGCTTCGATTCGCGTACTTCAAGCGCGCGCCGCGCGTTGTCGGCTACGGCTTGCGGCGGCACGGTGTCGATATCCTGCAACGCTTTCGACTCGCCGCACATTTCGTACGCGATAGCGGCGGCTTGTGATTCGTCGTAGCCCTCCGCTAGTAGCGTCGGAATCTTCGCGGCGACGCAATCGGAAAGCGCCGACTTTGTGGCGGTGGTTGGTGCGGCCGACGGTGCCACGGCGTCGGCCGACGTCGCGACAGGCGGCGCGGGTGGAGTAACCGCGGCGGTTTGTGGCGGCGTCGCGTCTAGTGCCATTGGAGCGGGCGCCGCGGCCCCTAGCGGTTGCCCGTTGACCAACAGGCGGTCGGCCATTGGGTCGTCGGTACGTTCCAACCCGTAGCGTTCGCGCGCCTCATTCGGGGTAAGCCAACCACCCGATACCGCCACTTGCGTTTCGGTCAAATCCTGTTGGCGGTTCAACGGTACAGGGTCGTCATAGGCTAGCACCGCGTCGCCTTCTAGGCCGAACATCGGCAATAGCCGTTGGTTTAGAGTCTCTTCGTCCATGCGGCACAACGGGAGTACGGTCATTTCACGCCACGACGCGAACCCGATAGACGCGCCCGCTAGGTTCGGGTCGTTCGCCTTCAACATGGACACGGGCACGCCGAACACCGCGGCGATTTCTTCCACAACATCGTCGCGCCCCGTGAGATCCTTCGGCGGGAACGCTAACGGCTTGACGTCGATTTCCGCGGTAGAAACCATGAAATTCCCGCGGTTACGCGGCCCGCGAAATTTCTGCTTTATGGCGCGCTCTACCCGTTCCAATTCATCGCCCGACGCGTTCCCCTTGATAGTCAACAGGTAGTCGGGGCGTCCGTTGTTTTGGAACATCGCCAAATCCATCGAATGTAGCGCGGCGTTCGCATTCGCGGCGCCCCACGCGGCTTCGAGTTTCCCCATGCCGTAGAACAGGTCGCGCGGGTTCGGCCGTCGGAAATGGATAACCTCATCCGCGGGGAAGGTTTGTTTTGATTCGCTACCCTTGCCGTAGCGATAGCCGCTAATGAATTCGACGGGGTCGGGGATTACTTCCGTCCATTGTGGCGGCATTGGCCATAGTTCCGTCGGCGTGCCGAACGCGTCGGTAATGACGTGTTGGTACGCGTTACCCGTCAATTCTTGCCACACGACACGCAACACCGTAGCGTCGTATCCGTTGAACCACGGGTTAGCCGTAGACAACAGGCGCAACAACGGGTGGTCGTCCGTTACCTCTTCGAAATCGTCGCCTAGTTCCGCGGCTTTCCGCATCACAACCGCCGACGGT
>Ga0181343_1000604_pt1 | contig 15337 bp, 9 predicted proteins | sample Su13VDMLBSD_FD_130110 | JGI IMG/M metagenome (GOLD analysis project Ga0181343, IMG submission 130110) | Freshwater viral communities from Lake Michigan, USA - Su13.VD.MLB.S.D | ecosystem: Environmental > Aquatic > Freshwater > Lake | place: USA: Michigan | collected 2013-07-15 | reverse complement strand
TGGACCAACTAGATGACAACCCTACGAATTGACCTTGAGACATACAGCGATGTCGACTTGAAAAAGTGCGGCGTGCATAAGTACGTCGAGTCGGACAACTTCGAAGTGATGTTGTTTGCCTATGCGTTCGGCGACAGTGCCGTCAACGTTATCGACTTGGCAGCAGGTGAGCAGATCCCGCAGCACGTAGAGCGCAGCCTGTGGGACTCGACGGTTACCAAGGCCGCGTACAACGCGGCGTTTGAGATGGCCTGCTTGACCAAGCATTTTAAAACCCCAATGGATGAAACCCAGTGGCGTTGCACCAGCGTGCACGCACTGTACCTTGGCCTGCCCGGCAGCCTTGGTGACGTAGGCAAAGTGTTAGGCCTTGGGGCCGACAAGCAAAAGCTGGTATCAGGCTGGGCCCTGATCCGCTACTTCTGCCTGCCATGCAAACCGACATTGAAGAACGGTGGCCGCGTGCGCAACATGTGGCATCACGATCCTGAGAAGTGGATGCTGTTCAAAGAATACTGTGCGCGTGACGTTGAGTCAGAGCGCGAGGTCGCAACGAAGATCGCAAAGTTTCCGGTGCCCGACAAAGAGTGGGCGCTGTGGCATCTTGACCAACGCATGATGAACAAGGGCGTGAAGGTTGACCGCGAGCTGGTCGGCGCAGCCATTGAGTGCGACAACATTTTCAAAGAACGTTTGACCAAAGAAGCTGTCGCCCTTACAGGTTTAGACAACCCCAATTCTCGGGACCAATTGCTCAAGTGGTTGCAGACTGAGGAGGACGACGACACGATCGTTGACCTGACTAAGAAGAGCGTGCCCAAGGTTCTTGAATCTACGGACAGCGCGACAGTGCGCCGCGTGCTGGAGCTGCGTCAAGAGATGGCCAAGACCAGCGTGTCCAAGTACCACGCCATGGCCCGAGCCATGTGCGACACCGACGACGCGGTCAAAGGCTTGACCCAATTCTATGGCGCTAACCGCACAGGCCGTTGGGCTGGCCGTCTGGTGCAGGTGCAGAACCTGCCGCAGAACAAACTGCGCGACATCGACTTGGCCCGCAACTTGTTGAAGGCCCGCGACTACGAAACACTTGAGCTGCTGTTTGGGAATGTGCCTGATACGCTATCACAGCTCATCAGGACGGCGTTCGTTGCTCGGGAGGGGTGCAGGTACATCATCGTCGACTTCAGCGCCATTGAGGCCCGTGTGATCGCTTGGATGGCATGGTGCCAGTGGCGGCTTGATGTGTTCGCCACACACGGCAAGATCTACGAAGCATCGGCTGAGCAAATGTTTAACTTGCCGGCCGGCAGCGTCACGAAGAAGTCGCCGTACCGCCAGAAAGGCAAGATCTCTGAGCTGGCTTTGGGATACCAAGGCGGGGCCGGTGCACTCAAGACCATGGGCGCGCTGGAGATGGGGCTCACAGAGGATGAGCTTGAGCCTATCAAAGACGCGTGGCGTGCAGCCAACCCTGAGATCGTTCAGTTTTGGTACGCGTGCGAGCGCTCGGCCAAGGAAGCGGTGCTGGGCAAGAGGTCTGTTAGCCTACCCATTGCGGGTCAGATGGTTGCGTTTTATGAAGACGGCCGCCCAGTTAAAAACCCCCGGGCTTGGCTAGTGTTTGCCTATGAGTCAGGGTTCCTGACGATTCAGCTGCCAAGCAAGCGCAAGCTGTTCTACGTCAAGCCACGCATTGAGGTCGAGGACCTTGTGCGCGAGACCAGCGCAGGAGGCAAGTTCGTTGTGGCCAGAGCCGGGTCCCTGACGTATGAAGGTCAGGACCAGAAAACCAAGCAGTGGACGCGGTTGTCTACGTACGGCGGCAAGCTGGTGGAGAACATCACTCAGGCGGTAGCCCGTGATTGTTTGGCCGAGTCGATGCTGGCGCTGGATGGCGCAGGCTACACACAGCTGGCCACGGTGCACGACGAGATCATCATGGAGATGAAGGACGGCACGTTGAAGGAAGCCGAAGAGATTATGGGTGAGGCCATCCATTGGGCGCTTGGCTTGCCGTTGCGCGGTGATGGCTTTGAGACTAAGTACTACATGAAGGAGATTGACTAATGCAAGGCATGAAGTTTGACACTGACAAGCGCGACTTCACACTGCTGCCGTGGGACAGCGTGGAACAAATTGTTGAGGTGCTGGAGTTTGGGGCGCAGAAGTATTCGCGGGACAACTGGCGTTACGTTGATGACGCAAAACACCGCTACACCAAGGCAGCGCTGCGCCACATGGTTGCGTACGCCAAAGGCGAGATTGACGATCCTGAAAGCGGCAAGCCACACCTTGCGCATTTGGGTTGCTGCATTCTGTTTTTGATGGAGCTGGACAAATGAGAAAGCGCAGCAAGTACAGACCCAAGGGCGTGCGCATTGACACCATGGCTTACGTCATGTCGGGTCTTAAAAAGTTTGATGACGTCAGCGTAGCACTAGACCTGAGAATTAAAAACCACGCAGCGCTGGATCTTCTTTGCACGGGCAAAGCAGCTAAAGCGCACATCGATGTTTTGATTGGCGCGTTCAACATGGTTGAAGCTCTCGCCCGGCTTCGCGATGAGATGGGCGCGGATTGGGTCAAAGAAATTCGACAAGCGCAAGACGCGCTGCTTGCCGTGGCGCAACGGGGTGTAGCGACCGAGCACTTTATTTGCAGAGGTCCTGAAATGGTAGCGCTTAAATTGGCCATGGAAATTCACGACGCCCAGCTTGATGCAGCTACGGTGCTTGACATAGAGCAAGCCGTGGATCTTATCGAGAAAGAAATTCGCGGCGGCAAAGCCCGACCGATTATTACGCTGAAGGTGGCCGCATGAAAGCTGAAACCAAACGAATCACATTGCCGGTATCAGAAAGCGTAGACGACATACGTGATCAGCTGGCCAAAGACACGGGCATCCGAATGACGTACACCCAGATATTCAACTACTTGGTTCACTTCTATTTGTCACGCACCGAGCAGCCCGGCACGCCGCGCACACAGTGGAGGCACCCACAATGAGTTGGCCCTTTCCGCCTTTCCCAAACCCCAAAGACACGGGCAACCGTGTGCCAAAATTCAACCCTGAAAACCACGAGGACGCGCCACTATGAGCAACAAAATTGTTTGGCTATTATTGTTTTTAGCTCTGATTGGTTTTTGGACTTGGATCATCTTACTTGTACGGGGGAACACATGAAAATCTGGACCAAAGAATTTGTACTGGCCAACCCTGAGCTGGCGGCCAACGCAATAACCACGTTGCAAGAGATGGCCACTGACGCCCGCAACGATACGCTTGACGAGATCGCAAAAGAAATAGCCGCCATGCCCGGAGACACGGCGGCTAGTATTGCCATCTGGATTCGGGATAAGAAAACTATTTCCGCTCCTCACCCTCAACAGTTAGGCCTTCCCTTAGACGCTGCTTCTTGATCTGCTGAAGTTCGCGCTGGGCATCGGCGGTCTTCTCACTGATCGCACCTTTGGCAGCGAGCCTGTCGATCTGACGCATTTCAGCTTCGAGATCACGGATCAGCTTTTGCTGTTGCGCTTTGTTGATCTGCTCTGACAACTCGAGATCAATTGGCCTTGCCTTGACACCCACGGTTTGCATTGCTGCGTAGCCGGGCTGTACTGGCAGGCCGTCTTTGCCTGTGCCGGTGTAGCCAAGAACTTCTTGGCCAGTCACGTTGGCCAGCACATTCAGCGCGCGGTCCCAGTGGTAGTTGCCAATGGCAACGGCTGGGGCAAACTGCTGCCACAACCACTTGCCGCGTTTGGCCGCAGCCTCTGCGCTGGTGTCGTTCTTGTCGACAATGTCTTTGCCAAAGAACGGATCCTTGTTCCAGATCATTGCGCCAACGGTGTTGAGCACCGGGTTGCTTGGTGTAATTGGCTGCAAGAGCGGGACGCCACCGGCGTTGGCGTTTGCATCTAGCAAGTCGCCGCCCGGGAAGATCCGGCTTACGTCCAAGAACACAGGCAAGTTGGTCACGTCGTCCATGCCAAGGCGGATAGCCTTTGGTGTGGCCAGCGTGGCGCTGGCGCCCTTCATCCAAGGCGGCAGGTTAGACCGCTCTTGTTTCTCCATCTCGCGCGCCTTGTCCCTGAAGGCGGGATCGGTTGCATAACGGCGGATGACTGTCCACCAGTCTTCGTCTTCACCGCCGCCGAGGCTGGCAGCCATGGCGTACATGAACGCGTTGATGGTGTAAAGCGCAACGGCCGGGGCGGCATACCGCTCTGGATGTTCAAGCGCTGTACGGGCCAGCACGGGGACGACCTTGTAGGTGTAGCTGAAGAACGGCAGCGCAAAGTCACGGGCCAGACGCGCGCCCTTGGGCAGGTCGTCATAGGTGAAGATGAATTGCTGTGACCAATCGGTCGCGCTCTCTACGTCCATGCCGCGCTTTCGGGCGTCGCGGTATATCAGGTATCGGAAGAACAAGTCCTCGGCCTCGTAGGCCTTGCCAGCTGGTTTGCGCAGGAAGAACGACAGCGCGTTCCACACACGGTCGACAGCCATGCCCGACTTAGACTCAGTCATTTGAGCCATGGCTTTGAGCTGTTCAGGCATTTGGTCCATCAACTCAGAACGGTTGAACGTACCACCGAACAGCCCGGCCTCTTTGGCTTCTTCAACCATGGGGTCGTTCTTGACCAGATCGCGCACTGCGCCAGCGTACTTGCCTGCGTCCCAATAAGACACGCCGGCAAAGTGAGCCATCGTCAAGTTGGAGATGACGTTGTTGGCATGTGACACGGGGTTGAGAACGGTCTTGCCTTCCTTCCACATCGACAGGCCCTTGAGGTACATCTTGAGCAAGTCGTTTTGCATCGAGCTGTCAAAGGTGCTGAGCTGGTCCATCACTTCTTTGGGCACCCACTTGCCGGCCAGCGCGCCGTAGCGGCGGACGTAAGCGGTGTCTTCAATCGTGGATGGCGGGACCTTAACGTAACCGGGTTTCTCTACGCGACTTGCGTAGGTGGTTGCAAGGTTCTCATACAAACGGCCAAGCGCTAGATCGCGCTGGGACTTGTTGTAGCCCATGACAAAACGGAACATGGCATCACGGATCTCACCCATGTCGTCGCGCTCTTCACGAGTGTAGTCACGCCACATCGTCACGGTGTCACTGGTCAGCGGATCGAACGTGGCATCACGAACTTCCCAGCCTTCATCAAGCCAGTCTTGCACGTCAGCAACGGGCACGTTTTCAAACATGCCGCGAGCCTTGAGGCTATTGCCTGTGATGCCTTGCATTGTGCGAGTGCGGCCCATCAAACTCTTGGCCGCTTTCATCCATGCTTTTGTTTCGTCGCCGATCTTGGACTCATAGAAACGCGGCAAGTATTTGCCGTCCCATCGGCCGGCAGCTTCAGGTGTCAGCATGCCCAAGCGCACCAGCTCTTGCGTTTGCTCAGACATGATTGATTGCATTGAGGCGGCCAGCTCGAGCACATGCTTGGGCGGTTTGACGCCGCGCTTGAGTTCGCCTTCGATCACATCGCTGATCATCTGGCGCTCTTGCTCTGGCAGGTCTTTGAGGTTCTTGGCCACATCGACCGTGAGGTTCTGCGCCTTCTCAACTTCAGTCTTCATTTTGCGCAGCGCCCGGCTAAGCTCCGGGCTGACAGGCTTCATGCCAATTCTGTCGAGTACGTTGTTGGCCACGTCGGCAACCAAGCGGTAGGCTTTGGCGCCTGCGCCAAAACGGAAGAGGCCAGTCTCGTCACGGCTGAGGATCCAGCCATCGGTCTGGCGGTTGCTGAACATCATGTCAGCTGGGTTTTCTTGGCGCCACTGCGAGGCGGCTAAGACAAAGCCATCAAAGTCTTTGTCGCCAAATTCATCTATCGTTTTGTAGCCGGCCTCTTCGGCCTTCTGTTGCAAGAAGACCTGCTGTTGCTTAGCGTCTTCCGAAAGCTCGCGTTGCTTTACGGAGTATCTTGGTTCGCCAGTTTCGCCCCGTCCTTGAACTTGTCCTTCATCGCCCTGTCGAACGCCTGCGCGTTGGCCCGTGCCTCCATCTGCTTCGCGGGCGTCATAGGGGGTCGTGGTTGCGTCGTAGACTTCTTGGCTGATCCAGCCGTTGGCGAGCGCTTGGTCTGTTGCATCTTTGAATTTCTCCAGTAAGCCGTCACGCTTGACGACAGGCACGTCAGCAAGCGTAGAAAATACGGCGTTGTTCTCGCCGCGCGAGTTGTCGATCACATTGATCTTGAAATTGGGATTGCCGCCAAAAGTTTCTTGGAGTCGGCGAACCACTTCGCTAGAACCTGAGTGCCCTTTGACCACAGCCTGAAGGGTCACGGTGCGGCCTCGGCTCATAGCGCGTTCAAGCACGCCACCCTTGCGGCTGGCCAAAGCATCAACGGGATCTCTATACACATAGGCTATGCGCACAGTCTGGTTGTTGTCAAGCGCCAGCTGCACATTGCGCGCTGCTTTGTCGTAGCTTGACAACGTTCCGTCGAGGATTGTGTTAGCGCGGTCCATGTCGCCGGCAAGCAGCTTTTCAGCACTGGACTTACCTGCCCCACCACCGCCAGCCATAAAGACCACCAAGGCCCCATCCGGTGCGTTGGCCATGCGTTCTTCAAAGGCCCGCTGAGTAAACGCGCTGGCAGCTTCGTGCACCAAGGGTGCAAGGTTTCGATTGGCTCGGTATTCTTCAGACAGTTCGCGGGCTTGGTCAGTGTCCAGCAGTTTCCCTTTTTTGGTGCCGGGCAAAGACGAGTATTCGCGCACGGCCGAATCAAAGTCGGAAAAGATTTTTTGCTGAAGTCGGTTGCCAAGATTATTGCCAGCCCGTGCGCTAAAAGCGATCTGCGCTCCGGTGATGTCTGTGCCGTCTTCGCTGAACTTGGCATTCTTGGCCAACACCAGAGGGCCGATCTGAATCACCTCATCGGCGCTGAGCACCGGCTGCATGGTGTCGCGGTCGTAGAAGTAACTGTGACGGAACGGGTCCATGCCGACCTGCGTCCAAGCTGGATCACCCAGTGCAGCCTCAGCGCGATCGCGCGCGGCCTTGTCGCTGATAGGCTTCCACTTGCCAAGGATCGTAGCAATCGTGCCTTTGCTTGTGCCTTGCGCAATCTTGGTTGCAGCCTTCTGGTTCATGCCAAAAGTTGCATCGGTGATTGACGCCACGGATTCGTAGCCAATCACGGTGCCGGCGTCATAAGCCGCTTGCACTTCACGGTTGGTGGACTTAGGTGTATGAACGCTGACCACCCACGCGTCGTGTTCTTGGTAGGACGGAATGTCCAAACGCAACTGCGCCCAGTCACCGCTGTTCAAAGTGGCGGATGGCAATTTGTACTTGGCTGCTTTCTCTGGGCTTTGGCCACGGCCGTTGGCCAAGGCGTACTTGGCTTCGGAAGCGGTTGTGAGAGCAGGCACCTCAGCGTACGGGTAGACCGGGCGAAGCTCGTCAACCATTGCGTTGTATTCGTCGCGGGTGATCTTGCCTTCTTGCAAATCCGTAACGGCCTGTTGCAATTCGCCGGTTCGTTTAAAACGGTCCGCGCTTGTACCAGCAACGCGACTGGCGGCCGCGTTCTTTTGTTCACGCCGGCTAAAGCTAGGGGCCGCAAGCGACGTCAGCTCAGCCGCACGACTGGGCAGGTATTGTTTGAGGCCGCCCTCAAGCAAAAATTCTTTAAGGGCTGGTATACCCTTAACCGTGGTGCTCTTGCCGTCAGCACCAATGAACGTGTATGTACAGGTTGCCATGTGCTCAGGCTCCCAGCTCCTGATCGATCAAAAGCATGCCAGCCTTGTCTTGGTCGACCAGCTGGATGCGCGAAAGCAGGTCGCCGTACTCGCCGACGCTGGTGCGCTGGAACTCCAAGAATTGCAACAGGAATTGTTGAACTGCTGGGTCGCCGCTGGTCTGTGAGTACCAATCTTTGTAGCTGTTGTAAAGCTCGAGCTCGGTTTCGTAAGCCAATTCCATGGCGTCGGAAAACGACTTGATTGAATCGGTCATCGCTTCAATCATTGGGACCTTGGCCACGGTGCCGACATCGTTTTGGAATTGTGCGTGCAGCTGGTAATGCTCCAACTCGGTAGCGCTTTCTTTCAAAAAGAATTTGGTTGCACCAAGGTAGCCAAGGCGCTGCACCTGATTGGCGATGTGCTTGTACAGGTTGGACGCATAGAGCTCGGAGTGAATCGCGTCGTCCAGTATGCGTTTGTGGTCGGCGGAGATAATCATTTGAGGTGTCATGGTAAACCCTTATTAGCAGTTGATCTCAACTAAGCCGGCTGTGTCCAGCTCGTCGAGGATGTCGAGGAAATTGTCTTGCATATAGTTGATCTGCGCTGCGTCAGGTCTGCGGTTAACTGCAGCCTCGGCGTTTGCTTTTGCCAGACCCCGTTTCTCCAAACTCTTGAACACGGATTCTAGGCTTTCAGGATCAGTTTGGCGAACTTGTTTGATGCCTTTCAAAGCATCGGCTTGCTCGACCGCGCCTTGGTCGTAGTCCTTGAGAACCTTGCCATCCTTCTCGCCGTACTTGGCAAACGACGCAGGGTCGTGGACCATGAACACCACATCGGGCTCGCCCTTGTTGAAGTCTTTGAAGGTCTCTTTGTCCCAGTCGTTTGGCGCAGCGTCGTCGTTCCACTTAACCCGGGCCACAGTCTTGAATCCGTGGATGGCGTACAGGTATGGAAGCACGGTATCAAACGCATCGAGCCTGCGGCCGCCCTCTTGCGTAGCCAGTTGCAGGATAGCGTTGACTGCCCCGCGTTGCTCCGGTCCAGCAAACACTGACACGATGTCGTCGCCCTTTAAAGCAAAGCCGGCGTTGCCGTCTTCTGCCAAGAACAAACGCATGTCTGCGTAGTCAGCCTCGTCATACACGTAGACCGACGCGCCAAAGGGTGATGAATCTTTGGATGCTTGGATTGAATCGCGGAAAGTCTTAGCGCCGTCGGCGCCCACCTCAAAGAACTTGGGTGCTGCAGCTGGGACTTCGCCCAGTGCATTTTTGAAGGTGGTCGCCGGTGTGAAGATGGCGACCGATGGCAGCCCTAGAACCCGGCTGCTCTTATCATCGCCTCCGCCTTTTCTCTTGAAAGAGTTGGGTTGGTTTGCAGGATCTGCACCAGCGGATCGAACGCGGTGGACGACGCCTGTTGTGAGGAAGGTGCGGCCTTGTCGCTCACCAAATCCGCGAACTGCTTCTGGGACAGTAGGCTTGGCTTGCTGTCCTCCAGCACTTGGTTCTGCTGGTCCTGCGCTGACTCTAGTCTCATATTCTTTCTCCGCTTCGGTTATTGCGCTCTGAATGTCTGCATCAGAGACGCCGACGCCACGCGCCAGCTTGGCTGCCGCGTTTGCATAATCTGGGGCCTCGTCGTCTGAGTAGCCTTCGCTGGCGTCCTCGTCTGATTTGGCAATGTCATACAGGCGTTTTTCTGGATACCAAAGCAACGCTTGCAGATCGGACATTGTAAGAGCAGGGTATCCTTTGCTGCGAACATCAGCCAGAATTTTGTTGAAGACTTTGCGGATGTAGTTGCGTTCAGCGAGTCCGGCCGGTGCTTCTTTCTGGCCGTCAAGGTACTTGGCCAAAGCGTTGCCGGTCTTGCGGATCTCTTGGCCGGTAGCTGTTTTGTTGAAGGCTTCTCGAGTGGCAGGAACCATCGAGGCTTTCTGGATAGCCAAAGCCAACGCGTCCAAATCCCCTGATTGCAGCTTCGCGTTAAGCGCCTTTTGAAACTCAAGCGCAGCAGGTGCGTCCTGTTTCATTTTTACAACAAGCTCTTTGAGTTCTGCCCGCTTGGCCTTGACCATGTCAGGGCGCGCTTCGATCAACGTGCCAGTCCAGCGGCCCCATGTGCGCATGAGCCAACGGTCCATTGTGAGCTGGTCAAAGAAGCCATTGAGGTTTGAATAAAAACCGTTGCCGATCTTTGGACCCAGCACGGCTGCGCCGCGCACTTCGGTCTCTTTGAATTCGCCGCCCACATCTAGGCCGGTGGCGCGCTCAATCTGGGACACGCGGAATTTGCTGTCCATAAATCGGCGCACGTCGTCGATGCCGTATTGCGCAACCATCTTGTTGAACAGGTCGAGGCTTTCATTGATAGCCTTTTGCGCTTGGCCAGCCGTGATGTTGGTCGGCATTTTGCCGGTGCGCTTGTAGTCTTTGTAGGCGCGCTCAGCAAGCTCAAAGTTTTTGTCAACTTTGAGCCCGTTAGATGTGACGGCCAAGGCCCACGTAAACGCAAACTTGGCATTCGGATCGGTGTTTATCTCCGGGTGAATCTGACCCAGAATGCGCAGCGCTTTGGTAACTGTCTTGTCGTACCAGCCCACAGCGTTTGCATTGGATTGGATCGCGTACAGCGCGTCGGCCACACCTATCCGAGTAAGGTAGTTTGTGGTTTCGTCGTTTTCGGCAGACAAGTCAACCTTGGCTTCCTTGGCTGCGGCCAAGATCTTGGATTGCAAGTCGACCTTGAGTTGACGGTTTGTGTTGTACGAACCTTCGCGTGCTCGGGGGATGATTGTCTCGAGCTTGGCGAATTCGTCAATTGCTTCTGGGATTTCTTTCTTGCTAAACCTGACGTTGCTGCCGATGCGCTCAAGCTCAACGTTGGCCGCGTCGCGTGAAGCGACTGGAATCTCCAAGTTGCCAGCAGCAACACGAGCACCCGGCACGCGGGACGCCTCGATGGCTGCCAGCTCTTTGGAGAGAAGCCCCTTCTTCAGCGTCGTAGGTTCGGCTGCTACAGGGGCTGGGGCACCGGCCACGCGACCCAGAGATCGCACGGGTACGGCAGAGTGGCGCGGGCCCAGCAGCACGACGGCTGCTTGATTGTTCCCAAAGGGCGCAATGTAGCCGTCAAACCCCGCGTTGATTACTGCGGATTCGAAGGCGTTGAAGTTCCCTTTGACCGGAAGTATCTGCGTTTTGGGGTCGTAGATGTTGTTGAGTCGGACTTCGTGGGCGATGCCTCCGACTCCGGATTCGGGGCGGACCCCGGCGCCTTGGTCAACATAGAAGTAAATGCGATTTTTGAGGCGAGGATCTGGGCTACCGTCCAGTCGATCGCGCTCTGCACCTTTGAGACCAGTCCCATAATAAGCTCCATTTAACGAAGTGCGGGCTTCGGTTGAGTAGTGCCGGCCGATAACGGAGACGGCGCCTTCGCGGGCTGTTCCGTACTCTGGGTTTTCACCGCGCCCATCTCCACCAGTGATTTGTCGAGCTGACGCTGTAGGCCCTGATAGGCCTTGACCGCTTGCGGTGCCAATGTTTCCATTTTGAATTCCTTTGCTATACGTGACGAGTGCGTCACGGGCTACTGACTTTGCCTTGTTCAAATCACGCAGGTACTTGTCAACTCGGGCAGATTCTTTTCTGCCTTGTGTTGACGTGCCTTTAAGCGTGCTGATCAAATTGTCAATGATGTTGATCCATTTGTCGACAAAACCTTTGAAGCCTTGTGGATCAGCAGCCGCCACGTCCCGCCAGAATTTCTTGTCCGTAGCCCTGTTGCCTAGGAAGTCCGCAACCATTTCGGACCGAGTGGTCTGGCTGGTCATAGCTTCTTGCAAACGTTGTTCGCGCGCAACAGGATCGGCAATGCCGGCCAGCTCATCCTTCAACAAAAACTTTTCAAGGTAGGCGCGCTTGCCCTCGTCGGTCATCTCATCAAAGATGCCGTTCATGCTGGCCACGTACTGCTGAGCTGCCGTGTCTGTCTGACCTTGCTTGGCTTCAAGAGAGGCCAGCTGTTCGACCGTGTGGTGGAATTCGTGGAGGCCTGTGCGGGCGACGTTGGTATCAACGTTGGCTGTGTTGATGAAGGCTGCCCCGCCGATGGCAAGGCCGTTCAAAGCCGTGGGGCGGGAGTCGCTGTAAGCGTAGACCTTGCCGCCAAACTGGCTGTTCAAGGCTTGGCCAATCTCATTGACTGCGCTGTCAAGGTCAGCTGGGGCGGCGGCCAAAACCGCCGGGGTTTCTACACCACTGGAAGTAGCCCACCTGTCGAGAGCAGCTTGTGCAGTTGCTCGCGCTCCGTCTGCGGCAGGCTGGCCTCCCACTGGCGCAATTGCGGTACTAGGCACTTGCGATTCTGGAATGGCAAGAGTTTTGTCGGCAGTGATGCCTGCGGTTTGTTCGGCTGGTGCATTGGCCAATGGTACGCTAGGAGCGCTTGGGGGTCCAGCCATTGGCGTGATAGGAGCGCTTGCAGGCAAGGTGGCGGGGGTAGTACCAGCCGCTTCTGTTTGACGCGCTGTGAGCTCAACTGACGCGCCCCTGCGGGTAATAGCAGGCACGCTTTCGTCAGAGGCAATTGTTTGAAGTTGATCGTCAGACAATTGCGAAACCGCAACGCCCTGAATCTTTTGTGGACGGGGCGCAGTCAGGCGCAACTTGTCCAAACCAAACTGTTGTTCTGTAGCAACACTTGGTTCAGGCAAGGTAACGGCCTGCATTGTGTCGAGGGCCGGCAATGGGGCCAGCGGCGCGGCGGCATCAAACGTTGGCTCGATTCGGCCAAGCGCGTCTACTGCCGGCAAAGGCTGGGGCTCAAGCGCGATAGGCGCGATTGGAGCTGGCGCGATTTCAAGCGAACCGGCCAATTCATTTGCTGAGGTAACCGCGTCATCGACTGACGTAGACTGTAAAACGCGCGAGGGGTCCGACGTTTCCAACGGACTGATCAACCGAGCGTCGTACGTTTGAGGGCTCAGTAGATCGCGGGCGGTTTGATCGGTGCCTGTGAACTGTGTGCCGGCAACGTTTTGGTTAATGGCTCGGGCGATTTGCGCGTTAGGGTCGTACGCGCCCGTAGCGATGCCGGCAACTTGCGGCGCTGACATAGCCGAGCCAGTGGCCGCACCAATTACGGCGGCCTCACCAAGGCCCTTGCTTAGCTCAATGTCTTTACCTTGAAAGAACTTGTCAAGCACGTTGCCGCCAAACTGAGCAGCAGTTTCTTCAATGGCGTTGGTGATGCCGTTGGCAGTAATCGCCGTACCTGACTGTGCCAGTCTTTGGCCAGCAATTGCCATCACGGCGTTTTGCTTTGCAACCGACATGCCTTTAAACGTGTCGCCTAATTTGTCAAAGACTTTTAACGGCAACATTTCTGTGCCGATTTCAATCGCGCCTTTGGCTATGGCCACGCGAGAGTCATCGCCCTGCGCGTAACTTTGGCCGGCCGCTGTGCCGCCCATGCCGCCCAGCAAAACTGCGCGAAGCGGAGGCACAAAAGCTGCGGCAAGTTGCGTAGCCATTTGAGGGGAGTTGGCCGCCAGCTTGGACATAAGCCATGGGGCAAACTCTTCGTTTTTCCACGCGCCTTCCATGCTGCGCGTGCCAATCTTAGGCATAAAATCTTGCGCGCTTTTGGCAAGGTACTCAGTGCCAAATGCGGTGGTCACTTTGGCCAATGGTTTTAGACCGGCCAATTGCAAAGCAGGGTTGACAAACGTTTGATTGAACGCGTCGGCTGCCACGCTTGGAATGTTTAAAGTGCCGCTGATCAAACCAGCTGAACCGGCGGCAGCGCTAGCAAGCAGTGGGTTTTCTTCAGCAAAGCGTTGACGACGCAAGGTCTCAGCATCTTGCTGTATCAGATCGTCGCGCTTTAACCGCTGAGCCAATTGGTCAAAAGTTTCGGCCCCTTCGGCTTCGCGAGCTTTGGCAACAGTCAATGCTGGGCCTTGCTCAACCGGTGCGCGGCCCATGCGCATTTGATCGGCTTTGGCTACGGTCTCGCGGCTGATAGGTCCCGCGCCGTAGCTCAGGCGCTTGTCGATTTCGGCTTGTTGTTCTTGCGCTGTTGGCGCAGGCGCGGTCTCCAACACGCTCTTGTACGGTGTGACTTTCTCCGCAAGCGCGGCAGTGATGCTAGAGATCGTGCCTTTGATGGCGTCTGCTGCACGCGACAAAATACCCGGCGGCTCTGTCGGTTTAACAGGCGCACGGGCAACCGTAGGCGCAGCGGGCGCTTCTTCCACTGGCGCAGCTTTGGGAGCGGCAACTCGGCTTGACAGGTGACCCAGAATTTCGTCATCAGTGAAGCCGTCTTTACGAGCAGCTTCAATGTCGAAGTTTCTTTTGCTGGCAAGGTAGTCAGCGATCTCGGCCGGGCTATATCCGTCCTTTAAAGCACCTTGAACGTCAAATGCCATGGGGGTCCTTAGTCTGCTTTTGCGTCACGTTCGTAGGCGCTGAGGCCTGAAAGGTCACGGCCGCTGCTAGGCGCGACCAGCTGGCCACGCAAGCGCAGCTCAGCTTGTTTGCGCTTCTCAGCTTCCGGCAGCTTGGCAAACTTGTAATCGTCCTTGGCCATCTTGGTGACCAAGTTGGACAAGGTCTTGTCGTAGTCTGCGGCTTTACCAAGGACCTTGGTAGTGCCGTCAGACAGCACCGCAACCTTTTGGCCTTGATCGTCGGTGTAGGTGCTGCGCACTTTGACTGCACTGCTGCCGCCGCCTGAAGTAGGGCGGTCTTTGATAGAGTCTGCACGGATCTGAGCTTGCTTTGTACCAGCAGCGCCCTTGGCTTCTGCCAAAGCGGTTTCGGCTTTGATGAAATCTTTGTCGCCTGCCAACGTAGTGGACTCTTCGATCTTGCGCTTAATAGCGTCGGTTGTCTTAATGTCTTCCAAAGGTTTGCCAGCTTTGTATTCGGCGGTAGCAGCTTCGGCTGTAAGAGGAGCCAGCGTTGTGCGGTTTGCAAGCGCGCCCTTATTTCGTTCCAGATCAGCAGCGGTGGTTTGAGCAATGTACTCCGGAGACATCTTGCGAGTTTCTTCAGCAACGTCACGGCCACGTTTGATTTCGTCTTCACGCAAACGTTTTTCAGACTCTGCTTCCAAAAGCTGTTTCCTTAGATCCAGCTCGCTTTGCTTTTTCATTTCCATCTGAGCGCCTTCACCGTAGGCCTTAGCGGTCCCACCTAAAACGCCAGAGATCAGTCCTGCAAAACTAGGCATGTCAAGCTCCCATCTCAGGAATGTTTTCGTTGCTGTACTGGTTTAGCATTTGCGCCATCTTGTCAGGCGCAACGCCAAACTTCTCAAGGATCGTAGCGATCATGATTTCAATACCGCCACCAATGTCAGCGTTGCTTGGTTTTTCCAAGCCACTCTTGCGCAGGAAATCTACAGCTTCCATCAACAGGTTGACGCCCGCTGGGATTATCACGGCTGGGGGCATTGTGCCGTTTGACTCTTTAAAAAGCATCAACATCAAACCAGCAATACCTTTTCCAAGGCGCTGGTCCAAAGGGCCGGGACGCTGAATCTCTTGCAGCATGGCACGGTGGCTTTCTTTGGAAAACATCACTTTCATGCCGGCAATGA
>Ga0181343_1000603_pt1 | contig 15355 bp, 28 predicted proteins | sample Su13VDMLBSD_FD_130110 | JGI IMG/M metagenome (GOLD analysis project Ga0181343, IMG submission 130110) | Freshwater viral communities from Lake Michigan, USA - Su13.VD.MLB.S.D | ecosystem: Environmental > Aquatic > Freshwater > Lake | place: USA: Michigan | collected 2013-07-15 | reverse complement strand
GAAGCATGACTGGTTCTCCAGCTACTTGATTAGCGTAATCATACAAATGCTTTACTGAATAAAGACTTCCTTGCCCATCCCCAGTCATTTGGGAATCCCAGTTTTCTACTTCAGTAATGTATTGTTTAAAAGAGAGCATGGAATTATTTATGACCGGGGGATCCTAAAGGGGGGACCCAAATTCATTTTTTACTTTGGAGGTGACGGGGGGACCCATGAAAAGATTATCGAACTATTAGATTACCATTCCAAATCTTGAGTTTTGCACCCGGAAAGAATTCTTTTAAAAGCTCAAGAAGTTCTTTTTCTTTTTCTTTTGTTAATTTTGTTGGTTTTTTGTTTCCAATAAAACTACCAGATTGAGTAATACCTTGATTTAGATTAAAGTCAGGAGCATCATCAAAATCAGGAACAAGAAAGAGAATATCCTGAATTGGAATTATTTTTACTTGAGAAGATGCTAGTACAGGAGATGCAAGTAGAGAAATACAGAGAAAGATCACGATTAGTGTTTTTGAAAGCTTCATGATATTATTTAGGTGGGGATCCTAGAGGGGGGACCCATTTTTAAATTTCACAATTCTTTTTTCATGTATTCATAGAACTTGAACACTGCTGTTGCAGCTGGACCTTCAATACTTCCAATTATAGGCTCACCAGTATCAACATGAGTTCCAATATCTTCTGCTCTACCCTGATATCTTTCATGTTCGGCTCCTGCCAAATCTAATCTTGGTGTAGGAGCTGATCCGGGAATTTGTTGCAAGTAAGGAAATAAATCTACTTTATCTCCTCTTCTAGGAGTTCCTGATTTTCTATCCATAAAAAAAGTATGAACATGACCACCATCAGTCAAAATATGAGCAAGATATCCCTCATCAGGAAATTCTGGGTGCTTCTCAATATGAGCAATATGACCAACCACGGATTCAGATTTATTTATTTTATTTTTTTGTATTGCACTTATCATAGAACCAGATCTAGCCCAATCAGGCCAAAATTGTGATTCTGTAAGGAATTGAGTAAAAGAAAACATGAAATTATTTATGTCGGGGAATGAGTATGTCGAAAAAAACGGAATAAATCGACAGGTTATATGGACATGTCGATTGGATCGACATAGACTTCAGGATAGCCCATGAAAGAATTTGGTGGGGGATCCTATGGAGGGGACCCAAATTTATTTTTTACTTAGGAGGTGACGGGGGGACCCATGAAAGAATTTGGCGGGGATCCTAGAGGGGGGACCCATTTTTAAATTTTAGGGAAGTTTTTTGGGAGGGACCCTTTTGAGGTTTTTGAGGGGGGTGGGCTAGCCCCGGGGTCTGTGCAAGGTTCCACGGTCGATCTGACTAGTCGGACAGGAATATTTCTTTCGAGAATATTGCTAGGTGCTCAAGTCATCGGGGCATCACGCCGATATTAGTAGTGTCCGGAACGCAAGCGCATGACACTCGCACGGTGCGAGCGCATGACGCGAGCGACCTGACATTGGAGAGCACCTACCATGGTGAACCCATTCGCATCGTCCGCCACGATCATCCTCCCGGATGATCTCTGCCGCAACGTCATCCGCGAGGCTGCGGCAACGCAGCCTCTGACCCCCCACACCCCCATGGGTGTGCGCGTCTTCATCGACGCAATGGGAGAGGCAACGCAGGGCGACCCCGTCGCCAAGCGCACCCAGCCCATCGACTGGAAGCGCGTCACCATGGCGTTGGCCGCGCGCCTCCCCGCGAGCCAGCGTCGCGCGGTCGTGCGCGACATCCTCGCGGGTGTCGCGTCCGGTTCCCTCCTCGACTTCGATACCGAAGTCGAGAACGAGGCCAAGGCCGCTATCGACGCGGCCAACGCGGCCAAGCCCCGGGTGCTGCTCCCGGGTCAGATCCGGGTCGCGCTGGGGGCCGTGTCGGCCTCCATGCAGTACTGACAACCACACGAACCGGGAGGGGGCTTCGGCCCCCTCCCCTAAAGGAACCACCATGGCATTCTTTCGTGTCGGTCTTCCACACCCCAACGGGGTGTGGGTCTTGGAGGCTTCCGCTGACTGCACCTGTTGCAGGGGCAGCGGGAGTTTCATGGAACGTCACGGTCCCGGCTTGAACGAGCCGATGGATTGTGACTGCGTCTTCGCTCTCCTCACTCCCGAGGAGAGCGACGAAATCGAACGCGGTGCCGCGTTCATCATCGAACCCGCCCCAGCGTATCTGGAGCGGATGTCCCAGTCTCATCAGGAGAATTGAATCGTGAACTTCACTACCGACCCGACCAAGGCCTACTCCATCCTCACCGCCATGGCAGCGAAGGGGGGCCGTACTGCCCCCTTCGCCCTCTCCCTCGCGGGAGCGATCATCCAGAACCGTGTCTCCCCCAAGCAGGGGGAGTGGATCGACAAGTTGTGCCGCCCCGTCGCCGGGGAGGCTGAGTCGATCTCCCTGCCCCGCATCGTCGCGGCCATGCGCCGTGCCGACCGCAAGGCTCGCAAGTTCGTGATCCTCGTCGGGGATCTCACGATCACGGGCCGCTACACCGCCCTCGACTCGTTCCGCGCGAACCCGGCCAACCGTGGCTCGGTCTCCTTCAGCGTCGGTGAGTACGGCGATCCCGCGTCCAAGTGGTTCGGGCGCATCAACGCGCAGGGTGAGTTCGCCCCCGGCAAGGACTCCACAGAGGCTTTCGTGGCCTATCTCAAGGCGTGGGAGGCGAACCTCCCCGAGTGATACAATGGCGACGGGGAGGGGGGCGTTCCCCCTCCCCTACCCTTCAACTTTGAAAGGAAATTTTCCGATGGCTCTCAATTACAATCTCGACAACATTCTCAACTCCGGTTCGGTGTGCTTCCGCGACGATGGCACGATGTGCCCAGATACTTACCACCTGATCTGGGCCACCATGGCCCTTGATCTCGGCAAGATCACGAAGGAGAACATCAAGGAGTGGATGGTGCGCCTCAAGTTCCTCTCCATCGTGGACTCCGAGAATGGTATCTGGGATACCATCAGTGAGGAAGTGGTGACCATCCACATCGGCCTCTCCACCAACGTGTCGAGCACCACCCGTGCTCAGTTCAAGAAGAAGATCATCAACGGAGTCGAGCGCAACGCTCTCAACCGCGTTCGCTACGCTGCGAACAACCCCACCGTGGTTCAGGTGGGCTGATTCATGCTCCAATCCGCTCCCCCGCGCCTGTATGGGCGGGGGTTTGCGGATCTATCAGCACTGAGTGGCCCTGCCACTCAGTGCTGAGGCCTCAGCATTTAGAGCTTTGCTCTAAATGCTGATAGGTCCTGCGGCGTGGTTTCGTTTCGTTTATTTGTGGATTCTTTCGTAGTGCTCAAGTCATCGGGGCATCGTGCCGATATAGTATATGCAAGCGCGTCGCTTGCACGGTAGCCGTCCGGAACGGCAAGGGAATAGAATCATGAACGCATCGCTCTCGCTCGCTGTCCTGTCCGATACCATCGTCAAGGGTAAGGCAATCAATTGGGTTGGTGTCCGTGCCGCCGCGCTCGCTGCCGAGCGCGATTGGGCGCAGGGCGCACCCATGCCCGAGGGGTCGGGGCCGATCCTCACGGCCCCCACGGGTAACCTGAAGATGACGAAGGGCGACGGACTCCCGGTCTATTCGCTCTCGCTCGCTCCTGCCGATCTGTCCGGGTACGAAGTGTGCCCGTGGCGCACGGTCGATTGCACCCGTGGTTGCATCGGGCATCGTGCTGGTAATGCGCGGTTCCCGTCCACCATGCGCGGTCGCGTGAATCGCACTATCGAATTGGCAGAGAATCCGTACCAGTTCTTCCGTCGCGTGCTCCGCGACCTGTCGAACGCACGCAAGCGCGGCCCGTTCGCGTACCGTGACAACGCATTCTCCGACATTCCGTGGGGGTCGATCCTGCCGACGCTCCACACGTTTGCGGATTATCACTACAACTACACGAAGAGTGTGCAGATGGCGTTTGCTTCCCTGCGCGTTCGGAAGGAACACGCCATGTGTGGGGTCCGTGGTGGTTCGCTCATGCACCACACGTTGTCGTTCACTGGTGATAACATTCGGGAGTGCATGATGTACCTTCGCGCGGGTGGCAACGTGGCTGTGATCATGAACAAGCGCAAGGCGGATCCGGTTCCCGATACCGTCTGGGGGTTCCCTGCGGTGGATGGGGATGCCAACGACCGCCGCTACATGGATCCCGCCGGATCCGTGGCCGTCCTGACCCCGAAGGCGGGACTCGACCGCACTCGCAAGTGGGTGGTGCACCCGTGCGAGACTGGATCGGATTCCGCCGAACAGCGGATCGAATCCATCCGCTAACGAACTATTCCCCCAGCCGCCCCCGTCCCGGAGAGATCCGGGGCGGGTGGTTTGATCTATCAGCATCCAGTGGCAAAGCCACTGGATGCTGAGGCCTCAACATTTAGAGCTTAAGCTCTAAATGTTGATAGATCGCCCCGTCCGATAATGCTGGTTCTCGCTGGTTTCAATGCCGTTTGAAACCACAAGTTTGTTTCTGGATTCTTTGCGGTTGCTAAAGTCATCGGGGCATCACGCCGATACTATTAGTGTGGTGAGCGTGTTGCTCATCACGGGATGGCAACCTAACGCCCCCAACGCACTTCGCGTATGGGTGACCAGTCTGAAAGGTACTACCATGGCTCACATGATCTTCAACAACGATTCGGTCGCAGTCGCAAAGCAGCAGGCGTGGCACGGCCTCGCCAAGGTGTTGCCCGATACCTTCACGCCGCAGCAGGCGCGCGACCTCGTCGCCCCGTGGGATGCGTTGGAAACCTGCGATCTGACCATCAACCTCGCGGACGGCTCCAAGCAGTCGTGCGACGAGTTCAAGGTCATCATCCGCTCCGATGACCGCAGCGTCCTCGGGATGCACTCCTCGGGGTACACCATGCTCCCGGTGCAGTCTTTCTTCGACCTCGCCTATGAGTTCCAGTCCGGTTCCGACGAGGTGGAGGTCGAGACCGCTGGCACCCTGCGCGGCGGTCGCTTGCTGTTCCTCGCCCTTGCGGGGAAGACCGTGGATATCGGGTCGCGCGGCGACTCGCTCTGCCCGTACCTCATGCTCTCGACTTCGTTCGACGGCACGACCCCGACCCGCGTCGATCCGACCGCGATTCGTCCGGTCTGCTACAACACGGTCAGCGCGGCATGGGCTTCGTCCCGCGCTGGCATGAGCCTCAAGCACACTTCCAAGGCCGATGACCGCATGGACAGCATTCGCAAGGCCATCCTGAACTGGCGCATGGGCATCGATGCCCTGACCACCAAGGCGCGCGGCATGGAGGCCGCACCTGTCCGCAGCCGCGCGGATGTTCAGGAGTACTTCCTCCGCGCGTTGGAGTCGATCTACGGCAAGTTGCCCTCGCCGTCCACGACCAACAAGCGCGAGCGTTCGACGCTCGACTGGGCGACTGACTCGCTCTCCAACATGGTCAGCGTCTGGGATCGTGAGCAGGCCGAGTTTGGCGCGAACTGGTGGGTCGCGGGTAACACCGTGACCAACTACCTTCAGCACAATCTGCTGTCGGCTCCCCGCCTCGCCATCAACGGTCAGGCTCGCACCCACGCCGATCTGTACGGCGTGATCGCTGACCGCAAGGCCGTCGCCCTCGACCTCGCCGCCGAGTACGCGACCGCCTGATACGATTCATTCTTCCGCCCCCTCCCCCGGAGACATCCGGGATGGGGGTTTCCAATGGTAGGCCCCCCGACCACGGCGTGCGTGGCGGGGGGTTTTCGAAATCAGTTTCATTCGTTTCTTACAGGAGACACGACCGTGACCGTGACCAAGCCCATCAACATCATCAACAATCAGTTGGAACTCATCTTTGCGAACGAGAACAGCCTCGTCGCAGCCGTGGCCGATGACGGTGAAACCGTTTCGATCACGGCCATCGTGAACAAGATTGATTACAAGTGGAAGTGCCATGCCTACACGCTTGGCACTCTGATCAACATTGTTCGTTCTCTTCAGCGCGGTGAGTTCGTGAACACCGTCGTGCTGCCCATCTACGAGGAAGCCCCCATCGAAGAATCTGTGGAGGAAGTGGAGTAAATCTCCACTTTCCTCTTTCATTTCCCCCAACCAAGGATACAATCCCCCCATGCTCAAGAACGAACGCCAAGCGTACCATGCCGCCGAGTACATCAACGAGAACATGAGTTGGGGAGGTCAGGTTGACCTTCTCGCCCTCCTGTTCATCACCCGTACCGACCTGACCACGGCTCTGCGTGGTTTGGTTGCCATTCACAAGAACCTCTCCGATGGCAAGGAGATCACCGACCAACAGGTTGATTCGTTGAATCTGTTGATCGACGACCTGACCGAGAAGTTTCAAACGGAGGAGCAGAACTTGGAGTCTCTGCTCAACCTTCACGACCTGACCATCGGCAAGATCATCGATGAGTCAGCCGCGCGTGAGAAGCGTCCGATTCGTTCCAATGTCCGCAACATCGAGAACTAAACCATGACCAACTTCCCCAATGTCACCATTCCGTTCAACGAAGACAAGTATGTGGAGTTCAATCGAATGATCTTCCTCAACGAAGCCACGGCCACCATTCAGGGCTTCTGCCGCGTCACGGGCGATCCGTACAGCCTCACCGTTCACCGCGTGGACTGGGAGGAGTACGCCAAGGGCATTCTGCCTGCGGGTGATTGTTTCCCGAACATGAGCGCAGACGATCTCGACCTCGTCATCTGCGGCACGACGCAGAAGGGCTTCCGCATCCTCTCTGGACTGGAGAACTAAACCATGACTGAACCAAACAAGACTGCTGTCGAGTGGAACGAATACACTCACGGAATGCGATTGCATTTCCCCAACGGCTATTCCCTGTCCATCATTCCCGGCTACAATGGGGACACCCTTGAGTTGGCCCTGATGATTGGCGATGAGTTTGCCGATTTGGAAGATCCGATTGCGTACTGCACTCCCGCGATGTTGGGGGAAGCAATCAACCAAGTCCGCGATCTCGCTCCCCGCCCCGAACTCAACATGGAGAATGAAACGGTATGACTAACGACGAACAGATCGAAATCCTGCGTAAGGCAGGGTACTTCAAGGACGGAGAGGATGCATATAGTCTTCTCGCGGCAATCGATTCCCTCAACATCGAAATCGAATCCCTCCAGAACAAGATCAAGGAGGTGGATGCTGGGTGGAAGGTGTGCTGGACGAACTACAAGGACATCCTCAACCTCTCCATCGACATGATGGATTCCGTCGAGATCGTGGCCGAGTTCGAAGAGAGCGTCACGGTCAAGTTTGATCGTGAACTGTTCGAAACTTTCGAAGATCAAATCGCACAGATGGTGGATCTCCCGGGGCTGAACGATGAAGAATGAAATCATCAAGGAACTGGTGTCCATGCTCAAGCGTGGGTGGGTGTCCTTCTCCTTTGTCAAGAAGGATGGCTCCTACCGCTACATGGAGGCAACGACGAAGATGGATTTGATTCCCGAGGAGGTTCACCCGATTGGGGCTTCCAAGAAGAAGAATTCAAATCAAATTTGTGTGTACGACCGCACGGTTGGTGAGTGGCGGTCAATCACCGAGTCCACGGACATCTTGGAACTCAAGGAACTCTGATTCGCTCAATCCCCCTCCCCCCGGGTCGTTTGGGGGGTGGTTTGGATCTATCAGCATTGGATGGCTTTGCCATCCAATGCTGAGGCCTCAACATTTAGAGCATAAGCTCTAAATGTTGATAGAACCCCAAATATTATTTGGTTCTGTTCTGGTTCATTCTCCTTCCCCCCAGTTTTTACAACCAAATTCCTCGTTTTTCCCCCACTCACCCCAACCATTCGGTATAATACCCCCATGACCCCAACCCGCTTCAACCCCCCGTATCCGACTCCACGGCCACTCGTTGCCGTGGAAGTTCTGATTGATGTGACTCAACGCATTCAGGAGACATACCGTGCGTTTGTTTCTCCTGACGATCCCCTCACCAAGGCCACGCCTGCTTCACTTGAAGCAGATGCAGTCTTCACCGACAGCCGATTCAAGATGGTTGAATCAGAAGTCGTGAACACCCTTCACACGGATGTTCGTGCGATTGATTTGGAACCCATTTCGTTTGAGGAGGGGCCAAATGGCGCGGACTAATCAAAAGATCACGGGATCAATGTTTTCTCAAATTTTGTCATTTGAGGACTTGATCTCCGACATTCAGAGTGGTACAATCACGCAGAACGATCTTGTGGATCGTTTGGAGACCATGCACAAGGAACTGTGCGATTTGCTTGGTAAAGTTGCGAACGACCCTTCTTTCAAGGAATCCTGAAATGCCCAACTGGTGCTACAACCGTCTGGAACTCAATGGATCGGCAGATGCGATTCGTGCTTTTCGTGATGGCATGAAGGCTTTTGTTGAGTCGCAGAATGCCAACCCGAACGACCCGGTCAACCCCGACGAATTTGATTTCAATTTCCTCATTCCGATGCCATCGGACATTCGGAACACCACTTCCCCCCGTCCTGCCACGGAAGCGGAGATTCGCAAGATGGCAGAGGACTACAAGTGGGACGAGGAGACTCTGAACTGGCGGTTGGAGACTGCCATCTCGGAGGAGGAGAAGGCTCGTTATGCGAGCCTCAAGGAGTCCTACGGAGTCGAGACTTGGTATGACTGGGCGATTCGGGAGTGGGGAACCAAGTGGAACGCTTGCAATTCCGAACTTGTTCGGGATGAGCCGACTTCCCTGATGTGGCGGTTTGAAACCGCTTGGTCTGCTCCGGAGCCGATTCTTGCAATGATTGCTGTCAAGTTCCCCAACCTCAAGGTGCTTTCGGAACACGAATTCGAAGGCGAAGATGGTCGTGTTCTTCACATCGATTGGAACACCGCAACGGTTACTGAAGAAGAGGTTGAGATCGAAGACTAATTTCCGATCTCATCACACCCCTCTCTCCCCCCTCTGCTGCAAGGCAAGGGGGGATTTTTTATTTCAAATATGGACTACTTCACATAATCCTGAAGCATTTTATATTTCTTCTTTCCATACTTGGAGAGATGATCCTCCAATATCTTTTGATTCTTTTCTGTGGCAGGAAGGCTTCCGGTGAAGTAAATTCGATTACTTTTCACATCCCTCTCCACCACACTAAACATCATAGAGTAATCCTCTACCAATTTATTCAGATTGAATTCATGTTCCTTGACAGAATCTGTTATTTGATTCTGAATCTTTTCGATTTCTTCAACCAAATTTGATATCAAATACTGTTTAGAGGTGGGAAGAACACTATCTAATTCATCCAATATGTCTGAAATGGAACTCATTAGAGGGTATTATATGGACTGTGCGGGATTTGTCAAGTATTTTGATTTATTTTGCGGATTTCCAAACTTACTTGATCGTGCTGCCAATTTACTTGATATGGTGGGGAATATCTTGCATTTTATGGGTGTTTTTGGGGCAGGTGTGGGGCAAATAGTGCGTTTTTTGCGTGAATTTGCCTGATTTAGATGCAGAGTTAGACTTTTTTAGTTTCAAATACCTCTGCCCCATTTAGCCCCACCCTGCCCCACACCCCCACAAACACCTCCTTTTGTACACTCCCCCCTCTAATTCATTGTCCTTTGATTGATCTAGAAGAAAGTCCAAGTGAATTTCTAACATCTTTTGCTCTCTGAATCATTTCATCATAATTGAGATTTTTGATTCTTTCATTATACTGTCTCTCATTAGATGGTCTGTCTTCTATACTTGATGTTTCACCTTGTTTGGGATCATTTATTTTGACTCCATAATTCAAGTCTAATCCAATAAGATTGGCAGATTTATCTTTATAATGTAGATAATCTTTTTGATCTTTATTTTGTTTGTATTCTTTTGGTGGATTGCCTGCTGCTCCACCATACTCCAAAAGCGATTTGAGTCTTTTGTTCTCTTCTTGAAGTTTTTTGATTTGTTCTTGTAGGTAAAGTGTTTCAATGAATGACATTTGATTGTGTTCTCCATGATATTTAGGCTTTGAAAGGGGGCGAAATTTTTTTTGGAAATTTGGTTGTGGGGGCTTGTACTCATTTGGCAATCGGGTAAAATGGGCAGACCGAAAGGAAACCATGACCATGAGCATCATCAACCTCGTCCGTGAAGCGTCCGGTGGAGATCGCAGCACCCTGATCCCTACCATCATTCCTGAATATGTCCGTTGGGGCAACTACGATTCGGTCGCCAAGATCATTCGGAGTGGACACTTCACCGTCACCTACATCACCGGGCTGTCGGGCAATGGCAAGACCACCATGGTCGAACAGGTCTGCGCCAACCTGTCCAAGGAGTGCATTCGGGTGAACATCACGACCGAAACCGACGAGGATGACCTCCTTGGCGGAATGCGGCTGATCGATGGCAACACCAAGTTCGTGTATGGCCCGGTCATCGAAGCCATGCGTCGCGGAGCCTGTTTGCTTCTTGACGAAGTGGATCTCGGGGGTGACAAGTTGATGTGCCTTCAGCCTGTCCTTGAGGGTAAGGGCATCTACCTCAAGAAGACAAACGAATTTGTGCGTCCGACTCCCGGCTTCTGCATCGTGGCTACGGCCAACACCAAGGGCCGTGGCGGTGACCACTCTGATCGTTTCATCGGCACGAAGATGCTGAACGAAGCGTTCCTCGACCGCTACAACTTCACCATCGAACAGGAGTATCCTCCTCGCGTGACCGAAGAGAAGATTCTTCTGAAGTACATGGAGTCCATGGGAGTGGTGGACAAGGACTTTGCCGACCGTTTGGTTCGGTGGGCAGATATCATTCGCAAGTCCTTCAACGAAGGTGCTGTGGATGATGTGATCTCGACTCGTCGCCTGATCGATATCATCAAGGGCGAATCGATCTTCCACCATCGGGAGACTGCCATCAAGATGGCTCTTGCCCGGTTCGACACTTCCGTTTCTGACAGTTTCTTCAACCTCTACACCAAGTTGGACGAGAACATGAATCAGGGTGTTCCTGCTTCCTCGACCGACGCCACCAACAAGGAGTGATTCAAATGAATCTCACCAACACCCAAATTCGTTTCCTGCAATGGCTCGTTGAAGAGGGTTGCACCAACCCCGAAGCGTTTACTTTCCCCCGTCCGTACCTGAAGGCCGTTGCCGCAAAGCATGGCATGAGGTCTGCACCGGGATGGATCGTGAACGATTCCAAGCGCATCGTCAGCCGTGGGCTGTACAGCGTTCCTGAACTGCCTGTCTACCTCGCGCAGATCGCTCAACCAAATGCGTGAACTTTGGATTCCAATTGATCGCAAGGCCACCGGGAGTGGCGAGAACATAGAAGTTCTCGTCACCTCCCGCATGGTCTTTGACCAGTTGAGCGAAACATTTGATGAGTTTCTTTCCGAAGTGAAACTGGCAGGAAACAATCCCCATAGGGTTGAACCCTATCCAATTGCTCTTCAAAAGGATGTTGCCTCCACAATCTACGAATCATTCAATCTGCGGGGACAGGGGTTGACTGACAATCAAATTGATGACCTGAAGTATGAACTGCGATATTTCATTCGCAATGAATCAGTCTTTCAGGTGATTACCAATCCAAAGAAGTATTGGCCTGCGACCCTGACTCCGGTTGAAATGAAACAAAAGATTGTGTTTGAAATCTGTAAGAACTTTGAAGAGTGCAAGTTCTACTTGATGTAGAATCAACCGAAACAAATTTTCTTTGGAAATTTCGATGTTGAGTCTTGAACCGACTCCTCAACTTGGTAAAATGCACCCATGACCACAGCCACCACTACCAACACCGCCTCCAAGAATGTGTTCGCCAAGGTTCTTGCCACGGAGAACATCATTGTGCAGCACGACTCCATGGCCGGGACTGCGAGTTTCGATCTGAACACGCGAGTCCTGACTCTTCCCATGTGGAAGAACATGAGCGATAGTCTGTATGATATGCTCATCGGCCACGAAGTGGCCCATGCCCTGTTCACTCCCCACATGAATCCGCAATCCTTCACGGCATTGATGAAGGAGATCTCCAACGATGGCGATGTTGAACTGGCCCGAAACATTCTGAATGTTGTCGAGGACTCTCGCATTGAGCGCATGATCAAGCAGATGTATCCGGGGCTGCGTCGTGACTTCTACAACGGCTACAAGTCCATCTTGGAGATGGATCTGTTTGGTATTGCCGACAAGGACTTGGAGACTCTTCCCTTCATCGACCGCCTCAACCTGTACACCAAGGTTGGTTTCATTATGATTGATGAGGTCGAGTTCACTCCCGAAGAACTGACATTCGTCAACGAAACCATTTCGACCGATTCGTTTGATTCGGTGGTCGAACTCTCCAAGCGAATCTACCAGTTCATTCAGGAACAGCAGGAGCAGAAGCAGCAGGATCAGCAGAAGCAGGGCGCGAAGCCTACGCCGAACGGACAGAACGGTGAGCCGCAGTCCCAGTCAGGTACGATGGGTCAGCCTGATACCAATCAGAACAACTCTCCCGGTCAGGGATCAACGACTGGCGATAACGGTCAGCAAGGTACTTCCAATTCGTCTTCTGTGAATTCCTCCAACCGTGGCGACAAGCAAGAAACGATTCAGGAACGCCTTGAGCGCAACCTGAACGAGATGGCTCAAGCCAATGGCAGCACTACTGTTATGACTGTTCCTACTCCGAATCTTTCCAAGATCATCACTCACTACTCGGATTTGATTCCGTTTTGGGAAGTTGGTGTTGCTCGGGAGATGCGTGAGAACAACTACATGAACTTCCTGCCGCTCTTGGATGATCATGTTGAATATGTCATTCAGAGCAGCAAGCGCACCGTGGCAACCATGGTTCAGCAGTTTGAGCGCAAGAAGGCAGCGGAGCAGAGCCGTCGTGCGCGAGTCTCCAAGACCGGAGTGATCAATGTGGATCGTCTGCACCAGTACAAGTTCAGCGAAGATATTTTCAATTCGCGCTTGACTGTTCGTGACCACAAGAATCACGGGTTCGTGATCTTCTTGGATTGGAGTGGATCGATGAGTCCCATCCTGCACGATACGATCTTGCAGGCTATTCAGATCTGTCTCTTCTGCCGTGCTGCGAAGATTCCGTTTGAACTCTATGGGTTCAGCACTTCCAATCTGAACAACATGGATATGAACTACAACTACGATTTCAATCCGTTCACCTACAACGATACAGACTTCCGCTTGGAATGCATGAGCCTCCTGAACTTCCTTTCATCCAAGATGAACAAGCAGGAATTCCGCAAGGGTCTTTCGATTCTTCTTCAGGCGGGAATGTGTTCAGTCCCGTACAAGAACCGTGCTGCAATGAAGATCCCGCAGCGCACTCTGTCCCTGCCTCATGGCTTGAGCCTTGGCGGCACTCCGCTGAACGCAGCCATCATTTGTGCAAACGAAATTGTGATGAAGTTCAAGCAGGAGAACAAGATTGAGATCATCAACTCTGTGTTCCTGACTGACGGCGAGAGTGATTCGATTGGTTTCCCTCGCAAGGGGCCGCAGGGTTCTGTCTTCATTCAGGATCGCAAGACTGGTCACTCCTTCCCGCTTCAGAACTTCAGCACCTCTGTCACCGAAGGTCTGATTCGTCTTCACAAGATCACTACCGGGGCCAACACCGTTCGGTTCCATCTTGATACGGTTCGCACCATCAACTGGGGCAACTATCTTCTGTTTGCTGACTGCCCTGCCGACAAGATGCAGAAGTTGCAGGATTGCTACAACAAGGAGAACTTCTGTTTGGCACACAACAGCCTCGGATTTGACGAACTTTACATGGTTCGTTCCGATGTAAATGTTGACTTTGGAACGAATGATGATAAGATCCTTGATGAGAAGAAGAAGAGTTTCACTTCTCTCAAGAACGCATTCGTCAAGGTGAACCTCAACAAGATCACTTCCCGTACTCTTCTCACTCGTTTCATTGACCTCATTTCCCGATAAGGAGCAACCATGACCAAGATTGATTACTGCAACGCCATCGTTGAAGCTATTGCAAACGAATCTCGCATTCCCGAAGCAGATCTGCGGCAGGCTGTCTCTGACCTGTCGGAGAGCGGCGAGTTGGACAACACCGACAACATCCACGACCTGTTCGGCGTTGTATATGACTATGTGATGCGCGGTGACAACCTCCGTCGCCTTGTCGAAAGCATTCACGATGTTGTGCTTGACGATGATGGCCCGGATGTTGAGGATGCAGTCTATTCGGATCACTACGAATCTGCATTCGACACTCTGTGCGAGATTCTGAAGGTGACTCCCGCAGAGTTGTTTGAAACTCCGACTCCGAATGTGTGAAAAAAATTTGGTTGGGGGGTTGAGTGCTAGCCGGAAGTTGCTACAATGCACTCGCCCCCCAAGGGCCACGCAACCCAAACAAGGAACCATTGACCATGGACGCAACGATTGCAAAGATGTGGACTGACGCACTCCGCAGCGGTGAGTACAAGCAGGGCAAGTATGTCCTCCGTAATTTGACCAAGGACACTTGGTGCTGCCTCGGAGTTCTCTGTGATCTGTATCAGAAGAACTGTGAGGAAGGATTCGTTCTTCCGACCGAAACCACGATTCTCCGTAACGACGAGGAGACTTTGATCGATGAGGAGAACGACGGTGCAGAAGTTCTGAACTACGATACGAACTACAACGAACTGCCCTACGATGTTGCCAACTGGGCAGGGATTGATACTACTCGCGTTGGGTGGAGGCAGGGTCGTATTCCCGATACTGGAACCTACATCCTCCTCTCTGAACTGAACGATACCCGTGGTTTGGATTTCAATCAGATCGCGGAAACCATTGAACTCAATGTGGAGAAGATGTGATGAGCGCAACATCAAACGAAACTTCACCCGACAAGAAGATCGACCACAAGAGCATCGTTCTTGAACTGATCACAATTCGTATTGTTTCCGATTACGAATGGTTCAAGAAGTCAACTGGCAATTCTAATTTGGACTTTGCGGAATTCGCTGCCAAAAAAATTCTTCGCGCATTTGATCCCTTCAACGATTGACTCGACCCAAACTTCTGCTAGAATGAGAACCATGAAGAACCCCCCCATCAACATCGGCATCGACCCCCAAGACCGCGCTCGTTGCTTCGTCAGCGTCCCCGTTGACATTGAGTACATGAAGGAGCAGCGCAAGACCCTGATCGTCCTGATGAAGGACGCTCCCCTGTCCGATACGGAGCGTCAGGAAGTGGAACACCTCATTGGGTTCCTCGACCACTTCATCTTCGGCATCTACGGAGTTGTGGCCGAGTACCCCACGGCCAACCGTACTCACTACTGAACCAAACCATATTTCCATCAAGGGTGGTTCTGGGTGGGGAGGGGGTATGGAGACTTTGTGCGCT
>Ga0181343_1000601_pt1 | contig 15435 bp, 17 predicted proteins | sample Su13VDMLBSD_FD_130110 | JGI IMG/M metagenome (GOLD analysis project Ga0181343, IMG submission 130110) | Freshwater viral communities from Lake Michigan, USA - Su13.VD.MLB.S.D | ecosystem: Environmental > Aquatic > Freshwater > Lake | place: USA: Michigan | collected 2013-07-15 | reverse complement strand
GACGGGCAATGTGACGCACGCCGCGAGCCAAGTTGTCACCGTAGTGGTACGTACCCACGTCACCTTCACGCTGGCGGGCAAGAATGGCTTTGCCAGAGCGCTCGTTGCCGCCTTGCCCCAGCGATGCGTTGTACTGGCCCGTGGTGGACTTAATGTCCTCAGATGCACCTGCTTTGGCTTGCAGCAGGCCGCTGGAGGCCATTGGAGGCTGTGCCCGCTGGGGTAGTGGCAGGGCAGCGCCTTGGCCGTCTGTGACGTCTGGATTGATCTCCAGATAGGGCCAGTTGTTGGTGTTGGCCGTCTTCCACTTTTCTTCGTAGCCCTCGAACTGACCGCCGTAGCCGATAAACGGCGCTTTGGGGGCCAGAGCCAGCATCTCGGCTTCTTGCGAAACCCAGTAGTTGTACATGCGCTGGGCATCCTTGGCGTTGCGCACCAAGCCCGACACGTACAAGCGGCCATCGACCTCGAATTCGTTGCCGACAATGCGGATCACCGGAATCCACTTGCCAGCCCATTCGCGTTCTTCAAGGATTTCGTAGCCGTTGATCTTGCAGTACTTGACCTTGGGGCGGTCTGACTCGCGGCTGCGGATGGGCTTGCCGTAGACAATCTTCAGCTCTCTGTCCTCGGGCGTGCCTGCAAACGCAGTCATGTTGCCGGGGTACAGGTTGAGCGTGGCCTTGTCGTAGTCGATGTAGTAGTAATCGGCGATGCGAATCGTGTCCTCGTTCAGCCAGTTGCTGATCGACTGGTCACCCACACCCAGCGACTGAAGCGTCGAGATGGGCGTAGCGTCTGGATACAGGCGCTCGTACTCGGCCTTGGTCACATCTTCCGTGATGAAGCACCACTTGGCGTCTGAGCCAGTGGGGTCTTGGATCAGGGGGTCCATGTAGACCGAGAAGCTGTTGCGCACCCGGCCAATCTTGATGTCTTGGTCGAACGAGTTGTCGTCGCAGTACTCGGTCAGCAGGCGGATGTAGCCCTCGCCGTAGGACACTTGGTTCTCGCAGGCGGTGTCATAGGCCACATCGGCATCGCTGATGTACTCGATGTGCCGGATCATGCCGTTGAAGATGTCGGCCACGGCCACATCGGCTTTGTCATCTACGGGGATGACTTTGGCACCGGGGCGGTTTTGCCGCATGTCGTTCGTGACTTGACGAACGTGCTGGGGCAGCTTGTTGATGGTCAGGCAGGGGCGGGCGTTGATGGTCTGACCCTGCACAGCGCCACGGGTTGCCAGCACATCGGCGGGCCACTGCCACTGGTTGTCGGGGGAGCCTGCGTAGAACCGCAGATCGTCAATCTCGTCTTCCCGTGACTCGGAAAGCGACGAAACCGCCAGATCAAGGCGGGCGCGGGCGACTGTCAGAATGTCTGACGCGCTTTTTTTGGGTTTGCCACCAGCAGCGACTGCGGCGGCGGCAACCATGCCAGTTGGGTCAGCCATCAAAGACTCCTAAAACGTGAGGCTCACGCATGACCACGTAGTCTTTACCATTATGCGTGAATTCCTGCCCTACGTCAAAGTATAGCCGATCACCCACTTTTATCGTTTTGCAGTCCGGCCCAGTGGCGGTTGCAACGCCAGTGCCTAGCTTCTCGCCGGGTGGCAGGACGAACAACTCGTGCTTTTCGACGTCACGCTCGATAATGATGCAGTTTTGCAGTGCTTTCATTTTTTCTTTGCTGGTGATTTGGCCGTCTTGGCCGATTCTTTGAACGCCTTGGCTGTGGGCGCACCGGGCGTGCCTGGCTTGCGCATTTTCTCGCCGCTACCGGCTTTGATGCGCTCTTGCTTGGCGTGAATGTTTGCGTAGAGTCCAGGTTTCGTTGCCATGTCAGGCTCCCATCCATCCAGTTGACACCATACCGCGCTCGGAGACCGTGCGGCGCTCGGGTCGATTGTACTCACCCCGACTTGCGACGGGGTACGAAAACGTCAGCGCGATGGCGTCTGCCGCGTCTGGTGACGCTAGGCCACGGGCTTTCATGTCTTTCTTGGACTCTAGGAAGATCGACCCCTTGGAGTCCGGCTTCATCATAGGGGAGATCAGATCCGTTTTCAAGAACCTGTCGTTGGGGATGCTCGCCGACTTGAGCCACTCGCGCATGTCGCCCCATATCTGCGCCCGCATGTTGCCGTACATGGCCGGGTTGCGCGACTTCCAGCCGAAGTTGACGCCCTTGATCTTGTAGCGCTGCTCTTTGAGCCGGTCCACAATACCCGCCCCCAGCCCGCCCTCGTCGATGAACACCATCGCAGGCTTGAACTCCTCAATAGCCTCGATGACGTGCCCGACCACTGTCATGGTGTCGTCGCCCCGGTGCCGGATGATGCGCACAATGTCCCGCCCTTGCCTGACTGCCAGCACGGTGGCGTCTGCTCCGAACCGCGCTGGGTCTACCCCGATCACGATGGGGGCTGACGGGTCTTTGTACTGTGGCCGCTTCATGGCGTCGTCCACCACCATGCTGGAGATGAACTGATCGTCGCCCGCGTTCGGGAACTCACCGTACACCTCGACGTGCGCCTGGCTGGAGTCCGCCCCGTATTCATCAATGATCTGCTGATAGACCTGCTTGTCGGTGCCCTCCACCGTGCGGGCGTCCACCACCTTGGTGGTCCAGAACTCCCGCTTGCTGTGGAACGTCTCGTAGAAGTACCCGCTGTTGCGCCGTGGGTTGCTGAACGCCAGCCAGAAGCGGTTGGGCGTGTTCTCTGTAAAGAAGCCTGCCGTCACCGCCCAGATGGCGTCGTCAATACCTGACGCCTCATCGAAGATCACCATCACACCGTCGAAGTTGTGCACCCCCGCGTACGCGTCTGGGTTCTCGGCCGACCACAGTCTGCCCTCGACGCCCCAGTACCGCGTGCCTTTTTTCAAATCGCGCTCGACCAGCTCCGTCAGCCACTTGGCTGGCATCAGCCTAGTGGCGCTCACCTCGAACCAGTGGCTGTTGAGCGTCATCGCCAGCCACTTGGTGATCTCGGCCCATGTGATCGAGCGCAGTTGCGACTCTGAGTTAGCCGACACGATGGTCGTCGAGCCGATCCTGGTTGACAGCATCCAGATCACGATCCAACTGACTAAGGCCGACTTGCCGATACCACGGCCTGACGAGACTGCTTGGCGTAGGGTGTTGAAGTCCACCTCACCCTTGTTGGCCTTGATGTGCTCGCCGATCTGCATGAGCACCTCGCGCTGCCACTTGCGTGGGCCGGTGAAGTGCTCGAGCGGCGTGCCCTTGACGCCCCACGGGAACACCAGCATCACGAACGCCAGTGGGTTGTCCTTGTACTGCGGCGCCCACAGACGCGCCATGAGTTCTTGTTCGTCTTCGGCCGAGTAGATGGTGGTTTGCATTAGACGACTTGTTTGTGTGGTGCTTTGCGGCTGGACAGTGAGGGTGCTGCGGACGGCTCGTGGGCGATGACGTCGGTGACGTCCGCCTCAACAGCCGGGGCCGCTCTGCGCTCGGCTTCGGCCAGTGCACCCAAGATGCTGATCTGCTGGTTGACGTCCACCGTGATGGCCTGCTTGGCGACCCAGCCGTGGACGTTCTGCAAGATAGCCAGGCTGGCCTTGGCGTCGCCTTCTTCGGCTGCCTTGTGCAATTGCTTGGACGCAAGCAGCTCGCCCTCGGCGCGTCCCTTCTGTTCGGCCAGTTGCGCCAGTGGGTCCAGCTCGCACAACTGCCGGTAGGTTCTGGGCACCATGCCTGCTGCCAGTGCCAGGTTGTCGCCCTTGAGGCCCAGCTTGGCTGCGTCGTAGATGCGGTTGAGCACCGCCTCTGTGGCGCGCACTTCATTTAAGACAAGTGGCAGTGAATGGAAACTCATAGTTGTATGGCCGCGTGAATGCGTGCTCGGATGATATATGGTTTTTGTAAAAAATAAAAATTGTTTACAGACGGCTATAAAAATAAAAATTGTTTGCGGGCCCTACGCTACCGTTGACCGGTCCGCTCGGCCCTACCCACCCCCCTCCAGAATTGTGGACCATGCGGACTGCCCACAGCAACCAGCACGCGGCCACGCAGCACACTACTGTATGCCCATCCACCACTGTACAAGCATACATATTGTATAAGCATACATACTGTATGCCCGTCCACCACTGTATAAAGCCATGCGCCAGGCTGGTTTGTGGGTCATTGTGGGTCATGACAAACGCATAACCCACAACTGCCCACACAATCGGCCAAAATGCGCGGGGCTAAAAACGTGGGTCATTGTGGGTCATGTGGGCAGTCATTTTAAATCGGCGCCGGTCGAGAGTATTACATTCTAAATGTAGTACTTTTTTAAATCTTTGGATGAAGATATCAATAACCCACAACAACCCACACTAGCTGCAAAGCCATATTACATAAGGCTTTGCGCGTGGGTCATTTGCGCCACGTCGCACAACCCACACGCGCCCACAACAACCCACAAAATCACTGTTACAAACTGTTACAAATATCTTTACGCGCAACCCTTGACGCTGTAAGAACATCCCTTACAATAGATACATCAACAACCAAACCCGTGAAAGTACTGTATATGCGAGACAAACTTTTGGATATTTTGGCCGCCGTCGTCGTCGGCCTGGCGCTTTGCGTCGGTGCGCTGGCGTATTTTGATGTTCTGACTAAGTGAGGCAAACCATGTTTAAAGTCTACAAACGCAAAATTTATGTCTACCAAATGCGCGACGGCGTGCCCGCGTTTGCATGGGCGACAAATGCGTACCGCACATGCCGCGACGCGGTAGCGGCCGCTAAGCTGCGCTATCCGCACCAAGAGTTCAAAGCCAATTTTGCAAAGTGAGGCAAACCATGAAAACGCTTGGATACATTACATATGAGGGCCCGTCGGAAATCGACGGCCGCCCGATTGTCGTTATCGTCAACAAACTACAAGGGTCCGCGAACGCCAAGACTGGCGCGGACTTGGTGCAAACTTTCATTATTCGGTCCGACGTCGCACCGACGGCCGCACTTAAGACTGGCGACGACGTGAGCATATGCGGCCAGTGCGTGCACCGGCCGCTATTGGCTAAAGATAACGGCCAGGCGCCGTGTTATGTAAACGTCGGCCGTTCGGTGCGTTCGGTGTATGAGGCATACAAACGCGGCCGCTATACACCGGCCACGCCGGACCAATTACGCGCCGTGCTGGCTGGCCGCAAAGTCCGGCTTGGCACGTATGGGGACCCAGCCGCCGCGCCCGTCACAATGTGGCAGACCATAACGGCCGACGCGGCCGGTATTGTGGGTTACTCGCACCAATGGCAGGCAGTCAATTTTGACCACGCCGCATGGGCGCCGCTTGTAATGGCGTCGGCCGATACCGTCGACGAAGCGGCCCAAGCTAATTTATTCGGTATGCGCGTTTTCCGCGTATCCGTCGGGGTTGATAAGCAATTAGGCGAAGTCACATGCCCGGCCAGTGCGGAGGGCGGCCGCAAAGCCACATGCGACACATGCATGCTTTGCGGCGGTACAAGCAAAGCCGCCCGCGATATTGTCATTGCAGACCACGCCGTCGGACACAAACGCCGCGTTTTTATGATGGCCACGGCCTGATTTTCAGTGTATGCGGCCGCTTGGCCGCATATGCGGACAATCCGGTCCGGCATTAGGGGCAAAACATGAGCAAATTTTCAATTGGCGACAAAGTCGCATTTTCCCGCGCCGTGGTCCGGCGCTTAGGCCACGACAAACCCACGGCCGACGCGCGCGGCCGCGTGGTGGAAATCGACGGCCGCGTCGTTGGTGTCGATTTTGGCCAGACTATGGTGCGCGCGGACGGCGCCAGCGTGCGTTATGTACCGGCCGCAAACCTAACCAAAATTTTAGACGATGGGGTGATTTATGAGTAAATCGATTGTGATCGTTGACCTATTTGGACGGCCGGAGCGCTGTCGCATATTGGCCAGACATGGCCGCTATGTGATGGACGTGGAACGCTTGCGCGACGGTAAATGCTTTAGGGTATCGGGGTTAGCTTATGAGTGAATCACCGATACCAGGATACAAACACAATCCACGGCCAGACCGATACCCGACGCGCGCGGACTGGCCGCGGCCGGGCACGCACGGCCACCACAAAGGGCGGCCGGTCCAATTGGTGGAAATTTATTTCCAATACCGCGCGCTATTCAAGACCGGCCCCTATTCCACAATGGCCGCGGATTTACAAGACTTTGTGGTCTGGCCGTTTCAAAATGACCCGGTCCCTTGGACACCCGCGGAAATCCGCGCCAGTGCACCGGAGGCCCTGCTATGAGGGTAAAGGAATTCTACCAATGGCTAATTGACTTGGCCGATGCGCTAGACGGCGCGCCGATAGACCTGCCAAGCGCGGAACATGCTTTTTTAATGGGCCGCACTGTGGCCGAATATTTGGAGACTCAAAATGGACTTTGATTTTATGCGTTTACCTGCCGCCGATGCGGAGCGCCTATGCTATGCGGAGGGCTTTGAAAACGCGGCCAAACTGTTCGCCAGAATTGAAGCGCTGCAGCATGCATTAGGACAAGCCACGGCGGAAATCGAAACCCTTAAAACGGCGGCCGTGGACCTCAAATTTAAGACCCTAGAATGCGAAGTCTTGGAGTCTGAGCTAACCAATGCGGAGAATCAAAACGCGGCCATGCATGCGGCCATTAACCGCGCGTGCGACGTTATCTTGACTAGCCCAATGGGCGCGCTGCACATATTGGAGGCCACGTGATGGCCGCGCTGGCGGCCCTTGTGGCCGCGCTGCTCGCAGTCCTATTGAACCTATAAAAAACGGCCCTTACGGGCCGTTTTCATTTGACCAAGCGCATTACTGGCGCGGGGGCCGGACCCTGGACTAGGTCGCGGAGGTCAGATTTAGTTTTGCTCGCCATGTCAGGCGCTGCAAATACGTGCTTTTTCGTGGGGTTGGCGCGGGACTTCAATAAACCCATGTCAACCCATCCGGCCTCACGGAACGCATGCAATAGGGCCGCCACGGGCACGCGCATGCCAGGCGGGGCCATGCCGCCTAGGCGGTCGCAAACACCCTGCCACGGGCCACCCATCACGCCAGAGGCAAACTCGCCGACGCGCGCGCGCAGCAGCTCGACAAGGAACGACTCAGCGCCGGACATGCCCGACTCCACCATGATGGCCTTAGCTTCGGTCATTGGGGGCGCGGCGCCAGGGTTGAACGCGGACACGTCACGCTGGTGCAGCCATGCGGAGACTGCAGCCAAGCCGCCCGCCTTGTACCAGGCCCAGATACGGCCGGACGCGGCCGGGTCCATGCAGACAGCGTCGGACCAGATAACGAACCAGCGGCGATCGTTGGAGGGAATGGTAATCGCCATGCGTTCGTTGGAGAATGCGACCACTTGCAGGCGGTTGACGGACTCATACGGGGCCAGGCCCTTGCGCTGAATGGTCAAATACTCAGGGGGCGCAGCGATCACAGGCTTAAGACTGTTTTCAAGCGCGCGGCGGTCGGACGCTTCAGGCTGGCGCAGCTCGTTGATGATCAGGACCTCACACTCGAGGTGATAGCCCCAGGCGGTGGACAGGTCCTTGTTGTCTAGCTTCTTGACGTTGGCCAGCGAATCACCACCGACGCCCCAGAAAAACGGGGCCCAGAGGGTGTCCTTGCCGCTGCCGGGGTTGCCACCGTGCAGGACGGCGTGGTTGATCTTGCGGTTGGGGTGCTGGATTTTGTAGGCCATCACGTCAAGGACATGCGCGCGCTCGGCCGCGTCGGGGATCATGCGCTCGGCGTGGGCCAGCCACATGCTGACATCACCACCGGCCACGGCCGGGCGGGCGTCGCGCCAGCGGTTGCCGTAAACCAAGCCCTCACGGGCGCACAAAATATCTTCACCGGGGGCGTAGGTCACGCCCACCAGCGAGCGGGCGCCTTTGGCCTGGCGGTGCTCGTCAAAGCACACGGACGACTCGATCTTGCGGCCGTTGTGGATGGACTTGCAGGCAATGTGACGGAACAAGGCATTAAACGTGCTGCGGCCGATCTCGCGGCGGTCGGCGAGGTCGAAGTAAGCGTCATCGTTCTGGATATAGGCGAAGCGCTCGAACCAGCCTTCTTTCTCGACGCGGCCCAGCTCTTTACGCTCGACTTCGGCCACGACAGCAGCAGCGACGTCGGGGTACTCGGGCGTTGGGGCGAGCTTACTGAGCGCTGACTCCATCACGGTGACCAGCAGCTCTTCGCGCAGGCCGGGCGTGTGCTTGGGGCCACCTTGCTCGGCCACCCACTTGAGGAACACGGACGAGTCAAAATCAATGCAGTGCGAGTGCAAACAACGGTACGCACGATTGGCGGGCAGGTAGCGGCCCTCGGGGTTGCCGTCGCTGTGCTGGGCGCTGTTGGGGCAGATCACGCCAGCCCAGCCTTCTTGGTTGGGGCGCGACAGCAGCAGGCCATTGTCGGACAGCCAGACCATCACGTCGTCGGTGCCGTCGTCACTGATGCGGATTGGGCGGTAGGCTTCTTCGGCCTCGCCGGGCGTGACGTTCAGAGCGGCGCATATCTCTTCAAGGGTGAAATCGCGCTCGGGGTGGAACTCGACCAGACGGGCGGGGAAGTTGTCGCGGCCAGGCTTCATGTTGACCGAGCCAGGCAGGCGGAAGTTGCGCACCGCGTTACACGCGCCTCTGTCGGTGTAGCCAGCCTCGGCAATGGCGATGATGGCAGCGCTGAACTCGCCCTTCGTGGGCTGATCGTTAAAAACGTAACCCCACTGAAACGAACCGGCTGATGTCTCCATCTTCCACGTCGGCTCAAGCGCCGGGATGTTGGGGGCCTTCTCGGGGTCGCCCACGTCATCGAGCACCATCACCAGCACATACTCGCAGTTATCAGCGCGGGCGCTGGGGTGGCCGTCGGTGAAGCGGTCGATGATGAAGCTGGCGGTGTTGCCGTAGATGGCCCAGTCGGGCTTGACCTTGGCCGTGGGCAGCATGGCGGGCCATGTGGCCTTAATCATCCCATCGGCGTGGTACTGCATCTGGCCGTCTTTGAGTTGCGGCTTTTGCCGCACCAGCAGAAAAGTTTCACCCTCTGGTGCGAGTCTGGTGAGGTGGTCAACGAAATCGGTCATGCTGTTCTCCTAAAGTCTTGTGTGCTAAATAGTGTTGCGACGTTTGCGCCGCGTTGTACGCGGTGCCAAAGGGTGTCCGGTTTTATGCCGTACTTTTCCGCCGCTTCAGCTAACACCATAGGCCCATCAGGAGTTTCAATCCACCTATTTGATCGTTTATTTCGCGCGTTTTGTTTTGCCGTAGCCCACCGACAATTTTCGGGTGAATACCCAGCATTGTTGTCTATCCGGTCGATGTGCACGCCCGGTTGATATGTTGAATACATGTCTTGATAAAAAGCAGCAAATTCTTGCCACCGGTCACAAACTGTAATTCCTCGGCCACCGTAATCGGCGTATTGCGCGTGTCTCGGGTTGCTACATCGATAGCGCATATCAGACCAGCGGCGATAAAAGCCTAGTATGGACCGCGTTGGTGGGTGTATACTGGAACGGAAATCTTTCACGGGTTTCTCCTTTAGTTGGAACTTTAGCCCCGGCCTAACCCGCCGGGGCTTTCTTTTTTACGAATACCGGGCTGTTGTGACGCCTTCAGCGCCCAGCGGCAGGCCCGCCGCCCATGCAGGCGGCGCGCACATAATCTGGTGCATATGGGCGGCGACAGCCTCGGCGTCTGATGCGGGGCACTCGACCACGATCTCATCGTGAACGTGCGCGACCACACCATCGAGCTGTCGTAATGAATGGCGCAGCACATCGTGCGCTGCGGCCTGCGTGATGTTCTCGCAAGCCAGACCACGCCACAAGCGGGCGCGAGGCCACTCCTTGGCGTCAGCGGCGGGCTTCCATGCTGCTTTGGTGTACGTCACGTTGCCTTCATCATCAAATTTGGCGTTGGGGTAACACAGCACCCGACCGGAGGGCAAAGCATACCAGAGGGTCTGGCCGTCAAACAAGTACACAACGCGACCAGCGCTAAATTCATGCCCTTTGTTTCTCATGGCGCGTAGGTAGGCGCTCTCGAGCTGCTGGCCGTGCGCCTGCGCCCAAGGGTTGGCCTTGCGCCAGCCGTCCACGGCCCGCTTGACCTCGGCGTCTGTCAGGCGCACGCCGTAGACACGGGCGAACACCTCGAACGCACCAGCGCCACCCAAGAAACCAAGGGCCAGCTCCTGCACTTTGCCGATCTGGCGCATGTCGCTGCGGCCCTGCTCGTGCTCGGCCTTGATGTGCTCGTAAGACAGGCGAAAGGTGGCAGCAGCGTTGACGATGTAAGGGTCAAGGCCCGAGCGGAACACGTCGAGCTTCTCCTCACCGGCTGCGCAGTTGGACAGCCACGGGTGCACGCGGCCCTCAATGGCTGACCAGTCGTAGGCGATCAGGACGTTACCAGGCGCGGCCACGATGGCCGGGCGCAGCATCTTCTTTAAGACGTCAGTAATGCGTTTCTCGAAGCGAGGCACGATTGCATGGCCTCGAACCATTGCTGTGCGGACGGCCTCGGGGTCTTTAGCGCTTTTACGCGGGAGATTATGGACCTGAGCGCCGTACGATGAAGCTCGCCCTGTCGCACTGCCTCCAGCAAAAACAAAGGCACCTCTAACTCGGGCATCTTCCTCGTCTGCCAGGCTTGCAAGGCGGCTGAACTTCGCAACCGACGACGCCCAGAGGTCATCGGCGCACTGTATAACGTCGGCAACAGCGGGCGGTATCTCATCGGGGTTCTCCATTGCAAGCAGGTTGGCTCGCACAGTCTTGTCAATCGAGTACTTCTCGCCGGTCCACATCAGCTTCTTGGCTTCAGGGCCGACGCGGGCCAGCACCCACTCGCGCATCTTAGGCGAGCGCACGCTGGTGATCTCGCCCTCGGTGACCTCGGTCACGATCTGCTGAATTTCGTCCATCTCTGCGCCAGCGTACTGCACAGCAGCGTGGCACAGCGGCACGTCGATCTGGATGCCACGGTCGTTGATGCGCTCGTTGACGTGGTAGTCCTCCAGCTCGTCGGCTGACATCGGGCGCAGGGCTTGGCTGATGGCCCGCATGGCACGGACGTCCTGCTCGCAGTAGGCCACCATCTCGGCCATAAGCGCAGCGTCCTCGCGGAACTGGCCGTTGGCCTGCGGCACGGACAGCAGACGGATCAGCTGGCTGCCCCGGTGGTCCTTGCGCATGTCAGCGCCAGCGAAGCGGCCCACGTCCTCGAGCGAGCCAGGCGCACAGTTGGAGCGGGCCTGCGCTGCGGTGCACACGAATTGCTCGAGCTTGAAATTGATCTGGAGCACGTACCAGAAAATGAGCCGCTCGAAAGCGGCGTTGTGTGCGTAGATCAGGCCGGTGTGCTCACGCACAGCGGTGGGGAATGGCTGCCCCGGCAACCATGTGACAACTTCACCGTCGTCGAAAGCGTAGGACATGCACAGCACTTCGGTACTGGCGTCCTGCGCGTAGTTGTAGACACCTTTTGCCTTGAGATCGCAGCGGCTGCGTGTCTCGAAGTCAAGCCAGAGTTTGGTCATAAAAGGTGGGGCCAGCCCGAAGGCCAGCCCCTGTCTCACTTAGGCTGCGCGACGACGACGACCAGCGGGTGCTGGCTCTTCAGCGGCGACTTCTGGCGCTTCAGCAGCGCCGTCCATGCTGGCCCACTCAACGATCTCAAACACCGGAGTGTAGATGCGACCGTAGGACTTGTGCACGTAGTGGTCCTTCTTCAGACGCACGATCGCCACAGGCTTGGTCTGGTCCTTCTCCACTTGCGTGGCGATGGCAACGCCCAATGCCTGCACGGCCTTCTTACCGCCCACGGATGTGGTGGTAAAGCGTGCTTCCATGTCCTTGTCCTCACCGTTGAGGCACTTCAAAGACATGCCGATCTGAGTCTCCCAGCCACGCTTAGCGCCGGGAGGCGCTGCGTCAAGTTCTGGCAGCGGGTGCTGCACGCCGGTCATCTTCTCACCAAGCACCTCACCGTCGCCCCAAGCGATGTAGCCGTGGACGAACGAGAAAGGGTTGATGGCCCAGGTTGAGTCATCTTCGACTTCAGTCTGGTCAGCACCGAACACCCAGTGGCCTGTCTTGTCCATTTTCAGGATGACGACGCCTGCTGTGCCTGCGCCTTGTTCAAGCGCACGCAAAGCGGTGGAGAGGGTGGAGACTGCTGGCAGATTTGCCGAAGAGAAAGTTGCGAGATTTGACATGACTGTCCTTTACTGAAGTTTAGAAAGAGCAGCAGAAAGTTGCTGCCCGATTTGCAACACTGCTGGGCGGGGATCATCCTCGCTTGCCAATGTTGTGCCTGACGACACCGACACGACGAGATCGTCGGGCAGTGCCATCTTGCGCTTTTTCAGCAGCTTTTCTGCGGCTGCTGGTGAAATAGTTTTTAAGGGCTCATACATCACTATGGTTCCGCCCAATTTAGCGATAGCCGTAGCCTCATCGACCCACTGACGTCTTGCTTGCTTTTGCACCAGCTTGTAGCCGGGCACTGGCAAATCCTTCTCAAGCAACTGGAGCGCCAGACCACGCAGGTCTTTGATCCAGTCTTCCAAGAGGTCTGCATTCTTCAGGTATCTGCCCAGTGTGTCAACATCTATTTCTTTGAGTTGCACTTGCAGGGCGCGGTCCACAGCGCCGGTCATCTTGGGGCAGATCGGTTTGCCGGTGCACCAGCGGCAGTGGTCGCCCACGGCCAGCTTGGCGTCGGGCTGCTGCGCGGCCTTGACGGCCTGCACCAGCTCTTGCTCGAACTGCTTGATGCGCTCCTTGGTGGTCACCCAGCGCTTGATCATGGGCGGCTGCACAATGATGCACTCGACCTCTGTTGCGCCCTCAAACGCCCACTGCGCTGCTTCGGTGCGCATACTGGCGGCAGCGTAGAACATCAACTGCGGATTTTCCACCGCGTCAACCACAACACCGTCGCCAAACTTCCAATCCAGCACGACGGCGCGGGTGCCGATACGGCCCACAAGGTCGGTCGAGCCGAACACGCCAGGCAGCAGATCGCCAAAGCCTACGCGAGTCTCAACCTCGTACACCATGTTCTGGGTGGGGTCGATCTCGTCCAGAGCAGCAAGCGCAGGGACGATCTTCTCGTCGAACAGCTCTTGCGTGAGCACTTGGCCCTCGTAGACTGAGCCGAGCACGTCAGGTCGGCCATCAAGGATTTCGCTGATGGCGTTGTGCAGCAGCGTGCCACGGTCGGCGTGCTCGCTGGATGGCTGCTTGGGCATCTTGTTGACGAGCGCCACGCTACCAGGGCAGCAGATGACACGCTTGGCGGTCGAGCCGCCCACGATATTACTGTGCTGCATTATTTGACCTCCGTTGTCAAAGCGATGAGGGCGTCGCGCAATTGCTCGGCCTGCTCTTTGGTGAGGTGGGTAGACGCGTAAGCGCAGTGGCGCATGACGCTGATCCAGACGCCGCCTTCATATCGGCTGAGGTTGATGCTGGTGTTATCAGCAGCAGCAGGGATGTGATATTCCATTTTACTGTCCTTTAGTTGATGAGGCGTTCAGTGTATCACACAAAAAATTTATTGTGCAAATCTTTTTTTCATGTATTATCGCGGCTATGAAAATACAAACCATCGAAATTACACTTGCTGAATTGCAAGAAGCCCTGCGCGAGTATTGCTTGCAGCGCGGCCATGACCCTAGCTGCGTGAGCATCGTCAGCTATGAGAAAACAATCATGGTCGAACTGGAGCCTAACGGTCTTGTGACCGCAGATGAGTTTGCCCATCGTGCGAATTAAACCCGTGTCCCTTAAAACCGCGCAAGCGTTTGTCCGAGAACATCATCGGCATAACAAACCGCCAGTTGGGCACAAATTTAGCGTGGGCCTGTTTGATGGCGAACGATTGGTCGGCGTTGCGGTAGCCGGGCGGCCAGTGGCCCGAATGCTCGATGATGGTATGACGCTAGAAGTTACTCGTACTTGCACAGACGGCACGCGCAACGCCAACTCAATGCTTTACGGCGCAATTGTCCGCGCAGCAATAGCACTTGGCTACGCAAAGTGCGTGACGTATACGCAACACGATGAGTCCGGCGCTTCTTTGCGCGGCGCGGGGTGGACGCCAACGCAGACGTTAGCGCCCCGCGCAGGCTGGGACGCACCTTCGCGTGCCAGGGGTGACATTGGCTCGGCAGGCGTTGCCCGTATACGGTGGGAGAGAAACTGTGCTTGAGAAACAAGTCGAAGCCTACCTCGTCAAGCGCGTCAAAGAGCTGGGCGGCGTAGCGTACAAGTTCACCAGCCCTGCGCACAAAGGCGTGGCCGACCGAATCGTGTGCCTGCCCAACGGCGACACATGGTTCGTGGAGGTCAAGACCGAAGGCGGCAGATTGTCACCCTTGCAGAAAGTCTTCGCCGATGACATGGCGCGGATGAAGCAAAGGTATGTGTGTTTATGGAACAAGGAGCAGATTGATGAGTTCATTACCAGTCACTATGGAAGAGGATGAGGCTTTTGGTGCGCTCACCAAGCAAGTCGGCGGCAGCCATTACAAGGACAAAGGCATCCAGCCGATCATCTATATCCACGCCAACGAGCTGGGCTTTTGCGAGGGCAACGTCGTGAAGTACGTCACCCGCTGGCGCGACAAGAACGGCGTCGCTGACCTGCGCAAGGCGATCCATTACCTTGAGCTGCTGATTGAGTTGCATGAAACTACGTGACTACCAAGAGCAGGCGGCTGACTTCCTGTACGAGCACGACCGCGCCATGATCTTGGCCCCGGTGGGTGCTGGCAAGACAGCCATCACGCTCACGGCCATGTGGGAGATGTGGCGCGACCAGCACGTCAAGCGTTGGCTGGTGCTGGCCCCCAAGCGCGTCTGCACGGACGTGTGGCCGGTCGAGCAACCCAAGTGGGCACCGCACCTGTCGGTGGCCGTGGCCGTGGGCACGCCCAAGCAGCGCCTGGCGGCGCTCCAGTCCAAGGCGCAGGTGGTGGTGACCAATTACGACAACATCCAATGGCTGGCCGACCAGAAGTTTGAGTTCGACGGCGTGGTGTTCGACGAGCTGACCAAGCTCAAGAACCCATCCGGCGCACGCTTTAAGGCGCTCAACAAAGTCCTCGACTGCCCAGTGCGCTGGGGCCTGACCGGCTAGTTCACCAGCAACGGGCTGGAGGACGTGTTCGGCCAGTGCAAGATCGTGGACCAAAACCTGCTGGGCCGCGCCAAGGGCGCGTTTCTCCAGAAGTACTTCGTGTGCGTCAACCGCGACTTCGGCGACTGGCAACCGCGCAAGGGCGCGCTGGAACAGGTCATGGACGCCATCCGCCCGGCGACCTTCGTGCTGGACCCAGGCGAGTACAGCGACAAACTGCCGCAGCTACATGTTGTGGAAATGCGCTGCGACATGCCTG
>Ga0181343_1000600_pt1 | contig 15449 bp, 12 predicted proteins | sample Su13VDMLBSD_FD_130110 | JGI IMG/M metagenome (GOLD analysis project Ga0181343, IMG submission 130110) | Freshwater viral communities from Lake Michigan, USA - Su13.VD.MLB.S.D | ecosystem: Environmental > Aquatic > Freshwater > Lake | place: USA: Michigan | collected 2013-07-15 | reverse complement strand
GCAATTCAACCAGCTCTATGAACTGCTGGTCATTGGTATGAAGGCCGGCAACGTCCAAAACATGAAGGTCGGACTGCCGCTCGTTGAAATCCTCGAAACCGCAGCCGCACAACACAAACCCGAGTAATGGAACCAACGAACAGCAGCACCAGCCCCGGACTCAGCCTAGCAGCAGCGGCAGGTGCCACCGCTGTTTCGTTTATTCCAGTGCTCACTGACTGGGTAAGGCTTATCACGGCAGTGATTGGCTTACTTTGTGCCTGTTACGGAGCGTATCGCTTATTTAGATCCAAATGAAAAACACGAAAACAACTCTCGCCGGTGTAGGTGCCATTCTCGTCGCAGTCGGTGGTGCCTTGAGGGCCATCTTCGACGGTGATCCGACCACCTCGGTCGACCCGACGGCCACCATTGCCGCGATCTCTGCCGGTATCGGATTGGTCATGGCTAAGGACGCCACCGAGAAGCTCGAGATCAAGAAGTCCGAGTGAACTGGATCTATCAGATCCTGAAGGCTCTGCTGGACTGGATCCGTGAAACACCACCACCCGATGTCGACCACGGCAAAGCACCGAAGAAGCTCAAGGCTGATCTGGATGCTCGCATTGCCGATCTTCCCGGCCTGCCAGACAACGGTGGTAATGGTCCCAAACGGTGACCCGGTGATGCTGGCAGCGCCTACGAAGGCCAGCGTCTATTCCTTCGACAAGAACAAGAAGCTGGTCGGGCCTGCGACGGTGGTAATTCCTGCAGGTTGGTACGCACTCCCCAAGAGCAAATGATCAACTACAAGGGCAACAAGTTCTCCGGATACAACAAGCCCAAGGCAACCCCGGGTGAATCCAAGAAGTCTGCCGTGCTCGCTAAGGAAGGCGACAAGGTTAAGTTGGTGCGTTTCGGCGATCCCGACATGAGCATCAAGAAGCACTTGCCCGAGCACAAGAAGAGCTTCATGGCTCGGCATGGATGCGACAACCCCGGCAGCAAGCTGTCGGCTAAATACTGGTCCTGCAAGGCTTGGAAATGAGAACAGTCTCTTACGATTACGTGCTGCAACGCGCCTGTGAGCTTACTGGGCGCGTTTTCTCAACGCTGACGACCGAAGAGGCCAACCTCTTCCGCACGTTCATCTCCATGTCATTACGGAGCGCGTGGGAGTGCTTCAACTGGCCCGAGCAGACCGTGTATCAGCAGGAGTTCTTCGCTCCGAATTACAATGCGGCGACCACGTATTCGCAGGGCACGGTGGTGTACTACCCGGTCGAGCAGAGGTACTACCAATACGTTGGTGCAAGCAGCTCAGGCAACGCGCCTACTGTGGATGGACCCAATGGAACGCTGAACTCGCAATACTGGGGGCTGGCTCAACCGACATATTCCGGCAGCGCAAACTGGAGTACGACGACCGTATACACCGTCGGCGCTGTTGTGCTGTATCCGGAGACTCAAGAGTTCTATCAGCTCTACGCCGCGGCGTCTGCAGGCACTCTCCCGACAAATACTTCATACTGGGGACGACTGAATAAGTTCCTGCGGTACATTGACCAGCAGACAAATCCCAACGGAACCACTCGTGCTGTTGAGATCGGAGAGACGTTCTCGGTGTGGCCGGGTGACCCCAGAGTGACGTGGCGACAACATGAGCCGGCCTATACGCTCACCGACTTGGGTATCTTGATCGAGGAAGAGCTTCCGTTTGTGTGGATCGAGTTCCGCAAGAGTCCGCCACTGCTCTCGACTGCTGGCGAGGCTACGGCCTACGCTTTTCCGTACCGCTTCTGCGAGGTGTGCAGTCTGAAGGCTGCAGGCCAGATGCTGCGAGTGGACGGCAAGGTTGACCTCGGTACGACCTTCTTGGAACTCGGTGAGATCGAGCTGACCAAGGAGATCGACAAGGTGGCCCTGCAGGAGAAGTACGTGCGCCAGATCATCGTTCCGAACCGTTGATATGCCTGACCTGCCTGAAATCGTATCGACCGATGATGGATTCATGGGCGTAATATCGCGCCTAGATCCGAATCAGGTTCCTGCGCGGTTTGTCAGTCAGGCGATCAACCGTACGTTTCAGGATCAGCTCATCAAGAACCGCTGGGGCATTGTGCAGCCCAAGTGGGGCGGCAAGTGGACGCTGAACACCTTCTCGGCAACGGTCACATCTGGGTCGAATCAGGTTGATGTTGTGAGCGGCAGTCCGCCTCCAAACGGAACGATTGTCTGCTCCGACAGCAGTGCCAATGTGCTGGTGTTCCCGAACGGCACCCGCTGCATCTCGGACACCAACTCCAACGCGATCCTGTCGTCTGCAGCAATCACGTTCACTGGTGGACCGACCACTCGCAACATCCAGTCCTACAACAACACCACAGCCTTCACCGACATCCTCGGTGTGCTGCCTTTCCGCGATCCGGACACCGGCTACCAAGCCCTGATCGTCGCCACCAACGAGGTGCGTACTTCCGACGGTGGTCAGGGCAGGATGTACCTTGTGCGTCCCAATCAGTCGCACTTGGAGATCCCGCTCAACGGGCACGACATCTACAGCCCGGTGCGTTTGATTCAGGCCACCAACTCTGTGGTCATGCTGCGACCCGGTAACGCTCGGTACTACTTCACCGGAGCCGACGTCAACACCGGCAACAACACTGTGACCTTGAATGTCACACCCGACCTGCAGTCCGGTGATCGTGTTGTGGTTTTCCAGATCGGCAATTCACCGAACCTCTGGACCTCGTCCACATCGACTGGTCAGGGCTTCGGGATGTACGTCAACGTGAAGGCCGGCGGCGTCTGCACGCTGCACTTGTCTCAGGCCAGCGGCCAGCAGGGCACCAGCCCGGTCACGCTCAGGTCAGGCCTGACGTCATCGGATCGGTACTACTTTGAGCTGTCGAACAACACGACAGGCTACGATGTCACCGAGGGCATCAGCGACTTCTACAACGATGGGTTGCCGCTGATCATGGAGGCCTCGTATTCATCGGGTGCTCCGGTCTCTGCTCTCGACAATGGATTCAACCGGATCGCATCGGTAAACGCCATCGTGGCCTCGTCCTCCGTAGAAAACACGATCACCGTCCCAAATCATCCGTTCGTCCCCGGCGATCAGGTGACGCTGTCAAACGTGGTCAATGGCGGCGCTACGGTTACCAACAAGATCTACTACGTCTTTCCGCAGGATAAGAACTCGCTCAAGCTGTTCAGCGGAACCACCGAGGAAACCGACTCGCTGAACGACGCAAGCCGTGCGGTGGTTTCAATCACAACCAGCGGAACAAGCCCAAATATTCAGGTCGCTACGGTCACGATCATCAATCAGGGATCGGGATACATTGCGACCCCTTCGATCACGGTAACAGGCACTGGAACTCCCGCTGTTTTGACTCCCGTTTTGACGAATGGGAAATTGACCAGCGTAACGATCACAAGTGCAGGTGCTTATTCGACGACTCCGACAGTGTCTTCAACCGGAGTTTCGATGCCTTCGACGCTTGTCGAAATCACATCAAGCGCCATCACCGGCACGATCAAGAAGTCATCGGCCTCCGGAGCCAACGTGCCAGCAGGACGTGAGGGGCTGTACTTCCAGAACCGCTTGTTGCTGCTCTACGGACCCGACTATCTCGCAGTCTCCGACGTGCTGGACCCGCTGCACTACAGCCCGATCCTGAACGAGTTCAAGCTGAACACGGGTGCCAATGACGCCGTGGTTGCCCTGTATCCGTTCAACACCACGACGCTGATCGTTTTCAAGGAGCGCAGTATTCTCGCTGTCGAGAACCTCTACGGCGACTTGTCGACCACCCGCCTCACTGAGGTCACCCGTGAGTTTGGATGTGTCAGTCAGGCGTCTATCGCTTCCACGGGCTCCGATATCGTCTTCCTGAGTCAGCGCGGAGTCATCAGCCTCAAGCAGACCGAGTTTGGCATCAGCCAGTCGGTGGTTCTCCCACTGTCCGATCCTATTCAGGATGTCATCGAAGAGATCGACCAAGCCCACTGGGGCAAGTCCTGCGCTGCCTACTTCAACAATCGCTACATCCTGAGCGTGCCTGTCGAAGGCGGAGACGGAACCAACCAGCGCACACTGGTCTACAACTTCCTGAACCAAGCGTGGGAGGGCTATTGGGAAGGCTCGCTGCTTGTCCCGCGGTATTACACCCGTGTCATAGTTGCCGGCACCGACACGCTGTGCTGGGCCGATGAGAGCGGACTCATCCACACCTTCGACCTGAATGCGTTGCAGGATCGCAATCGTGTCGGATCCATTCAGCAGATTGCCACCTCGGTATACTTCCGCGGTCACACCGGAGAGAACAACGTCGACCACAAGCAGTGGACGTTCGTTCAGTTTGAGCTGAGCAGTTGGAACCCCACGTACTCCATGAGCGCTGTCTTCGATGGCGTGAACGAGACCTCCGTAATCGCAACCAACGAAACCAAGAGCCGCACGGCGTACTACACCTATGGCTCGGGCACCTTTGCGACCAACAACTCCGGCGACAACTTCCTCGCTCCGTTCCGAGAAGACTACTCCACGCTTCCCGGTTTGCGGTGCAATACTTCCGGATTTAAGGCAGGCCTCGTGCAGTCTTTCAGCCAGAAGTCTCGCCTGCGTAGGCACTCCATTACCATGCAGCCAGTGGTCACCACTACCACAGGTGCGCTCAACATTCACAGCATGAAGTCTATTGCCATTCCTTTCAGACTTTACGGAAAAATCGACGCCTAACCTATGCCACTCTTTGTCACTGTCACACCGGGAACCACCGTCACGTCATCCACTACGCTGGATGCCGCCACGCTCAACCTGCTCGGTACTCCGAGCGTCGACGTCACGGGCACGGTCGATGGCGGTTCGCTGTCGATCACTTCCGGATCAGTTCCGCTGACAGCATTGGCAGCGCAGAATGCCAGCACGCTTGTCGGCAATGCCTCTGGATCATCTGCAAGCCCGACTGCGCTCACGTCCATCGATCTGGCGTTTGCCACCGGAACCGTGAACATCGGCACCGGAGCTGTCACTACGGCCAAGCTGGCCGACTCCTCGTCATCCGCCACCGGAGTCACCTACGCCAAGATCCAGCACGTCACCGATGCTCGGTTGCTGGGAAGGGCTAATGGATCCAACGGCGTTCCTCAGGAGATTAGTGTCGGATCCAACCTGACGCTTGCAAGCGGTACGTTGAATGCGTTGAGGCCTCGGACGGCTTTTACAAATGTTGAAGCAGCAAGCACATATACCGTCTCAAATAACCGAGCCAGCGCGGTTGTGATCACACCTCTGACCACACAAATCACGCCTCAGTCAAACACCTCAAAAGTGCTGGTTCAGTTTAATTTCAGCGGAGAAATCGTTTACACGTCTGCATTCATTCTTGAGCGCGTTGACGGTGCTACTGTGACTCCGCTTGGGGTCCCTTCAAGCCCGGGATCAAACCGGATTTATGGCACCAAGGTTGCGCCATTTGACGGAGACGACAATTCAACCCAATTCAATATGGCGATCTCGTTTCTGGATTCACCAGCAACGACGAACACCATTTCGTACCGGATCAGAGTTTATTGCTCGGCTGCGAGCGCTGTTTTTGGTTTGAACAGGTCGATTAGCGATGAGGATCAAAACTTCTATATGAGAGCCACATCTCAGGCGATCCTTCAGGAGATTTTGCCGACTTGATGATCCACCAGATCACAGACTACCTGCTCCGTAAGCTCCCCGACAGCTTCAAGGGCTGGACCCGGGAGGCCGTTGAGGACTACGTGCTGTTCCATGCGCAGCAGGGCACGCTTAAGATCGCCACACAGGACGAGCAGGTGGTCGCTGTGCTTGTAGGCTGGCGTCAGATGGGTCCGGAGCCTAAGGCATGGACGTGGCAGGCCAGCGATCCGAATGGCGACCACTGGTACTGGCATCAATTCGCCGCGGATTGCGCGGTGTTTGCCATGGCGGTAGCGGCTAAGTTCTTTTACGACAGGCCGGAGTCGGCAATCCTCCCGGCCATCGGTTACAGAAACGGTAAACTGACCACCTACAAGAAAGGCTCAATGCCGATCTATAGGGCAGCAGACAAGAAATATGGGAACATCAGTTGAAGCTCCAGCGCCGCGTAACTACGGCCAAGAGACCCGTGACACGCTGCAAGCACAGCTTGACCTAGCTCCGCAGAAATATGCGGCAGAGGCTAAGTATGCTCCGCAGTATCAGGCGTTGCAGCTCGGCCTGCTCAAGTCTGCCACTCCGGAACTCCTGCAGCTCTACAAGGAGCAGATCGCGCCTACGATGGGCGAGGTCGAGGCTGCTGCACGCTCACGCTCTCGTGCTGGAGACATTGCCGACATCGAGAGACTCGGGCCGCAAGCCCGTGCTGCGATCAAGGCCGCGTCACCTGAGCAAGCTGCATTGGCCGACACGCTGACAGCGCAGGCTCAATCAGGACTCAATGCTGGATCACGACTGACGCCCGAACAGCAGCGGATGGTTGAGCAGCAGACCCGCGGATCGTTTGCCGCACGCGGTCTAGCTGGAAGCCCGACTGCCGGACTTTCAGAAGCCGTGCGTTCTCAAATGTCAGCAGCCGGACTCCAGCAGCAGCGCCAGCAGCAGGCCATGAGCGCTCTTGGTGCTTCGCAAGGAGTTTATGGTGACGTATTCCAGCAAGTGCTCGGAAGGCCTTCTCAGGCCTTTACTGGATCTCAGGGCTTCCTCGGTCAGGCTCAAGGATTTAACCCCGGCCAGTTGTTCAATCCGGAGTCGCAGTACGCTGCCAACCTGATTGGTGGAAACCAACAGCAAGCACTTGCCGCACGCACCGCTTCCGCCGCCAACACTACCGCGCTGATTGGCGCAGGTATGTCTGCCGCTTCCAGCCTATGAACTACGGATATCCCGGGGCAATGCCCTATGGGCAAAACGGTGGAATGAGCCAGTTCGCACCGCAGATGCCTGCCATGCAACCGGGTACAGGTTTTGGCGCTCAGATGCAGCCAATGAATCCGATCAACACCGTGTCGGAGATTGAGCAGCAGCGTAAGCGTCTAAAGGCTCTCGGACTGGACGACACCATGATCGACGATGCCTTGTCGTTTAAGCAGGGCCTTTTCGAGAAGCGCGATGAGATGCAGGGGCAGGCTATGGAAGCTATTGGCAGCGGACTCAAGTCTGCTGGAACCGGAATTGCCAATATGGGATCTGCCGCTGGTGCTGGCCTCAAAGGCCTTGCGTCATCTTTGTGATCATCAAGTTCCAGCGATGCACAGGAATTAGGCTCTTTCGGTTGTTCCGATGGCAGCTTGAAATCTGGTTTTGCCCCGCTGGAGAGCTGATCCCGGCGCACTCCCACAGTCAGTTTGATTCGCGGATCATCCACATCCTCGGGACCATGCGTTGGATAATGGGAGGCAAATCAAAGCACGTCACCAGCTACCACTGCGGATGGTCTAAGCCCGTCCCAGCCGGCGTGCAGCACAGTGCCATCGCGCTGTCGTTCTCGGTGTTTGCAAATCTGGAGCGGTGGAGCGGTAACCCAACCTCTGCGGCAATCGACTTCCACCCGGCGTGAACAAACTCGGCCAACTCTACTTCGACGCAGCCGGTGGAAACCATAACGCTGTGGTGTTCATCACGGCATTCCATGCCTACTGCCACGCCATCGACGACCTAGTCGACGGAGATGTTCCGTTCACTCCAGAGGCCTTCCTTGACGTGATGATGCAGGCCAACAGCCTCTACTCGACACCGTTCTACATTGAGAACTGGTTCAGACTGCAGCCCGTCATCGCGCAGATTACCAGCACGTATGCGGACTCCGTGGCTTGGGAGAAGGCCGACGAGGAATGGAAGCGTCAGACATCAGATGTCTTACGGCTCTGTGGTAACGACATGATCATCCAAGTGGCTTGGATCATTGGGGGATACAAGCACATGAGGGCTATCAGCTTGAAACTGCGCGAGTTCGCGTATCACTCTCAACACGCATAATTTTATGGCCTCCTACGGATATTCAGCACCATACACAGGTCAGCAGGTTCAGCCGCTTCCTTCTGGCTATTTGGAGGCCGCAACCGCTCCCGGTCGCAATCTGGCGATGGGTATTGCTGCCATGGGACAGGGCCTCGGCAGGGCCATTGAGCAGTACCGCACCAAGAAGGCGGAAACCGAGGCGGCAGATCAAAGTCGAGAGACTCTTGTTGGACTGTATCAGCAGCAACTTGCATCGGACCCGAAGTACATAGCTATCCAGCAGTACACTGAGACCGGACAATTACCTCCCGGAGTCACAGAACAAGATATTCCGCGGTACACCCAGCAGGTGCAGGCCGACCGGGAGATGCTCAACAAATTCTCAAACGTGCTTGGCGAGAAGTTCGTAGACATGAGCCTTGCCAAGAAAAAGGCAGCTCTTGGGGATGCTGTGATGGTGCTGAACCAGTACCGGACTGATCAGCAGAACGAGGTGCGTGATGCTGCGGCTAGGCAGCAGTTGGCGCTCGGTGCATTGCAGTTGGGTAAGGCCCAACGCGAGGAAGCTGCTGCTCCGTATTTTACGCAGGCATTGATTGACTTGTATGCCCGTCAGCCGGGACAAGGACCGACCGCTCCGTATGCGGATGTGACTCAGGAGGTAATGGACAAGTACGGCGGCAAGTTGACTCAAGATCAGGTGCAGGCGCTGATTCCGCTGACGCGCAGGATTGGTCAGGCTATTCCCGCAGGAATGACCGCACTCGGCGCTACTGTCGGACCAGAAGGTACCAAGGTGGAATACGGGTTGCCGCCTACTGTCACATCTATGCCTGTCCCGGGAACCGACTTGGTTCAGCCAATGATTGGACCTAAAGCATCTGGCGCTCCGGTTCCAGCTTCTCAAAAAATTCAGTCGAAGATAGACGAACTTCCTGAAGAAAAACGGAAATGGGCAAACGATACTCTCGATAAACTCAGGGCAAACAAACCGTTTGCTGATCTGGAATCTCGCGCAAACGAGTTTGCAGCGCTTGAAAAGATCGCTGCCAAGGAAAAACCAAGTCCTGCTGACGATATTGCATTGATCATTCGATTCAACAAGACGATGGATCCAGCAGGAGCTGTGCTTGAAGGCGAGTTTAAGCGTAGCGTTGAGGGCGGATCTGTCAGTGAGCGTGTTCGTCAATTGTACGAATACTATACAAAGGGCAATAGGCTTACACCTGAAATGCGGAAAGACATAGTAGATTCTGCAAAGTCAATTGTTGATGCATACGTTCCTTCTGTTGCTGGACGCATTAACGATGAGATAGTGGCTGCAAAATATAGAGGAGTTCCAGAGGACGCTGTTGTGCCTGACAGTATGTTGAACTTCCTCAAAACTAAGGGGAATTTGCCGTCATTGAACAAGTCGCAAGATCCAACCCAAGAAGGTCAGACGAGCGGAGGCGTTAAGTACAAGGTGTTTAAAAAGTAACCTATGCCAATCGTTGTTGAGATTCCAAATAGAGGAAGCATTGAGTTCGCTGATGGGGCATCCGATGCGGACATAGACGCGATTGTATCCAAGGAATTCCCGCCAACCCCCGATGACTCTTACAACAAGGTGCTGCAGTTCCAAGCAGCGCAGACCGACTACACTCCGAGCAAGCAGGAATATCTCGACTACCTGAAAGTCTCTAAGACCAAGCCTCTGCTCGGTGAGACACCTCTAAAGACTATCGGCACCGCTGCCGTACAGACCGCTAAGGACATCGCCATGATGCCCTACAAGTTTGGCGAAGCTGTCGGTGAAATTTATCAACCTCCCGAAGGTGCTACCGAAGGTGACGTTGCGCTTGGCACTGCAGCCGAAATTGCAGCTCAGTCTAAGCTCAAGGCTCAGAGCATGGCTCGTGGTGCCTATGACGTCGCATTGACCAATCTTGAGAAGCTGACAGGCAAGCTCCAGAGCGATGACGACCGCTATCAGGCTTTCCTTGCTACCTCTGACATCAAGCGCCAGTTGGCCCGTGCGAATGCTCCGGAAGAACAACGCGTGCCTGCCGCACAAGAGTTCCTGCAGGCCTACAACATCCCACGGGAAGCCATCAGCCAGCCCGGTCTTGAGGTAGGTGGATTCCTTGCCGACCCGTCATCCATCGCATTTGCCGGTGGTGGCAAGCTGGCGTCGATGGCTCTTCAGCGTGGTGCTGCCCAGATACCGAGGATTTCTGCTGCATTGCAGCGTGGCGGAGAAAACATCAGTGCTGCAGCCCGAGTTCCAGAAGAAATGCTGGGCCGTGCGACAACGGCTGTCACAGGGTCAGGCCGCATGGGCGAAGCTGTGCAGGGTGCGGTCTCTACCGGATCCACCGGCATCGCGCTTGGTGAGGCCGCTGGCCTCCCGATATCCGGCACGCTGAATGTTCCGGTTGTTGGAACTGCCTCTCGCATTATCGGCGGCACCAAAGCGCTAGGAGCCACTCTGGAGACGGTTGGAGAGGCTGGCACTGTATCCGGTGGTCCTGCGCTTACGGCGATCCAGAGAGGCCTTCTAGGCACAGGAGAACGCATTGCAGCCGCGGAAGGCGCTTCTGCAGGCGCGAAGGCTTTTGGAAATGCTATTGCGAGGAGTGGTCTTGAGACTCCAATCAAAGGTGCTGGAGCTGTTCTTGTACCGATGGTTGGCGCTGGTATCGGCGGTGCTGCGCTGGCTGGTTTGACTGGAGAAGAAGGTGACGCCATTGCAGCCGCATTTGGAAGTGGTGCTGCTTTCGGTGCATTTGATGCCGGATTCCATTTGGCAAAGGCTGCTTCAGCCGATGCGTTCAAAGGAGGACGTGTTAGACAGACCGCGGTCGATGATCTGAACACTCGGCCTACCGAGGTGCAATTCACCTACGTTGATCCAGTGAACGGTGAGCAGACTGCGACCATCAAGGATGCCGATGCTCGTGCCAAACTGTATGCCAGTCTCGACAACAAACAGCTCACCAAGGCTCTTTCCGAGGTTGCCGGAGCTGAAGGTTCTGGAGTCGATGTCATCTTCCACACCGATGCGGACACGGTTCCAACTGCTCTACAGACGGTAAACTATGCCGGTGTTGCAATCGGTCCCGACAACATCAAGAGCGGTAAACCGACGATCCTGATCAATGTCGACCGTGCGAAACCTGAAGCTATTCCGCACGAGATCCTGCACGCACGCATCACGCAGGACATGGTCAGTCAGCTTGGTGGTCGGGTGATTGATGCGGCTTCAACCGATCCCACTTTCAAGCAGCAGTTCTCCGACTTCGCCAATCGTTACGCAGACAAGATTGAAGCAAGTGGTGGGCGTGTCATTGCCGACCGTGTACGCACCGAGTTGCGCGACTCGTTTGACCCAAATCTTCAACGCGCACAGCAGGTCGAGGCTCTCAAGCGCATTACCGATGAGTTCTCTGCGTACTACACTCAGGAAATGCTCAAAGGCAAAGACCCGAAGACGATGCTGCCGGGTCGGATTCCATCGTTCATTGAGTTAGCCTTGAACAACGCCAAGGAGGCTGTCTCCGAGCGTTTTACTCGGCGTGCATTGCAGGCTGGTTTCGACCCTGTCGCACGTTCGTTTTACGACGCCAACGGACGGCGCATCAAAATCGACTGGATGGAAGATGCCATCAAGAACTTGGTGACTCCAAAGGAAGGCTACGAGCCCACCGAGCAGAAGGTGGACATCAACAAGATGACCAAGGCGCAACAGAATGCCTTGATCATGGCCCGTGGTTACTCGGACCTGTTTATGACTGCCCCAGACGGCAGCATTGTCAGGCCACTGTCAAAGGCTGAACTTGCCGCAAAGACCGCGGACGTTGCCAACCGCACGATGAAGGTGGTCGAGTCTGTGCCACAGGCTGATCGCACAAGCGTCAGCGGTATGGATTCCAAGGGCAATCCTGTCATCGAAGGTCGCCTAAGCCTTGCCGAGGCCGATGCTGTGTCGAAGAGCGGTATCTTCAGCCCATCTACATCGCGCAGCCTGATCGACATTGCCATGGGCATCCGAGACGGCACGCTGATGGAAGGCAAGTACTGGAAGGTCTATGGACCTACAGGCAAGTCAGGAGTGTTTGGAGAATCCGAGAAACTGTTCCTGCCTTACGGCATTTCGATCAACAGCAAGGGCGGCGTGAACGTCAAGGTGGTTGATTGGGGCAAGGTGCAGGCTCGGATGTACAAGGCTCTCACCAAGCCGACCTACAAGAACCTGTTCCGCAACTACGATCAGGCCATGTCCACACTGCGTGACGTGTACCTGAAGAACATTGCAGAGCAGAATGCTGCTCCTTCTGCGGAGGCTCTTGGTGGAGGCCTAGAAGGCGCAAAGAAGCGCAACTTCTTCAATGAGGTCATGGGAGCCGTTCCTAAACAGGGCGACGTTATGTCGAACCTCCCTACGGCTGGATACGTGGCGAACCGTAAAGGCGGATCGGTGTATCAAGACCTGCGCATTGAACGCCTGCAGAATACCAATCCTACAGGTGCCAAGATCCCGTGGACCGGAGACATGGGCGAGCAGTCGAGCTACCGACGCACGCAGCTCAACTTCCAGCCTGCTGAGACCATCGGTGAGACCACGGTTAGCACCGATCAGAATGGCGGCTATCGAATCTTGTCGAAGAACGGAAAGTTCCGCCTGTATGGCCCCGATGGATCAACCGCCGGGATCTTCGACACCGAAGGACAAGCAAAACTAAAAGCAGAAAAAGACTATGCCGCTCAAGCAAGGCTACAGCCAGAAGTCCGTCAGCAGCAATATCCGGCGCGAAATGAAGTCGGGCAAACCGCAGAAGCAGGCCGTGGCGATAGCGCTCTCGGTCGCACGCAAGGCCGAGAAGAAGGCCGGCAAGAACTCGGGACGGTTCGACAAGCGGGGGATGTAATCACTCCCGAGTCGCCAGAGGTCGCCAAGAAGGTGGCCTCCGGTGACACGTCGATGCTTAGAGACGGTGAAATGCTCGGGACGTTCCGGTTCATGCCGCCGGACTTGATCGACAAGCTGGCAGTCACTGATGAGCAGCGTCAGGCAATGCGCGGCAAGAGCGGTTTCGCGTTCGTTTCCGACTGGGCGGATGCTGGGCGTCCATACGTCACCCAACTTGGACGCAAAGTCGACGTGCTGATGGGCGGTATGGGCTATCCGTTCCTTCCTGAAATCTCAGGAAAAGGCGCATGGGCTGGCACGTTCTCGGGGATGACCGACAAGGTGATGGACAAGATCAAGGCTACCGATGGCATCGGACTTGTTGTCCTTGGTGGTCCAGAGTCCAGCGCATCCAGCCGTGCGTTCTCGCGTGCATTTGGTGAGGAATTGGCAGACTCCATATCTCAGAATCCAAAGCTGAAGGAGAAGCTCGACAAGATATCCCGCAATGCACGCAAGCAGTGGATTGAGTACCGCAGGGGAGAAGGCAGAAGCATCAATGTTCCGGAGATCAACAGTCTGGAAGATTGGGCAAGACTCACACAGCTTGAGAGATCTGGAGAGCAATCTGAAAGAGGACTCACGTTTAATGATCGTGACTTTCTGGTGCGCACAATTGGATCGCACGACAACAAAAAGGCTCTCGGAATCAGGAGCTGGAAGGACGTGCTCAGGAACTACAACCTGCAGAACAGCGACTTCTCACCGGGGCAGGTTGTTGCGGTGGTTCAGTTCAGCGGTGCCGAGCCGGTGCGTGCTGAGACTATCGGAGCTAAACCGCATCCATCATACGAAGCTCTGATCCCGGGCAAGGCAATCGGAACACTGCCTCAGAAGACGATGATCAAGGACGTGTTCCGCGATTTCTTATCAAAAACACAGCCACCGGCATTCACTAGGAAGGTTCAGACCAATATGCCGAAGTTCGTGGTTGGCGAAGGCGATATGCGCTTCATGCCCGACCAGCAGGGCTTTTACAGCAAGCTGGAAGAGGTTGTCACAGCGAAGCTGCCCAAGGTTGCTTCGCCTCAACAGGTGCTTGCCTCCGTTGATCCTGCGAAGGGAAGCGGAGTTAAACCCGAAGAACTCAAGTGGACAGGGTTTGCGCAGGCAGTCGAGCGCATTGCCAAGGAGAACGGAGGAAAGGTTCCTAAGGATCAACTGATGCAGCACTTGAAGAACGAAGGTGCTGTGCGGTTTGAAGAGGTCACCACTGAAGTCAAAGGCAAGACGATCACTCAGGAAGAGGTCGACCGCCTTGAGCGCAGAGCCCAGCGAACGCAATCAAACGCTGACTGGTCTGCCTACGAAGACGCAGTGCTGCGCTTTGAAAACCAAGAGCTTGGAACCGAAGCGCAGTATTCAAGGTATCAGTTGCCGGGAGGTGAGAACTACCGCGAGGTGGTGCTGACCTCTGACAATGCGAGTCCGTACACGTCGACTCATTTCAAAGACATTCCAAACTACGTTGCCCATATGCGGGTCAACGAGCGTGCAGACAACAGTGGAAAGCCGGGTCTATTCATTGAGGAGATCCAGTCTGACCGCCATCAACAGGCGCGTGAAAAGGGATATCTTGAGGACAAAGGAACTGATTGGTCGAAGGTTCCTGTTTACCAGTACAAAGATCTTGTTTCTGGAGGAGTGTTTCCAGAAGTGCTTCACATTGAAGTAAAGGATGGGATTTACAAACTGGTTGCACCAGATGGTGGTGTTCATTTGATGGAGTCATCACTTGAGAAACTAAAGAAAAACTACGACCGCAGTAGGATGGTTGAAGGAGTATCTGACGCGCCATTCCGCAAGGACTGGTCGCTGCAGATGTTTAAGCGTGCATTGCGTGATGCGGTTGCATCCGGCAAGGAATGGATCGGGTGGACTACTGGCGTTGAGCAGGTTAAACGTTACGAGAACGAGTTCCGCAAAAGCGTAGACACTATTCAATGGAATGATGAGGGTCTAAAACATAATGTTGTTGCAATTAAAGATGGAGAAGCCGTGTTTTCTGGAAGGTTTGATTTAGACGGGAAAGGCTTACAGTTGTTTAATGGTGAAGAGGCCTCTTTGTCTGATGTGGTTGGCAAAGATATTGCGGCTCAGATTATCAAAGGAGAAGGTAAAGCTAGCGGAGTTAATCAAGCTGAGTGGTCTGGAAGTGATATAACAATCGGCGGCGAAGGCATGAAGGGTTTCTACGACAAGATCCTTCCAACTGAGATCCAGAAGTACGTCAAACAGTGGGGTGGAGAGATAAAGAAGCAGGACATCAACACGGGACAAGGAAAACCTACTGAGTACGCTGATTTTGCGTCATATCAGAAGGCCTCGAAAGAAAACCAAAAAACCCCAATATGGCGCGTCAATATCACTCCAGAAATGCGCAAGTCGGTGAGTGAAATGGGCCAGCCTCGCTTCATGCCTGCCGGCGACATGGCTACTGGCCGCGGCGTCAAGGACCACCGCGAGGCCATGGACCTGTTTGAAAAGGGCTACAGGCTGTACGGTGCGCTCTACGACGGCATGGAGGATCCCATCCGG
>Ga0181343_1000599_pt1 | contig 15457 bp, 15 predicted proteins | sample Su13VDMLBSD_FD_130110 | JGI IMG/M metagenome (GOLD analysis project Ga0181343, IMG submission 130110) | Freshwater viral communities from Lake Michigan, USA - Su13.VD.MLB.S.D | ecosystem: Environmental > Aquatic > Freshwater > Lake | place: USA: Michigan | collected 2013-07-15 | reverse complement strand
TCTGCATTTATATCTGTAAAGCAATCTTTTATAAGATCTAGAATAGAACGAAATATTATTCTAGTATCTTTATTTTCTTTTATTAATAGAAGTGTTTTTTCGTCAGATACTAAAAATGGTCTGAAGAATACTTCTTTGTTTTTACTTGGTAAAATGCATGAATAAGTTGGATATTTTCTTTTTAAAATCATGGATTAGAACCTTCAGCTACCTCAACCGTATATTTTCTAAAATTAAAAATTACATCAAATGTTAGATTACCGGAATTAGGTTCAGAATTTAATTCAAGCGGAAGCATTTTTACTGGAAAAGCTTCTTCAAATGTAAATGTACATGCTCTAACTCCATTATATGTCAAAGCATGTACTTTGACTTCTCCATTTTTAGCACATTCGTCATAGTATCTTGCAGTTGTCACTGTTCCATCTACACCTCCTTGAGGTGTTAGATTTTCAATCCAAGTATTTAATTTTCCGTAATTTTCCCAATTTTGCTGAATTACAAATCTTATCATTAATCCAGTATCACTTTCAAAAGTAGGATTGACAGGAATATTTCTACCTAGACCTGGGCCTGTCATTCTATCTGGTATTAATTCTACACCTCTTGATCCAAAATTTAAATATACTGCTGGTATGTCTCCATCTGATTTAATTTCAACTGGACATACAGTAGAATACTCAACAGAATATTTTGTTTTACTCTGTAATCCATTATTTGTTGCAATTAATTGTATTAATTCTTGTGGATTCATTTGAATATATTTTTCTCTGTTAGTAGTTTAAATTGCCAATTATTTTGTTCGCATAATGTTTTAGCTGCTTTCCACTTAGATTCATTTATCATGTATCTAGCTACATCATCTTTAAAACATTTTGCTTTTTTATTTGTTGGATATAAAGTTTGTTTATGTGGTTTAACTTCTACTATAAGAGTTGTTTCCTTGCCCTCTTTAGTTTTCATCTTCACCACAAAATCAGGAAAATAAGTATGTTTTTGGCCATCTACAGGTGATACATAAGGTATTTTTAAACACTCGTAACACCAATTAATAACAGACTCGTTATCGTCAAAGTACTTGCAAAGTTTTCTTTCCCATAAAGATTTGCATAAAATTTTTGACGAATTTCCGACATATTTCTCTATGTGCTCAGGTAAAAATTTTGTTTTATACGGCACGAAATATATATAACGGACTTAAAAATGGGTGTATTTAACTTAGTTTATCCAACTTCCGATGAATACGATAATGAGCAAGGGTATGTACTTGGATTTTCTGCTGCCAATTATAGTGTATTGGCAGCAAACAGAACTAAATCCTCTATATTAAGCCAAGGATCTTATTTAAATATTTCTTTACCTCTATCAACAGAATTAGTTGTTCAAACACAGCACGGATATTCTGAAGAAGCCAATCCAGTTGGTCCAATGCTTTCAGCCGCAGGAGCTTTGAACAGTGGTGGGGAGGCAGCAATGCTTAAGAGAGTATTTGTTGATCCAATGATCACTTATTTCAATAATATAAGTTCAACAGTTAGTCAGCAAATATATTCTAATATTACGGAAATGTCTCTTAAGTCAGAAGCTAGAAGAGAATTTACCTTTAGCTGGTTATTAGTTCCCAAAAATAATGCCGACGCTGAAGCAATTGTAAATATTTGTAATGCTTTTAGAGAAGCTTCTTATCCAGTTTACACAGATCTTCCCGAAAGAGTATACCCTCCTCCTATATGGGCTGTTTATATTATTGCTGCCGGGGGCTATGACGAAGAATTAACAAGAAATTGGTTAGGAGATCCATTAGTATGTGTTCTTGCCTCAGTTGCTATTAATAAAATACCATTAGATTCTACAAGAGCAACATATTTTAAAGTTGGTGACTCAGCACAACCAGTAGCTACTGCTTTATCTGTCGTGTTCAAAGAATTTGAAACTGGAGCAGCAAGGCCAGGTGGAAGAGTAGTGAGTAAATCAGAATTTTTAATCAATCCAACTGGTGAATAATAATGTTTAATAATCAACCAAAAACAAATTATTCTTTTGATGGAGTAGAACGACAAGTAGTTTTATTTAACAATGATTTTGATTTGTCAGATATGTCTTCTTCTTTCTACGCAGAAAAAATAAATTCAGATGAACTTTTAGATACTTTCTCTTTTAGATTATTTGAAAATACCAACTACTATTATATTCCTCTTTATTCTGGAAATATTTTAAATCCTTTTATTGAGTTACCTCCATCATCAGAGGAAATTGAAGTCAACTTTAGTAATTTTAAATCAATTACAAGTCCTATATCAAGATTTAATATTGATGGTATCACCGGAACAACAGGTAATTTCTTATTACCTAATGATTTGATAGTTGGAGTTTGTTCTGGGACTTCTTCTGGTTATGATATAACAAATAATTATGGTTATATTATAGATGTTGATTATGCGGTAGATAAATTAAAAGTTTTGATAAAAGGATCATTATCTTCATCTAGAGTTTTGCGTAATACGAATGGAAAATGGAATAGAGTATCTGCGTCATATCTGCTTTCAGTACCAGAAACTAATGATTACGGTGGTTCTCCAATAAGATTCATAGACCAATACGGAATCATTGTATATGACAGAACAGCTGTTGGTTATGCTTCTGGTACTCCAACAGGGGGATACATATCACTGAGTGAACAGAGTGATTTAGTTGGAGATAGAAATATCATAAACATTCCAACCACATCTGATATAAAAATTGTTGGAGATATGATTAATGTCAGTAGCTAATTTAGTAAGCATAAAATCCATAAAAATAACACACGGAAGAACAAATGAAACCTGGACTGTTATTGGTGGAAACAACAATTCTAATGGCTATTTTGAACAAATAGTTTTTGATGAAGGGCTTGAACAAACAGTTCCTAGTGGTGTTTTATTACTCAGAGATCCCCATGGTGATGTGCTGAAAAATTTTAATTTTTCTGGAAAAGACACATTACAGGTAATAATCAATATAGAAGATCCACAAAATCCTGATGAGCCAATAGAAACAGTTTTGTGGTTTATTATATATCAAGCATCACATGCAACTGATTATGCGGATAGGACACAACCTAGATTAGTTGCTCTTAAATTTATAGACCAAGCATATTTTTACAACGAAAGAAGACCTTTCGTATATGAAGAAAATATAAAATTAGTTTCTGACTGGGCTAAAGATATAATTGTTAGATTTAGCGATCTACCCTTTGTAGGTGGAGAAACAGATGGAAGACCGTTCTTCATATCAACCAGTAAAAATTACGCATGGCTTAAAGAAAAACAGCAAATATATCCAAGCGGCAGAAAAGTAGATAATGATAGCTTTTTAAATCTATTAAATTACTTAGCAGTAAATGCTGTAGATTCTAATAACGTTCCTAATTTCTTTTTCTGGAAAGATTTGCATTCTACTAATTTTATTAGTTATGAAACAATGCAAGATACTGCGCAAAATCCGATTGCTATGCGTTTATCTACAACTAATATTGATGCAATTGGACCAGACGGAGAAATAAAAATAAACTCAATAGATCCAGTTCCTAATTTTTCATTTATGGAATTGGAAAACAATGGAGCATTCTGTTCTTATTATGAAAGAATAGATCCAGATTTTGAAAATCCATATTTTAGTTTTAGTGACCTTAGTAAAGGATACACGATATATCCTGTAACATATTCTTTGAATACATCGTTTAAAAAGGGTGGTAGGCTCTTTTCTCCATATCAGTCAAAAGCAAATATTGCAGATGGTATAAATGTACCAATGGATCCCTTTGATCCAGCCGATGGCATAGCTCAAGATTTCTTTCCTGTTGCTGGAGCTACTTTTATAAACATTACTCCAAAAAGAATGTATGATGATGGCCAATGGGGGTATCTTGATACGACATATAACAACAGTAATATGTCTGAGCCAACATTTAGCCTTTATACAGAACAAGGTATAACTGGTAAATACGATAAATCCAATCGTTCATCTGCTGCAATGTGGCAGACTATGTTTGATATAGATGAACTTGATCCTATTTTAGGCGTTACTTTGCAATTTGAATCTGAGCAAACCGGACAAAATCCGCAGGGAAATTCTTACCAAAAAGTAAATTATATTCAAAAATTTATAGAAATAAGAAAAGGTATTTCTGCTGCTAGAAAAGAATACTACGAATTAAGAGAATTAAAAGAGAGATGGAATATTTTTAAATATGTCGTGTGTTGTATAAACGACATTAGCGATTCTTTCTATGCTATGATTTTAGGAGCAACTGCTCTTGAAGGCTCAGAGGATGTTATTATAGATCCAATACCTTCAAAGTCCAAAGCATTTAAATATGCCTGGAAAGAAGTGCAATTTTTACCAAAAGAATATCAAGGAATTTCTGGTTCTGAAGTGGTTTCCATACTTCCACAGTTTGGTGCGTCTGGATCTGCTGCTGGTTGTACATGTGGAATTCCAATAGGACTTTCTCTTTCTGCCGGAATAACAGGAATTACTTTTGGTTGGGCACATCCATTCTTTGAAGTTTTACTTCCTAATGATTCTAGATCTGGTGGATTCTCTGGACTCAGTGCTGGATTTACAGCAGATGAATTTATATCCATTAACACATACCCATATTTCCCAGCATTCAACATAAATGAATTTGCAAACTATGAAATAAGTGAAACTGGTTTAAAAAGAAAATATGCTGGAGCTGGAATTAATATGGAACTAGAAACTTTCCCAAAGGGAAATAAAATTATTCCAGTTGGTTATATTCCATCGTTTGATGATCCGTGTAAACATCAATTTCATGGTCAAATTGTGAAGATGTATCAAATACCATTAAAATCAATTAAAGGCATTAGTCTTTCTCAGGAAGATCTAAAAGCTGCTCCAATCATATATCTTTTCGATGTACAAAATGCTATTGAAGGTCAATGTGATGAATGTGCAGGAGATCCATAATGTCAAAAAATGTATTTTTAAATAAAGTAATAGCGACAACTGCTGTACAAACAAATCAAATTGACGAAGAACATATTGAGGCTAAAGAATATGTTTGCGCTAATCCATTGGCAATTTATGGAGCACCGCCAAGAACAGTACCAGAGTGTCTTGAAAAGTTCTTTCCTGGATATACACAGAATGCTGCTTTGAATGATATGGTGGCTAAATTAAGACCTTCAAAGCCATCTATCTCTTCTGATAAGTCAACTGGACTTCTTATTTACGAGGAAGATCCGGAACCAGATGGTTGCACATTGACATGTGCATTCACAGAAACAAAGATGTGTGATGATATCAAGGAAAAAATGGGAGATACTTTCCTTGGATGTTTTTATTCCGAACCAAATGCACCTTTTAGCTGTGATTGCCCATCTTTTGGTAAGGATTTTCCAAAATTATTAAATATTGCTATTAAAAATTCTACCTTTTGGAATACTCCTCTTGAAGCTCCTTTGGTAAGAAGAGCTTTTTTAGCTTTTTTAAATGCAACAAAGGTAAAAGTAACTATAGATGGCAATTTTAGCATCAGACCAGGATATTCGGTTTTTATCAATGATCCAGGAAATTCATTTTCAGGATCCACAACTGGTAAATTACATGGATTTTGGGTCATAACAGCAATAACACATACAATTTTTAAAGATAGACACCATGAGTCTACCTTAACTTTGGCCAGACATTATACTGGAGTAAACAATGCCAACACTAATACTATAGCTCAAAATCTACCAGGTCTAAATATTCAAAGATGAGCTACCTTAAAGATATCAATATTTTAGGATATGTCGATGCAAAGGGAGATATAGCAAAGGTATCTAAAATACCATTTACTAATCAAGTTGTTAAAAATTTATTAAATCTTAAAGGTGGCGATAGTAGATTATCAGATCAATATAGTTCAGCTAGTTTAGATGATTATAAGTTTCAGAGCAATAGCCCAAAATTGATGTTTACTAATACTAATTTAACATCAAGAGTAAGAAATGCTCTTAAGCAAATCACAAATATAAAATTAAAACCTGTTCAAGGACTGACAAGTGTTACCTTTGATGTTTCTTATGAAATATTGGATTCTGTATCAAAAAATCTACAGACTTCAAGCTTTAAGTTCACGATAGATAAATAATTTCATGAATTATGATATCAATCTGGTAGACCTTGACAAAGACACATTAAAGCAAAATTTAACCGATTATCTTAAATCAACTGATATCGGAAAGCAGTATGATTTAGATACAAATGGTACTGCTATAAAGATGTTAATTGATCTTTTTAGCTATAACACGCTAATTTGGGCGCATTATCTGCATCTTGTAAATAAGGAATCCTTCATTTCTACAGCCCAGAGAGCCGATTCGATATCTAAATTATTACAGTCTTCTGGGTTTACAGTATCTAATAAAAATTCTGCAATAAGTCTTGTAACTTTCACCAAAACAAATGCAAGTCTTGCCCAGATTGATAGATTTGCAGTTGTTCGTGGTAGAAACTCAAACAATAGTATTGAAAATTTTTATTATGTTGATGATTTGGTGACTCTAGATGCCAGTACAACTCTTACCTTTTATGCTGGTAATTCTCTTGTGAAGGAAAATAGGATATATGTCGATTTAGACAATCAAGAGTATCAAATTATAGACGCTGATGTAGATGTAAGAACCATAAGAGTATCTGTAAATTCAGTTTATTGGGATAATCACACAAATGATCCTCTACAGGACACAAATGAAAATTCTCAAATATTCTTTGTAGTGAAAAAGGGTAAGTACTATTACATCAAGTTCGGCAAAGACCTACAAAGTCAAAATATCAATAGTATTGGCAAATCTATTACTGGGGCAGATATAGTAAAATTATCTTATGTCATATCATCTGGACTAGATGGAAATGGTGTAAATATAACAGAAATTGTATCCAATGGTTCTAAAACAATACCAACCGTATTAGTTTCATCTACCACATCAAGTGGTGGTTACGATACTCCAGATTTAAATTATCTGAAATATGTTGGCCCAAGATATTATGGATACCAGGGATTGATTACTAAATCTGATTATGAAGCAGCCATAATATCTTCAGGATACCTATCTGATTACACAGATCCACAGAATAAAATAGCTGTCTTTGATGGTCAAACCCACAATAACAATTATGGAAAAATCTACTTCTCCATAATAGGTCTTGATGTCGATTCTAATCAAATATCTTCGATCAAAACCATATTGCAAGATAAGGCAGTTTATGGATTAAGTGTAGAGTATAAATCTAGTGAAAATTTCACAGGAAATATCACAATTGCTTGTACTAGAGATGGTTCAAAAACTACAAAAACAATAGGTCAACTTAGAAATGATTATGAAGACGCTATAGAAGAACAATATTCAACATTGCAGTTCAATAACTCAATATCTAAAGCTGACCTAATAGTTCTTGCAAGTGAGGTAGATAGTGGATTGGTAGTAAAAGATTCTAATATATCTTTCACTTTTACAAAGACTCTAAATCTCACAGAAAATAAAACTGTATATTTCTACAATTCTATCTCAAGCATAACAACTGATCTGGTATCAAGTAACCTATCGACTAGCAATGTAAAGTTTGTTTCTACTTCAACTAATGTTCCAGAGTTGAGTGGATTTAAATACATTGATGCTGTTTTATCGAACGGAACAACAGTAAAGTCTAAGGTAGGTATTTTTAATGCTACAACCGGATTTATACTTTTCTATGATTCTGTAGTTGTAAATGAGGAGTTTGATATAACAATAACTCCAAATACAGATCAAATTTCGCCAATACACAATATGGCAGTCGAATATGCAATTTCTAGCATCACAGTAACATGATAATACTATTCAACCCAACTATAGGACAATCTTCAAGTCCAGCTCAATTTAGTGTTGATGTTGGGGCCGAATATGCTATTGATCAACTTAAATTAATATACGACTTCAACAAACTTTTTAGAGAAGATCTTAATTTTAGATACTACGTCGAAAACCAGTTTCCTCAATGGATTCAAGATCAGGCTAAAAAGAATACTGATGTAAAAATTATAGATTTAATTCAAGAATTCTATAATTTTTACTTTTCTATAAATGGATTAAATCTATATCCAAATTACGAACATATTCAGAGTGCGTTTTTCTCTAATCAAGAAGGTCTTAGAGCAATGTACTCATCGATGTTCTCTGATTTTGATTTTGATGACTTCATTGAAGGTAAAGAACAAGAACTTAGAGAATTCCTAATTTCCAATAAGAGTAGATTCGTAGCTAATAAAGGGACAGAAAATTCTTATGATTACTTCTTAGCTACTCTTTTTGCTGATATCGAATATCAGTTATCAAAGGGAGTTGACGATACTTTCGTTCTAAATGTGTCAGAAATGAACGATAAAGTAATTACAGATGGTACTGATTATCAAGAATATTCTATAAAGATAGAAGCTTCTATCGATGAAAAATACCAGGATGATTTTATCTCAATGTTAAAACCAGTCGGTTTTTATATGAATCTAAAGGAATCTCCAATTACTTTCATCACATTGCTTTCTTCTATAAGCAAGAATAATCCAGTAGCAATTACCATATCATAATTTTATCATAAATAAACAGTATGACAAACGCAAATAAATCCGAAAAACTCTACTCTTCAAGTGCAGAAGAATTCATCAAATCTGCGTTTAAGGAAGACTATTATGTCGGCTTTGGTGTTGGTAAAGCTGGATATGAAAAATATACAAACAAATTATCAAAAGTTGCCGCTAATAACGCAATTTTTGGAAAAAGAGTATTACCAAATAGCATAACAGCAGTTATTGAACGTAAAGACTGGCAAACAAAATCGTATATTCCTTACAATCCCGGAGTAGATATAACTAATAGCATTTGTTTCAATAGTGCAGATGCTGGATTATATCTGTGCTTGAAGGACGGAAGTAACAATCGACAAAGTTCTTTTGGATCCGAAAAGTCTAGATATAAACCATCTGGTTCATCAGGAGTAATTTTAGATTATCCCGATGGGTATCAATGGGTATTAATAGCAAAAGACCAGTTAAATAATTATCTAACGGATTATACCCGCATTCGTGGTATTGATACTATGATCCAGTTTAAGGGGGCTACAGCCGATTCTGCAAGCCCAACAGGATCAACTGGTGGTGGAGGAGCAACCGGACTCAGCACTGGCACATGCTGCCTATATGCTAAACGGGCAATTGACATCAACGGTGTGTGTCTAAACAAAGGTGCTATAGTCCAAGCATTCACAGTTCCAAATAAAATAACATGCGAAATCTTTGGAACTCTCCTTGATTTACATCCAGTATTCAAAGATTCTTTATTGGGTGTATGCGGAGGATTCTTTAATTACTCTGGTACAGCCGGATGTACTCCATGTAACGAAACAGCTTCTAGCGTTACAGTATTTGAGGTTTATGGTGATGTAGTTTCGCAATATTCGGTTTCAGATCCATTTAGAATAAATTACGAGACACAATCTACTAACTTCAAATCTGGAGGAGTGCTAAATGTTGTTTGGTGGGACGATCCAACAACGGCGTTCTATGTTAGTAAAGAAGATCCAGAACTAGTATTAGATTACGACGGAACAATAGGAAACTTCAAAGCATACTTGAAGACTGAATATGTTGGTTCCAATTTAGGATACAAAGTAATTGGTGTAAAATGGAGCAACGCACTAGATGTTCAAAATTGTGTTTATATTGAACCAATTGCTTTAGAATCTGGTGTCATAGGATCAAGCCCCAATGGAGATTTTTCTCAGTGTTTAGCACAGATAGAATTTGGATTTACTCCAGAATCTACTGGCAATTATTTAAATGTTTATGGTTTATTAAGACCATCTAAAATTGCAATTGAAAATTCTTTGACAAAATTCGAATTGCGACAACTTACTCCATTAACCCCAACTGCAACATTTCAATTAGATTCTGTTTTCATATCAAAGGGAATAAAGTATCCAGATGGCAGAAAATTATCTCCTCTGGTCAATAGAGCATATACTCCAGCTTTAAATAAAACAGCAGCTACTGCTACAGTTTTTGATGTTGGTACTATTAGCGAAGCGAGTTTTATTCATGATTCTGTATCAGCATCAAGTAATTATTTTGCAAATAAATTAAATAGAACAAAGACATCGAAATATTCAGCCGATCTAGTAGAACCAGCAAACCCTCTATCTGCATATAAGATGACAAATTTTGGTGGTACTGAATTGCTATTAACCTCTTATAATGCAGCTACCTCCCTTACTGGAGGCATAACATTAGAATATAATAACTCAGATAAGAGTAGTGGTTCTGTTACTATTTCGGCTCTAACAAAAGCACCATATACTTTTGATGGTTGTGAAATAATTTTTGCATCTGATACAGATGTCAATGACTCATCGTCTACATATAATGTAACAGCAATTTTTGATATATCATGACATACCCATTAGATAATAATCAATTTCCTTTAACGAATTATCCATACTCAAGTAGAGCATGGAGTAATAATGAAAATTTGGATCCAAAGAAGAATTATACTTCAGTTGGATTTAAGCCTGGTTCAAAATTGCAAGCATCAGAATTAAATGAAATTCAAGAAAATGCAATGCTCCAGCAAACTTTGACTCTTACCATGACTAGAGAGTGGTTCAATGAGCTTTTAGGTAAAACTGCTAGTGGACCAGCATGGGAAGGTGCAATGCCTTTATTTCCCAAGAGCCATCCCCTCGGTGGTACTTATACAAAGTTAGTTGGATATACATTCGTAAATGGAACAGGAATAACCCTGACATTTAATTCTGGTTGGTATTTGCTGACTCTTCCATCAGGATTAAAGCAATGGTTCCATCTAAATTCTGGTCAGACAGCATTTATTAATCCGCTATCGGCTACCGAATATTATGCAGGAATTTCATTCGGACAAGATTATATTGATTGTTCTGAAGATTCTACCTTATACGATACTTCAAGCGGATCACCAGCAGTTTCTATTTGTGGAGCTGATCGTCATCAGTTAAATTTCACAACCCTTTCAATTACTGGTGCATCTGGTTTTAGCGATTCTACATTCAATAAAGTTCTTTCGATTACCTTGACAGGATCTACATTAGGAGTAAAATATATTAATGGTCTGACTATTTGAGGTATTAATTTATGAGTGAACCTAAAAAAGATTGCGGTTGTAAAAAGAAAAAATTCTCCGATTCGCCTCTACCAAACAAAGAACCAGCCTTGAAAAAAGCTTTGAGTATGATTCAAAGCTATTCTATGGCTGTTGCTTCTAGAGGACTTAAGGATAAGAAAGTCGATAAGACTGTAAAGCAACTAAGAGTTTTAAGTTGCTTTGGGAACGAACACGTTGGAGGAGAACTACCTCCATGTGTTCATTTAAAGAAGTCTACGACTGATGGTAAGTTCTTCTGTGGTGGTTGTGGCTGTGGAGATAGAAAAAATACTTGGCTAAACGGATCAGACGAAGAGTATAGCAAATTGGACTATCCTTCAGTGAATTGTCCTCTTTCAATGCCAGGATTTACAAACTATTCTATGAGCCTTCCACAAGAAGCTATTGAACCAGAATCAAGAAAACATTACATTGAAAATTTGGACTTTAATTCTGTTCAAAAAATCGATGTTACTATGCCAGACACTCCAAAAGAGGTAGCTGAAATTCTGGATAAAGTAAAACAAAGAATAGAAGAGGCTAAAAATACCCCTCCAAAGGAATAAGTAGAGTTTTGTTGTGCATAAATATTTTCAATGGCACAACCAACCTCAAGAGATTCCTTAATCCAATATGCTTATAGGCAGCTAGGTGCTCCAGTAGTCGAAATTAACGTAGACTATGAACAGGCCAGTGATCGTCTTGATGACGCTCTGCAATTCTTTGCGGAGCGTCATTATGATGGTGTAGAACGAGCATATTTTAGCTATCAGTTAACAGACACTGATATCGCTAATAAATTTATTGATACTAATTCTTTAGGACCAATTGTAGGAGCCTCTGGTGCTAATCCTAATGGTTACGATATTCTTTCTATTATTAGGGTATTCCCTTTCGGCACTCTAAACGCAAACGAGCTATTTGATGTCAGATATCAAATGGCACTTAACGATGTTTACGGCATTAATACAAATCTAGGATTTGTTAATTCTGCTCCTATTGCAAATTACGATCTAACTAAGAGATACATTAGACTTATTGAAATGATGTTCGATCCAGAAAGAACGATTCGTTTTAATAAAGTTACAAATAAATTATACATCGAAACCGACTGGTCTGCTCTCAAGGCGGGAACATATCTTTCTATTGAAGGATATGTCAATTTAAATCCAGATCTGTATCCTGAGATTTACAACGATAGAATGTTGAAGAAATATTTTACTGCCTTGATTAAAAAGCAATGGGGAGCAAATCTTTCAAAGTTTGATGGTGTAGCTCTTCCTGGTGGCGTATCTCTTCGCGGAGGCCAAATATTTTCAGAAGCAGTGCAAGAAATAGCAATACTAGAAGATCAAATTGTTTCTTCATACGAATTACCTCCAGATATGATGACTGGATAATATGGCTTTAAATCCTTATTTTAAATTTCAAGGAACCGAACAAAATGTTGTTGAAGACAACATTGTTGAAATAATTCGTATGATGGGGAAAAATGTTTTATACATTCCCAGAGAAAATGTAAATTTGGATAGGCTTTTTGGTGAAGATCAATTAAATAAATTCACAAAAGCTTATCAAATAGAAATGTATGTTGCATCTGCTTCTGGTTTTGATGGATCAGATCTTATTACTAGATTTGGCCTTGAAATTAAGGATAGAGTAAATCTGATTGTCAGTAAGAAAAGATTTTCCAAAGAAATCACAACAAAGAATTCTACTATAATCAGACCAAGAGAAGGAGATTTAATTTTCTTTCCCCTGAGCAAAACTTTCTTTGAAATTAATTTCGTAGAACACGAATTACCATTCTACCAATTAGATAAGAATTATGTTTTTACTTTAAGCTGTGAAACATTTGTTTACTCAGCAGAACAGTTCAATACTGGAAACACAGATATGGATACCCTATCAGACACCAAACAAAGTGTATTCAACTTTAATATTGGTGCTACATTCTCAGGATTTACAGCAGCATATAATAAAGCTGTTCGCGGAGAAAAATACTTTGTTGCTGGATCTGTTTCTGGTACAACCGCATACTTCAGATTGCTTGACTTTGATCTAGAGGGTAGCGGAATGACTGCTCTAATGGCATCTATTGATGGAGTGACATTCAGTAATCCGATCACAGTTACTAGTGATGTTTCTGGATCTACATTCCGAGTTCTATCAGTATCTACTACTAATAAATCAGTTACGATAAATCCAATTCTTGATGATCTTGAAGGTGAAATCAATCCTCTGGATTATCAAAGAGGATTTACTGGTAGCGGAAGCAAGATAGATACTCCTATCATCAACTTCAGCGAAGTGGATCCATTCTCAGAAGGTAATTACTAATGTTTGGTTCATACAATAATCAATCAATACGAAAATTAGTTGTTGCTTTCGGATCTTTATTCGATGAACTATATGTTACAAGAAAAAACGATACCACTGGTGCAATAGAAAATGTTAAAGTTCCTATTACATTTTCTTCGAAAGAAAAATTTCTAAGAAGACTAGAATCTAATTCATCCATTACTGACAATGTAAAAACTCAAATCAATTTACCATATATGAGTTTTGAAGTCTCTAATATTGTTTATGATCCTGTAAGAAAAAGAAATAAATTAACAACTACCACTCAAGTAGTAACCGAAGCAGTAGGTGGAATAGAAAATTCTTACAAGACATTTTCAGAAACACCAATTGTTGTAGCATTTAATGTTTATTTCTATTCAAGAAGTTTGAATGAAATATTTCAAATTCTTGAACAGATAATGCCATACTTCAATCCAGAATTTAATATAAGAATGAATTTCAATAAGATATTTGAGAATGTAAATATTCCAATTTCTTATAGAGAATTCAGACTTATTGATGATTATGAGGGATCTCTTAATAATAGAAGAATGGCAATAGGAGTAGTTAGTTTTACTGCTGCTTCGTATGTCTTTGGTGAAATAAAACCAACAATTATAATTGAAGATATAGTTGATGATACAACATTAGATCCTGATTTAGATCCAGATTTTGATCCAGTACCAACTACACAAATAATAATAAATACAAATTTTGGAATATCTACTTATTTCTTACCAATATCGCAAAATAATTTCAGAACAGATTTAACCTGGACAGAGACATCTGTTACTGATCTGATAACAAATATTTCGATAATGACAGAAGCAAATAGATTGCTTTATACTGTAAATGTTCCTGCAAATACGCTACAGTTATCTGCTGCACAGGTAACTGAAGCACTAAATAGTATATGCACCGAACTTGGTATATGTGGTGTAGATAGTGGTGTCCTTAGAAAACTAAAAGTAGTAATAACAAATGGTACTACTGTTGCTTCTAAGGGATTTAAAGCAGTGATGGATTGTACAACTATATGTCCGTAGAAAAACTAAATGAATTTTTTAATATTGAACCTTCTGGCAGAACTTTAGAGACAAAAGATCTAGCAAAGCCAGATGCTGACTATGATTTTGCAAAACAAAATTTATATGAAATTATAGGAAAGTCTAAAATAGCTTTAGACGGAATATTGAAAGTAGCAGCAGAAGGTGATTCGCCTAGAGCATATGAGGTAGTTACCCAAATGCTAAAAACAATGTCAGAAATCAATAAAGATTTACTTGAGCTTGAAAAAATAAAAGCAGAAGCAAATAATACCACAATAAAGACAACTACGAACAATTCGTTCTTTATCGGTTCAACAAGTGATCTTCAGGATCTAATCAATCCCGAACGGAGCAAGAAAAAGGCTCTAGATATAATTGATGTGGAAGTGAAGAATGTCGAGGAAATTTAAAGGTTACTTAGGTAATCCAAACCTAAAAGAAGCTGGAGTAAAGATTGACTTCACCGAAGAACAGATTCGGGAGTATGTTCGTTGCTCTCAGGATCCAATCTACTTCATCAAGAAATATATCAAAGTCGTGTCTCTGGATAAGGGTCTAGTTCCATTTGAACTATACGATTATCAGGAGGATATGGTTACGAAAATGCATAATAATCGTTATATCATTGCCAAGCTGCCTCGTCAGTCTGGTAAGAGTACCACGATTGTAGCATTCATTCTACATTACATTTTGTTCAACCAGAGCATGAGCGTGGGTATTCTGGCCAACAAGATGAATACTGCCAGAGAAATTCTTGGCCGACTTCGCCTAGCCTACGAATATCTTCCCAAGTGGCTTCAGCAGGGGATCATCGAATGGAACAAGACTTCCATTCACTTGGAGAATGGCTCCAAGGTCATGGCTTCTGCC
>Ga0181343_1000596_pt1 | contig 15519 bp, 18 predicted proteins | sample Su13VDMLBSD_FD_130110 | JGI IMG/M metagenome (GOLD analysis project Ga0181343, IMG submission 130110) | Freshwater viral communities from Lake Michigan, USA - Su13.VD.MLB.S.D | ecosystem: Environmental > Aquatic > Freshwater > Lake | place: USA: Michigan | collected 2013-07-15 | reverse complement strand
TGAGGCGATGATGACAAATTCGATTCGATATCATAAGTAAAAGCGATGGATGTTGTACTTACGAGAATCACAGATTGCGAAAGAACAGAAACCGTGAACATAACCGGAACGACAGATCCGGTTTTCGATTCGGTTAAATTCACATAAGCCACATAAGGCGAAGAATCATTCAAAAGCGTTGCTGGATTTATTGAGACAGTGAACGCCCCGTAAGCGTTCTTCCCTATCCCCTCGACAGCGCCTGGCGAGACTGTCATCCAAGGAACAGTAGCTGCGGCAGTAACTGACATGAAACTACCAAGAGCACCACTGTTGGTAAACGTTATCGTGCCCACTACCGACTTCGGGCCAGCCTCGACCACTGAAACAGAAACCGCATTAGAACTCACAAGTGTTAAAACGGGGTTGAGCTGTGCTTGGAATTCAGCAAGCGTCGTAGCCATGGCTTCTACGACATCGCCCGGTATGGGCTGCGCGACCTTAAATAAATCTCCGAATGGACTGTGAATGTCAGAAACGTAATATGTCTGATTACTACTGAGGACGTTATTGGCGATTACGCGCCAACGCCACACCCCACCGACGCTTACTGTGGAGTATTCCCAACCGCCCGATGATACATATGGGTTCGCCATCAAATCCGCAAAGTGACAAAAAATCGAATGTTCAGGCTTTGAGTTCGCCAGGCTTCGGATAATTTAGCCGTGCGAACTGGCCTTGCAATTTCCTCGCCATTTTGTCGTAAGCCAGGGCCGCCGCCTCCGCGGTCTTATGTCGGCCTGCATATAAGATCTTCCGGTTATGGCACACCTTGGCTATGAACAACGAATCAGATATTCTAGTAACACCACGGAATCCAGTGCTGTTATGGCGGCGTGAGTTAACTGAGTTTTGCCCATGAGTCGCTAAGCGCAGGTTTGCCGACCTATTATCCAAACCGTTACCGTTGATGTGATCTACCAAATATCCGGCAGGGGCATTCAGTATGAATCGATGCATCCGAACCGATTTCGGCTTCCCAGTGGAGTAATCGGTGCGCTTCGCGTAGTAAGTAGGTGAATCCACTAAATCGGACCGTTGCTTAACTGCGCCCCAGTTAAACTGCATGAGCATTTCATATTTTGATTCGTCTACCAGGACAAACCGATCGCCTGAAATGGGGATCCATCTTGCTCCCGCTACATCTGCAGGCAGAGGCGTGCGGCGAACTGCTCTCGAATCACCAACGCATTTTAGGCTGCAATACCTCTGAGACGGACGAAGAGGTTGAAATGATGAACCACAGACCTGGCAAGCGCGTTTATCAAACCGCATGCTGGCATATAAGCATTCTCGAGAGCAATATTTTTGGTCCTTTCGCGGCGTCTTACCACACTGCGGACAAATATGCATATGCCTGTTCCTCCGTACTAGGAACAGGCACATTTACAGGCTATGATAAATCGCAAAATATAGGCTATGCAGTGATAGCTGAGTGTTCGCCCACTCCTGGGAAGTTCACTCTAGCGAACCTACCGTGATGTAGTCTTGCCGCCTTATCGTAAGCCCTTGCAGCCTCTTCTTCCGATTTAAACGTTCCTACATACTCTGATTTACGATTAACCATGATCCTTACGGAAAATGTGCCGCTAGCGGTCCTCACCACACCTTTGTAACGGCTACTCCCAAATGACTTCATGTTTTGAGAATTCTGCGCGGCCGATGCTAGCCGAAGGTTTACGGCCCGGTTATCCAGCCCATCCCCATTCACATGATCGACCTGAGATCCCTTTGACGAGTTCATGATATACCGGTGCATGAAGGTCCCCTTCATGCCCGACACACCAGAGTCACCAGTACATTTAGCATACCATTTTTCGTAGACGTGACCCTCACTTGTCTTTTTTGCGATCTTGACCGCACACCAATTGAACTTCGAAAGCTGATCTAATAGAGAAATGTCGACTAGCGCCAGCTTCCCCTGTGTAAGCGGAACCCAGGCTGACCCTAAGGGGGCTTCGGGTAGCTCGTCTAAACAAGCCTTCTTTGATTTAGCACCAAAACACGCCAAACTACACAGTTTCTGCGTTGATCGTAATGGTTTAAATTCAGTTCCACACTCCACACAAGCTTTTAGTGATCCTCGCATGCTCACGTGGAGACACTCCGGTGAGCAAAACTTACGACCGCTGGCTACTTGCTTTTTGCAGTTAGGACATTGTGACATGAAGCCCTCCGAAGGTGACGTGCAGTTGGTTTACACCGCACGTATATCACACCTTCGGGACCTTGTCAACTACTCGATGGGCATGATCTGGGCGTCGCCCCGGTCCTTAAACTGAGGCAGACTCACTTCGTGTAGTATGTTGAACCTTTTGTCACTTATAGCATAGAACACTGTCCAGTATTTCCCATATCGCGATGCCCGGACGGCCGATACTAGTTGATCGTTAACGCTTTTAAATTCATCGTTAGCAGCGCTTAATAGAACATGCGCTTCGGCTAAGTCCACATTCTTTGATCCTTGTTTAAGCATATAAGACACCTTCGCTAGCTTCTCCCTCACTTCTTCGCGTATGAGTTCTTTTATTTTATTTAGCGATCTAAAGAATCGATGCCGAACGCGGCCTTGAGTCAGTCCCATTTGCTTGGCGATCTCAGATTGGCACGTGGTCTCATACATGCGCCAAAGAATCTCAGTGTCCTGAGATGAAAACTTCGAACCTATATCTAGATCAAACTCCGCTTTAGATAGCTCGGGAATCGTACGCAAAAATTGTATGCGTTTGATACCGCGATGCAAGCGGTAGGAAACAGCCGCTTGAGTGATCCCAAATAACTTGGCAATTTGCTCTTGCTTTAGTCGATCCTTAAAATATAGGCGTACCAAATCGCGCTCTCTCGCAGGTATTCGATGCAGATATTGCTCAATATTAGCATATACAAATCCCCCCGATGACTCTTCGGAAAGCGCCGAAGCCACATCTTGTTCCTCGGTGGGAGCGTGTTCACGCTCAATTAACATGTTTAGTGGGTCGGTTTTTTCAGATAAACCGAACTTGCCGGTCTCAAAGTACCGAGAACTAATAACATTCGGATCTTGCAATACGATGTGTGACATACATCCTCCTCGGGTGTATGTCACAATACCAACTATATGTCCGACAAGAAATCCGGAGTAAGATTTGCTGATTTAGTAGCGTACCCGAACCGTCGTAAGTCTAAAAACCGAAGGCGAGGATATCCTGAAAGGACAGCGCCTGTATACTCGCTGTCTTTCTTTTCTACTAAGCACTTGGTTAAGTCCACATCATCGTCGAATCCAATGATATCATAGTTCTTCCGTATAATCGGCATTGATTCCCGAACTTTTGCCGCGGATAGCTCAGGAAGTCGGAATAGCAAGTTTGCAATACCATCCGGGGAAACTGCCGAAGAAAGCACAAACGCATGTTTTTTTAGTAGCCGTGGCACGCCTTTAATGTTATCAGATGGATCACCGGAAAGTGCCTTAAACAGCCTTATCTGATTTGGCGGGATCGGTAGCCGATCTTCACCGCTGCTGGCGGCCACCAAATCCGTAGCACGATACGAGTCAATGAATCTAACCCCGTTTTTCTCGCCGGGTCGATAAATCACAACACCAGGGAATACCAGTAGCTGGAAAAAATCTTTGTCGTCGCTTATAATCGTGATGGTGTCACCTTGGTGAGCTCTAACGTAGCTGGCGATAAGATCGTCAGCCTCATGATCCGGCGATTGAAAAACATCAATATCAAGACCCTTCGCGATCTCTAGGATAAGTTTCCTTGACGTGTTCATTTCTTGCTTGGTGTCGTTAGCGATCACCCGATGGGCCTTATACTCAGGATAAGCTGCCACTCGACGTGTCGGACGACCATCTAAAAACATACTTAGTTTAAGCTGTTCGTATGGCATCTCCCTAAGCCAAGCGGTCAGCAGCTTAAAAAAGCTCGATACGATCGGGATCACATCGAATTCTGGTTTTTCTTTCCGATTCAAATAAAACGCTTTGTAGAACAAATTGTTAAAATCCACGCAAACGTGCCGGTTTAACACGGAAGACGATGTTCGGTACTTCATAGCTTCACCAGGTAGCTTGCAGGGTAATCGATTAGGAGGGGCTTTGAAACTAATCCTACACTTACCTGGACATTCTCGCCATCATCGTAAACAAAGCTAACCTGCCCGACCAGGTTTTTAAAGCTCCCTTTGGCCACCTTGATCTGATCCCCCACACTCAACCCGGACTTTTTAAGTCGCTCTACACCCCTTCGTATCGGTAGTATTTCGGCGTCAGTAACCAGTTGGTACTGACGCCGAGAATTGGAGAGAACTGCTTCAAAGTATGTAGTGCCCGCGAGCCGATTGTATGGGACTTCAGGTTTATATTCGACAAATATATACCCATCCATGATGAACTGGACGTGAGTATCGTCTCGAGCCTTCTGATTTGCAGCTGGTATGAATATTGCTACTGGATGGCGAAGGATTCTGAGAACGCTTTTTTCCAATATAGCCACACTTTTTTCGTGCTCTCCAGATGAGGATAGCTGAAGCACCACCCACTTCCCCGAGCTGCTCTGAGGGAATTCATTTTTTGAATCGTTGGATGAGGCCACGAGCGAACTCCTGTTCAGATATTGGAATCTTCTGTCTATCTAACTTTACGTTTACTGCTGGTTCGCTAAACGAAGGGCCGGTGGGACCCCGAGTGCCTTCCATTCGATCATGCATCGAAGTGACTCGTTCCTCAGAACTAAACGTGATACCATCTATAGAAATGGCTCTTGTGGTAGTAGCCGGAGGAAGTGCGACGGGCGCGACCTTCGTTGGTGATTTGATCATCTGAATCGGCTTAGCTTCCTTTTTTTCTTCTCGGTAAGCCTCAGGCGGGCGCTTGCTTAGATGCTTCACCAAAGCTATTTCCACATCATAGATATTTATGCGCTGAATACTCGATAAATCGCTTACTAAATCCATCCATGGATATTCAAACGACGATGTGAAAAGATTTGCTATATCGTTCCACTTATGCGGCAGGTTGTTTTTCTTCCTAAATGAATTAACGACCAGCTCACTTATCATGGTACGCACTTGCGCAGCCGATTCGGTACTAAGGATCGGGTCTAACACCGAAAGTGCATAATTAACATCCGTCCCAATACTCATCAAGGCATGGCTTAATGCCGAATAAACATCATGCTTAAAGTATTTTCGGACGGATGCAACCGTAACCGATTCTTCACTTCTTATATATTCAAGAGCGTTTAGTGCTACACGCATGCTCCCATCTACGTTATTCGATATCTCGAACAAAGCCATTTGATCAGCTTCAATACCTTCACGCTGACATACAAAACGCAGTCGCGTAAGAATGCTTTCTTGATTTGACGGTCGAACCGGGAATTCATCCATCCTATCCCGAAGGGCGGGTCGAATCTTGGCCGGTTCGGTAGTGCACATGATCACTAAGAAACGACGATCTTCCATCGATTTAAGAAGCGCGTCTTGCGCGGCCGGACCTAGCCGGTGTGCCTCATCCAAAATAAGGATGGTGGGAAGGCCGTCTAGATTGCTGTAGTCTTGCTCATCTACAATCGAGCGTATCCGGTCGACCGACCCGTGAGAAGCAGCATCAAACTCTAAAATGCATGGGTGGATACCTCCCAGAGCCTGAATGCAACCATCACAGGAATTACATGGTCTTTCGTTCGCTCGTTCTGAACAGATAATGGCTTTGGCAATAAGCCTAGCAAGAGTCGTTTTACCGCTACCTTTAGGCCCCCCTAGCAAAATACCACGATTCGCCAGAGAACCGCGGGCACTGCGCTTTTTTAAAATGGCTACGATTTCATCATTGCCAATCACATCTTCAAACCGCTGCGGTCGATACTTGATATCTAGCATATTGCACCTCAAAGCAGTCGGGGCCGATCGCTCGGCCCCGACTTGCCAGATAGCTTTACATTCTAGGATTTCGACTTAATGGAACTGTTAAGAGCGGCAAGGTCCTCGTTCCAGGCTCCGTGCCGGAGAGCTACCTCCGGAAATTCTTGAACTTGGGGAGGTTGCACTCGATACTTAAGTTCACCGGTCCTTTCATTTTCCATCGCAACACAGCGCGAAAGAAGATGATCAATCAATGCGGACTTACTGTCTCCGGTAAATTCGTTCCACACATCCAAGGCAATCGTGATGATGAAATCATATTCCTGATCTGCCAAGTGCCGCTCGATCGGAGAAGCCTTTTTAACGTGCCCCGGCACGAGCTTACCAGCGCTTTTTGCAGCTTTGTTACGACACAGCCATTTGATCTTTGTCGAGGCCAAATGCGGGTGATAGCGCGCGATTAACGCTTTCGCGATCATTTCTGAATCTTCGTGATCAGCAAAAAGGAGCGGGACTTGCGGTGCCTTCTCTTTAGGGATTTCTGTGAAAGCCATCATAGCCTCCGTAGTGCGGGTGGAAGTGAATCTTGCAGGATTTTCTTACATTTGGGATCACCGTGCTTAAGCCAAAGGTCCGCTGGGTCCTTTGCGCCATGATCTTTATATCGAACATCAACCACCTGTTTAAGGCGTCCAAAATCGCGGACAATCCGTTTGACACCATCGCGCCCAGCGGCGTCCTCATCCAGAACACACACAATACTATCTGCGAATCGCAAAATAGCTTTTGACTGATTCAGGTTAAGACTATTCGTAAGGACAGATAATGTGGGAATCCCAAGGATTCGCTCAACCACCAAAGCATCTGAGGGACCTTCTGCTATTGCGACCAATTTCATGCTAAATACCGATGGAAAGGCAGATGCCGCCATAAAGAACTGACCCTCTGATCGTCTCGAAAGCATGAAAGTATCATAAAGCTTTTCTTTTATGGAGCGGGTCTGAACACCGACAATGCGGCCCGAGTATGTGGTGATTGGGTAGACAACACGGTCCACCAGCTTAAACCCATTTTTGTCGGATGACCAGCGAGTAAATTTGCAGGAATCGCAGATAGGGCTATCATCGCACTTATCAGAATGCATCACATCCATTGACAAATCCGGTACCCATGGCGAAGTGACGAATCCTACGTCGTGCTGATGAAGCTGTGATTTTGATGCCCCACGCCCCTGCAAGTACTCTAACCCATCAGCAGATTCCAAGAGCTGCTGTTTCGACCATTGCACGAAGTCCGTAAGGAAATTCATGGCGTTAAATTACAAATGCGACGCCCATTTTCACATTATGCATTACTAGCGAAGCATAGCTACCAGTAAATTGAGTAATCAAGCCAACAAGGTCGGATCTACTGAACACCATGACTCCCGGAATACTCGTGATATAAACTGATGAGCCACGATAATTCTCTACCGCCGGATCTAACCCCGACAGATCGCAAAGGTCGGCCCAGGAATCGGAAGACATCAGCACAGACGGGTAGAACTCGCTTAGCTCTGATTGCTTCCGGATATAATCCAGGCACTGATCTAAAGTCTCATATCGATTCGGCCACTGCTGAGACTCACTTAAGCTAAGCGCCGCAGAGTATATTTCTGGGATGTAAATATCAAGGTTTTCAGCGCTCTTAAAGATGCCTGATCGGATCCGTGATGCGGTAGTAAGCTTATCGGTGACCAGAAATCTCCCCGGCGATAGGGTGCTAACAATCGCGGGTAAAAACTCTGGTTTTGCTGGTGTCTCTAAGATCAATCCACGCTTACCGTCTGACTTGGCCATGTGGTAATCGATCTCAAAAATCCGATTCAAAATATTCATGATTTTCCCGAAAATCTATTAAACACCCCATGGATGAAAATACGCATTTTTCCCCAAACATTACGGTGGAATGACCATGGGCGGGATTCAGTGACCCATTGGAGCGCAGCGATATCCGGATATTTATCGGCCACATACTCATCATCTTGAACTATCCGATCAAACTCCGCCCCGGCATCTTCGGCACTTGTCCTGGGTGTATACATCGGGCATGCATCGGATATGGATTTTTTGTCACACACTGAGCCATTCCACTGCATGTTTTTTCCGTATGTACATATTCTAGCTGACCCTGGTTCAGTATTTAGTACAAATAACGTAACCGATTTTCTCGGCGCCATTCGGTGCTCGACAGGATCTTCAACCGTGTGTGAGTCAAACACCTTGAGATTATGGACGCAGTTATCTGGCCGCTTTTCAGTGTGTGAGTCGATATACTTTAACCGATACCTATTATAGAGCTTATCGATTCTTCGCAAGATTTGATCACGAGACTTCACGATGTCGCCCCTTTGATCTTCCGTAATTTAAGATGATCTATCTTAGTCCCCTCATATGACACGTGACTATTATCCACGAATTCTTGGTTATGGGTAACCATCAGTATGTGAATACCAGCTTTTTCCGCTAGTGAACGCATGAACTCCGCTGTGTTACCGACATACGCATTTGATACTGCCACCATCGTTTCATCAAGAAGCAGTAGGTCACATAAACCGAGCCGTTTCATCATTGATACTCTTAGCACTAAACTGCAAATCATAGCAGCGCCGCCGCCGTAGGAGGTGAGCGGGTCACCCTCAATGCCATCGGACTCTATGATGAATTTCATCCAGAGTTTATTATTACGGTGCTCCTGTTTGATTTTGAAAATCAGTTCTTGATCATTAAGAATGTTCCGAAGACCCTCAGTTGCTAAATCAGCGATCGAATTAATATTTGACTCGATGCTTGACTCAAGCCATGTCTTGAAGATCTCTAAACATTTTGCGTATTGGTCTTGGCGGGTTTTATCATCCTCCATTAAAGCCGTTAACTCGTTTCGGTTCTTCTCTAGAATGCTGCGGGCAGTGCTAACTCGTAGCAAGTCCGAACTAACTGAATCAAGGCTGAGAGTCATGTGTTTATCTCATGGCTGCGAGGAAATGACTGGATGAAGTACCATCCACGAATACTTGCGAAATTACCATTACATTTGGTAAAGATGGCAATCCCAACCGAATCTCCACGTTACTGCCTTCTAAATACCCTACTACCGTCATTAAGGTAGAAATCGGTAGGTCTATTCGACCGGATGGCCCATCGTAATCTACGCGTATGCGAGCCAACTCACCAAGGTTATATGAGCATACCAAGGCCCCTGAGTCCCAGGATACCGTGCACCTTGGTGTCCCATCGATTGCCTGTGATGACCAAGATAGCAACCCCTTGAAATCTTCCAGATCAACATCCATACAGACATTGGCATTATCGATGTTCACAGGTTTATATTCAGGTCTGACCCCGTTCACTTTAGTAAAAGATAGACAGTCACGATTGTTCGGGTTCACTACATAAATTCGAGCACTATTTTGTCTGATATGAAACGCCTAACACCGAGACAGAAAAGACTCGATATAAGGGATGTCACTGCTTACGACACTCATATCAAAATCAATGCCCGGATGGTTCACAACGGATGCAAAGTACCGGGCGTTGCTAGTAACCACACCACTAGCTCCGTAAAAGTGAACCTGATTAATCCTGGCATCTTCTTCTGTCTTCGTCTGTTTCACTTGGGCTGATGCGCTCACCTGGTTCAGTATGCGCGCGAACACTTTTGAAGACAGCTTTGGCGCCGAGATAAAGTCTGGAACGACCGGAGGAAGCGGCCTACGAGCATTAACTGAGCGGCGCTTAATGGTAGCTGTTCGCGACTTACCATCATCAGTGTATTTGACTACTGCCCCTTTGTCATTCATGGTCAGACTACAATGCGACGCCTCAGTATCTAAAAGAGAGGTGCGATCCATAGGAATTATGAATTCCTCTGTCGTATCGACCTCGCCTTCAAAAGGCACGTGCGAAACAACGCTCCTACGCTTGTCGAGGCTCCACATTCGGATGCCAGTAGCTGATATTTCTAGGCTATAATCTTGAAGAACGGGCTTAACAACCTTTGCGATTGTTAAGCCCGTCTTAAGAAGCTTCGAGTTAATTTGAAGCTTTGTGGTCACTGGATCTCCTGAATCATTGGCTTAAGATGAGCCTCCGCGGTCTTTAAGTCGGCTTCAAAAAGGTCGAGCTTTACCGCGATCACCTCCTTAAGCTTGATGATGTGATTATCAAGTTCATCCGGGGCGACCCCAAGAGACACACACTTGTCCAGTGCTTCTTTGAGCGCCCGACGTCGACTTGCCAGCTCAGCCTCGATTTTAATCTTAGCTTCTACGAGAGTCGTTCGTTTTGCTTGAAGTTCTTTGTAACGCGCCGTCATTTGGTCTACGCTGTTGCTCATACCGCCTCCATGTCGAATAAATCCGTGTCAATTCGACCTTGCTTGTTGACTTTCAATGCCGCCAGATGGCGAGTCCCGTCCGAGCACAAATGCTTATACGAACAACGATTACACTCACCGGAAGGCTTAGACTCGAATTCACCGCGTTTTATTTTTTCGACGACGGTGACCGTTTTACTTACACATGACCGCATATCGTCGCTACCGTATGCTACCCAAGTGACGGGATCCTCGGGGAAAGACCAAAAAACGAATCCTAAACGACGCGGGGCTACAGAATTACGAAGATAGTACTGAGTCGCATACCATATAAGCTGCTCAGAGTCCACATATTTGTCGCGGTAAGCAGAAGCTTTGCCATCTAAGATGTAAACATTGGTAAGATCGTCTCCGTGAATGAAATCTGCACGGCCGCCAAGTTTAATTACATAATCCATGTCATCCGACTGATATCTAACAGTCAAATCCAGTTCAGCCTGACTGTGGGGAGTAAGAAACCGGTGTTTCTTAATCGTTTCCAGACCAGTAGGCACATATTTAGATAGTAGGTCCCTTAGGTTAGCTTCATAGCTTGCGTCAGTTCCTCTAATGTATCCCTCTTTATCAAACGTCTCATCGATAAGACCAGGGATGGTGGAAGTAATGCACTTTAAAGGGTCTTTCTCAGCCCAATACCGTTTCGTATAGAATTCTTCGAATACACGACCGATGATGGTTCCGAACATTGTAGTCTTCGGGTCCGATCTAGCCTTCTCGCGAAGAATATATCTGAAATGATACGCCTTCGGGCACGTTAAGTACAGCTTCCGAGCTGAGTAGCTAATGTAGAAATCATTTCGAGGATTCATTCCGCTACCCCGGCTTCAACAGCCTCAAGAATAGTCAGTGCCAGCTTGCGTAATTCTTCCGGATACTTCGCTAGTTCCTTGTGCTTATCGAATTGAGACCCTACTTTGGTATCTGCTTGAAGCTTTTGAATAAAGTCGTCTAGCGACTTGCGCTCCAAATCTAGCTGCTTTTTCTTTGAAAGGTCGAATACCTCTGCCGGATCCTTGTGCGGAACAACTACTTCTTCAGTGTGGATCCCATTCCCGGTAAATTCGATCAAGCCAATCTTTGGCTTCCGCTCCATATTTTCGAACGTAAGACTTCCGCGGCTAATCGAGCCCAGGTTTACGAACTGCGTGCCCATGTGCTCTTGAATGCCCTGGTCTTTATGGTAATGACCGAAGACGAAAACGTCAGGGGAGGCCGCATGCACCAAGTCGCGGTAATCGAAAATAGGCTCGTTGAAAAAGCTCTGGATTCGCTCAGATGGGGCCATGGACGCCAAAGCGTGAACCACGGCCACCACATACATGTCGTCTTGGCGCTTGGCGGTTAGAGCCAGCAAACGATCCACATCCAAATCGTGAGTGTACTCAACACCCACCACCCGCACTCGTACACCATCATCCTCAAAGACTCTCTCCGTGAGTTGTGTAACCGCCTCAGACCGGTAGAGAACCCCAAGGGGCTGTTGACGAAGCACGCTCTCCGGATCGTTATTGGACATGTCGTGATTACCCGAAAGAGCAAACGTGGGTACCCGACTCTTCATATGCATGGACAATAACGCTTGGACTGTCCCGTGTGTGACTTTATTAGCGGCCTTTACGTGGAAAAGATCCCCACCACGCAAAAGCGCGTTGGCTTGCGCCCGTTCTGCAAACTCGAGCTGCCATTGAAGCTTTCCGAGAATCGTGGATCGGTAGTCATCTTTTCGGAATCCGGGTGAAAGGTCTGCAACGTGCTCATCGGAGGATGTGACGAATCTGATTTTGCCCATGCTGGAAGTTACACCTAGGAATCTTGAACAGATGATGTAAGAGCCATTTCAAACGCCATGTCGGTAAGTCTAGCCAAATCGCTGTTGCGAGCCACATCGCGTTCGTTCATAATTGCTCTGGTGAACGACGCCGGATCTCCGAATACGAATACCTTTTGCTTGGCTCGGGTTATGGCGGTGTACACCAGGTTTTTATATAGCATTACACCATATTGTGAATTCATCGGCATGATCACATAGTCGAACTCCTGACCCTGAACCTTATGAGCGGTACACGCGTACGCCACCTTAAGCATTTGACGCGCTTCTTCGACCTTGTAGGTCATTACCTTATCTACGTACCGAGTGACGGTGGACTCAGTATCCAGAACACCAAAAACTTTCACATCAACAGCATCATCGCGAAGGCTAATGCGCACCACCTTGCCGACATCACCGTTAAAAACACCACGCTGGTAATCATTCTTGACCACCATCACGCGGTCGCCTTCATAAATACCGCTGTCCCCGATCTTCACAAAGGCATTCGATTTATAGTCCGAAGCTGGGTTCAAGACCTGACGGAGTGCATTATTTAAAGCGTTAACACCAAGCTCCCCATCGTACTTTGGAGCAATTACCTGGAAGTTTTTATTCGAGATTTTCAGCTTACTCGCTAACTTGCATATTTCGTCTACGACTAAATTCGACGGCATACTCAAGAACACGAATTCGCTTTCGCGGTTGAACGATAGATCGAGCGCCGTGTTATTTAAAATGGCGTGCGCTACAGTAATGATATCGGACGTTTTCCCCTGCCGGTAAATCTTAGTAAGGCTCACATGAGGGATGCGCGTACACCTAGTGAGATTATCGAGCACAAAACCCGCACCTACTGAAGGAAGCTGCGCAGTGTCCCCTACCATTACTAGCGAGCAAGAAGGATGAAGAGCTGTGGTGAGGCAACTAAAGATAGCAGAGTCCACCATAGACATTTCGTCTACGATGACAATATCGGCGCAGTACCGGTTTGTCGCGTTAAATTCCATCCCTTCATCTGGCTTAAATCCGAGCGCTCGGTGAATCGTAGATGCCGGGCGACCCGTTACCTGAGACAGGCGCTTCGCCGCAATGCCGGTTGGGCTCATGAGAGCGACGGTTTTATTATTGCGCTCAAATAGTTCTACGAGACCCCTGATCAGCGTCGTCTTACCGGTTCCGGGATAACCAGTTACCGTAATAACCCGGTTTTGATTAATCAGGTCGAACACACGACGTTGGTCGGGAGCCAACTGAATGTCGTTTTCAGCCTCATATTCCGCCAAGAATGCATCCGTGTCCCAACCGCGATCAACCGGGTTAGAAAGGAGACCTCCAAGACTTCGAGCTATGGCGGCTTCATTTTCCCAGTTGGCCGCTAAGTAGTGATTCCCATCCACGGAAGTGACGGTCCCATCATTAACGCTTGCCGTAAGGGCCGAATAGAACTGAGATTCACTGATGTATTCACCATGTGAAAACGCCTGAACCGCACCTTTTTTGAAAATGCGGTTATTCACATATTCAATGATCTGCTGGCTAGTACAGAACATGTGCCCGTCGCCGAATGAAAGCTCTCGCATTGCATGAGTCAGGATACCTTTAACCCGCTGCGGGCTATCTACGGAAAAACCCGGCAGCTTCAATGCAATTGTATCCGAAGTAATAAATCCGATACCCGGTAATGCAGCCAAGCAGTAGGGGTCCGTCTCTATGGCACGGCGCGAGTTAACCCCAAAGGAGGTAAGCACCGTCTTTATCTGAGACGATGTGAGACCCAAGTCCGATAAATAGATGGAAGTATTCCGACTGGCGGAGGCCTTCGACCACTCCGATATGATCGAATCCATCTGATTTGAGTTAAGGAAAGGGCAGGTTTTAATGGCCTCCGGGTCCGAATCTAAGATTTTTACCAAATCTTCACCAAAAGTGTCATAAAGCCGACTGGCTGTAACGATGCCGATTGTTGGAACTTGGCTTACCATATAAGCAATAATCCCAGATTTCCCCTTCTCCGGAATGACTTCGCAAGTAGAAGCAGTCAGCTGGTCCCCGTAAGTTGGATGGGTCTCTTGCTTACCCCTCAACCGCACCCGATTACCAACACTCAGGTTAACACCCGGGAATGACCCGGCAACACGAATCTCTTTATTATCCCCGTCCGGAACGACACGGAGAACGTGGAACCCAGTCTGCTTGTTCGAAAAAACCACAGATTTGACTTTCCCGGTACACTCAGTCACGACGTAACCCCCTGCAGCATTTTTAGGAACTCAGACTCGGATATCACCTTCGTCCCATAAGCCAAAGCTTTCTTAGCTTTTTCCGAAGTGAAAGTAGACAAGTCCTCGTTCGTAATCAAGAACGTCAGCCCTTTAGATACGGATTCTTTAATTGTCCCACCAGCATTAGCACCCATCGTCTGAAGACGCTTGCGGGGTGTTGTAGTCGACCCAGTAATGCAGAAAGACATACCCGAAAGAACACCTACGATAGGTCCCTGAATGTCGAGAACTTGCGAAAGCGCTCGAAGATCAGGTAGCCGCTCATTGATACCATCGTACAGCGACTCCGCCAGGACAGGTCCGATATTAGGCACCCCGTCTAGCAGCTCGGGTGTCAAGGCGGAGAGTTTCTCCACGGTGTCATACCCTGCTGACACAATATCCGTAGCAGTAGATAGACCGAGATTAGGAATGTTCAGGCCAGACAGCACCACCTCAAGTTTTAGAGATTTAGATGCATGTAGGATATCGTAGCATTTTTTCGCCATTTTCACACCGGAGGTGTGAAAAGCCAGTTCTTCAACCGACAGGCGATACAGGTCTGCAATAGATTTAACGGGTCCGGATTCGTCAGCGAGACTGTCGACGAAAGCATCGCCCCAATGCAGAAGGCCAAGACGAGCGATCCAGACTTTGATCGCACCCTTGGCCTTTGCGGGGCAAGACGGATTCCGGCAATATAGGAAGCTACCGGTCTCAGTCGCTATATGATTGCAAATCGGACAAGAATCGGGGATGGTAAATTTGATCATCCCCGATCTTACATCCAACTACTTCTTCTTTGATTTACCGGACTTTTCTTCGCCCGATTCACCAGATTCATCTTCTCCGGAATCGCCTACATCTGAAAAGTCGAAATCTAGATCAATATCCGATGCCCCATCTTCCGGGACCAGCGGTGTAGGGGCCGGGGCGGGTGTAGGGGCGGGTGTAGGGGCGGGTGCGGGCTCATCTAGGGTAGAAAAATCGAATTCATCAACAGGGCTGGGGGCGGAAGCTCCGCCGCCTCCCGATTCAGCCGACGGAGACCCACCAAACTGCTTCTTATCCTCTCCGTAAACGCCCTTTTCGTGCAACACGACAGAGCCCTCGTAGAAAGCCTTGCTAAACCGAGAAAGCTTT
>Ga0181343_1000593_pt1 | contig 15549 bp, 18 predicted proteins | sample Su13VDMLBSD_FD_130110 | JGI IMG/M metagenome (GOLD analysis project Ga0181343, IMG submission 130110) | Freshwater viral communities from Lake Michigan, USA - Su13.VD.MLB.S.D | ecosystem: Environmental > Aquatic > Freshwater > Lake | place: USA: Michigan | collected 2013-07-15 | reverse complement strand
GGACTTGAACCACTGGAAGGGTAGCAAGTTAAACGAAGAAGTTGGTTTGCGTCTTTTGACCAAGCCAGCCAAGCCAAAGTCTGTATTTGTTTCCGAAACTATTACAGTTGCTCGGCATCCAGATTGGGAATATTTCATCAAGTAGGGTGATGATATAGCCCCAATTACAAAAAAATCCTAACAAAAAGACCGCTGACGATTAAACTTGTCAGCGGTCTTTCTATTTATTGTTATGCCAACCAAAAAACAGAAAATAATTGTGAAGATAAATGAAGAAGAAATCCAACTAACAAATAGTCAGTTGGATTTCTACAAGAACGAAACTGGAAAACAGAAAATTGATGTCAAATCAATTGAGCGATTTTATCAAAATCTATACAATATATACAGCCATTAATCAAGTTTTATTTTCTTCTGTTTCAACGGCTCAGGTAGCAATTCATCAAGCGGCGTGTGACAATTGCAACACAGATATACTTCCACCGGAATCACAGCATCCTTCGGACCACCAGTAAGCAATCGACTTACTTTTCTAAAAGAAACGGCGGGGATAAAAAAATTTCCTCCACAATTTGGCTCGGCGCACATAATTGGTGAAGTGTTTGTTAGAGAAATCTGGCCAGAACCAGCCGGTGGTATATTTGGATTCATGTTATTGTTGTAAATATTTTTTCATAAAATCAAGCATTTCTTCTTCGCTGACACTCATCAGCCTAGAATACAAGTATAAAAGAAAACATTTCTCATGTTTATTCAGCTTTTTTACTGAAAGTTGATTTATGAGAGACACTATATCATTGAAACATTCGTCTTTCAAGTTTTTATCTGTGAAAACTTTGTCCGCAAGTTTTTTATATTCATCTTTATTTTTAGACTCTTTATACATTCGAATGTTCTCGAATTCGATATTATTGGCATTTAAAGGTTCTATACCGGGAATGTCTGACGAAGAATTATATTGGACTTCTTGCATCAGCAAATCTCTATAAACATCATTCACTTTACCTAGCCCCTTATCTTCGGCAACCAATTCCTTGGCGATAGCTTTTAAAGTGGCAAGTTCCTCTTTCGAGAATTTTCGAGCAATCTTGAACTCTGTCAAAATTCCATGTTTTTTTAAAAGATGATTCATATATTTAAAATCTTGCTGGCAGTTCTTTTTTTGAATCCTGCATTATATCAGGGTCAAAAGCAACCTTTCCTTTTCTTATATATCCCTTACCGCTTGTGAAAGTGCAATTATAACAAAGAATTGTCAAATTTTCTTTACTGTGGTTCTTGCTGTTACCGTCTTCAAAATTCAACAAAAGAGGCATTTTACCGTCAACAATTCTTCGTTCTGAAAATCCACATTGTTCACATTTTGGTTCTTTTATACCTGCTCGTATGAGTTTATCTTTGAGCCGGTGTATAGGATAGTTAGGCCATTTACTTTCAAATATCTCGTTTATCGGATATTTACCCTTGTAAGGGTTGATTGGTCCTTGATTTTTCTTTTTTCCAATATATGGTGCCAGTCTTTTATGTATTCCATAAAGTTTGGCATATTTTTTATATGTGGTATAAGCGACTCCGATTTTTCTTGCCGCTTCAAATGCCGATGCAGATGATAATTGGGCTGCTTCAATCTCGGACTGGAGCAATATTCTGGCTCCATGTCCACGCTTGGTCGTGCTTTTCTTTTTTTCGTATTTCTTTTTAAGATGTGGTATTTCAACACCATTCCGCTGCATCATCTCATACTGCTTCTTTTGAGTGTCTTCCTCTTCAATCTCTTCCATCAACGAATCGCTGCTGATATTTAGTGCGTCCATCGAAGATTTTTGTTCAATCTCCGACACTTTCTTTTTAAGCTCATCCAGTTCTTGAAGCTTGGCCTTTAAATTTTCAAATTCTTTTAATAGTTCTTCATTCATAAATCAAAAATTATTCGGATGCGGATATAGGTTCTTCGTTGAAATCAATTTTATAAGCCTTCATCAGTTCACTTCTAAATGTCTCGGCATATTTATGTAGCCCAGCGTTTATCATTATTTTATATGTATTCATCAACCTAGATTTTCGTTTTTTATTGCTATGAAAAACCAACATGACCATGTTCAGTTTTAACTCACTTATCTTTTCTGTTTTAAAAACGTCTTCGATTGCTTGAGTTGCTGCTTCTATGAAAATATCATCGAATATTTCATCATCCACAGTAATTTCACGGGACCAATCAGAGCATGATACAGTCAATTTGTTCTTCATATTGTATTCAAATCTCCATCGTTTAACAAATCAAGGTTTGTTAGTTTTGCGTTTACCGAATCACAAACTTTTTCTTCGACGGTCTTGGCGACGAATACCATTTTTTGGATGCTTTTACTTTTTGCACCATCCCGCCACACACGCCCCGTCACTTGACGCATGATAACTGCGGAATAGTTTGGTGAAATTAATGACAATCGTGGATGTTTACCAGTCACATCATGTAAAGAAAGACCAGCACCACCGGCTTGACTATTTATCAGAATAACTCTTTCAGAATCGTTTTGAAAGGCATCGATATTTTTTTGTCTTTCCTCGTCTTTGACATCACCATTCACTATACATTTGGTGGATAATCTTTCAGAAAGAGCTTTAATCGTCTCTGTAAAGTTTACAAAAACAGCGACACTCATTCCATTTTCAATACCCTCTTCTATCATATCAAGTAAGAGAGGAACTTTTATCAATTCAACCTTCTGTCTTGCTCGCAGAATAGCAACCAACTGGTTGGCATCAGATTTCGTTTTGGATTTCTTTTTGAGAACTGCCAATTCTCTGGACATTTCGTTGTAAATCTCGTTAATTTTTTTCGTATCAGAATCATCCATGTTATAACATTCGGCAGTTATTTGTGTCTCAGGAAAGTTTTTAGCCATGTCACGAGTAAGGCGGACCCCACGGAATTCAAATATATCCTTATGAAGTTTCTTCAATATTTGTGGGTCATTATTAAACTCCAACCCAAATCTTCCACGAACGACACCATGAGCATATAACCATTCATAGTATTCTTTGGAATTATTAAACAGCTTTAAACCCATACCAACAGTTTTTAGTTCCATTGGATTGGTAGCCACAGTAGCACTACAGAATAACATTGAATATCCCTGTTTCTGCGCTTCTAAACAAGTCTCGGAATTTTTGGTTGAAGCTCCTTTCAACTTTTGAGACTCGTCCCATATGATTAAACTGTTCTTAGGAATTTTCCATGTAAAGACTTTCCTACGAGTTTTACGATTTTTCACATATGATGCATATGGAGAGTCGGTTCTACCTCTACGTAACATCTCGTAATTTATGATACCAACCAACGAATCTTTTAATTTGAAATGATTGGTGATAACACGCCTCCATGATTCCATAACTGCTTTTGGACATACAACGAATATTTTTTTGTCCAATTCACGGGCAACAGCACATGCAGTATAGGTTTTTCCCATACCGAGGTCTGACCCGTCTATAGCCGAACCAAGGGTTGTTATTATGGAACACAGTTTCTGAGCAGCTTCTTTCTGCCACTCATGCAATCCATTCGTATATTTCAGCGTATATTCTGGCAACGTAATTGTTTCAACAACATCGTCTCGTCTGACCAACTGACTTAAAACCCATTCGCCTGATTTGGATTTGGTGATTGAATATCCTTCGGATTTTAGCTTGAGTTTGTTGTAACCCCAATAACGAAAAAAGGCTCCAATATAAGAATCTGGTATAATCAATTCTCTTTTATCAAAGAAAACGCCTCCAGATTTTATACGGGTCAGTGGTGACCAGTTGGAACCTAAATCCATCATGCGATTAATCTCCTGTTTCGCTTGCGTGTCTTATATGACTAAAAGCATCGTGAATATTACATCTGATATGTCTGCCATCACGAAAAATTCCAGTCTCTACATAATTACTCATCTGTTCTGTGAAGTTTCTGCCGGTTGCTTCGTCGTGAGATGCACCAACTTCATATAAGTCCTGCATGAACTGCTGACGACTTTTACCTGTGAAACGACGAATAGACTGTTCGAGATGTTCTATTACTTCTCCAATGTGAGAATAATATTTGGCCTGTTTGCCTAGAGTTGAATCAAATACATAATATTTCATATATCAAAATTATACATTACTACGTCATTAAATCAATTTATTTTAAACTGATTCTGTCATTAATGACACTCATATATATGATACAATATGTGTTAATGCATTGAATTTGAAAGCTTAACGTTTTTTATATGCTCATTGACTTCTTTTAGGGTGTCAAACTTCTTTTTCCATTCCGGTGGAAGATTTGCTCCAATATTTTTTTGATGAAGCTGAGATAAAAACTGTTTTTCTTTTTTTGAAACTGGTGATGATGTTTTGCTGTCCCGAATCACAGGTTTAAAAGAAGCAACGTTTGAAAGTTTAGAGCTAGGAAGATGTTCCGAAAGCTGTCCCATTTGGATAAATGTTCGTTCTTTAGGAAATTTAGAAAGATAAGAAGAAAGAGCGGTGTTTTGTTCGCTCGTTATATGAAGATTCCAAATAGAACAAAAATAATAGTTTTTACCGCCCAATTGTATTGGCCATGTTCGACCAGACAGACAAATTACCCGGAGAAAGTCAACGATGTTTGTGTCTTTAAACTTTTCTTCTTTGATAGTTTTTAGCTGTGCATTCTTTTCGAAAATCTTTTGATGTTCTTCGCCTTTTGAGCCTTTTAAAATTAACTCGTTAGAATCATCTTTATATATCAAGAACGCATATCCATTGTCTTCGTTGGCCTCATATAGTGGCTCATACTTACCAAGACCCTTCTCCATAACATAAAAAACAAATCCACCGGCAGATGGAGGAGAGAATTTAACATCCTTTCTTGCCCCCACCATATATTCTTTACCATCAATTACCAATGAATATGATTTTTGCATACACTACTTGTTATTTCATTGCCAATGCAAGATTGACTCTATTCAACAGTTTCGTTTCCACCTCGTTTAGCTGTGCTTTAGCACGCAGATGGGCCTTGAGTTCAGATAATACGGACAATGCGATGTAATTGTCTTTAACGTGTTTGGAAATATTGGTTTTCAAAGAATTTCCCTTTATACCATTCTTTTCTTCAAAGTTTAAAATGGATTCATGAACCAGCTTTTTATATTTTTCTTTGATATCCATATTTTTGATTTCTTCGCCCTGAATGTTTATGTCATAATGACCGTTTTTATGAACAATTCCTAGCTTGTCACATTCATCGTCAACGGTCTTGTTCATACGCTTCCCAGCTTCTTGAAGTTCCTCTTCAAACTTTATAGTCCATAGACCGACCATTTTTGGGTCTGTCTTAGATAAATCAGTTGGCGAACCATCTTTACCAAGAGTTTTAAGTATTCCAGTTTCTTCGTTCATATTTTGCCTTTTTCATGGTTTCCCAAACTTCCATTAAACTCTCTGTTTTTTCGTCCGGGTTCATGTCATACATAAACAATTTTGAATAGTATTTAGGGTCTTTTTTAAGATTTTTTATAACAGCCTCTTTTGCCAAGTTCTTGTTCTTGTCAACCTGTTTCTTCATCTCATACTCAATACCCATAAGAACTTCATCAGGAGAAACTTTGTATTTGATTTGTGAAACGTCTTGCTCTGCTGGCGGCTGACCTATAGGATTGATTATCTGTGGTTGTTTAACATAACCACCGGAACCGAAATGACTCGGTGTTTGTGAAACGACAGGAGACGTAAAGGTTGAAACACCGGGATTAACAAACCCACCCCCGATGTTCGTTTCGTTTAAACTGTTTACTGGCTTACTCATTATTCATATAAATATAAAAAAATACTCACTTTATCTCGTTTGTATCCTCTTTTCTATTATAAAAAAACTGTTTGACCGCTTCTTTTATAGAAGCAGGAGCAGACGGTGACCATTCAAATAACCCGTTTTTTGAAATTTCAAGATGATTTGGATAAAAATCCCGAAGAATCTCATATCTTGAAGTGTAGTGCCTATTTTTAAAGTTTCCATGAAACATATGATATATGTCTTCTTCAATATATCCGACATTTTTTCTAAAAAATGGAAAAACGTTTTTATACCAATCTGTTATTTTATTTCTAGTTTCTTCGGTCGTATTAGCCAGATATGCATTGTGTGAAATGTCGCCCAAAAAACCAATTTTAGTTGTGACTTCATCGCCGCCGCCGAGGATGTTTAAATCATATAGCCCACCATACTTACTAAAAAAGTCTCTATGCACTGCCCAAACAGCACCGGGATTATTGTTGACTTTACTATTGGTTAAAAACGCCTTGGCAGTTCCTTCGATAGTATATTCAATTGTTTCATCCGGCAGCATGTAATGCATATTACCAAAACATTGAACTGCCCCACAAGTTTCCAATTTTTGCGATGCCAGTTTCCACCACATGTCATTTTTCCATAACAAATCGCAATCTGAGTATATGAGTTTTTGAAACTTTTTAGGGATGTGAGGTTCGAGTAAATTTAACGCTCGCTCTTTATGCCATATAAATTCATCAGAATGTAATTGTAAGGTAACTAAATCAGGGGGTAGGGGGGTGCCTTGAGAATTTTTGCTTAGGATTTCACAAACGTATATGTTTAATCCAGAGTCTGATAACTTTTTATGGAAAACATCAAAATTATTTCTAAGGTTTTTAAATCCACCCGGATTAAAAAATACTGTCATCAACGCTATGTCATTACTAAACGATTGTGTTTTGTATGATAAATTTTCTAAAGATATATTTTTAGTTTCAAACTGATTCGTTGTTGTTATGGATATTAGCTGGAAAGATAACTTTCGGGTATCTTTAGAATCTACAATTTTCTCGGACGGTAAAAAGAAATCTGATACGAAATAAACATATTCGTCTGAACAAACTGACAGTTTTATAGAAAAAATATCAGATTCTCTAGTGACTGTTTTTTTATGTCCTTTATAAAAGTAACTAAGTGTTTGGGGTGAAAAACTATTTGCTCTGAAAGTGATATCTACGATATAGTCGTATAATGACTTTTCAAACTGGAACGTAAATGCATCGGACATCCATATAAACTTGGAACCCTTTAAATCTTCTTCACAATGATAATTTCCACTGGTTAAATATACATTCACAAATTATATATACACGTAAAATGTTCGTCTTCTGGTCCTTCTATACTAAACGGTGATTCTTTTCCATTCTTAATACACTTGACCGGAGTTAGACCACAATCACTTAATATTTTCCATGTATTTTTATATTTTCCGTCCACTATTTCGTCATTAAACCGCCGACCATGAACAATCAGGATTTTTGCGGTTTTTTTAATGTCTGCCACATACTTTTTTATATCTTCTTCTTTGATGTGTTGAAATACGATGGTTGCCAAAACAACTGAACATTTATGATACATGACAGCATCCCAATCTGTCATGAAAAACACATTGGCAAAATCATGGACTTGTTTTCCGTATTTTTTTGAAGCGTATAAAGAAGCAAATTCCAACATATTTGAACTATCATAACCAACAATAAGGGAATGTGGAAAATGTTTAGATAACTCGAAAGAATTTCTACCAACTCCACAACCGAAATCCAAAATACAAAGAACATCATTCGGCTTTCCGATGTGATGATACAACCAAGTATCGCCTCGTGTAGTTTGGATATCGGCACCGGTTAGTATCAGGTCAAACACCTGTTCTAAACTTTTATCTGTTATCGATTGCCAGCTATTAAAGTTCATTTTGAATATTCTTTATTATATGGTTTGGAACATAGTTTTCTGGATGATATTTCATGTTTATTTCACAGCTATTCACGTAGATTGTGTATAAATCACTAAATTTATCCTTAACATATGTGTGTAACACTTTATAGGATTCTTCTATATCTAGCAAGTTATTATTATCTTTAGATGGTAAGAATATACAATTCTCACCGTTTACCCATGGATATGTGAAAACCAATCTGTCTGGAGACTGTTTAAAACTTATAGTATCATATGACGATTCCACATTTCTAAAACATTTAAGTCCGGCACCGAACAAATCAATCGTTCCGAAGGCATTCTTTTGAATTTTGTAAACAACGTCCATGCTCATTCTTTCAAACCAATCAACATTCAATAAAAGAACCATATGTTTACGGTTTTCCATTTGATACACAGTTGCTTGCTCCTTGGTTAAAACAAGGTTACAGTTCATATTTTGATATTCGGCCATTAGTTTGGCATGTAGAAGCGGTCTTGAAATGTTTGAATATCCCCAAATAAAGCTATATAGAAACTGTCTTTTATAAAAGTCATTCTCTGTCTGTGGCGTATATTCTGCCGGATATGAATCTGTTATGAACTCAAGTGGCCGCACCTTTGTTTGAATTTTTGAATAATCCAGAACAGACATTTCCCGTTTAAAGTATGTCAATATTCTTGCTCTTATACTTTCCAAAAATTGATGTAAAAATAAATAGTCACCAGCTACACAGTTTTTATTTTCAACAACCTCACCGACGATATTGTATTGTGAAATATATACGTTTTCCCAACCACCATACTCAGTAAAATCAAATATCACAACCGGTTTTTTAGAAGATTCGATATTTTTAGCCATTACATGGTCAAAACTGTAATCTGTTCCGAGGACCGTAACAAACAAACAAATAACATCGGCGTGTTCAACGGTGGTTGTCGTAACTCCACTGCTATATTTTTCTAAACAGTTTTTATAGAAAAGATGACTCGTATATCCACATTTGGAAAACTGTGGATATTGAATATTTTTATCTAATGATGTCGGAAAAATTTTCATTTTTTTCTATATGCCAAAAAACATGATTATAAACAGCATTCAAGTTTGGGTTAATTGTAAGAAACTTTGTTACTCCGTTCTGAATAGATGGCCAAGTTCCATCATCTCCAAACAACCGGCCCGTGTCCGTAAGGAGGGGGTGGTAGTTTTTTAAATCGAAATAAACTTCATCCTCGGTGTGACCACCATCGACATAAATCATGTCAGCTTTAATTGCATACGCTTCAAACAGTTTTGCAGCATTGAAAGATGTGTTTGGGATTGGAATGATATTGTTTTGAAGATTTTCACTTTTGACATTTTTTAAAAACTGAAAATACATTTCCGAAGTTCCATTTTTAAAATGATTAAACATTCCCATCATATTGCACATATCTTTGCGCCAATGTTCGTGAGAACCGAGCCAAGTATCGACACAAAATATTACAAAATTATCATCGTGTAGTTTCCTATGCTTGGCCATTTTAATTGCCGAGTCTCCGAGGAATGTTCCTACTTCGATGATAACCGTCGGTGCTTTTTCGGTTATAAAGGATTTCATACCATCTGATATTCCGTTCCACCCCTGAATATTTGGTTTTATATCGTCTAAAACCGGATTTTCATATGGGTTTGCTATATCAAATACGTTCAAATATTTTTCAAATAATGTCATTTGGTTGCCTCCAGCATTTTTTCTATAACATGCTCTTTGTTTGGAATTGCCCACAATTGGTCCGTTCCATAATTTGATGAAAACTCTTCCATTCCTGACACGGGTTCCAACTTGTAATCGACAAGACAATTTTCCGTCAAATATTCTATCTGTCCACCGAAGCCGGTTGTTATAACCTTTTTTCCATAATTAAACGCATCATGAATCGTCAGTCCGAATCCTTCGCCACGATTTAAAGAAACATAACAATCACTAAAATTATGCAACCATAAAATATCAGTGTCGGACATGTTTTTGATTAGAACTATAACATTATCTGGTATTTTGCCAGAATAATGAGAGAGTATTTTATCTATACAATATTTGACATTATCCTCATGATAGTTTTTGTAATGCAGTTTCAATATCAACTGGACATTTGAATTGTTCTTAAATCCCTTTTCAAAGCATTCCAAGAGGTCCACAATACCTTTTCTTTCATTTAGCTCGGCAATGCAGTAAAACGTAAACTTTTTAGTGTCTGCGATTTTACCATCAAACCCTTGAATTTTTACATTTTCTTTTTTGCCAACCACGCCCCTATGAAAAAATATGTGTGGATGCACTACAATATTGGATGTTACCCCCGAATTCTTGAACGTTGTTTGGTTAAATTTAGATGGACAAAGTATTGTCGGAACCATATTCATACATTCTACCCAACGCTTTGGTAGTTTTGTAGTTTCCCATGTTGTGAATCCCTGCACGCCTATAAATTTATCAAAATCATCAACATAATCCGGCCACAAATCAGGTGTAGAGTGTATGAACATAAACTCACAGTCCACCTTTTTTCCGATTGCAGATTTAGCGATTATGTTGATATAATTATCGTTTCCTAATACAGTGTCATCAAAATATAGTGGTTTCCAACAAACGTTTATGCCTTTCATTATAAAATCGGCAATGTAACATTTGGCCGCACTAGCATATCCAGATGTTCCATACTGACCAATGTATAGAAGATTAGGATTGTATTTATGCTCTAGTAAAGTATTATTCATCGTAGATTTTCCAATAGTATTTTCCATTTTTCATTCTCCAATTCAATTTTACCGTCATCAATGTCATCGATTATTTTCAAAACATCATCGACGGATTCATAGATATATTTATGTTTGAACGTTCCCAATATCCAGAACGGTGTCTTCTTTTTATCATTAACAATCAGGAATATCGGTTTCTTTTGAGAAATAGCTGTGTAAAATTCATGTATTGTTCCATAGGTAGGTTTAAACAAATCTAAATTTATTATTACAAAATCACACAAATCTATCAATCGCAAATCCTTCTGGACAACTTTCTCTAAAATTGGAGAAAGTTCATCAAACTTTCCTTCATCCCGTAAACGCCGCCACTCGGCACGGGATTCCTCACTCTCTTCTATCTGATTTATGAAGCATGTTTCTATCGGAGAAAGTGTTTTAATGTTTCTTTTAGAAAGATGGGCTTTTATATATTCTCGCCAGTTTATATGGTTGTCTGTGTTGTTTTCCAGATTTCCGGCAAGATAAACCCGTGTATTTTTTAGTTTATTCATTCTGTTTCAAAAGCGTTAGAATTTTTGAGATGCAAGCCATGAGTGTAATTTCTTTGTCCACGACAAAAGAAGACTGATAACTATACTCCGCAAGAATGCAAATAACATCGGATGCATGTCCGCCAGCAAAATTATCAACGTTATCGAAAAGTCCCTTATATATGTGTTCATAATGTTTTAAGTTTCCATCAGCCAAAACTTGACGTATCAAATTAAACGAGTCTGATTTGTTTGATTTTATATGTTTAAGTATGTTGTCAACAATGTTTTGTGTATCGTTCTGAATGTTTGTTGTTACCAATTCGCCGGTAGAACTGTGCTTTTGGGCCGCATTAATCACCTTTCGTATATCTGGATAATAATTGTTCACCAGAGTAACTATGTCAGTTGGCTTAAACTTGACCTTTTCTGCAACCAAAATGGAAGTCAGTTTTATAGCTATATCTTTTTTGGAAGGACAATAAACCTCATACACTTGACACCTTGAAACCAATGGATTCATTAGCTTTTCCAAAGTATTGCAGGTTATTATAAAACGAGTCGTCAAGCTATACGTCTCAATCAAATTACGCAATGCTGCCTGACCTTCCATCGATATGTATTCGGCCTCGTCAAGAATGATGATTTTTAAACCGGCGAAAGACATCGACGATGCAAAATCTTTGATTTTTGTTCGTATTGTATCGACGCTATTTTCTTCGGAAGCATTTATACAAAGAACGTCAGACTTGACACCAGACGCCAATATTTTAGCAATAGACGTTTTACCTGTTCCGGCTCCTCCATGAAACAGGAGATGGGGAATGTTCTGTGTTTCTATATACTTCTGGAAATCGACCTTTGTGGTCGAGTCACAAAGATAATCATTCAATGTGAGCGGTCTATACTTCTCAACCCAAATAAAATGTTCGGGTGCTTTTTCAGTCTCTATTTCCTCTTCAAAAAATTTGTTTGTCATTGTCATAAATTGGTTTTCATCTCCATTAGAAAGTAGTTGGCGGAAAATTCAGGAGTAACAAAATCAATCGATGCAACACCAAGCTGTGATATTTTCAAAACTGAGTTATACGGTCCCTCATTGTTAGAAGCCAACACATCTTTAAATATCTCAGCGTCAAAATTAATCTCACGAGGAACCGTATTTTTACCATCAATTGTTTCGACGTTGATAGAAATTCTGTTGGTGTTCACATCAGAGTTTCCTATCACTATACACAATTTATTCCTTTTCATTAAAACAGTGAACGCATGATGGTCTTTCAATGTTTTTTCTTTTAAAGCAGTCGTTGCTTTGGAAAACGCTGATACGAATGCGTCATCAATCTTTATTTCGGCTTCAAATGGCGGCAAGGTGGTTGCACGATTACGAACCTTTGGGATAACCAAAGTGTCGGCCAAAGCATATTGAACCTCGTTTTTTGTATCTGATATAGAAAGTGATGTCACCTTGCCATCGTCTGTCTTATTATATGCAAGCGTAATATCGTCACCAAGAACCGATAACATGGATTTGAACGTCTTTGGGTCGGTCACGCCTATTTCCATGGAATCTAACTCATCAAAATTCGTCATCGTAACATACGACAGAACTCGGTTATTATGACAGCCTTTGGTATGTATGGTTTTAGTGGCTTTATCGATTACCCACTTAACAGAGTCAATATGACCGTTGACAGAATACTTTTTTATAAACTTTTCGAATAGAACTTTTTTCATACTTTATTTTCGTGAATTGTATAACAAAACATGGTTGTTGTCAATGTATATAAACATCAATCCTCTATAAAATATTCACCAAGTGCTGGCGGGAATTCTTGTTTTGGAGTGTGTAATATCGATTTCTGATTTGCCAAGAATATATCATTCACAGAGACATAAAAAAAGCCAACCTTATAATCGGCATATGAAACCGTTTTTTTCTGAAAATATACCTTTACCAAAGCTTCGTCAGATGTGCGGAACTCTGTGTAATATACACGATTATCATTCAGGCGATACAATTGAGCATGGGGTATATGTATGTTCTTTACGTCCAAGTCCTCGCCCACAATTTCGATATAATCACCCCTTCCACCAAATACAATTCTTTCATATCCACTTGATATTCTGGTTTTGGATTTAGAAAACAACTCAACCTTTTGTTTCTGGTTAGTCAGGGTATATAATGCTTCTCGTTTATGGTTCATATTAATCTTCAAATTTAAAAAAATTCTCCATTACTTGCAATTCTTTGGTCGGGTATTCCCAACCAAGGATAGAATAGAAATCTTTCAGTTTGCTTTTGAGTTCGTTGTCATATAGTTTCGTTCGGTCAACAAACCTTTGCAAAAAGTCCAGTATCTCTTTTGGGTCAGTGCCATCAGCTTTCAGGGCCAACATGTTAATATCATAGTCGTTCTTACGCATATAAATCCATTTGATTTTTTGAGAGTTCATAATCGGCGCACATTTTTTATCCAACCCAAACACTGTCAATAAATCGTTATAATAGATAGACGCCTTAACCTGTGCGGGTGTTTTGTTTACGATTGAAAATAACTCTCTACCACTTGGGTAATAGTTATTGTCCCCCTTTTTGCTTATAAAATTTACGGATGTATTTTTCGCAATCTCAATGATAGAAGCAGATTTGATTTTCTCTTCTATTTCCATGATATTTTTATCAATGTATTCTTTTGGCTTCATGGTTAACAAATCCATAAGAAACGTTTCCATGAATTTACGGAACATCATTGGAAAGCTGGTTCGCACAACGTCGATACCTTTGACATCCAACTTGGGTTTTGGAAATGGTCGTCCCGCTTCGTTTATCAACAATTGAGCATATCGTTTTTTGGCAAGCCAGAACCCGCTTCTTGCAATCAACTCTTGTTTGATATCAAATCTGTGAGAGTCGATGTTAAAAAATTTCTTTGCCATAATATCATAAAACGTATTGACAGTTTTTTGGACATCACCCGCAATGGTCAAAATAGCCTGTGTCATCGCCGCTTCGTCATTGACATCAATATGCGGCATTGTTTTCTTTATGATTGGTAGAGCCGATACGAAATTTGAGTCAGTGTCAACATATATGACGTATTCTTTAGTATCATTAAGTTTCTCATTATAATAACGATTGATTACTTTTTCGGTTGACTTGATTATTCGTTGACCGGTCAGTGTAACTGCCTCTGCGTTATCCCGGTCATAGAACCTGAATGATGGAAGACCTAACACACCATACATTGAATTGAGAAGAATCTTTTGCACTTTCTGTCTTTGGTCGTAAAACTCAAACATTACAGTGTTTTTCTCCATTGAAAATTCATGCGCCATTTTACGCATTTTTTTACGCTCTTTGAACCAAGTGTCCAGAATTGATGGAATAACACCAATTCGTTGAGTGTCGTATAAAACGCCGTTTTCACTGATAGAATATTTACCTTCGTCAAGCAAACGTTTAAATTGGGAGTATGTATATTCTTCACCAGCAAGTTTAACGTTGTCTTTCATCTCACCACGAACAAATTCATCTGGATTCCAGTTGTCTATCTTGGAAAGCTTCGTTTCAGGAGATATATTTAAAGAAATGATAATGTTTGGATACATTGACGTTAAATCCAAATCATAAATCCAATCATATCGTCCGGGGATTGGTTCTTTGACATATGCACCTTCAAACTGGTCTTCTTCTTCATCATCGTCGTCCTCTGTCACGCTGAAAAACTCATCATCTTCCATTGGTAATATCTTGTTTGGTGCCACTTGATTATTACGTCGTAGATACGTCAGAATAGCCCCTTCTAGGTATCGTGAACTCATTGGGAAGCATTCATATGGAACATGACCAACATGACATATACCACGAGCCAAATCAATAAGCTGGAATTTTTTATCAATTGCCAGAACGATTTTTACGTCATTCAGATTGTATTCAATGTATTTCTGGATATCATTATTATACAAATCGTTGAGACTGCCTTGAAAGGTGATTTTATCCAATCCAACTTGCGCTCTACCTATGGCACCGAGCGCATATGACGGTTCCGTTTTACCAGAATATTTTTTATAAAGGGGCAAATAGTCAAGACATGAAACTCCTGCTATGATTGTGCGCTCTCTTTTTTGGTTATAATAACATACCCCGATAGGTGATAGCTTTCTCACTTTGTCGTTGCCTAATACGTTGCGTATTCGTTTAAACAAGTATGGCATATCGAATCCATCAATGTTCCAACCGGTAACTATCGTTGGGTCAAGCTTTCTCCAAAGAGTTAAAAATGCATCCAATAACTCACCCTCCGTTGCGAATGGTAGAAGTTTGACATCTGCACCTAAGTTTGTAGTAGAGACTCGTTTTTCGGGGTCAAGAATCATCGCATAATATGTTGAATCGACTGAATAATACAACGCTATTGCAGTTATTTTCTTGTCCGCCGTGACCAAGTTTGGATAACCAGAATCAATGTCAGTTTCGATATCCAGAATAATAGTTCTGTGATTTTTGGATATGTCGT
>Ga0181343_1000592_pt1 | contig 15561 bp, 16 predicted proteins | sample Su13VDMLBSD_FD_130110 | JGI IMG/M metagenome (GOLD analysis project Ga0181343, IMG submission 130110) | Freshwater viral communities from Lake Michigan, USA - Su13.VD.MLB.S.D | ecosystem: Environmental > Aquatic > Freshwater > Lake | place: USA: Michigan | collected 2013-07-15 | reverse complement strand
GGACCTACTGATTACAAATCAGTTGCTCTACCAGCTGAGCTATAAGGGCGCATGAATATTTATGATGCACAGAAAATACAGACAAAAAAATAGGCACAAAGTGCCTATTTAAAAAAGAAGTTTAAGATATTATCTTTCGTTAGGAGGCTTCTTGCTAACGAAATCGTTTAGTTTTTCTGCTTCAGCAACAACATCTTCTGTGCTTGGCATGTCTTCGTGATTCTTAGCTTTCGCCTGTAAGATTTCTCTGGCTTCTTTTACCAGATCCAATCTAATTTCATATGGAGTCTTGTTAGACATTTTGTTACTCCCAAATTTTACTTATGTAATATTTATACAATTTGGGTGATAAAGTAATCTATGTACTTAATGATAGTTGGCACTTTGACCCAAATGGTAGCGAATCATTTGTTGCCCAGCAGTTCCCGCTGTTGACGCCTGCGAGGTAGAAACTACCACGGTCCTAAGGCGTTAATGTTATTTATTAAAGTATGAAGTTATATAGTTCTATTGGTTTAATATCAGGCGTTGTTTTACAAAAGTCTTCAAACTCCTGCAATAAGTTAGCTAGATCATCACCTTTAGTAATAACTCTAAAATTATTTAAATCAACTTTCTGTGTATTTTCTAAAAATAAATTTAAAGGTTGCCGATATTTTAAATCAAACTCATTATAAACTCCTGTACGTTTTGCTAGGTGCATTTTTAGTAATTCAAATCCTGTGTTCTTCAAAAGAGGAGGTAATATATTTGCACCTAACTCAGAGTAAAATAATTTCCTCAAGGGCTGACTTACACCACTGCTAGGAAAGTTTTTATCTATTACTAGCTTGTGTTTTTTTGTTACATCAACAAAATGCTTGAAGGACAAATAATGAATCTCTGGAGAAATGGAAAACATTTCTTTTATTATCAATTTTTGATTTATTTTAGCATAATTTAAAAAAGGTAAAGGTATAGCTAAGTACGATGCAGTATTCACAAGATGTGCCTTTTTTTCTGTGAAATCATATTGAAATAACGGAATGTCGCAACCTAAAAAAGTTGGATCGTTATTCTCTATGTAATCCAGCATATGTAACTGTAACGCTATTTGCGGACTTGATAAATTATAAGTCTTACAAAATTGTATGTGCTTGTTTTCCTTAAGGAACTTCTCGTAATTAATTTCAATTAAAGAATATCTGTACCCAAATTTGTTGCAATAACGTATTGCATGGGTTACATCGGGGCTGTTAAAAATACAATCCTCCCATACAAACGCAAAAATATATACAGAAACATCTTTCTTTAACTGCGTCATAAGAGATAACACGAACTGACTATCTATACCCCCACTTAAACATACGTTTACTTTGTTAAAATCACTAAATTCTGCTTCCCATAGGTCGTGCAGACTAACATTGTTTTCTGGGGGTCTTAACAATAAAGAAACTTGGTGTCGATCGATATCAGGGAGAAACCCTTGATAAAATCGAGTTGAATCCAGAATTGACATTAAAAACTCCTGAGTATGATAAATACTTATATAAATTTATTGGTAGTATAACCATATCATGGAGCACAAATGGCTAGATATTTAATCACGCTGGACTCAGAAGTACATGCAGACAACACATCTGCACAAGCAGCAATTACTGCTGCCGGTGCTTCAGTAGTTAAGTCTTACACGTTTTCATTAACATTTGAAGTAGAAGCTACTGAAGAGCAGCTTGCTTCTATAACAGGAGTAGTTGAATCCACAGCTAAGAACACTGTTACATCAGTAGCTGTACAAGTATTTAACCAAACTCACTTAACCCATCTAGCTAGTGCTAGTTATGCACCAGCTACAGTGTATGAACCACTGAATACAGGGGCTGGCGGTGATGTATATTTGGTTGATACTGGCCTTTACGCTGATCACGAACAGTTTGCTGGTCGAAGCGTTAACAACCTATATAGCAACTTTGGAAGCGATTTCAGCGATACTGTAGGACACGGTACTGCGGTTGGTAGTGTTATTATTGGTAACGCACAAGGTGTATCAAAAGACGCAACACTACATAATGTTAAACTGTTCAACAGCGCCGTAGGCGATATCACTATCGGTGAGATCATTGATGCATTAGATGCAGTGTTAGTACACCATAACGCAAATAATCCTAGCAAAGCAAAAGTTGTTTGTCTACCATGGGTAACTACTCAAAATAATTTCTTAGATAATAAAATTGCAGAATTAAATGCTAGTAATTTAGTTGTTGTTGCTGCTGCCGGTAACAATGGGTCAAATGTTAATAATTATTCTCCAGCAGGTGTAAATTCAATTATTACAGTAGGCGCATATGATGCAGATTATAATGTTACTGCATTTACTAACGTTCCGTGGACTGACCCTACTACCTCTTACTACACAAACTATGGAGCGTCACTAGATATTTTTGCGTTAGGTGTTGACATTTCATGTGCAGACATTACTGCATCAGATGCTTATACAACAGCATCAGGTACTAGTATGGCATCAGGAATTGTTGCAGGTGCTGCTATACAATGGATTAACAATTATCCTGCTAAAACATCAGCTGAAATTAAAGACGTAATTTTGCAAGAAGGGCACCGAAAAGGTATGCATAGACTTGTATTTGACGAAAATTTACCATTTTCATCAGCCGATGTGTATACATCAATAGTTACAACTAGCTTAGTCGGACAGGTAAGTATCAGTAATCTACCATCAGGTAGAGTACTTAATGTTCAACTAGGACAAACAATCACTAAAGACCTAGAACTCAACTTAGCAAATGCAACAGATTTAGCTGTTATCTCATTTGCTCCAACTCCGCCATGGATGACTGTTGACCTAACCACAGGAATTTTAACTGTAGATACATCGTCAATTGATCCTAGCCTTGTTCCAGGAATTTACTTATTTGGTATTAAGGGAACGGTTGAAGGTAAAGTAATGGTTGAAGAATATTCTGTGGGTTTATATAACATCTCAGATAGCGAGTTAGGGACAGCTACTCAATATTATTACGATGATGAGACAGAATCATATGATGAAGTAGTAAGCTACCAAGTTGCACCTAACTTTAGCCCGTTTGCTTCACAAAAGAACTAAATTCAAAAAGTTTAAATGAATTAAAAAACCGTGTTAAATACTTAGCACGGTTTTTTTATGATTAATATAGACCTAACTACAAAGAACACAGTATACAATACTCTTGGTCCGCAAGCACAGTGGATACAACATCGTTTTGGCCGCAGGAACTATCCTGATCTAGAGCTTGAGTTAGATACTGTGGTTAAAATTGTACAGGAATCAGAAGATACAATTAACCTAATTTCTTGCTACGGTGATCCATCTAGCTATTCAAATATTTTAGATATTTTAGACAAAGTAAAAGAAGGTAGGTGCGTCTTCAACAGTCATTTAAGTTTCAAAAACGATCAATTGATTGATGCATTAAATAATAAACAGGCATATGTAGTAGTGCCGCTATTTGGCATAGAAGACCTGAACGATAAAATATTGTTACGTTCAAATTGGGATTTAGTTTTAAAAAATATTAAAAACTTAAAGTGTAGTGTATGCATCGAGTTTTATACATATAGTTTTAATTATCACCAAATAGATAAAGTTCGTTCATTGTTTAATAGCGATAATATAGAGGTTAAATTTAAGGAAGGTTTATATACTCATCCAGCCGGTTTTTCCCCTATAGTAGACGAAAACGGAAAATGGCTCTATGATGCATATTCACCTAAAAGTAAGTGGAAAGAGTTGCTTCAAACTGTTAATGGTTATAATTGTTTAATACAATTTGTGAAGCCGGTGAAAGGTAAATCTATTTTAAAAAATCCGTTAATCTATAGAATTGATGGAGTAAGTGCGAGAGATAATATAAGCATTTCCGTAACGGGGGATGTATTCCCGTCTTATAATTTACTTGTGCAATTTTCTAATGCTTTGTGTAGCGACTGGACTTTAGCATTTTCTAAAATTACTGAAAGAGATAAAGTAACTGTTAAAGAAGATTTTAGAAATGTATGTATTGACTTGAGTAATATATTAGATTATTTAAAACAACATAATAATGTATATAAGAACGATTTTGATTCTATTCTAACTAACCTTGCTAATAGCAATATCTGAAATATTGTTGCAATAATCATTCGGACATTCTGTCAGGCTTTTAGGTAATTCCCAACTTTCCAATGTAGCAATGTTACCAAAATGCTTTGCGCCGCACCAGCTACTGTATATATCCCCGCTGGCATCTATATTTAGGCTTTCAAACCCTAAGTAGCATCGCATACCTTTAAAACTGTTTAATCCCTCATTAATAATCTGATGGCTTTGTACATACTTTGCAGTACCGTCATCATACAAGAATTCAGTCATCCAATCTCGTGGATCAGGTTCAAACGCTGGTTGGTTAGGATCAGCTGGTGGCATTGGCATAGGTTTAATGCCGGGTCGTTTAATAATTTCTAACTCTGCTTCCGTATAGGGCCAATATGTTTCTTGTTTGCTACCACGCCCTAACAGCTTCTTATACATAGTCTTAACGCATATGTTTACATTATTATAGTTGTTACGTTCGCAGTCTTTAAACAGTTCGCGTATTTCTTCTACATCGTTGCCTAGCTCGTCAATTCTACCGCCAATGCCTGCAATGTTAATGTCTATGTTAACATAGTCCTTAATCTCGTTAATAACACTTACAAGATGCTGTTTTTCCATGCTTTGTGGGTGCCACGTAATAACTACACCATTTAAATAGTGTTTGGCTTTGCTCCACCAATTAATAGTACGACTAGCATTAGTAAACACTACACTGCTACAGCCATGTTCGTTGATTTTACGTATAATATCTTCAAAGCCCGCCATTACAGTAACTTCGCCACCTATAAGCTCAAAGTGTACGCTTTTACCTATATCAGCATAATGACTGCATATACGGTCAACAGCATCTAAATAAGATTGTAGGGGTAACCAGGGACGACTACTATCATGTAATATAGGGGGGCAGTATTCGCACTGGAAGTTGCATTGATTACCCATGTTCCATTGTACACGGATTGGGCTGTGAGGTTGTCTAGCGTGGGGGCCTTTAACTGATATCAGTTGAACCACAATAAAACCTTATGGGCCTACAAATACAGATTTTGCGCCGGTGTCAACTCGATGTTGGCAAAATGCAGTGCTTACGGTTGCTACAGTAACCGGTTTTCCATTAGCGTATACCGAACTGCTTCCGGTAACGATAGTAGATGCAGCGTGTGGAGGTTTGCCATGTGAAGACACTGTGTCACCTACAACACTAACAGTCTTAAACTCAGCTTGAACTAATGGACCAATAGCGCCCGGGCCTGTAATTAACCCCTTGTTTACTAAACTACCTTTTACTAATCCTAATGCTGGCATAATAGTATTTATCCTTCGTCAGAGGCTGCTTCTAATGCCTTCTGCTCGGTGATCAAATCATTATAGTCTGCGACAGTACTAGCTAAAGTTTCCATTATAGCTAAAAACTGCTTGCCTTCCGTAATAATTGTATCAGCTCGTGCTGTTAGCGCAAAAGGTGCAAGAGCAACTGCGTCACCAGCTACTACAACAATCTTAGGATATTCTAATGTTAGTGTATCAGTTTCATCATCAAAACCTAGTAGGGTCGCAATAATTTCATCGCCTTTGGTAGTTTTTAATGTAACTACTTTTCCTAGTAGTTCTGTTAAATTATACAACATGTGTGATTTCCTGTGTTCATAGTGAACCTAAACTTGTAAGTCCAAGTTTGGTTTTAATTGTGTCTACACCCATACCGGAAAGTCCTTGATAACCGCCGTCAACAAATAGTTTACCTTCTCGGTAAATTTGAGGCATGGTTCTATGACCTTCGGCAATAACAAAGTTTCTAGCTTCATCGCTAGTTTCAATGTTTACTTCTTCATATGGGATGTCATTATTCTTTAGCAGTGCTTTTGCTTGTAGGCAATAACCGCAATTGTTTTTTGTGTATAGTGTTAGCATTATAGACTAAATCCCTTAAATGTATCTTCGTTTACGTCCTGCTTAGTTCCGCCAATTACATAGCTAGTGATTTCTGTTTCTTGCGGTGCAACTTGTACTTCACCACCACTGATCCACTTCTGTGTCCAAGGTAGAGGATTGCTGGCACTGGTGCTATATGGTGCAGTAAGCCCAACAGCCCTCATACGTCTTGCAGCAATCCAATCAACATATTGCTTGAGTAATTCTGCGTTAAGACCAATCATGCTGCCGTCCTTGAATAAGTATTCAGCCCAATCTTTCTCTTGGCGAACTGCTTCCATAAACATCTCTAGTGCTTGCCCTTCACACTCAACAGCAATCTTTTCAAAATCTTTGTCATCTTGTGGTAGTAGTTTTAGCAATTGTTGTGTACTAGCCAAGTGTACGTTTTCATCGCGGGCAATTAGCTTAATGATCTTAGCATTGCCTTCCATTTTCTTTAATTCAGCAAATGCCCAACTACATGCAAAGCTGACATAGAAGCGTACACCTTCTAAAATGTTTACGCTCATTAAACATAGCCATAACTGCTTCTTTAGCTCGTAAAGATCAACAACAACCTTCTTGCCATTAACAGTATGTTCACCTTCGCCTAGTAAGGTATACCAACTACTCAGCTCAATTAGTTTGTCATAGTTCTTACTAATGCTATCCGCACAAGTAATGATTTCTTTCATAGATGACATTTCATCGAACACTTTGCTTGGATCAGAATAGATGTTACGAATAATGTGCGTATAACTACGGCTATGAATTGTTTCACTAAATGACCAAGTTTCGATCCAAGTTTCTAATTCAGGAATACTTACAATAGGCAGAAAGGCAAGATTAGGACTACGACCTTGTACGCTGTCTAGTAGAATTTGACGCTTTAGGTTGCTGGTAAAGATATGCTGTTCGTGTTCAGTTAAATCTTTAAAGTCTTTAGCATCACGAAGAATATCAACTTCTTCTGGGCGCCAAAAAAATCCTAGCTGTTTTTCAGTGATTTTATCAAATTGGCGATACTTCAAAATATCATAACGTTGCATAGTGACACCGCCACTAGCATCCAGGAACATCTTAGACTGTGTGTGATCTTTTGTACTCTTAGAATTATATACCGAAATAGTCATACGTTTATTCCTAACTTTCTATTTAAATTTTGCAACTGTCGCAGTCATCTTCCTCGACTACAACTTCATTAAGTGTTTGTGGGACAGATAGCTTTTCAACATCCATTTCGCCTTGCCCATCAAAAGTGTTATTATAATATAACTGCTTACCACCATATTTATAAAACATAACAATATGCTGTAGCAGTAAACTCATTGGGATTTTTTCGTCCTCATAGTGTTGAGGATTGTAACTAGTATTTACACTAATACCTTGGTCAATATACTTCTGAAGTACTGCACAAATCTTCAAATAGCCTTCCGGGCTCTTTTGATTCCATAATAAATCATACTTGTTCTTAAGGCGAGGATAACCAGGTACTACCTGCTTAAGTTGCCCGTGCTTGCTGCCTTTAATACTAACATAGCTACGTGGAGGTTCAATGCCGTTAGTGCTATTACTAATCTGTGCAGATGTTTCTGCTGGCATCAGTGCCATTAGTGTACTATTACGTACACCGTGTTGTGTTAAATCCTTGCGTAGAGTTTTCCAGTCCATGCGCTCTGTGTGCTTGACTAGTTCGTCTACTTCCTTCTTATATGTCATGTTAGGCGTAATGCCTTCAGCATACTTAGTCTCGTTGCTCTTTAGACATGCGCCCTTTTCTTGTGCTAACTTTACGCTAGCCTTAATCAGATAATAACTCCACGCTTCAGCCCATTCGTCTACTAGTTCCAAATTTGGATTCTGATAGTTAGTGTCATTCTTAGCAAGCCAGTAAGCAAAATTAATGATACCTACACCAAGTGGACGGCGATTCATTGTGCTTAGGTGTGCGGCAATAACAGGATAGCTCTGGTAATCTAACAACTCATCTAATGCACGTACTGCTAACTCGCATGGCTTTTCAAAGTCTGCAGGAGTCTTAATGTTGCCCCAGTTAATTGCGCTTAGTGTACAAAGACTAATCTCACCTTCTGGATCATTTATGTCATTGAGCGGCTTAGTCGGAAGATTGATTTCACAGCAAAGATTACTTTGTTTGATAGGAGCAACATCTTCCTTAAACGAGCCATGTGTATTAGCATGGTCAACATTCATTAAGTAGATTCGACCTGTATCTTTACGTTCTTGTACGTAAGCACTGAATAAGTCAATTGCCTTTACAGTCTTTTTACGTAGGCGTGTGTTACGCTCTGCTGTTTCATATAGTTCTCTAAACTTGTCTTGGTCGTTAAAGAACGCATCATACATTTCAGGAACATCATGGGGTGAAAACAGTGTAATGTCACCGCCAGTGATTAGGCGCTCGTACATTAGCTTGTTAAACTGCACACCATAGTCCATGTGACGTACACGGTTGTCTTCTGTTCCTTTGTTGTTCTTAAGAACTAAAATATCTTCAACTTCTAAGTGCCAGATCGGATAGTATAGTGTTGCTGCTCCACCACGCACTCCGCCTTGACTACAGCTTTTTACTGCCGCCTGGAATAATTTATAGAAAGGGATAACACCAGTATGAGTTGCATCACCATTACGGATAGGCGAACCAATAGCACGGATACTGCCTGCGCCGATACCGATGCCCGCCTTCTGGCTTACATACTTTACTACTGCGCTAGATGTTGCGTTAATGCTGTCTAAGCTGTCTCCGCTTTCAATTAGCACACAGCTACTGAACTGACGTTGAGGAGTACGCACGCCTGCCATAACAGGAGTAGGCAAGCTGATGTCAAAGGTACTGATAGCATCGTAATAGTCCTTAACATACTGTAGACGTGTTTCGTTAGGGTACTTACTAAATAGGGTTGCACTAATCATCATGTATGCAACTTGAGGTGTTTCGAAAATCTGTCCTGTAGCACGATTCTGTACCAGATACTTACCGCGGAACTGTTCCATGGCAGCATAAGTTAGCATGTTATCACGTTCATGCTTAATGTATTCATTAAGCTGATTAATCTCATCTTCTGAGTAGAATTCTAAAATTTCTTTATCGTAAAAACCTTTATTGATGTTGTTCTTGATAATTTTTATTAGATGCGGAGGAGAAAAATCACCATATACATGTTTGCGTAGGTGATAGTTGATTAGTCTACCAGCAACATACTGATAGTTTGGAGTCTCTTCGGAAATTAAGTCGGCGGCGCTCTTAATAAGAGTTTCTTGAATATCGCTACTAGTAATGCCGTTATAAAATTGAATATGACTTTTAATCTCAACTTCACTTGGACTCACACCTGTGATTCCCTCACATGCATGAAATACTACTTTATGAAGTTTATCAAGATTAAGTTCTTCTTTACTACCATCTCTTTTTGCAATTAAAATTGGCTTGGACATCTACTAGCTTTCCTGTTGTGTTATTATGGGTTTTTGTTTCTAGATTGTGTAGTATAGTATATAGCATAATACTTATCTAGTCAAGAGCCAAGTTTATCTACAGCTATAATGTGACTTAAAAATTTAGTGGAATTGTTTTCACAATAATCCAAAGTAACTACACAATCCTGGAGAAAATTATAAACACAATCACCATAAACAAAAACCAACCCATCTGTTCCTGTTATATGATTACTTACCACATCAAAGCGGCATTCATCAGCTTTTATGAGTTTTAGGTTTATCAGGGTGCTAGCAAGCACCAATGTCAATCCGGATTGGCAAAACTGGCCGTCGCTTACAATTTCGAACGGTGTAGGCCAGCTTTCAGGTGTATAGTAATCAAGTATTCGTCGCTCAATTTTAATTTTAGAAAAAGCATCTATTACATTCTGCTCTGTTCCGTTAGCAGGAAACTCCTGTCGGAATCGTCTCCAAGCTGCTAATCGCTCAGAGCTATTCTGTGTCTTTGTGAACATTTTACTTCCTAATTATAATGAGCTCCAACGTTTAACGAGATATTTCATTGCTAGTTCGCGACCTACTGTATTAGTTATATTGAACACAATATCGGTGCCGACTAGCGATGCTGTAAATGTTACATTACCTGATAGACCGGTGTCTATCATTTCGCTGGCAACATCTTGAAATAATACTGATCCGCTACCACCATTAAATTCAGTTCTACCGGAAACAAACATTGTACCAATTCGCTGATAGTTCTCTCCGGTAACAATTACAGAGCTTGCTTCTGTTATGCTATAATCAATTATATATGTATCATAAACATCAATGCTTTGTGTTAGACTGCTAATGTTTCCGCCGCCTGATGGAATACTTGCAGAGTTTAATTCTGCATATGATACAGTTCTGTCACCGAGTGCAACACTTGAACGTGTCTGCAACTCAATGTTTGTTTTTAGATTTACTAGGCCTTTGATATTTTCATTATCTGGATCTGGTCTCTCAAAGAAAATTGTGTTTACGAGTTTGTTGAAATCTCGTGCTTCTTCTCTACTAGCGAAAGTAATTTCGTCGTATGTATTATTAATGTCTGCCTGATATTGTCCTACAGTTCTTGTTAAACTCGAATTTGTTGCATATTTAACACCTACACCAGCTGTGGAGAAAAGATCAACTAGGTCACTCTCTAAGCAACTGTTAAGCCATTTTTCTAATTTAGCTTTTACAGTTTCGTCTCTTGTGTATTCGCCTTCAGTTAAGGAAAGCACACTTAAAGTAGGCTGGCTATAATCTTCGTGTAAACGAAAGTCTAACCCAACACTTGTATACTCAGGCTTGTGGGTGATATAAATTTTATTTGTACTATCGGGGATGATGCCTAAAAATGGCCAATCCTCAATATCATTTACTGTCGAAGAAATCTCTGCTAGTGTAGTATTACTGCTTAGATCAATACTTCTCACAGGAGTCACATCAACTGTACTTGGATTTAGATCAGGTGAAAGTAGACCACTCACTTGCCCAACTACAGAAGCAGTTGGATCTATAAAGAACGTGTTTTGAGTAATAGGCGACTGCACACTGAATGTAGCATTAGCAATTGCTGAAGTATTAGAAGATGTTACATTTACATCGTCAACACTAGTGTATCCATGTAGTGTACTAAACACTTGAACTTTGGTGCTACCAGTGGCATCGTTACCATAGTTAATATATTGAACATTTGCGTTTGATAAGAATGGTGAGGCGCCTGTATTAAAAGTAATTACACCTGTTGCTGGGTCGTTTGCTACTACAACTACTTTACCCGATAGCCCACTAGTATTGCTACCGTCAACAATTAAAATATTTGCACTTTGGCTAACGCCGTCAACATTACCCGTGAGGGTAACAGTAACATTGGCTCCTGTTCCTGTAGCATTAGCTGTCACCGATCTTGCTATGCTGAACGCATTTGCAGGCATTGCTACAGTTACACTAGGCGTTACGTTGCTAAATTGTGTAATTTGAAGTACTTTGTTGTTTAAATATCCTACAGCATTATTGACATAGATATAATTATAAGGTCCGGCTACATTATAAGTGGGGACGGTTCCTACTGTAAATACAATATTTGAAGGATTAGGAGTGACATTAGAGCTTGCAGCCCAATCACTTCTACTTAATAATAAATTGCCCAATGAAAGGCTGGTAGGTGAAGCAATTACACCACTGTCAGCATTTACAGCAATATGTTTATTTTGCAATCCAATAAAGCCGGTACCGGTTGTAGGACTTACTGTGATTAAATCTCTAGGAATTTGTCTATACTCAGGAATACTATATGCCGTGTAGAAACTTGGAAATCTTTTATCACCCACATTGTATAATGAAATGTTACCTTCATAATTTTGTGTAGTAATACCTTCAATAGCTTGAATGATTGCAGTGTTACTGTAATAGCATATTGTAACTTCTTCAGAGGCAAGTGGTGCTGTTCTAAATGTTACTATATGAGTATTTGCGGCTGAAGTGTTTGCTGCAAAACTATATTCGTATGCTGCCGCAGGTGTAGTGTTACTACTGTCGCCTGCAATTCTTAAGCCGTTTTTAGTAACGATCAAATCTGCTGCTTTAAAAGCTAAATTCGTTTCAGCATTAAATAAATTGTTAGGAATAAATGTTAAGGTGTCACCAGTAGTAACGCTTACTGCTTCATTAAGTGTTACAGTATTAGCTGTTGAACTCTTTGATGCAACTGTTGAATATGCATTACCTGTGTAGACAATGTCTCCGGCAGTGATATATGTGTTTGGTGCCGCTGTTAAACTAATAACTGTCGATGCGGCATTAGCACTAACAACGGCCGTCGTTGTTACTAATGAGTTAGATGGGAATATTTTTAAATTAGAAGTAGATGTTGTATTTGCGCTAGGAAGGTAACTTACTACTTTTGTGATCCCGTCAAAGAAGCCTTTTCCGTACTTCTTAAATGGAACAGTAAAGGCAACAATGTTGTTATTAGCAATGCTAGATGTAAAATCTTTAGCACCGACAGTAGTTTCAAAAATGCTTTGCTTATTATAGCCGCCGCTGATTGCGTCATTAGGATCAGCACCAATAAAAACCTGGCGGCTGTCAATCGCGAAGCCTAGTTCGCCCGGACGTAAAGGTTGAGGTAAATCCTGCTTTAGACCCCTACGGTTCTGAATTCGTGAAATAATTACTTTGTTGTTATCGTCTGCCACTGTTAAGTCTCCTAACGCTTAACAGTATTTATCACTTTTGAGTTCAGCGACTGTAGTATTGTGTTACTCGATTTGCCCAGGCGCTACAATAGTGGTCAAACTCAGCACCTTTGATAACATAGTCTGCAAACTTGGCTTCTCGATCAACCATTAAGATACTAACTTTGCGGATATTTGTGCCGAACATTTCGTTGTGTGCTAGTGCATATGCACAGCCCTGCATAAAGTAGTCCTCAATCCATTCTCGCTTTTTTAGCTTTTTAGCAGTCTTAAAGTCAATAATACTATCTTCGCCTTCGTATACACCGATAGCATCACTAGTGCCTGCATATAAGCCTTTTGCAATTAACCCTACTTCTGTACCCCAAAGTTCGTTGACTTTGCCTAAGCCTTGCTCAATCATCACGCGGCTCATTTTGCCAGCTAGGATACTGACCATGTTGTTACCAAAGTTATCCCATTCTTCGCCCAGGATAAACTTTTCTAATGCAGTGTGAACTTTGGTACCTAAGCCTGCGGCTTGTTGAGTTTGACGGTTAGCTTCTTCATCACCGATACGCTTCTTCCACTCAATGAGATGAGTTTTATCGGCAGTGCTGTCTAGAATAGTAGTAACGCTGGGTACAGGTGTATCATCATCGCCTACATACTGTCTGCCAGCCGGTGTTTGCAATCGTTTTAGTTGTGGGTAATTGTATTTGTTTATAAGCATGTCTTAGCATAACATACATATAGAAAGAAGTCAACGATTTTGTAAAAGTTCAACAAGTTTATATGCTAATTTTTTATGACCTATCATATTAGGATGACAATTGTTCGGTCGTATCCAATCTTTTTGCTTTAGATGATTGTAGATTTCAGTTTCAGTAAGTTCAGGGTTATTGTATAAACTATCATCGATTAGCTTTTCTCCAAAAGTTAATTCGACTAAAGAAGTTTTAGATAGTACGGCGGATTCAAACAAAACAATATGTTCAAACTCTTTAGGTATTACTAAATCAGTGAAGATTGGTACTATAACACAATCTATGTTAGAGTTTTTGCACACAGAATAAAAACAATTTATTGCTACTAATGAATCATAAATTTCAGTGCTGTGTACAGATTTTCTAATTGAAGTGTGATAATGACGATGTTTGATTATAGGATAGTCGATACCAAAACCTCTTACTTGTGCGGTGAGGCACAAGAAGGCAGTGTGAGGACTATCCTCTTCTTTTATTTTTTCTTTTATTGTTTGAAAATCTTCAGCGGTGTTGTCAGCTGATATCTTTAAAAGATTATATAATGCAAAGTCTATAGACGATGCAGATTTAGCAAAATTAATATATTCTTTATTTCGTTGAGTTGATACGTAAGCAGAGAATGCTTTGAAAGGATTTTCTATTTTATCACTAACATTTGGAAATACTGATCTATCATATGGATCAGGGGCGTTTTTTAATTCTTCGCCGATAGTCCAACTATCACCGAACCATAAATCCATGTTGCCTTCTCTATCACTTGATGAATGGTAAAAATACTTTTATTTTATCAATGTACTTCTGCAAATGTTTTGCTTGAAAGTTCTTTGCAAATTGAGGCTGTGGGAAGTTCCAACCAATGAATGCACCTACTAACACCCAAAATAATGTTTCTAACATAATAATACTCCCTTGGTTACCAACTAATGTTCCACTGAATAGTTGTATTGGTTGTGGAATTTGTAGTAATATTGACTCCGTAACCTAAGTTGACAAAATAATCTTTCACATAATTAATTTGATCTAACTTTGTAGGGTCGCTAGTAACACCATTATAGACAAAGTAATATGTGTTACTAGATGTCATTGCGGTGCCGCTGGACACATTAGCATATAGTATACCTGAATCAATATTGCTTAACACAGCATTTTCAATACTACGAACTTCAGCATGTATAACACTGTTGTTACGAGTATTTAATCTAGCCTGTGTAGCATTAACAAAAATATTTGCCATTACAGATCCGCCTTAATATCTTTCATGGCTTGATCTCCAGCCATGGCACCCACATCACGTGTCTGTTCTGCATCAGTGTTCATATCTGCAGGCAGCTCGCCTTTTGGTATAATCTTTTCTGCATCAACACTGCTTGCAAAGCCACTTTGATCTACAGCTTGAATGAGTTCATCTGTTGATGTAACAAAACCTTGTTTAGCAAGTAACGATTTAAACTTTTCAGTTTTAATTTCTTTAATGCTTTTCGCCATGTAACGAGACATAAGGTCTTGTACAGCGACGATTAATTCACTGTAGTATCCTTCTCTAAGAACGATATCGCGAATTAACATATTATACTTCAGCTCTACCTAATGGCTCATCCTCTGGGCCTGCTGCGGCAGGTTCGTTGACATCCATACTTGGTTCTTCTTCTGGCATTTCAGGCTCATCTAGTCCGCCACCTAAATCACCAGTATCGCCTAGGCCGCCAGCCATTTCTTCGCCAGTCATTGAACCTACTGCACTGTCAAGTCCTGTCTTAACACCTTTAGTTGCTTCTAAGTGTGTAGCAAGTAATCCATTGACACTGTCAACAAAACTCTGTGCAGCCTGTGCGCCCATTTCACTACGCATCTTATCAGCAATAGCTGGAACGTCTTCGTTCATCATACGACCAATACGCTCGATTTGATCTTGTACATCATCTGCTAGAGCACGTACTGCCATTACAACTTCTGCTTGCTCAACATCTACTTCTTCGTTAATCATGTCGTTGATGATATCATCAAACATGCTTTCTGTTGCGGTGTGCTTTACATCAGCTAGATATGCATCAATACCTGATGTACCTTTTAAGCCCCACTTAGCCGCTGCTTTCTTTGCTGCTTCATAGCT
>Ga0181343_1000591_pt1 | contig 15563 bp, 17 predicted proteins | sample Su13VDMLBSD_FD_130110 | JGI IMG/M metagenome (GOLD analysis project Ga0181343, IMG submission 130110) | Freshwater viral communities from Lake Michigan, USA - Su13.VD.MLB.S.D | ecosystem: Environmental > Aquatic > Freshwater > Lake | place: USA: Michigan | collected 2013-07-15 | reverse complement strand
TACCAAGACTTCACCACACGCGACGGATTCAATCCTTCCTTACTTGCTCAAATTGGCCACGAAAACGGGGATCAATCTCGAATAATGAGTGATCGCTTGCCGTCAACGTATTATTGGCAGTATGCGGAATCGGTTTCGCTCAATCCGGGCAATGCGATTTACATACCCGTAAGAGAATCCGACTATGGAGTGTTTTGCATACGCGGTTTAGGTGATGGAGTGCCTGAGCCAACTCAGATAAGATTATCTATACTTCCAAATTCAGGCCCGCCCGTTCAGTTTGTTTGGTCTATATCATCTGTTGACACGTATTCAAACTTTACGATGTACCCTGCCAACCTAAACGATTCGCCAATCGCAGGAATAATCAAACCATCCGACTACCCCAATTGGAAAGCGATCTACTTCCAAATTTTGAACGCCGACGATGAGCAAGTGTCAATGACCTACGTCATGTTCAACGTAGACAGACCTCAAACGGGGATATGTAACTGCCATGACTACACACCGATCCGTCTTGCATGGGTGGGCCGTCGTGGGGGATGGGAATACCATAACTTCAATATGCTCAGCGAGCAAGAATATGCAACCGAGCAAAAGGTATCGAAGCGAATCGTGGGCAATTATGGTGACGTGAGCGAATCGACTGACTTTACATTCAACACCTTCGACGAATCAGAGCGAGTGGTTTATAAAAAGATCGACAAGTTCATCACTTGCTCAACCGACAAACTACAACAAGGCGAATGGGAGTTTTTGAAAGGACTAATTTTGTCAAAGCAAGTTCATTGGGTTCACGATGACGGCACACACACGCCCGTGATCGTCCAAGATAGCAATATCAGAGTGCGCAACATCAACGCCAAGACACTTGAACCTTTAACGGTCAGAATCAAAGTAGCACAAGAACAACCAAATTAATGAACGACGTACTTCTCACACTTGTTTCAGATAGCGGCCAATCGGTTATACTTGACCTTTACGGGGTGGAGAAGATCGCGCTATCCTATGCGTTTACAAATCCTAGCGAGTTAGCCGTACAAGGTGGCGGGTCATGGAATTTCAGAGTGCCAGCGACCGAAACGAACCTACTTTTTTTCGGGGATATCTCCAACGTCAATTACACGGGGGAGTTTTCGTTTCACAAAAAGATCAGCGCGACCTTATCGGTGAACACCATCCCCGTTGGTGTGGGTCACGTGCAAGTGTTGAAAGCATACAAGCTCGACAATGTTTATTCAGAGATCGAGATTGTGTTCTTTGCCGAAACGCCCGACATCGCACGCGAGATCGGCACAAAGATGCTGAGTGAATTGGACTACTCGTCACTTAGCCATGAAATGACTTTCGACAACGTAATCGCAGGGTCAACCAATTGGAAGTATGCGCTAATCGATCGCGGCTATAAACTCAGTGAGGGTGGCGAGGTCAACACTCGGCCCGTGGTTTCAACTATCAATCCTATCTTCCCTGCCGAGATGTCACTCATGGTTCGGGAATCGTGGATATTTGACAAGATAATCCGTGAAGCAGGGTTCACATACACCACCGACAATATACTGCCTGAGATGGAGGCTGTGTACATTCCATATGTTAACTCAAAGTGGAATCGGTCCACGTCAATTCCTGCACAATTTTTATTCTCTGCCTACCTAACTTCAAACCTTTCAGCGGCTGCAAACACCGAAACGCAACTCACGACCTTTACGGAGGTGAACGACCCAAGTGGATCATTTAATCCTGCCACGGGGATTTACACCTCACCATTCACGGGATGGTTTACGTTCCGATTGTTCGCTACCAACGACCCAACGGCAACGAGTGGGCTGACATCGAACGTTCGCAAGATGAAACTGCGTAGGGTATCAGATAACTCTGGCCAATACACTCAGTTCACCGCATCGACCAACCCAACGCAAACACGCAACATGCAAAGTGAGGATATCACCTTGTTTATGAATGTGGGCGATCAGTTAAAGATGAGTGTGGAAAACCAAGCGGCAGGTACTTTCCTTGCAGGCTCTGACCTTGCCACGGGTACTGGATGGCTACTCGTCAACACATCGGATGCGCTCGCAGGTTTGACCATTGACGTAGGGGCCAACGCTCCACAAGTTCAGCAGATCGAACTATTCAAAGACATTTTGAAGAAGTACAATTTGGTTATGGTACCCGATCGCAACATTCCAAAGCTAATACACTTTGAGCCATTCGCTGAATACATCGGAGGCGGTAATACTTTGGATTGGACATCGAAACTCGACTACTCAAAGGATCAAGTGATTTCACCAACGACCGACTACCAAGGCAGGGTGTTGACTTTCACCTACGCAAAGGGCAACGATGCGGCAAGTGAGCTATTCAACAAAGAGGGCAAGAGAATATATGGCGATTATCAGATCGACGGATATACAATCGATCCAAACGACCATCCAAACGACTTCGCCCAAGGCAACAAAGCGGTGACTTTGCTCGCTCAATCTACGCCGTGCAATACGATCAATGGAACTTCGAACGTCGTGCCTAAATTCGTAGACGCAAGCGGTGAATTTGTCAACCCTGGGCTTCGTTACTTGTACTTCATTCCATCGGCACTATACATCGCGCTATACGATGAAGGTATCACGGATGGAGTTTTGACAAGCGTAGGGGCAGCCAATCACTATTCAGAGATCAACGCCAACTTGAATGACGATGACTTGAATTTCGCGCCCGAAACACCCCTACATATAATCACGGCCAACCCATACAACAACCTATTCAATAAATATTGGAGGCCATACCTCAACGAACTCTATTCACCTAGCGCAAGACGCTTAGAGTGTTATATGAACCTTGATATTACCGACATCGCTACCTTTGGATTCGATGATCGGATATGGATTGTGGACGCATGGTATCGCATACTCAATATTTCCAACTATGAAGTAGGTGAGGAGGGTAGTATTCAGTGCGAATTTATGCGCCTTCTCGATTCTCAGCTCGATTGTGAATTTACGCCATACCAAATATCAACGGGTGGCGTGGTTCAGTTTATCGATGGCGCAGGAGATTTGAGTTTTGGAACTGAAAATTGCTGCAATCGATACGGATATAACTGGTCAGGTGACGATGCGCGATGTTTCGCGTTTGGTATTCCCGACGTGGATAGGCCAAACGGAGTGACAACTGAAATCACGGGTGGAAACTTTGGACTTTCCATCGATGGACCACGTGTGAGAAATGCAGGCATGATGACAAACGGCTCGAGTATTTCAGTCGATACTCAGTTCAGCTACGTTGCCGGTACGGACATCACCATCGGAGAAAACAACACCAACCTAGTCGCGGTCGGTGAACACATTATTGTGGATGAAAACTTGCGAGGGGTTGCCGCGTTTGGTAAAAACGCCAAAGTATTTAGCGGAGGTTTGCACCTTGGCGGTGGATGGTTTGGTCAAGATAGAACCAATGCCGACGGCCAATCTCAATACGGGGTAATTCCTTACATCGGAGAGGGTAATTTTGTAAACAACTCAACTCAGATACCCATTACTATCGAAGGGATAGCGAATAATCACCTAGTAATTGACGAAGGATCAGCATTGAATTGTACGTTGAATATTTCAATCTTGCAATGGAATGTGGCCACGGGTTTAATCATAGACACACGCTCGTGTTCGTTCTCATTTACTGCTTACAAAACCAACAACATCGCGCAACATTCAACGATTCATACCAATTACGACATTGGCGGTTTGCACTCAATTACCTTGCATATCGACCATACTACCAACGTGCTTCAACATCGCTTTGCATTGTCAATGGGTGGCGGTGGCCATCCACATAACAACATCAAGATAGCAGCAAGTTTAACCTATACTCAGATAAAAGAATGAGCGAACACAATTATACCGACGATCTAGGCCAAACGACTTTTAGCCGCATACGCGCTATGGTGGAAGCAGGCAACCCAATGCCTGATAAGTTCATCAAAGCCAATAGCCACAAATTGAACAATACTCACAAGTGGCTTTGGAGATTTACCATGCTCGCAAGTGTTTTACTTTACTCATACCTAACCTATACATTATTCCAATGGTTGAAAAAACTTATATAGCCGATCTTAACGTTAATGCTTCTGGAGCAATAACCAACATTAATGAAGTAGAAAAAGCCATTGAAGAAACAACCGAAGCTACTAAATCACTCAAGGCCCAGCTTCGTGAACTTCAAATAGAAATGCAAGATCTTGATCCAAGTGATGCTAAGTTTCAAGAGTTATCAAATCAAGCTGGCGAACTAAAAGCTAAAATTGATGATGCTGCGGAGGCCATCCGTAATAACGCAGGAAATGCGTTTGAAGGATTAAGTAGCAACGCACAAACGCTTGGTAGTAGATTATTAGCAATGGACTTTTCGGGTGTTGGTGCAAGTGCCAAGGCTATGGCTGCCAATGTTAAAAACATCAATTTTAAATTAGTCAAGGAAGAAATTGGTGGAATGATGCAAGGGTTCAAAGCCCTTGGAAAGGCGCTACTCGCAAATCCTATATTTTTTATTGCCGCGGCGGTTGCTGGTATCATTATGAACTTTGATAAGCTTCGTGAAATAATCGCATTTACTTACCGAGATGAAACCAAAGCACTCGAAGCAGCAACGGCCAACGTTAGCGCACAACAAGAGAAACTCGACGCCATCAGTGCGCAGGAAAACACACTTAGGTTGCAAGGCAAGAGTGAGCGCGAGATATTGCAGATGAAGATCGCCCAAACGCAAGAGGTAATCAATGCGACTAAGCAGCAAATTGAGCAACAAAAGATCGTACTTCAATCTCAGATCGCAGCGGAGGCAAGGGCAAAAAGTATTTTAGTGGGTATCATGCAGTTCATTTCTTCACCGCTTCAATTTGTTGCTGCTTCCATTGATTCAATTGGTGAGAGTTTGAAAAAAGTTGGAGTGATTTCTGAATCCTTTGGCTTGCAAGATATGCTGAATAAAGGCATCAACGGGCTTGCAGATATGGTATTCTCACCTGACAAAATGAAGTCCAATGGTGAGGCTCAACTTGCCGAAATGGATAAGCAATTGAAAGCTCTGGAAAATTCAAAAGCGGGAAGTATAATGGCGCTTCGGGCCATGGATAAGAAAGATGCAGACGAGCGTAAGGCGGCAAGGGAGAAGGAAATGGAAGAGCAGGCGCAACTCGAACGTGATCGAAACAAAAGCATAGTCGAGATGCAATCGCGCAGTGCGACCATGCTCAAAAACGAGTTCGACACGGGATTGAAGATGATCGACATGCAGGCACGCACACAAGCTGCCATGACTGAGAATCTGAAACTTGAAGAACAAAAGCGCCAAAAGATAAGAGAAACCAATATGCAATTTGCCAAGGATAACATGGTGAATGGATTGGAATTTTTGGCCAACGTCACTACCATATTTGAGGGCAAATCAAGAAAGGAGCAAGAAAAGGCTTTCAAGGTTCGTAAGGCAATATCCATCGCTCAGACTTTGATCAGCACATATCAAGGAGCGATGCAAGCCTACAACTCGCAAATCATTCCACTCGATCCATCCTCAGTGGTAAGGGGTGCGATCGCCGCCGCTTTCGTAGTCGCTACGGGTTTGGCAAACGTCAAAAAGATAGCATCGCAAAAATTTGATGGAGGTGGAGCGACGGGCGGTGGATCGCCTGGGGGCGCACCTTCACTCGGAGGCGGTGGATCGATGTCGGGAGGTACACCTACCTTCAACCCCGTGGATATGTCATTTATCAACAATAGGCCCGCACAAGGCGCACAAACCTATGTGCTCGCAGGAAGTGTGAGTAACGCCCAAGATGCTAATGCTAAAATTCAAGATTTACGAAGATTATAATACCTTTGACAAATGGAAAAGAAAAGAAAAAAAATCGTTTATGGACTATCCGATGAAGTTGTCGGAGTTTACGCAATCTCTATCGTGGAGATGCCAGCAATGGAGGCTGACTTCATCGCCTTATCGACTGATCAAAAAGTATTTTTGAAAGTCGACAAAGAACGCCGTATGTTATTCGGTGCTGCCATGATCCCCGACAAGGAGATACTACGCATTGACAAAAACACGGGCGAAGAATATTTAATCGAGTTCCCGGCACAAACCATCGTCAACGCTTCGCAGCAATTTATGAAGGATGGCCACCAATCGGACCACACCATTGAACACACTCTAAAACTCAATGGCATGACCGTGGTTGAATCATGGATCAAAGAAGGTGAATCAGACAAGTCGGTTCACTTTGGTATGGATTATCCAATCGGCACGTGGTTCGTTGGGGTCAAAGTTGACAATGACGAAGCATGGGCAAAGGTTCAGACGGGCGAGGTTCGTGGATTCTCCATCGAAGGTGAGTTCGCACAACTGAGCAAGGAGAAACAAATCTTGAATGAGATCGAGAAGGTGCTATCTTCGCCAAACAATTAAACCCTAAATTCATAATAATGAAAACAACAACAGAAAGGATCGGTATTCCCGATCAACTCACGCGGTTCAATGGTTGGTTAAGACAAACCGAGCAAATGGTACCTGCACTCAAAGAGAACGTGACCATGGCGTATGATCGCGCTACCCGTAAGTGGGTCAAGACTGCCACCTATGAGCTGACCAAAACAAATGTGAGCCGAAACGATGCGTGGATGTCTTACAACTACCTTGGACTTTTGGTCAACAATCACGGCTTCGAAGTTTCTGAGGATGGAAACCTACTCACCAAAGATGCTAGTACGTTTGTCGTAGAGGTTGGTCCACAAGCGGGCAAAGAGTTTTGGACGGGTAAGCAGACAATGGAGTTTAGTAATGGTAAATTCAAGCGTATCTACCACAATGCGTTCAGAAACGCAGCCAATGACGGAAGTCCACACGAAGGTTTGATCGGCCTAGTTGTTTTCAATACAACGACCTTCCAAACATCGCAGCCAAAGGTAGTACGTCATAAATTCAACAAGACGTTCACACGCTCTGAGTTATTGGCCTTTGGAATTACTGCCGAAATGATTGCGGAAAATTGCTACCAACTCTTTGAACTCGAAACACCAAACGCTGACACTCACTTGTTGAATGTGGCCACGGACTTTGAACCACTCGAAGAAGGTGTGTGGGTGCCAAATGTTTACTTTAACGGCAAGGACGATAATACGTTCAACTTTGGTGCGCTCATACCACCATACGCAAACCGTACTCCTGACTTCGTTGTTCGCCTACGTGCTTACAATGATTCAACAAATGCTGACTACCCTGCACCAAATCTCTCAGGTATGGGTAACTATGGTCAATGCCTAGACATCGCATTTGAGAATGAAGCAGTGAAGCCAGTGCGCATCGAATGGGGTAGTTCTTTCGGTATTCAACAAACCGAGGACGAAGTTATATTGACATTTGATGCCAACGGTCAACGTGCTGCCATCGGTATGTGTGTGGAATACAAGCCACTAGATGGAAAAAAGACAGACAATGAGATTTACATGGACGTTCGCACTGGTGAAGTTTTCCATGATATCTTCAAATTGTAAAAACGCGCCGTATATTTGCGGCTGTATGTGTTTAAGTTTGTTTTAGTATAATTGTTTGTACAATGATTTGAGATAAAACCTCCGAAACGTCGGGGGTTTTTTCTTGCCTTAAAACGAATACTTGCCGTAGTTCGGACGTAGCTCAAAATACATGCGCATCATCAGCGCATCGGCGTAGTCAGGTGAACGTCCAAGCCTAGCCTTTATCTGATCTTTGCTAGACACTTGTTTTTTCTTATCCTCTTTGCTTGCGTCACGAACCAAATCCAATTCTTTTACGATGTTGTCACGCTGCGAATGGTCGCTGAAGTGAATCCGATTCATACTGATGGCCTCCGATAACTTGAAATAACACTCAGATTTGAGGTTGAAAAAATGCTCTTTGTCAATCGCGCTCGATCCATTGAGAAACTCACGACACCCGAGGATTCCTTTTACCCCTATTCCTAACCCATCGCTATCAACTAGCACGTTGTTGAGTTTAATCGAGTGACTAGATGCCAGTTCACGAAGGATATTGGCAACCTCGTGAGGGTATTTGTGGACGTGCTCAATCACTTTGGTGCAGTGCATACCCTTCCATATCATTATGATAGTCCTATCGTTACCCATGGCCGCAGGATCGCACGTGATAAACCCTTCGCCCGTTGGTTCGGTTGTGTTGAACATTTGCAGCATGGCATCGTAGTCGAATAGCTTGTCGGGCGAATCGTCATAATCCCAATCGCCATCGAGTAGACGTTTGCGATCACGCTCATTAAGCCTCTCCATCTTCTTTTGGTAGGCTTCATTCGGTACGATGGTGTTATCCTTTAACAAGGCTTGGACAAACGCTCTATGAGGCGGCAATTTACCTTCTTTGTACGGGGTCCAAAAGTCATTGTATAGCCATCCCTTTGTCGGGTTGCAGGTGATCAATCCTTTGGGCCGTCCGTTCACTAGGTTATAGCGCACACGGGTATCTAGGATCTCGACGGCCTTTGCACTTATCTCCGCTGCTTCATCCAAAAAGTAGTCAGTAAGTTCAAGTGATCCGAACCGATGGAAGTCTGGATCGCTCGGAGTGTCTGCCATGTCCATGAGTATGGTTTCGGACCCATTGAACCAAGTTATTCGGTTGAGTTGGCCGTTGTAGGTATAATCTTTATTGGGTGCTAATCCCATTTTTGTACACAACTCCCAAAATGTACTCATCGTGGAAAGTTGCAGTTTCTTTAACTCAGCACGGCCAATAAGTCCACGGGTGTTGGGGTACTTCAATCGCCTAAGTATTTGCCAATAGCAACCTAGCCATGACTTACCACCATACACCCCACCGCCGTAGAGTATTTGTTCTACTTCGCTGCTAGGTGATAGGTAGCTTATTGCAATCTCTTGTCGTTCATTGAATTTGGAAACGTAAGGCATAGCACAAAGTTAGGCTAAACAATGGAAAGAAAAATTTACAATAAAACACAATTGAACTTAGGTCGGATATATCATAAAACAATACTAATGTTAAAAGATAAAATCCAAGAAATCCTAAACAAGTTCAACGTAAAGTTGAATGTTGAAGAGCCGACGAAGGTAACACTTGCGGCTATGGCTAAAACAATCGAAGGCATCGAGGTAGGTACGCCTGCTGACGAGTTTGCCGAGGGTGTAGAAATCTACGTGACTATTGAAGGTGAGGTTATCCCTGCACCCGACGGAGATCACACGTTAGAAGATGGCACCGTGGTAAACGTAGCCGATGGCAAGATCGTATCGATCACTGCTAAGACCGAAGAAATGTCTAGCGAAGTGACTGAGATCATCAGCAAATTGGCCGAGCGTGTAAATGCTTTGGAAACTTCAAACGCTACGCAAGCCACTGAGCTCTCAGCGTTGAAGGTTTCAAACGCTGAATTAACTAGCAAACTTGCAACCTCCGAAAAGAAGGTGACTGAGTTGTCAAAGCAAGCCGCTACTACATCAGTAAAAGACAAGACCGAACTTGCAAAATCGAAAAAATCGGAAGACCAACCATCAGTAAAGCCATTTGAAAAAATGACTTACACTGAGCGTGTGTTGGCTCAATTTCAAAACTAACCAACAACAAAAAAGAAAAATAAAATAGCATAATGGCTACAACTACAAACCTCACAACCACCTACGCAGGCATAGCCGCAGGTGAATGGAATCTCAAAGCGTTTCTCGCCGCAGAAACCACAAAGCACATCACCGTTAAGGAGAACGTGCCGGGCAAATTGAAAGTGCGTCGTTTGACCGATAGCGCGACAACTTTTGCAGATCAGACTTGCGACTTTACTCCAACGGGTACGGTTGACATTGACGAGCGCACATTGACACTTGTTGACCTTGCAATGCAACGTCAACTCTGCACATTGACTTTCTTGCAAGACTGGGAAGCACTAGCCGCACAAAATGGTGAACTAGGATCAGTTGCTGATGCTTTGATCGCTACAATGGCAGGCAACATCGGCGCAATCATGGAAACAATGATTTGGCAGGGTACCGCAGGCTCGGGTTCATTCGATGGCTTCCAAGCCTTGTTTACTGCAGACGCGACCGTTCTTGACGTAGCTACTCCCGTAGCCATTACCGATGCAAACGTAGTTGCTGAGATCGCAACCGTAATCTCTACGTTGCCTGTTCGCGTTCGTCGCGCTCCTGAGAAGCCAAAATTGTACGTTGCTTCCAACGTAGCTGAGGCGTGGAGAAACGCTCAAAGCGCACTTGGAAACAACAACTTATTCCAATCAGGTGATGCTATCCGCATGACTTGGCAGGGTTCATACGACATCATCGAGTGTCCGGGTATGGGTGACAACGTGATGGTATTCGCGCAGGCTTCAAACCTTTGGTTCGGTACCAACAAAGAAAGCGACATGAACAACATCGTAGTGTTGGATCAGCGCAACGTGACTGGAGCTAAGAACGTAAACTTCTCAGCTGACTTCTTCGCAGCCGTTCAGTACGGACGTGGCAACGAGATTGCTTTCTACAAACCTTAATCATAAAGACGGGGAGGGTAAGTCCTCCCCGTTTTTTTAATAAAATCACACACACATGGCATGTGCATTAACTACGGGCAGACTGCTCGATTGTAAAAATCAAGTTGGAGGTATCAAAGAGGTATTCTTCGCTGATTGGAGAATCTTACAAGATTCATTGACCTATGATGGAACGGATCAAGTGACTGACTTTGCAGCGGCTACATTGTACCGCTATGAGTTGAAGTCAAACGCCAATGTATTCACTCAGGAAGTGACTGCATCGAGCGACACTCAATCCGTATTCTTTACTCAGACGTTGACTATTCAACTATCTGACCTTTTGCCTACATATCGCGTAGAACTTGGTAAAATGGTGCGCAATCGCCGTCTTATTATCTTCGTTCGTGATATGAATGATCGCATCCACATGATGGGATTGGATCAAGGTGCTGAGGTAAGTGCTGGATCGATCACGGCAGGTGGCGCGAAGGGTGACTTCGTTGGACACACTTTGACCTTTATGGCTGAATGTGTTGAGCAAGCGGCGTTTGTTGAACCATACACAACCAATCCGTTCGACAATATTGCGAACGCAACAGTAAGCCCTGCTTATTAATTATTGGGAGTTTAATTGTTTATAAAAAAGGGTGGGTAAATTGCCCACCTTTTTTGTTAAATTTACACCATAAATGATATACTTACAATTTAACACCGCGAGCCAAACGGCATACTTCACACTCGATGAGGGTAGGTCGTTTTATTCAACACCATTCACTCACTATTTGCTAGTGATGGTACTCGATGGTGTAGGTGTAGATCGTTCGGGTACAAAACTCGCCCAGGTGCTATCGGTAGCGAATGAAAATACAAGGGCAACGGAGGTAGTTTTGACCACGGTTGGACTAATTAATCATGGCACGTATCAATACTACGTCTATGGTCAAAATTCTAGCAGCAATATCGATCCATTGAATGCCTCGGTAGTTGGGCTAGTGGAAAGAGGTACGTTGATTATTCAAAACACTACCGATTCGTTTGAGATTATCGAGGGTCAGCAGACAATCAAAATCATTGACTAATGGAAGATAAAAAGAAAAATATAAATGTGTCACTTGTTGAGCTATCGCAATACCAAGCCATAGCATCGACGGAGCGATACGATAGAGGTGGATGGCTTCGCTATGGTGAAGATAACCAATACCCCATGTACCTCAAAGAACTTGCGGATAGTTCGCCAATTCATGGTGCGCTTGTCAAAGGAATTGCAAAGATGGTCGCTGGCAAAGGCTTCACATCTTCGATCGTCGTGGATCAACTCAGATTGAACCGATCGCTTCCATCCATTTCATTGGACCTTGTTTTGTACGGAGGTTTTTATGTGGAATGTATCAAAACACTAGACGGAAGCACCATCGCAAGGGTGAACCATTTGCCGTTTGAAAATTGCAGACTAGCGGTAACGAGTGATGGTGACGTGACGGGGGTTTATTACTCACGTAATTGGGCCGAAACTCGCAAGAAAGCCAACACGCCAAAGTTCATACCGCTTGAACACAAAGACAATAACCGATTCATTAAGATTAGTTTCCTAGACGAAACGACATCCGTATATTATCCGCAGCCATCGTACAAGTCTTGTATAAACTACATCGAACTTGATAGGCAAATCTCGATCTTTCACGTATCAAACGTGCTTAATCAGTTTGCGCCCGGTACGATCGTGTCTTTGTTTAACGGAACGCCTGACCAAGACACCAAAGAAAACATCAAGCGCGAATTGCAAGGGGCAACGGGCGCGAGTAGTGCAGGTAAAGTGGTAGTTTTATTCAACGAACCTGACCAACAAAAGCCCGACATCGTCACCTATCAACTCAATGATGCGGATAAGCAGTACGACCTACTCAATAAAACGGCAACTGAGAAGATCCTAGTGGGCCATTTGGTCACTACTCCGCTGCTCTTTGGTGTAAAGTTCGGAGGTGACGGATTTAGTTCCAATGCGGACGAGATGCGCCAAGGCTTGATGATATTCAATGACAACGTCATTAATCCAATGCAGCGCATTATCACTGATACGCTCGAAGAAGTGTTGAATGTTGACTTGTCTATTGTGGCCAACGATTCGTTGTTCGTGGATATTCAGGCACCAACGCCAGCACTTGCTCCAGCACCTTTGACCTTATCGAAGCAAAAGAACGAAATGACGGAGGCGCAAGAGGTCGCATGGCTTAATCATTTGTACGCTTGCGGTGAACAAATCGACATGGAGGAGTATGAGCTTGTGAGCGAGGAGGTGTTAAGCGGTATGCCATCGCCCGACGAGGAGCTATCAAGTGTCAAACTATTCAAACGCTTTGCCAATCCCGACGATAAAAGTCAAAACGACGGCGGTTTGATCAAGGTACGTTATAAGTATTCAACAGCCCTAGCTGACAACTCACGTATCTTCTGCAAAAACATGGTACGAGCATCGCAAGCGGGTGTCGTTTATCGCTACGAAGATATCATTCAAATGGGCGATGAAGGTATCAATAGCGAGTTCGCGGCCAAAGGTGAAAGCACCTACTCGATCTTCCTTTACAAAGGCGGTGCTAACTGCAAACATTTTTGGTCACGTCAGGTATTCATGCGTAAGCGCGAAAATGGTAGGTTCTTACCCAACAAAGGGCTATCCAATGACGAGCGAATCAGCCAACGTGCAGCGGCTCAAAAGGGCTTTGAATTTAAGGACGCTCAATACTGGGCAGAGGCTTCCACTCGACCATACGATATGCCCAACAACGGCTTCAAAAACCCACAAGAATAATGGCACAAATACTTCTCATATCTCCCGACTATATCTACCAAAATACCGACGTCAATACCTCGGTAGAAACGGCCAAAATGACCCCATACATTCGCCTTGCGCAGGATATGTGGATCGAGCCGCTACTTGGCACTAAGTTGATGAACAAGATCAAAGACGATTCCGATGACGGAACAATCGCTGGCAATTATCTGACTTTGCGCAATGACTACCTACGCCCTGCTCTAGTATGGTTCACATACCAAGAGATGCTGCCATCTTTGAACTACAAAATCGACAACGGTTCAATAGCACAACACAACTCAGAGAATACCTCGGCGGTTGGAATGACTGAGATGAACCGCCGGATCGAGGATGCAAAGAAAAATAGTAGGTTCTACGCCCAAAGGTTGCAGGCTTACCTATGCGACAACTCCTCATTTTTCCCTGAGTTGAATACCAACACGGGTAGCGAAGTTACCCCAACGTATAACAATCACTTGTCGTTTATGACAACTGACAACAATCACGATATGGGTGCGGCTAGACGAATTTATCCACGTTACATGATCGATAGACAATGAAAAAGAACCGAATCCGCGACGAGAAGCTGGCAATCAAATTAAAGAAGTGCCTCGACTTGAAACAATCCAAAAATCAAAATAATGAGAACAATTCAAGCAAGAAAAAATGAAAACGCATGCATCGTAACTGATCAGCATGGCAATGAGTTTTTTCGCCTTGGCAACCACGTGGCACAAGAGCCGGCACGAATCTATCCAAGTCAGGTTGTAGAATCATCGCTCAGAATCGAGGCCGTTGAATTTACCGCAGACGAGGATGTAAAAGTAGATGAATCGGTTTATCTCCAGGATGACAACCAAATTATCTTTGATCTAATCGTAGGCCCACGCCCTCGCAATATCAAGAAAAGAAAATGACCGCTAAAACCGCACTTGCATTGGTATTATTTAGCCTTGTCACCTCAATAGTAGGTGGTCAAATGCTAGTATTAATCCCTGACGAAATTAAGGCAACCAATACTTGGATGCTATGCGATGCGGTGGCAAAGGTTTTATTTATTGGTGCTTTTTGGCTCGAAGCCAAAGCCGCTATGAAACATATTCTATTTGGTTGCTTATTGATTGCGCTCAATAATCTACTCGATGAATTGTTTTTTGATCCACTTTTATACGGGATCAATGAGCTTGTGTTATTGTTGATTATAACTATTTACGCGACTTTCAAAATTTATGAATGAATTTGCAACTGAACTTTCTGCATTTATTAGCAAAAGCAGTGCACTCATAGCGGCCATCGCCGTGGGTGTCGTTGCTAAAATATCTACCGAAATTCTTATGAAAAGAAAATTAAACATGCTCCAATGGATGGGTATCGTTGGCATCAGTGTATTCTTTGGCTATCTAACCGCCGTCTATTGCTCCAATAACGACATGGAGAACCAAGGCAAGTGGCTCGTTCCATTGGCTACCTTATTTGGTGAGAAGATCATGATCTATTTGACCACTCACTACAAGTCAATCCTGCACAAAATCATAAACCCGACACAAAAATGAGCGAGGAAAAAAAGAAAAAAGGCAAGTTTTGGGAATTTGTCCGTGAAAAGGTAAGGCCAGTGATTGGCGATGTTGTATCCATCGTTGGCGATGTGACGGGAATAGAGGCCATCGAAAAGGTTGGCGATCTACTTAATCGCAAACGTGATGAAGATGCGCAAATCGCGGCACTTGCGGAAGAATTTGAGCTAAAGAAACTAGAGTTTGAAATGGAACTCTATCGAATGGAGCTTGAATACTTCAAAATCGAGGTGGCCGACAAGCAATCAGCACGTTCGCGCGAGGTTGAATACATCAAAGCGACGGGTGGTAAACGCGATTGGCTCATGGGTGCGACGGTCATTATCGCTCTAGTGATGTATGTGGGTGCGTTTGCGTTCCTTGCCTTTGGTCCCGTTGTTCCTGATGCGAAAAAGGATTTGTTCAACATGGGCGTAGGTCAGGTATTCACCTTTGCAGGGATGGCCTTTGCTTACTACCTCGGCACTACTCGCAGCTCGCGCATGAAAGATGAAACACTTTCAAAAGTCGTGAAATGAAACGCATCCAAATATCCGATCACTTTTACCTAGATGAGTTTATCGATCCGATCATCTATGGAAAGCTAGGCCAACGCTCGCTTGGATTCATTGACAAGCGAATGATTGAAGCAGCCGAATACATCCGCGATGGGATGGGCAGCCCACTAGTG
>Ga0181343_1000588_pt1 | contig 15600 bp, 8 predicted proteins | sample Su13VDMLBSD_FD_130110 | JGI IMG/M metagenome (GOLD analysis project Ga0181343, IMG submission 130110) | Freshwater viral communities from Lake Michigan, USA - Su13.VD.MLB.S.D | ecosystem: Environmental > Aquatic > Freshwater > Lake | place: USA: Michigan | collected 2013-07-15 | reverse complement strand
GTGTTGCAAGTGGTTCCGGACGAACAGGCTATCCGGTTGCCTTCTGGACTATTGATGCGGTACAGCGATTTGAAAGCCACAGTGAGCCCCGATAACGCATCGCCGGAGTTCAGCTATAAAACTCGCGAGGGCCGAGTGAAGATATACGGGGGGAAAATTATTGAGAATGTGTGTCAGGGAATTGCACGGTGCATCATAGCGGATCAGATGCTGGAGATTGCCAAGCGGTATAGAGTATTACTAACTGTACATGACTCTGTAGTATGCTGCGTACGAGACGATGAAGTCGAAGTAGCGGCGAGCTACATCGACGCCTGTATGCGTTACATACCGGACTGGGCCAAAGGGCTTCCAGTTCGCGGTGACGTTGAGATCGGGAAGAACTACGGAGCTTGTACAAAGTGGAAACCAAAAACCCTGTCTGGTCCTTCAGCAGCATAAAGACGTTTATCCAGTGTCCCAAGAAGTACTTTCACCTGAAGGTGAAAAAAGATTACGCAGAAAATTTCGCTACTGAAGCCATCTTGTATGGCAACGAGTTTCACAAAGCTGCTGAAGCGTATGTGAAAGGCGTAGTCGATGTGGTGGATTCGCGGTTTGAGTACGCGGCGGAAATGCTGGCCAAGCTGAAAGCAATGCCCGGCGAGAAACTATGTGAGCACAAGATGGGGCTAACACCAAATCTTGAGCCATGTGGTTTCTACGCCGAGGACGTATGGTACCGAGGTATTGCCGACTTGATTGTGATCGACACGACTCGTGGCGTGGCCAAGATATTTGATTACAAGACAGGGAAGTCAGCGAAGTACGCTGATAAAGGTCAGTTGGAGTTGATGGCGCTGTGTGTGTTCGCGCATTTTCCGGACATAAAGACAGTGAAGGCAGGGCTGTTGTTCGTGGTGTGTAACGTAGTCGTGCGCGAAGACTACTCGGTAAATAACACTGCGGAGCTTTGGAGGAAGTGGGGGCAAGAGTACGGGGCGTTGCAGAAGGCGTACAACAACAGCGTCTGGAACCCTCGCCCCACGGGGCTGTGTAAAGCGCATTGTGTAGTGCTGGAATGTCCACATAACGGGAAACGATAGAGGAGGCTGACATGCCATACGTAAATAAACCAAGACCGTACAAACATGAGTACGAAATGCAAAAAAGCCGGGGCGAGCACGCGGATCGTATGGAGCGCCAGCGCGCTCGACGCGCCGTGGATAAGACTGGGAAAGACGCAAACGGAAACGGTAAAGCCGACCGCCGCGAAGGCAAGGACGTAAGCCACACCAAGGCGTTAAGCCGGGGCGGCAACAACAAGGACGGGTACAAAATCGAAAGCGTGCATGCCAACCGCGCACGCAACTACAAGAAGAAAAAATAGCCTATGAAAGTAATCGACAACCGGGGGCTACTCTTCAAAGTGAGAGACCCCAACAGGATCACTGCGGCTATTCCTACAAGCCGACAAGTAAGTAGCAACGAAGTGTTAGTGAAGTGGGGGATAGACGAAGCAAGAGTGTTGCGCAACATGAACCTCAAGGATGTACAGTCACCGATCATGGGGCGGTACAACTGGCCCGGAAAGTACAGGCCATTTGAACACCAGAAGCTGACCGCGTCGTTTCTCACCATGAACCGCAAAGCGTTTTGTTTCAACGAGCAAGGCACGGGAAAAACAGCATCGGCGATATGGGCGGCGGATTTCCTGATGCGGGAGAAAGTAATTAGACGGGCGCTCATCATCTGCCCTCTGTCCATCATGGACTCCGCATGGCGCGCTGACTTGTTCACGTTCGCTATGCACCGCACCGTGGATATTGCGTATGGCAACAAAGACAAGCGCCGGGAGATCATCCGTGGTGGCGCAGACTTCGTGGTCATTAACTACGATGGCGTAGAGATAGTGGAAGAGCAAATAAAGATGGGCGGGTTCGACCTCGTCATCGTTGACGAGGCAACGCACTACAAGAACGCGCAGTCCAAACGATGGAAGACGTTGTATGAGATAGTCGATTCCAACACATGGTTGTGGATGATGACCGGGACACCAGCCGCGCAGTCGCCACTGGACGCATTTGGGTTAGCGAAAATGGTGGGGTCAAAAGAAGTGCCGCGCTACTTCTCAGGGTGGCGCGAGATGGTGATGATGAAGATATCCAACTTCAAATGGGTGGCTAAACCAGCGGCGATAAACTATGTGCACAACGCCCTACAACCTGCGATACGGTTCACCAAAGAACAGTGCCTTGACCTACCAGAAATGACTTACGTCAAACGTGAAGTAGAACTTACGGCGCAACAGAAACGGTTTTACAAGGCTGTTCGCGACAAGATGACGACCGTGGCGGCAGGAGAGCAAGTGACAGCGGTGAACGCTGCTGTGGTGATGAACAAGTTGCTACAAATTTCATCCGGGGCTGTTTACGCCGACAGTGGAGAAGTGGTGGAGTTCGACATCAAGAATCGGTACAAGGTTCTGTGCGAGGTGATCGACGAGTCCAGTCAAAAGGTGCTCGTGTTCGTATCGTTCAAACATGCGATACAGGTATTGTCGGAACAGCTTACGAAAGATGGAATAACGAACGGCGTTATTGCTGGAGATGTGTCGGTAAACAAACGCACGGAGTTGTTCCAGCAATTCCAAACCACCGACACACCGCGGGTACTGATCATCCAGCCACAAGCGGCTGCGCATGGTGTGACGTTGACTGCTGCCAACACTATCGTCTGGTGGGGGCCAGTAGCATCGCTGGAGACTTACGCACAAGCGAACGCTCGTGTGCACCGCCACGGACAGCGGCACCCGTGTACTGTGGTGCAGTTGCAAGGATCACCAGTGGAGAAACGTGTGTACAAGATGTTGGACGAACGCATCGACGTGCACACAAAAATAATTGATTTGTACAACGAAGTGCTTGAAACGTAGATCGCTGCATACATATAATAATAACCCCAAATAAAACCAAAAGGACAGTGCAATGACAAACCAAACAGAAGCCGAGACAATCGGTTTGGATAAACTCGTCTCCACGTACGTGAAACTCCGAGACAAGAAAGCTGAGATACGCAAAGAGTGGGAGGCGGAAGAAGCCGAGCTTGATGCGAAGCTGAACCTCGTGAAGGACGCGCTACTCGAACACTGCAAGACCACGGGTGCCGAATCTGTTCGCACTGCGGAAGGTACTTTCTACCGGTCGATTAAATCCAAGTATTGGACTTCCGACTGGGAATCTATGAACAACTTTATCCTCGAGAACAACGCGCTTGACCTGCTGGAGAAACGACTCCACCAGACAAATATGCGCAGTTTTTTGGAGGAGCACCCCGACAAGCTGCCACCGGGGCTTAATGTGGATAGCGAATACACCATCACCGTACGGAGGAAGTAATGACTCAAACCGAAGCGTTCGTCCCCATCGACAAACTGGCAGAACACCTACACGTCCGGGTGTCTACCGTGCGCCAGTGGGTAAAAAATGGCACAGTACCGCGCCATACGTATTTGAAGATAGGTAACACCTACCGGTTCCACATCTCGGCTGTTGTGCAAGCACTACAGGTACTGTCCCGCGAAGCCAGCCTTGCTGATGACGCGCCGATCCCAGCAGATGTTGACCCAAACATGCCTGTGCAGCTTGAATTTGATTTTGGCCCCGACAACAACGACCTCTAAGGAAAATAATTATGAGTAATATCGCACTTCAGAAAGACATGCCAGAAAGCTACCGTGAACTGCTTTTGCAGCTTGAACCAGAAACCAACCTTACAGGTGGAGAGTTCAACTCTACTTCCCGCATCAGCATTCGCGGTGGGGTGTTTCGCAAAGTAGTGAACGGCAAAGAGATTGCCGAACTGGAAGAACGCAAACTTCTCACTGTAGTGGTAAAAGCCGCACCGATCTCCCGCATGTTTTTCGCAGGGCAGTACGTTGCTGGTGAATCGAATCCACCTACCTGCTGGTCCATCGACACCGCTGGTGGCCGTCCTGCTACAGAAGTTATCGCATCTGACAGACAGTCCGCTGCATGCTTTGATTGCCCACAGAACGTCAAGGGTTCCGGCCAAGGGGAATCACGCGCTTGCCGCTACCGTCAACGTGTTGCGCTCATGCTTGCTGATGAGAACGGGGTAATTACATCCAACACGGTGTACCAGCTTGATCTCCCTGCCACCAGCATTTTCGGTGATGACCCTAAGCGTATGGCGATGCAAGCGTACGCTCGGTATCTGAACCAACATCAGACTCCGCTGGCCGCGATACTGACAGAGATTCGGTTCGACACCAACAGCAGCACGCCGAAGCTCTGCTTCAAACCAGTACGCCCACTACAAGAAGACGAGCTGATGATGGCCATTTACGCGCAGAAGGACCCAGAGACAGCACGTTTGGTTAAGCTGACGGTCAAGCAGAAAGAAGTTGCGCCTGCGTTAGCTGCGCCGAAAGCCCCCGCTCCGGTTCAACCGAAAGCGCCACCGAAAGCCGCACCAGCAACACCGAGTATGTTCGACGTACCGGGAGACGAAGAAGCTCCTGAACCTAAAGTACGCGAGAGTAAAAAGAAGCCCGCTGCCCCGGTAACTGCGGCTAACCTGTCCAGTTTGCTGGATGAGTTTGACGACGCGTAGTGCAACACTCGGCACAAACATAGGGGGGCACGACCCCCCTTTCTCTCTAGCGATGCGGCGATTATGGATGCTAAAAAGTTTCTTGGCGCCGTGCTGAGTGACCAAGGTTTTTTCTGTGCAGTAGGGATCAAAAACGGACGAACGACCCAGCGGTTCTACCAGACGATTGATAACGTCGTGGAGGCTGCTAACAATTTGGACCACGACGGTTACGACGCATACTTTGCGCTGGCTACATTTGGGGGCAACACTTCCCGTAAGGCCGACAACGTACTGCAACTGAAATCGTTGTTTCTTGATCTTGACTGTGGGGAAGGAAAACCTTACCCAACTCAGCACGAGGCTATAAAAGCACTACAAGAATTTTGCAAAACATTGCATGTTCCCAAACCCAGCATGGTCGTAAATTCTGGGCGCGGGGTGCATGTCTACTGGACGCTCGACCGCGGATACGCACGGGACGAGTGGCTCCCTGTGGCCGAAAAATTGAAAGCCGCGTGTGCGCAGGTTGGATTGCACGCAGACCCTGCGGTAACAGCAGACGCTGCGCGTATCTTGCGTATACCGGGGACGCACAACTACAAGGGCACGCCTCCGCATGCGGTATCGGTGTTCCGCGGTACCGACCTTGTGTACAAGCTGCACGAGTTTGCCGAGGCGTTGCCTGAGCATTTCCCTTCCGTAACCAACGTCCGTGAGTACTCTGAAGCCGACAAGCAGGACATGCAGTCGATACTTGGTAACTACACCAAGTCGTTTCGACGACTCATAGAACGTACAGTAAACGGGAGCGGGTGTGCGCAGATTACTCGGGCGATAGAATCACCCAACGAGTTGGGGTACTTACCATGGCTGCATGCGCTATCGATTGCCAAGCACTGTGAAGACGGTAACAAAGCTGCGCATCTGATCTCGAAAGGGTATGACAGATACAACTCAGTCGAGACAGACAAAGTAGTTGCATCAATAACTGCTCCACACTTATGTGCGACATTCGAGAAAGACTACCCAGCGGGGTGCGCAGGTTGTCCGCACAAAGGCAAGATTCGGTCACCGATAAAGCTGTGCATGATGGTGAAAGAGGCTCCGCCAGAAGACAAGTTTGAAGACGAGGAAGACGTGCAGGTGGTTGAAGTACGTGCGTCCTCGTTTGAAGCGGTAGAGGAACTTCCGGACGATATTGATCCAGCCAAGAACGGACTCACCACCGCCCCCGTGACAACCAAGGTATCGATCCCATCATACCCAGCACCGTACTTCCGTGGGGTGAACGGCGGAGTGTACATACGCACGCGGGACAAGGAGGGCAACCCGGAAGAGATCAAGATACACGACACTGACCTGTACATCACCAAGCGGTTGCGCGATCCGGTGCTGGGTCCCTGCTATGTATTTCGGCACCACACCGTCAGGGATGGAGTGCGGGAGTTCACCATCGCTGGGACTAAACTGTCGGGGCGCGATAGCTTCCGTGTGGAGATGGGGATGAACGATGTGTTCATACTGCGCCCTGACCCGTTGATGCTGTACGTCGAGCGGTGGATAGGCCATGTGCAAAACACTCAAACTGCGGTAGAGGTCAAGATTCAGTTTGGGTGGACTGCGGGGGAACGGTCGTTCGTCGTTGGAGGTAGAGAGATATTCGCCAACAGAATTGAATCAAACCCCCCTAGCTCGCGCACACAGCAGTACTTCCAAACTTTTCAGCAGAAGGGCACCGTCGATGGGTGGAAACGCATCGCAGAGTTCTTCAACAAGCCCGCGTTCGAGGAGCATCAGTACATGTTTGCCCTGTCGTTTGGGGCCCCGCTTATGATCTTTTCCCCCGGCATATCAGGCAGCATTTACCATTTGAAAAGCTCGGATTCTGGGCACGGGAAGACCACTGGGCAGTGGGGTGGCGCTTCAGTGTGGGGGCACCCGAAATCTTATGTGTTGTCTGGGGCGGACACCGCGAACTCAATATGGAACCGGACGGAGATATACAAGAACATGGTGGTGTATGTCGATGAGTTGTCCAACTACGAGGCTAAAGACCTCAGCGATTTTGCTTACGCTGTGGTGGATGGGCGCCAGAAGAACCGTATGTCTAACTCAGGACAGAACTCAGAGCGGTTACGTGGGGAGATGTGGGCGTTGCTGGTCGGCACATCAGCCAATCAGAGTCTGCTGGAGAAGGTAACTGAGTACCGGGCTATCCCAAAAGGAGAAGCCCAGCGTGTACTGGAAGAACGAGCGCGCCCGCTGAAGATGACCCCAGCGGCTGCAACCGAAGGTGCGGAGCTTACCAGACTACTCACTGAGCATTACGGGTTAGTCGGCGATCTGTATATCCAGTACATCTTGCAGAACTACGCAGAGGTGCAGTTGACGGTGACCAAGATGTGGGACGACCTCAACAAGCTGGCGCACCTCACTCCACAGAACAGGTACTTCTCATGGCAGGCCGCGTGCACGCTGGCTGGAGCGGTCGTGTTCAAACAGATGGGGCTTATAAACTGGGATGTCAAAAACTTGCGGCAGTGGACCGTGGCGCGTTTGCAGCAATCAAAGGCGGACATAAAGGACATGGACATGGACATAGCGGACACCATCGGGCAGTACTACGCCGACAACGTCCGCGGCATACTGAGGATACATGGCGCAGACGGCAGCTTCGCAGACGATGTCAACAACGCGTTTGTCAGCCCTGACGCTATGCCTATCAACAAGTGGGTAGGACGCCATGAGTTCAACAACCGCAAGCTGTATCTACTACCAAGCCCGTTCAAAACTTGGTGCACCCGGCAGCAGCTCGATTTTGCATCTGTCAAAGACAAGCTCAAGACCGAGTTCGGCGCCAAGACCGTAAAGTTGCGCTTGGGCCGCGGCACCAAGATCAATCTGCCTTTGCAGCATGTGATAGAGCTGACATGGGATGACGGTAGTCCCAACGACTCGGGAGTGGGAGTGGGAGTGGGAGTGGGAGTGGGAGTGGGAGTAGACGTAGTGGTGTGATACAATGTACGCGCACTTTCCTAGAGAGTTTTACCCCCCGCCCTCGGGGGGTTTTTTTATTCGAAAAACTCACTCTCGTCCAAATCTTCCAACTGCCTGCGCATCACTACCGCACGCCGCTGCGGGCTGATCGTGACACCATGGAACATGCGAGTTACTTCGTCTGTGACCTTGTGCTGGCGCAACGATTTCTTCTTCGTGTCCTCAGTAATACGGATTTCAGGGTGGCGTTGGTTGAATTCAGCAATCGCTTCTTCGATCTCCAGCATCTCGTCGAAGTCGTTCTCCCGTATTGCCATGTACCGCTGGCGTAGCAGCTTGGTACGGTTTTCGTTGAGCACCCGGTCTACGCGCTTGTCTCTGGCGTTGATCTCCAATTGCTTGGTGTAGCCCGTAGGCGCAAAGCCCAAAGTCTGCCCAAGTAGTGTACCGAACCCAAGGTCTTCGGTAATCGGATCGCCCCGCATTGTGGTGGCTCCCTCGGTGCCGTACCGCGTCGCCTTCATTACGTTGGCCGCGGCGCTCGGCATCATCTTTTCCATACCGCGGTATATCTCGCCCTCCATCAGCAGCGGTAGACCACTGTCGAGCATGCGTTGAGCGATACCCACAATCGGTCCCCCAGCGAGTTCTAAAGCTTGCATCGTCAGGCTCTCTTCTTCCGCGTTTGGCAATGACCGGAAAATGAGATTGGACATCCCGATACGGGGGGCTATGTCCCAGCCGATGGCTTCGTTGAGTAACCCTGAGTACCACCCCTCACCGAAGAACGATGCGGCGATACTGTCGGCGTCCTCGTCCTCCTCATCCAGCAAGAACAGGTTAGCCAATGTAGTGACAACCCCGTACAGCGGTAAGCCCTGCACCCCAGCAAAGATACCGGACATACCGAACAACCCGATGAGCTGTTTTATGGCTTGCTTACGTACTGTAGGGTCTGCGTCTTTCAGCGCCTGCTTCGCCATCTGGAACTGCATGTACATCATCGAGATGCCGAACCGCTTATACATCAGCAGGACGCTGCCCAGACTGTTCTGGGCGATCTTGGGGGCAGTCTCCAACATCGAGCCGCTGTTCGTGTGCTCAGTCTCGAGGATGGCTTCCTGTGCTGCCGCCATATAGTCTTCGTCGGTGAGCTTCTTACCACCTTTGGACTTGGCGTTCAGTATCAGGTCATAGGTAGCTTTCATTGTGATCTGGCGGGTAAGACGCTCACCTTGGTGAAACGCGTAGCCCATGACCGAATTGACTTTGTCAGTGGTCGAGCTAGTTGCGGTGTTCAACTCCAACAGGTCCGCGATAGTAGAGGCGTTGGCCACGCCCTGTTGGTTCATAATATCCACCAACACTTTGTTGCGCCGCAGTTCCTCGTCTCCCAGCTTCTTGAACGACTCAGGCACTGAGGCAGGATCGGAGAAGTCGATGTTGGTGAAAGACGGGCCATCAATTTCTAACCCCCCTTCAACCCCGGTGAACGTGTTCAGTTTGCGCCGTATGCCCGTGGACATGTACAGCTTGCGGGCGCGGTTCATTGCCTTAAAGGTATCCCCATATCCGTATTTGCCGGACAGGTATGGGTACACTGCCATTGGTAACGTAAACAAGTTAACAAAGGCCGACGATAGGTTGAGACCAAGAGTCATGGCGAAGCCGAGCGATTTTACTGTCCGCGCCCATGGGGCCAGCGAAGGGCTGCGAGCGAAGTCGGCATAGTCTTTCGCGTGGTTGGCGATCTCCTCTGCGTATTTTTCGTCTGCGGACCCTCGTTTCTTGTCAGCCAATTTGGTCAGGTTGTTCTTGATCTTGTTGAACGGAGCGTCAAACTCAAGGTTGGACACTTGCCCCATAAATGCTGGCATACGCTCACGGAATACCAACAACGCGTCGCGCTCTGCACCCAGAACATTCGCCCTAGTCTTGAACGCCCGGAACAACGACCGCTCCGGCATGGCACTGAGCAGCGAGTCCATTACCACGTCTTCTAGCTCGGCAGCACCTTTACGCGCAGCCGCGCCTGCCCTAGCAACATCATCCGCGTCACCTCCAGCATCCTTTACTTTCTTCTCGGCAGCTTCTGCGTACTTACCTGCCTTTTCTCGGATGTTACCCAGCAGGTTGTAGGAAAACTGTGGGTCTATGGTTCCTGTGCGTTGGCGCTTGTCTGAGGCAGGGCGCATTGCTTCGGCAATCGAGCTACTACGTACGCCCATATCCTCTAGTTCTCTGCGTCTGCGTATACGTTCCTCAGAGGTTGGGAAGGCTTCTTTGTACGGCTCCAACTCTCCTGTATGGGGGTCTTTGGCTTCGTAGGTCAGCCAGTAGTCGCCCTTACGGTACAACGGGAAGTACGGCTCGATAGATTCTTTGTCTAGCAGCTCAAGTAGAATCCTATCCTTGTATGTCTGTTTCAGGTCTTTATCCGCCTCGATGGAGTCGATACGGGCGATCAATGTTTTACGCAGTGTAGTGAACGCCTCGCTGTAAGCGTCCCGCAAGGCTTCGTAGGCGCCTTGAGCGGACTTGCCCATCTGGTGATCAAGAAGCTTCTGCCACTTGGTTTGTAATCTGTCATACGCTTCCAGTACCCCTTTGCTGGGGTTGGAAACGTGCATGTTCTTTTTCTCTAAATTGTTCGCATCCATGGCTTCTTTCATGGCTTCGTTGCGTTCGTCGGCGGTCTTGTATGATTGTGAGCGGAAGTCGGTACCGTCGGCTTTTACATACGAGAACCGATACCCTTCGTAATAGCTGCGGGGCTTCGATGGGTCCACCCGATCCATCGTGCTGTCCATCACTATGTCGTTGAACAAATCCCGTATCGCTTTGGGCAGTTTGTCAAAAACTTTCTCAAGCTGTTTAGCGGTATCCCGTACCTTGGTCAGGTAGTTCTGTCGGGCACCGTTCTTCTGTTGGATCAAGCTGAACAGCGCCTTGATCTCTTTGCTGAGTTCCGGAAACTGGGGGGCGATGTAATCTGCAATCGAGTTGAGGGGCAGTACGCTCAGGATGGACTTACGTGTCTCGCTTCGCAGCCCCGGCATGTAGTCGTTGAAGATTGCGATGTCTTCTTTGGTGACGGTTCCTTTGGCCGTTTTACCGATGACGTTCAGCATGTCCTCGCCGATGTTCTCCATAGTAGCCGAATGCAAATCAGCCGCGCCGCGGAACTCAGGGGCGGGGGCCAGCATCTCCATGACCAACTTATCCATCTCGTCGCGCACCGAGTTCACTTCTTTCGAGGGGAGCCCACGGAACTTACGCACGATGTTGTTGATGAGGTTCTTGAAGCGGGACCAGACACTGATGCGGTCGCCTTTGGTATCCATCTGCGCCAGTTTGGCTTGGAATTCCGGGTTGGAGAACGCCTCAGCGACAAACTCGTCAAGGCTCTCTGCGCCATAGGCGGTATCCAGTCGGTCCTTCACCGTGTTGAACAGGTTTTTCAACTGCTTGGTGTACGGGCTGGACGGGTTCGCCAGCTCTGCAGCCGTGGCTGCGTGCATTACTTCATGCAGCACTACGTGGTTGGTTGGCGCAAAGTCGGAATTGAGCACCACCGTGTTCGTCTTTGGCTCGAATTTACCGGCGATGATTTCGCCCCTATCGTTTTTCAAGCCGGCTTCAAACCGTACCTTGGTGTTTCCTGCCACACGCGCCAGCGCGGTCGCCACCCGGCTGATGGACTTGTTGCGCATCTTCGCCATTTGCGTCAGCGCATCCGCGAGCTTGTTGTTCTTCAGCAGCTCCAGTACTTCTTGGTCAACCGCGCCTGCGGTACGAGCCAGAGCCGACGCAGGAAGGTTTTGAGTCGGTATGTCGCGCATTAAGTAGGCATTGACGTAGAGATTTACCGTCTTTTGGTCTTCTTCCGACAGCGCGGCGTACTTGTCCCTAGCGGCTTTTTGTTCTTGTGGTGTTCCACTATGTATTTTTTCTGCTAAGTCACTCAGTTCTTGGTTACGATCTAAATTCGCAGTTGTCGTCGGCCGCCACATATTGTGGATACCGTCGCTACGAGCTTGCTCCTCATCGCGTTTCTTACGCTGGTTGGCGGCAGCTTTCTCTCGCGCTCTTTTCTGGCCCTGAGTCTCACCGGAAGCTGGAGCTTCTTTGTCTACTGTGCCAGTGTCGGTGTCGGCTGTACCAGTTGTGGTGTCGGTGTCGGTGTCAGACTCACCGGTAGCTGGGGCCTCGGATGTTTCTGGTCCCATTTCTCGTTCTTTCGTTTCTGTTTCGACGGTTTCAGCTTGGCCACTGGGCTCCTCCGCTGGGGGTGGTTTTTTGTTTGAGGTTTTCCCAGCGGTGTTGCGCCTACGACGCCCGCCCCGCGGGCCAAACATCTCCTCTTGTTCCGGAGCAGGGCCGGCATCGTATTCAGGGGCTGGCTGCTCATCCTCGAGCGCCCGCTGTTCTGCGGCAATGCCTTGTATGGTCGGGTCTGCTGGCGGGATGGTAGGGATTTCCATCTGAGCTTGTCCCGGTACCCGACGCCCGCGGGACTCTGCCTGCTGCATTGCACGGCCTACAGTAGGAGGTACGCCCGCAGGACGCTGCGCGACACGATCCGCTACAGCCTGTCCAATCTGCTCGTCTTCGCGCTGCTGGTAGGCAGCGTCTTCTTGTTGTTTGCGTGTGGCCTGTTCCTGCCGGCGCTGCGCTGCGGCAGCGGCGAGGTCTTCTCTCTCCCGTGTTGCAGCTATCTGATCGTCAATGGTGAGCTGCTGCTGCGCGGCAGGCTCTGTCGCGGGTTCCGTTGTCGCGTCTGCGAATACCGGGGACTTCAACAACCGAGCTAGGTTTACCCCTTGGTTGCTGCCTTGAGCAGTCACCGCCGGATTTTTAAGATACTGGGTTATTGCGGCAGCTACTTCGTTACGCTGCATAGGATTGGTCAAATTTTTGCCAACAATGGAGGGGGTATCCTTGGTCCCCCTAATCAACCCGGACGCACGTGGTACCCCAAGGCTCGTCAGGAACTCGGCGGTCAGGGTGCGCGGTGGCGCAGGTGGGACTGGCGCTTCTGTGGTATCGAACAACTCGCGTTGCCCGACCCGGGTATCCGCCAGACGTTGAGCTTCGGTGCGCTGTTTGGGGAACCTTACTTCGTCATATACTTGTGGAGGGGGCGCACTCGTAGGTTGGGGCGAAGTGCTGGCAGTCTGCAGCGCTGATACATGAGCACGGTAGGCGTCTACAGAATCTGCGACAAACCCGTCTGGGAACGTGATAGGCAACGCTGCAGCTATTTGTGCAGCCTGTGGGTCGATGGGGACAGGTAGCTTACGGGCTTGTTCCGCACGCTTCTCCCCCTGTTCCGCCTCTCTGAACATATCCAGCTGCCGCAGGTCCGACTCCGCTCCAGCTTCGAATTCAAACGCGGGACGGGAGCCTTCAGAGGGAAGTGAAAGTGTTTCAGGTGCGCGCAATCCGGGGGCGGGGGGACCTTGGTATTGGGGGCTAGGTTCAAACAATTCGAGCTGCGGCGCGCCTTCTGCTCCAAATTGCTGCGCACGTTTCGCGTCTTCCAACCCAGCAGCTTTCAGTGCTTCTACCCGGCTGCGGGCCGCGCTGCGGTCGCCCAAACTACCAATCGGGCCGAGCGCGCCACCGACTGTGGCCGCAGTAAAGGCCGCTTCGCCGTACTCGGCAATCGCTTCAGGGGACAGGATGTCCAGCCCAGCCTGCGCACGCTCCAGAATTTGTTGGGATACTTCGGTGGGGATTTCCGCAACGATGCCAGCTCCTGCCCCTCGCGCCGTGGTGGCAAGGAACCCACGCTGGGCGGTATCGAGCAACTTGTCCGCAGCCGCTTTGCGCGCTGCCGCAGTAGTAAGTTTCTCAGGCTCGATACGCAGTATCTTGTTGACCAACCCCTTGCCGAGGATGAAGTACTGCCCGGCCAGTTCCGGCACAGTCTGCAGCGCCGCAGTACCGAACGCCTTGCCGACATCAATATCGATGGGTTGCCCAGCCTCCTGTTGCGCTTGGGCTCGCCGGGAAATATTAGCCCCGGCGAATTGCGGGAGCATCACAGCCCCAGCTGCGGTCACGCCGCCTACCGGTCCCCCCAGCAACGTCCCCAAACCGCCGGCAGCAATGGTCCCCAACCACTGCGCGCCCTGTCCTGCAATGACTTCGGGGAGCTGCCCCAACCCCTCGCCTATCGCCGCCAGCATACCTTCGCGGTCAACGACATCGCCTAACTCAGACAAGCTCTTCGGCCCTGCACCGTAGCGGGCGCTGATGTCTTCTTCCCGTTCAGCAGCTTTCCGTGCGGCTTCTTCTGCGTCACCGAACAGGGCCTCAATCGCAGTGGTACCGGACGATAGCGCGGTCTCCAAACTTCGCTTGAACTCGCCGCCCATGGTGCTTTCCACGTACGGCGGCTGGCTAACGTCTATGCCTCTACGCCGCCGGTAGTAGGCCCGCTTGCCTATAGCTGTCTGTTCTTCTACTGAGGCGCCGCGGGGTACGTAGAACTCAAATTCCACTCCGTCCGCGCCTTGGCCTTTTGCTAATGGCATCGCCTTGTACTCCTATTGGCCTGTAGGGGCGCGTTCGTTAAGTTTAAAATCAACCCCCAAATAGTCGTCTAAGAACTCATCACCTGCGGCCTGCATCTCCTCTATCATCTTCGTCGGGTTGTTCTCGTACTGCTCCCGCAATGCTGCGAGGGTATCTTGGAATATAGTATCGTTACCCATGGCGGTTCTAGCGTCGTCGTACAGCTTCCTCTGCGTCTCGGACAAATCCGCCCCAGCCGCAGCTTTGGCCCTTTCTATGGCCTCATTCGACTGTAGCTCGGCTAATTCGCGTCGGGAATTAATCTCTTCCCGCGTCAGGTTTTCCTTACTTGTACGGTCCGCAGCGGCTATGCGCTCTTGCTGCTCGCGGAGTAGTGTAGCCAGATCAGCTTGTTGTGCCAGCTCACGGTCACGGAACCCCATAAGTTGTTGGTCCCGCTCATCTAATATGAGGTTTTTTAGCACATCGGCTTTTTCCTGCTTCAAGCGAGCGTCACGTTCACGGAGCCGGGAGCCGCCTCCCGCCATAGTAGCGGCAAAACTCGTTTTGCCCCCTGCGCCCTGTAGGAAGTCGATCAGCGCCCCCATCTTGTCCTGCCCTTCAGTTTCAAGCGCAGCCAATTGATCTTCGTACCGACTACGGTACTGCGGTTGTTCCTGCGGCGCAGCTTGTGTAGTAATGGGGCGGATGTTTCCTCCAAGCAGTTCCACTACGTTGGCTTCGTTCTTGGGATCGCTTATTTCTGGGGTAGCCGGTTGAGCAACTTGTGGAGTAATGGGTGTAACAGATGGTGGAGGAGTGGGGCGAATGTTTCCTCCAAGCATTTCCATTACGTTGGCTTCGTTCTTGGGATCGCTTATTTCTGGGGTAGCCGGTACAGCTGGGGTTCTGCGGGCCTCCGCGTTTTGCTTGTCTCTGAATAGTTTACCTGCCAACCCAAACGAACCGACGTTTCCAAGATCGGATATTGCCCCCAAACCCCGGATTCCTAAGTCTCTAAGTAGCCCATGCTTATTTGGGTCAAACCCAAATCTTTCCGCGTATTGTTCAGTTGGTGTATTATATGTTGTGACCGCAGAGGCAGCGGGGATAGCTGCAGTGCTAAGGGTTCGCGCAGCGGGTAGGGCTCTACTAGCGTTGGCTTTCAGCCACCTAGCCGCGGCTCTTGCTGCAGGTCCACCTGCTTTTATCCTATTGACTATGTTATCCCCATATAGCGCGGCGACCGCCGCTGCCCCGCCGAACTCATCCAACCAACTATCTGCGTCAGCCTCGTCCCCAGCAGAGGTGCTTTTTACCTGACTGCTACCTTCTCCAGCAAACGCCACGATGCCACCTTCGGCCATGCCCATACCCTGCATGTTGGGTGCAGGGAGTGACTGGAGACCACCACCTTGTGGGACGGGGGGTGCTGCCGCTTGAGCTGCTTGCTGTCCGGCGACTTGGAGACCCGGGGCTACCTGC
>Ga0181343_1000587_pt1 | contig 15602 bp, 20 predicted proteins | sample Su13VDMLBSD_FD_130110 | JGI IMG/M metagenome (GOLD analysis project Ga0181343, IMG submission 130110) | Freshwater viral communities from Lake Michigan, USA - Su13.VD.MLB.S.D | ecosystem: Environmental > Aquatic > Freshwater > Lake | place: USA: Michigan | collected 2013-07-15 | reverse complement strand
TGGCTGAATAGTCTGAGATGGAATAGCTTGCTGGAACCAGTTTGGTTCAGAGCTTGGAATTGGTGTTGAGCCGTAAGGCTGATAGCCACCCATATTATTGTTAAGCCAAGATGGTTGCATATTCACTCCTTACAGCAAGCCGCCAATTGATGCGCCTACCATTGCTCCAGCAGGATTTCCACCCGTCAAAGCAAAGCCAGCAGCGCCGCCAAGCGCAGCGCCAAGTCCATTTGTTCCACCCGTCATTGGTGTTGAGCCAGTGCCTGTCATACCCAAGTTCGCTGGTTGAACACCAGTAGCAGACTGCTGAATTGCCAATCTCTGCAATGCAAGGTTGCGCTGTGCATCAAGACGTTGTTGCTCAAGTGCTTGCTGTTGTTGCTGTGCAGTCATAACAGCACCAGCACCTTGCATACCCATCTGTTGAGCTTGTTGTGCAAGTGTTGCAGCCTGACCGTAACCCTGTGACCGTAGCTGCGCGGTAGTTGATGCACCCTGACGCAAAGCAGCTTCATTGGTCAATGCAGATTGAACTGCTTGGCGTGTACCACCAAAAGCACCAGCGCGAGTCGCAGAAGAAGCATCAGCAAGTTGTTGCATTTGACGTTGACGCTCAATGTCACCCATTGCAGTATCAATAACTTCTTGCTGGTATGGGTTTGTGAATTTACTAATTGACTCTGGAGTAAAGCCTGTCATTCCCAAATTAGTCAAACGCTGTTGAGCAGCCTGATATTCAGGCGTAAATTCAGCAAACTTCTGAACACCAAGGTTAGAAGCAGTTGATTTTGCTAATGCTAGGTTATCAATATATGCTTGTCGTGCCGCAGGGTCAATTGACTGCGTTTGTGTTTGTGTTTGATTTTCATCACCACCTTTAGACATTTACAACTCCTTTGAAAGCACTAACCATTTTGGCTCGTACCCTCTGTCCTTTAAAAAACTCTTTTGCCAACCTTTACGTCCAGCAAGCGAGACTCGCGTACATCCAAGACCCTTGCCCCATGCCGTAATAAGTGGCTCCATAAGGCTGATTTCGTCTAGGTCGCCGCCAGCAAGGAAGAAGTGCAAATCCTTGAGTTGCGGATAGACAACGATTTCAGTAATGATGATGGAGTCTGAACCTTCCCAACACTGAAATCTCTCTTTCAGTATCCCGTCAGCTACATCATCAATCGTGTGTGTTCCTGCTGCATATTCTAATGCCGCATCAACGTGTTTGCGCAGCCTCCAAAACGCAGTCAAATCTGTCATCGTTTAGACCCTGCAACGCCTTCAAACCTGATAGTGCCAACACGCCAATCAGCAGACTTTGCGCCTTCAACACGAACCGAAACCTGTCGGCCATTGATACGGACTGAAGTAGGGTTTGCCATTGAGTATGGTCCAAAACTACGCTCTGAAGCAGTTGGATACAGACGCGAAGAAAAACGAACCTGAACATCGCCAAGAGTGTTCTCATCAGGGATGATCTTATTGACGTTCATCATCACCTCGCCAGAACCAATCTCAACTGGTCCAGACTCAGCAAATGGCTGATTTGTTGCGTAGTCAACCAAACCTGTCTCATGCTCATAGACATAGCCATCAGTAGAAATCATCAATGGATATGTGAACACACCACGGTCTGTACCAGCAGTGCGCGACATATTGCCAATAGCCCAATGGCCTTCGCGGTAGTTGTACGACACATACGAATTGACTTCGTTTGATGAAGTGCTTGGATAAAACCACCAAATTTCACCAAATGCAGAGTTATGCACTGCATAAATCTTTGATTGCTGTGCTCGGTTGATGTTGTTCAATACGAAGTCACCAACATCACAAGGCAAAGGCTTGACTACACCGTCATATATCCAGAATCCTGAATTTGACATCCAGATGCAGGAATTGTCTGTTGATGCAACAGCTTGCTTGGAAATTACGCCACAGCCTGTGCCAACACGGTCAAATGAATAGACGTAAGGTGCGCCAATGTATGTTGCTGTGTGAACATCCACATCAGTAAACAAAACAGTCAAGCCACGGACGCGCTTGCCGCACATCAATGAACCAACTGATGTGATGTTGAAGTCACCAGCCTGATTGGTTGCTGATGGTGTCCACACTGTGTTGTCTTCTTGGTCGCACCACTTCACCAAACGCTTATCGCCACCAGCTCCAAGAGCAAAGATAAAGCGTTCAGCAGTCACCACAATTCCAGTGCATCCTGTTGGAGCATTTGTAATTGCAGCAGCATCACTTCCAGTGCTTAATGACCACTCGTAAATCTTGCCATCACTATTAGCGCAAGCAACCAAGTTTTGACCCCAAGTGTCTAAACTCCAAGTAGTTGCTTGAGTGATTTCACCAGTGTCTGGTCGTGGCACACCGTAGTTATACAAGCCATATCCTAGATAGCCATAGCCCAACTTAGCCTCACCACCAGAGCTTCCTCCTGTGTAGCCAGTTGGAGTGATGTCATATACGCTGCCAGTTTCGCCCATGACGTATAAATGCGTATGCGTACCGATAGCAATCCAGCGGTCATTGGAGTTGTCGCGCCAAGTCAGTAAGCCACGAGCAGAGCCAGAAACAGTGTTGGTTGAGCGTTTTTGCCAGCCACCGACAGGACGCATCGTGCCTTGATACCAGCGCACCAAGTTAGAGTCAAACCAGCGACCAGATGATTGATATTCAGTGCCATTGCGATAGACACCAGCAGGGATTTTGAGTGGTACGAGTGCCATAAATTGCTCTTTACGGTGGTGTTGGTAACGTGACAGGCAATGGTGCAACGTAGTTCACAGCTAGAACTGCTGACGGGATGCCTGTGTGTGGTGATGTGGCTGCTGTTGCCTCAAGCGTCAGGCTTGTAGAATCTCCAGCCCAACGCAGCTTAATGTATGAATTTGCCTGTACGTCAATGCTGAAGTTCCAGTTGATAGACATATGCTGGTCTGAACCAGACAATGTGTTTTGTCTTGTGGTGTAGCCAATATCAGTGCCATCACGATTAATCAACAAATAAAGCTGTTTTGCCGATGAATTGCCAGATTTTGCTTGAGCTGAGAACTGGAAGTTGTAGACTCCACCAACTGCACAAGTGATTTTGGTTGTATCAACAACGCTGACACTATTTGATAAATATGTCTGGTTGAAGGAGATGTCGTACTTTGTGTCGGTTGCCGCCAATGTTTGGTCAGCAGTGCTGAAGAACAGACCATTAGGTGCATCAATGAACTGAGCGCCAGCAGTACCAAACAAAGCACGAAGCGAATTTGAAATCTTGGTGAAGAACATCCTCAGACTAGCATTTGTCTGATTTGCCAACGAGCCACTATAAACAATACCAGCAACAGGTAGTTCTGGTACTGGTGGTGTTGTGATCTGATTTTGGAAGTTCTGCATGGCCTATATTTTCGCTGAAATTAGCCTTGCAAAACCGCCAGTGCTTCATTGGTGTGTTTGATGCGATCATCTAGACCAATCGTGCCACCGTTGATTTTCTTGGTAAGTGCTACCCAATCAGCAGCTTCTGCCAAGTTGTTGCAGTTGTGGGTTGACCAGAACCAGCCAGCAGTCAAGGCTGCATACTTTGGAGTAGCCACCAAGTCAGGATCAGCAACAAAATCAAAGCCCAATGCCTTGCCAGCATGGAAATAGTTAGCATGACCAGTAAGCTGAATACACCCACGACCGCGAAAACGGTAACCATCCCCAGATGACTCATCACGGTTGCCCATACGAGCAGAGTAGACCATATTGGCGATACGCTTTGGGTTTTTCTCGTAGGCATTTGCCACCTCTAAAGTAGGAAAGCTTTTAGGCCACAGCTTCATTAGCGTGGCAGCGCGGTAGTTCAGGTTTTCTTCAAGCACTTTGAAGTTGCCACATTCATGGCCACACTGACCAATGAAAGCAGCCTGTTGGCGTGGTGTGCTGATATTGAAACGCTCGAATGTCTCATTCAAGGCATCAACCCATTGTGACCCAATGTGCAGCTTGGCTAGTTGTTCAGCATTAATCATTGCAGTGTCTTCCTTACGGCTTCGTAACGGTCGATGCAGGAGTTGAGTTCGATGATGGCTCTGTCGCCTTCTGCGACGAGCCTGATAAGGTCTTCAACAGTCTGTCCGTCAAGTTCGGCTCTCTCTTGACCATTGTTGCTGGAAGTGGTGGAACATCCACCCTTGGTGGTGGTGTTGACGAACAGCCTTGGACGAGAAGCAATAATCCCAGACAACTTAGTTTCAAACTCTTGCTTAGTGGTTGCGTCTTTTGCATCTTGTTCATCCTTCTGTTTGACCATTTCACTGTTCTTTTGAGCAATCATCAGCGCGTCTTCTGTCTCTTTCTGAGCATACCCTTCATGGTGTCCATAAAAGTATGCAGCCAGAGCCAGAAGAAGTGCCGCCAAAATCATTGATGGGTTCGGCATTACGCTTCCCCTTTAGCTGCTGCACGTTCATGTGCAATTTCCTCTGCGGCAGGGTCAATGAAGTCTGGTGGTGTTGTTGGTGGTGGTGGCGCTCTCCAAGTCTCATCCAACTCTGGATTCTGGAAGCCGCCAAAGTTGAAATCAAACATTCCCCCAGATGGAGCCGTAGGCGCAGGGGAAGTGCTAGGCGCTACGGTTTGTGTCTTTGGGGGCTGTGGAGCCGCCATCTTCTCTGCTGCTGCTTGGACACCTTTACGACTCATCACGCCGCCAATGCCGCCAACGACAAGCAATACGATGTCGTTTAGCATCTTGGCAAAGGCTTGGTCCATTGGAGCCATTGACTTCAAAGGCTGAACCACGAAGGCCAAGCTGTAAAGCATGAAGGCAACGATGCCAGCCAGAATCAGCGTGACAACGATAACGACAAAACCCCAGATGCGGGTTTCAAATTCTTCAGCGGTCAGAGGACGCTGTTGGTGCTGGTTGTTGTGCAATTTGCTTCTCCAATACAGGTGCGACTAAGTAATCTGGGCAATCTTGACTGAATAAACAATCAGGACGTTGACATCTCTTTGCAGAGAAGTTTTGTGGGTCTTGACAGAAATATCGAAACCTATCTTCACACGCCGCCAGCGTCAGAAGTAGGCTTATCAGCAACAGGTTTTTCATGGTTCTCTTTCAGCTCCTTCTTCAGCTTTTTCAATTGACGAATCTCGTACTGCATCTCTGACTTCAGCTTCATGTAATCAACAACCACCAAAAAAGACACTGGCAATGCTAGAAACAAGACAATCGCCATGACAACTACACCAGCAACGAACCACCTTGTGTCTTCACGAGCCATCCGAGCGACAGCATGAACCCCCACATCCACAGAACCATTACCAGCACCGTTACCGAGATTATTGCCCTGTCTACCCGATGATTGCGTAGGAGTTCGCGTTGCCACTTTGCATCTCTTTCACGTTTGCGTTTTAGCTGCCTGTCAAACTCCTGCTCCTCAAGAATCAGGTCGTACATCTCAAGGAAACGACTGTATATGTTCCGCAGCTCTTTTGGAGCATAGACCATTGCTTCCCTGATTTGGGTTGTCATGTTCTCCAACTGAAGCTCAATCTCAACCCTGTCAATCGCACTATCTTCAATCGTTGTCGTTGTCTTGCTGATTTCTTCCAACTCAAGACAATGCGCTCTCAATGTTCGTCTGATTTCAAAGAATGTCTTTAGCTGCTCACACACTTGGTGGATTGCTTGCGTCTGATATTCCTCATAACTCAGCTCTGGCTCTTTAACCTTTGTCTTCTTTGCAAGGCTTGCTGGAGCAGCAACTGTTGGTGCTGGTGCAGAGACAGGTACTGCCTTCTCTGGCTTTTTGGCTCCAAACAAACCAAGAAGCCACGACCATAGGCCAGTGACTTCTTTGTAAATTGCTTTAGCGTCACCAATGCCTTTTTCGACAGTGGACTTGAGCTTGTTGATTTCAGCCTTGCCCTCTGAGAGCATCTCACAGCCCTTGCGCACAGCAGCAACAGCCGCCTGAGCTGCCATAAGAAGGCTGATTGGATCCACATCACTTCATGTGTGGGGCAATAGTTGACCAGATTACTCCAGCCATTGCCACCGTCATAATGCCAAATGCCTTGATGATGATTGCCTCAAGGCGTTTAAGTCTGGCATTGATTTGTTCATATCTAAACGCACATATTTCTTCATGTGTGTTTAGTCGTGCGTCAGTAGCGTCAACTGTTGTCATGTTTTACTCGTACATGATGTTGATTGAGCCAGCATCAAATGTGTCTGTACCATTTGCAGTGGTGATGCGAAGTTGTGTGAGAACATCAGAAAGAGATTTCACTCCTGCGCCATAAGAAACAGCAGTGTCACTTCTTGCGCTAATAAAAGAACACATCCAATTGTTTTCGTTTACCAAAGTCAATACAACAGGAATAACATTGGTTGTGTATGCCAACGAGTTGTACATCAATACAAACCCATTTGAAAAACTAAGTACGTTAATTTCACGGTTTACACAACCTGTGTAACCAGTTGTCTCAATGCCACCAGAGTCACCAAGTTGAATTTGAAAATTTGACTCGCCACTTGCACTTACGCCATTCAACATCACAGTGATGCGTTTAACCCAAGAAGGAATGGATGTGAAATCAACATAAGTTCCAGAAGCTGATACAGATGTTCCAGACGTTAAAGTGCCGCCTTGCATTGTTGAGCTTGAAATTGTTGCGCCAGTAATAGTTGGACTAGTAACAGTTGGACTCGTCAGGGTTTTATTCGTTAATGTTTGAGTATCTGTTGTACCAACAATAGTGCCTGATGGAGATGTTTTTCCAGCAAGTGTAGTAAGGTTTGAGTTATAGGCTTGGACATCAGTGCCAATTACAAGGCCAAGATTGGTACGAGCAGCAGATGCTGTTGAAGCACCTGTACCGCCTTTAGACAGCAACAAGATAGGGCCGCTAGTAAACAACGAATCAAGCGTGTCAAAGTTAGTGTTGATCTTTGTACCCCAAGAATCAGCAGATGCGCCGACTTCTGGTTTTGTTAACGATACGTTGGTTGTGGTGGTATCTGCCATTTTCTACCCTTAGTGAATCCGAGTCCAAGACTCTGAAGTGTTTGAAATTTGCGTCCATGTTTCAGAAGTATCAGAGATTGCACTCCAACTTTCTGATGTGTCCGTGATGCTTGTCCATGTCTCAGATGTGTCGCCAATTGCGTTCCACGTTTCTGCTGTGTCAGACTCATTTTCCCACTTCTTGCGAGCAAATGCGTACATTGCTGAAGTGCAACTAAATGTTATTGATGACTGAAATAAGCAAACTGCTAATGATGTAAAAGCACTTTCACCAGCAATAGAAATTTGGGTCTGCAAGATTACAGATGATGTTGCAGAAAGTGTAGATGAAGAATCAAGTTGAGCTTGACCAGTTGCATATCGCAATGGAGATGCAGCCACTGTACTGACACCGACAACAGTAGCTCCACCAACACCGTACCGAATAGCATAGCAATTTGCAGCACTCTCAGATGCAACAGTTGCAGAGCCTACGGCATAGCGGCTTGCAACTGATGTCATTGAGCTTTCTGATGCAATAACCGCAGAACCATTCGTCAGCTTGTTAACTGATGCAACAAGATCAGACTCGCCAACAATAGTTGCGCCACCTACACCGTAGCGGATTGAAAAACATTGCAGATTGGATTCTGATGCAATAGTTGCCGCGCATTTCAGAAGTGCTGATGCAGATGCTGATACAGAGCTTTCACCACTAATCTGGGTTGCCGCATCATATACGGCACTACCCGTTGCAGAAAACGGAGCCTGAGAAAAGGTGGAAAAGCCAAACATGATTAGCTTTAGGACTCAATCCAAGATGTTGTGGACTCATCCCACTGATACATCTTTCCGTCAGTTGGCATCTCTACAGGGGCACTCCACAAACAAGTCTCATCGTTAAGCAGCCAACTTGCAAATGGTTTTGGTGGGATAAACGCATCGCGCTCTTGGTCGTAGGTGTAACCAATTCCTGCGTAGTTCTTTCGGAATGGAGTGCCACCTAATGAATGAACCCCACCGTGTGTGTTGAAGCTGGTGCGCTTACAAGCCTGACCACGAAACGAGCCATACTGCTGCTCCCAATCAAAATTGCCTTCATCCTTTCCAGCAATCACTTCTGTGACCACGTTGTTTTCGTCTAGAAAAGCGTAGTAAGCCATATTTTTGCCTTAAGCGAATTGAATGCTGCCAGTTCCAGCAGTAAAGGTTGTGACCTTATAGCCGCCAGAAGATGCAGTCGTGAATGTCAAGCCACCACCAGAGTTGCTGATGGTTAAATTATCTGGGTACTTAAGAATAACTACGCCAGAACCGCCTGTTCCAGATGTTGAGCTAATTGTTGAGTTGTGACCACCGCCACCGCCACCAGTGTTTGCTGTTCCAGCAACAGCAGCCGATGATGCATCACCACCCCTGCCACCACCACCAGCGCCGCCAGCGCCTTCTACCTCACCTGTATCTCCAGAACCCAAACCGCCACCACCACCAGCTCGTGTTACAGCAGAGCCTGTGATGCTAGAAGAAACACCATCGCCACCTTTGCCTGAACCACTACCTGTGCCGTTTGCGCCAACTTGTCCTGCGCCGCCACCGCCACCACCGATAGCGCCGCCAGCGGCTGTGCCACCAGCATAACCTTGGCTTGCTGTTCCAGACCCAACAGCAGTAGCGTTATATGAACCACCGCCAGAGCCACCAGCGCCGCCAGCAACTCCATAAGAGCCACCTTTGCCGCCACCAGTTGACGTAATAGTAGAAAAGACAGAGTTTGACCCGATCGTACCAGCAGCTCCACCAGCACCAACAGTTACCGTGTAGCTTGTTGATGGCAGTAGTGTTAATGCGCTTTCAGCAGATGCGCCTCCTCCAGAAGTGCCAGCAGATGTTCTATAACCACCAGCACCACCGCCACCACCGTTTGGTGTCCCGCCTCCACCACCACCAGCAATGACTAGAAAGTCGGTAGTAAAAGAACGGTCAGGCTCGGCTCTAAATTTAATCCATGCACTTTTAATCGTGTCATACCACTCAGGCTCGGTGGTTGTTGTATTCAGACGATACATACCAGCTTGAGGCGATGCAGGACGCTGCGCAGTTGTTCCAACTGGCATTGTGTTTGCGCCAGTACCTGTGGCTGTGAATTGAGCATCGTCAAGCGTTACTGCCTTCTCAGCAGCATATGTGCAGAACACATCTTTGCTGCCAGCTCCAAAATTCACCTTAGAACCAGAGTTGCTCGACTCCAATACAGTGTCACGAGACAGCGTAGTACCAGATGCTGTGTATGTTCCAATGCCGACTTCCCATGCTCCAGCAGAGGAATCAACAATTGAGTAATAGGTCGTATTTGCGTTTCCAATAACTGAAAACGACTGAAAACCAGTAGCTGCACCAGCAAGTGTCAGCGTACCAGTTCCAGTTGTTGTGGTGGTTTCTTTGACCCTATCTTTAAGCACCAAGGCCATGATGAAACCCCTTTAAGTCAATGTGATGTCTAAGTCGCCAGCAGGGATGCGCAAGATGTCGCCATCATTGATGGTTCGGCTTGTGGTCAATGCAGCCCAACCAAGCATATTGCCTGATGTGGAAGCGTCAAATACTGCAATGTGAGTGATAGTCCCCCAATTGCCACCAGAAGCCGCAGCAAACTCAATTGCAGCAGCATTGGTGCAGTTGGTAGGTGAAGTACCAGAAATGCTCATAGTGCCTGTTGCTACACGCGCATAAGCATTGCCTGTCACCTCAGTACCGCCACCAGTATCTGATGGGGCTGCTGTAAACAAACCAACATACCAAGCTGTTGGACGAGTAGCAGAGCTACCTGTGAACAACCAAGTGAGAACCAAATTCTCTGTGTAATCGGTGAAAGATGACATCTCTTATTCCTTATCCAAAAGTCTTCGCACGAGCAATCAAAGCACCACCTGATGTAGCGCCCCTGTCATCAGCAATCTGCAATTCCTCAAGTGCTGACGAATACAAAGCTGACCATGTAGCAATTCTCGCATCATCCTGAAGGTATGGAGCAGCTTGCATCAAAGTGCCGTACAAATAAGCATCAGGAGCAGCAGTAAGCAACCAGTTTGTGGTGTTGCTGTCAGACAGTTTGCTCAGTTTTGCGTAGTAGGCCAACTCACCTGTGTAGGATGAATCAGGCACTGGCAAGAAACGGAACTGTCCACCAACAACGCTGAAGAAAGCTGGCTTGCCAGATGATAAGTATTTAGCAGCCAAGTTGTCCAATGAATCAATTGTCTCAAAGCCCAATGCAGTGACAGGGTTTGTTGACAGCTTGAACGACTTGGCTTCCAAGAAGTCTGCTGGCACTGCGGCATACTCAGTGTCGATAGTTGCATTTGCTCGTGAAAGCATTTGGCGGGTACGCAACTTACGCTCCATTTGAGCTTCAGCCAGAGACACGAAATCAGCGATCGCTGTTGTCAGGTCTGTACGGTTTAACCAATCTGCAACTGAAGACTTCAGTTCTGAGTATGTCGAGAGTGCCATTAGGATGCCTTTTGTGCTTTATCTAAGTCACGCATCACCCAAGTGTGATCGTGCCTAAATTCAAATGTCCCAATGTGTCCGATTTCCTTCGACACATCGTGGTCAATGTAGATTTTAAAGCCAGCAGCCTGTGCTTTGCGACAGAAGAAAATATCTTCGCCAATGTAGCCACGTTTGTCTGTGCGCCAAGGAGTTTCAAACCAAGGCTCTGACAGATTCTCAAACACCTTTCGGCTGATGAGCATCACGCCCATGCCAATCGACTCAACTTCTTCCAAGCCAGTTGACTCAGGCATTGAGTAGACAAGTTGACCATCCAAGCCACGAGCTGTTGGACCTGTAGGCATACGTCTACGAGCGCAGTTGGTAGCCACGATGTCTTTGTCATGCGCCAGCAAACGACCAACCATGTCCTGCGGGAAGGTCATGTCAGAGTCGATGAAAAGCACATGAGTGCAGTCTTCGCGCATAGCTTCAAGACACAGATCAGCACGTTGATTCTGAATCAATGTGCCTTGGTTGATCTTCAGACAGATTGCGTCTGGTGTGTTGAGTGTGTGGTACGCCACCATATTGACCAGACAAAACGTATAGTTTGAATGGACCATATCTCGCGCTGGTGTGCATACGGCAATATATTTAACGGTTTCTTGTGTCATTTTTTATACTTGTCCTTCTTTCACGCGAAAGAATCTGTTGTCAGGGTCGTTAAGCCAACGCTTCATGTAAGCGTCATCGTCCAATTTACCTTGAGCCTTCAGCTCGTAGTAGATCGACAAAGGGATTCGTGCAACATGATGGAATTCACCCTTCCAGCCGTTGTTGTCAGATTGAGCCAAATCAACCTTATTCATCTCAATGATTGGATTTACGTCTTGCAAAGTCTCAATCGTTGCTTCGTCTTTTTCCTCATCGTAGTGCCAGACCTTTTTAATGCCTGTGTACTCGTCATAGTCAAATAGTCGTGATTCGTTCATATGTAAAAAAAGGGGCGAGTTTCCCCGCCCCTTTCCTTGGTTTGATTAAGAAGTAATCAAGTCAGCGGCCAAGCCCATTGCGTTCTCAGCCATCACTTTGTGACCCCACTCAACGATCAGCATACGCTTCTCAGCGTCACCTGTCTTGGCGAGTTCAACTTGTTGGTAAGGACGCAAAGTTGTGACTTTGGCCATGTCAGGGTCGATCACCCATGCGTCACGCTCGCGCTGGAAGCGGTTAGCGATAACTTGGATGTTGCCGAAGTCAGACACATAGATGTCCACAGCGCCAACCAAAGTTGCTGGCTTTGCGCCACCGTCAATGTTGAAACGGCTTGATGCGATACCAGAGAAGCCAGACACGCGCTGCTTGTTCACTGGACCAACCATCAACATCTTTGGAGTACCGCCAGCAGTCCACACCTTTTGAATCACGTTCTTCAAGATGGTTTCAGTGAAAGTACGGACGTTGCCATCTGTACGGGCGCTGTTAGGCAAAGTGGTGTAGTCAGGGCTTGCACCGTTGGTCTGCATATCCACGTTGGTCTTGACGAAAGCGCCAAGAGAAGCAGTGCCACGAGCTGTAGTGCTGTTACCAGCAGCAGCGATAGCGCCGTTCAACATTGTGAATTCTTGGTCACGCTTCAACTCAGAACCGCGCTTGGCGATTTGGTAAGCCAATTCAGACTTGCGGCCAGCCTTGTTGACAGTCTCTTCAGTAGCAGACAACACGATTGTCTTGCGGCTGATCTGAGCGTAGTTTTGCATACGCACAGTAGCTGTCACAGCGTCAAACGAAGTCACATCATCACCTTCCAACTGCTTGTTAGCAGCGGCAGATGCCAATGTGTCTGTTTGCCACTCATACAAAGAGTTGCTCACTGACTCGCGGCCAATGTTGCTCATGTATGGAGTTTCTTCAGGAGCGATGTTGGTGATTACATTGCTCAGGTCTTCACGGATGCCTTTGGCATCAAAGGTGGTGAAGGTGTTAGTTACGATTGCCATTTAAGTGCCTCATTTAAAAAGAAGTTCAATTGCCTTAGCCGCATCATCGACACGGCCAGTCTTTGCAAGACGCTGTTTTGCGCGAGTACTTTCAGTTGATGTAGAGACACGCCCTGCTGCACTAGGCTTTACAGGTCGTGGACCGTTGTTGACTACGGGTTTGATGTCCTTACGCTTGGACACCATCTGGTCATACAGCGCAGCTTTACGCAGCGCAATGACAGCCCGATGGTCGTAGACATTCTTAAGTTCATCCTCGCTGAAACCGATCTTGCGACCAAATTCTACGAGTAGAGCCTTTTCAGCTTTAGCCTTCTGTGGGTCTTTCCACTCAGGCACTGCGGAGATCAACAAATCTTGCTCTTGAGCTAGTTTTGCCTTTATCTCCTCTGTTTGCTGCTGCACTGTCAATTGAGAAAGACGCATCTGTTCAGATTGAATAGCTGCTTTTCGATCTTGCTTATCTCGTGCTAACTCTCGCTGGCGTACCCATTCAATGGGGTCTTCTGCGTAAAGACGGTCCCAATCAACAGGCTGCTCACCAGCCGACTCAAGTTGCTGTTGCAACGCTCCTAACAACTGAGCGTACTGTTCACGCTCGGCACGAATAGCAGCAGTTTCAGCTTCAACCGTTTTACGGGCTTCAGCGATCTGTTGCGTTTTTCGTGTGTAGTCTTGGGTCCTGCTGTAACCTTTTTGGAGTTCGTCCAGCGTCACTTCGATTTCTTTACCGTCAACTTTGACGGAGAAAACTTGCGGCTGTTCGTCTTCCTCGGTTTCATCAGAATCTTCTGACTGTTCATCTGTCGTTTCATCGCTAGACTCATCGTCTTGCGTGTCTAGTTCTTCATCGACAGATGCCGCGCCATCCTCATCGGATGACAACTGCGCCTCAACTTCTTGTTCGGTTTCTCCTTCTTCAGGACCAAACATTTGAGCGAGTGCATTGGACGCTTCGTCCACTGACATTGGACCTGTTGGGATGCTCCCTGTGGGGTTGGCGTTTCCGTCTGACATTTCCAAATTCCTTTATACCAATGATTTCTGAGCGCGTTGAATATCACGTTGAGCGATCTTGCCGTTGTCCATGATCTTGTTGATCTGGGTACGGAATTGCTCAACTGCCTGAATCATGTGCCACGCGCTCTCTCTTTTCACGGTGTCCTCTGGCTTCGTGCTTTTCCAAACCCAGACGGCATCGTTCTCCATTTGCAGCAGAGCTGCTGAGAAGGCTTCGTCCTGTATCAGACTCTCGGCCTTCTTTCCTTTTCTCACGGTTTCTTCATTGCTCATTTAGACCATTCCTTGCGGGTTGATGGGTTGCATATACGGGTCTTGCACTTGGGGCTGTTGCTGTTGCATCGCACCTTGGACAATTGCCGATTGCTCTTTTACTATCTCACGATTCACATTTTGCTCTGCCACGATTTGGGCAGTGCTGATCTGTGTGTTGTACTTTAACTCAAGTTCGTATTGTTTAAGTAGTCGATCTTGGTTCATTTGATCTCTGCGGAAATCATCATCAAGCATCATTTGCTGGCGCTTCAGCTCCAACTCAGCAGCCTTTTTCTGGATGTCAGCCTGAATCGACTCAGCTTGCACCTTGGCCAGCACTTCTTCTGGAGTTGGTTTTGGCTGCTTTGGCTCTGGCTTCCAATCGTCAGGGATGTCGTTGAAGTACATCGAAACATCTTTAAATCCAGACAATTCAACAATTTTGCGCAAAGTGCGAGCATATTGCTGTGGTGTCACCAAAGGATTGGTCACGCCCAACTGAGTCAAGGCTTGCTCTTGCTTGGCCGCAATAGTTGTCAATGCAGCCAAACGCTCATTTGTGTCGCCGTTGCCCAAGCCGATGTTCACGGTCACATCCATAGATGTGTCCCATGAGCGTGGGTCGATCTGCACCCACTCATTACGCAAGCGAATCATGCGAGCCTTGTCTTGGTGTGTGACCGTCAAGAACAAAATCTTCTTGAACAAGGTCTTCATACCTTCAGCCAACAGACGAGAAGTCAGCTCGATACGGCCTTGGCTGGCGCTGATAGTGGCGTTGACAGCAGCGCGTGTAGAAGACTGCAAAGCGTCAGCGTTCAAGCCCATAGCGGCTTTGCTCATGCCAGTGCGGTCTTCCTTAATGCTGTCCACATAGTCCAGCATCGGGAAGGCAGCTTGGCCAACAAATGGCTGTGCAAATGTCTGCACCATGTTTGGCGCACGCATACGGATGACAGCGCCTGTCTCGTTGTTCAGCACATCGTCAATGTTGACCTGTCCTTCAACGATCGCAGTGCGTGGGTGAATCGACTGAGCCAAGGAATCCAGCGTATTACGCAGAATCTCTGACTTGATCTCTTGGATGTCGTGGGTAATATCAAATATAGAACCAGCTTCCAGTGGCGATGTGTGTGGCTCTGGGTCGCATGGGAAGGCCACAAACGGAATGTAGGCTGAAGGCAAGTTGCGCTTGACTTCGTAGCTTGGGCCCATTGTGCAAATCTTGCGCAACTCAGGGATGCCATCACCGTCAAAGTCAACACGGACGTAGACCTCGCAGTACAAGACGCGCTGCTCCATTGGGTTTGCGCTCTGGTCTGTGAACTGCTGATTGTTCAATGCGTGGCGAGCCAGCATCTCCTCGTTGTCAGCCAAGTCAGAGTTGCCAACGTATTCCATCACCTCGTCTTCATCGTAACCAATGGAGATCAGCTCGGCCACGGAAGCCATTTTCCTGCGTCCAACGATGGGTGAGTTCTCAAAGTCCAAAGCCTGACGCGAAAGAATCAACTCCTCTGGAGCGACTGAGTTCACGCGAATGTGGCCAGACTTGACGATGCGCTTGATCTCGACATCGTGCAGCATTGGTGTTGGCGGGATGATTGGCATACCAGACATCGGGTCAACCTGTGTCGGCATCTCCATCTGCATAGACTCATCTGGGTATGACACCACGATCTTCATCTCTGCTTCTGGCTCTTGCATCAACATCTGCAATGTCTGGTCATCAAGGCCAGAATACTGCTCAATGCGCACTTCTTCGGTTTCTTCCCAGACGGCTTCCATGATGCCGCACTTGCGAGCCAAGGCATCCTTGAAGGTAGCGTATGCGGTC
>Ga0181343_1000586_pt1 | contig 15608 bp, 16 predicted proteins | sample Su13VDMLBSD_FD_130110 | JGI IMG/M metagenome (GOLD analysis project Ga0181343, IMG submission 130110) | Freshwater viral communities from Lake Michigan, USA - Su13.VD.MLB.S.D | ecosystem: Environmental > Aquatic > Freshwater > Lake | place: USA: Michigan | collected 2013-07-15 | reverse complement strand
GCTCATGCTGACTTTATTACACAGCTTCCAAATACATACGGTGTCGATGCATTAGATATTGAGGTTGAGGCTAAGGCAAAAGAGTTAGCGTTATCACAAATCAACGTAACATGTTGTCAAGAAAATAATATAGCAAGTATTTTATAATAATATATTTATAAATAATAATATATAATATTAATTAATATAATAATAAATAATAAAGGAAACAGTTATGGCAGAAAAATTAAATTACACGGCTTCGATTCTAAGTGAATTAGATGATGCAAGAGAAGTTATTCGATTATTAGGTAGATCTATTACTGAAAATATGATTGACAAACAATCTACTTTGGATAACTTAGCACGTGCAATTAAAAAAATCGATGCGGCAAAACATTTTATTAATCATCCTAATGCCGTATAAATGAAACCAAGCAAATCATCGAAACCACCAAAAGGTTACAAAAAAATGCAATGTAAATATTGCGAAGAATTTTGTCAACGTGTTGATGAAAAAGCAACAGCCGTTACGTGCGAAGTATGTGTATCGAAACTAGTTAATGGCCATGTATTGGAATTACGCAAATAATTTCTTATAATAAGTTATGTTAGAAGCAGAAAAAATAAAATCAAATTGGGAACGTTATCGAAGATTGGTTAATCAATTCTTTCCTACTCGTAAAGATGCATTAAATCGAATGTATGATGATTTTGAAGATCGAATGGTATTTATGCCAGCATCTTCCATGGAACATTTTCATAATGCATTTGCCGGAGGCTATGTAGATCACGTACTTCGTGTTATAGATTGTGCATTAACTTTGCATAATACTTGGACAGTATGCGGTGCTGATATGTCTGGTTATACTGAAGAAGAATTATTGTTTGCAGCAATGCATCATGATTTAGGTAAAACCGGATTTCCAGGCGAAGGCAATGAAGTATACCAAATTGAAACATCAGATTGGCATCGTAAGAATCAAGGTAAAATGTATAAATCAAATGCAAATATTCCATTCACGATGGTTCCAGATTTATCAATTTGGTTGTTACAAGAATACGGTGTTAAAATATCTTGGAATGAATATCAAGCAATTAAGATTCATGATGGAATGTATGATGAATCAAATAAACCGTATTTTGTTGCTAGATCGCCTCAAGCTAAATTAAAAACAAATCTTCCTATCGTTTTGCATCACGCAGATCATATGGCTTCTACTATCGAATACGAACGTTGGAGAAATGGAAAAACGTCATCGCCAGCACCGGTTGCAGAAAAAAGCAAAACTCAAAAAAGCAACGGATTAAAAAACTTAGCAGAAAATAATCCAGCTGTTGAACAGTCATTAAACGATATATTTAAAGCATTTAATCAAGAATAATATGATTACAATTTTAAGCATTGTGCTAGTACTGGCTCTATCCGGGTTAGCATATTTTATTTATCGGGCATATACGTTAGCCGGACTTTTAGCCGAAGAACAAGAATATGTCGAAACATTAGAATTAACCAATGAATACATGTATGGTCAAATTGTTAACGCATATGATTCTATGAAACAAATTGACCGTTTAGGCGCATTTGAACAAGATGATGAAGCTGGTACGACATTTGCATTGTTAAAACAAACGATTGAAGAACTTAAAGATACATTTGAAGATGGCGCGCAAGAAGAAAAGTAATAATTATTTTACAGTGATAACCGATATGGCAATTTCGTCATATAATCAAAAACCAGATAACGATGCATTTCGCGAAAAAGTTTATCGTAGATTTATTTATCCTGCATTAATGAAACTTTCAGAAAACATTATTAATAAAATTAAACCAGATTATATTGATTCTTCATTTCAAGATTTACAAACTGATTTAGTTACGTTTTTAACAGCACGTTTAAATAAATTTAATCCTAAAGCTGGTAAAGCTTATTCTTATTATACTAGAACGGCATTAAACTATATTATTGCGGAAAATCAAAAAGGGTATGCTAAAACAAAAGCAGATACGTTAGAAATTGATATTGACGAACAGCGAAATATTATAACAGAAATCCATAACGAAGAGATGCGCGAAGTTATGCAATATTTTATGAATGCATATATTGAATACTGTTATGAAAATTTAAACTATATTTTTACGAATTCAATAGACATTCATGTAGCAGACTCCGTATTGCATATTTTTGAATCTCGAGAAAATATAGAAAATTTCAACAAAAAAGCTCTTTACATTTTCATTAGAGAACGTACGGGTTTAGAAACTACCAACATCACAAGAGTCATAAAAACGCTTAAAGAAATTTACGAAACCAAATTCCGAGAGTACGAACGTACAGACTTCATAAAACTGCCTTTTTGATATTTATATAAAAGGATTTTAAGTTATGGATAAAAATGATGAACTATTTAAAGGAACTAGTTTTGCAGATTTAATGTCCGATGTTTATCATAACTCAAAAAAGAAAGATAGGCAAATAAATCAACTTATCGCACAATTACAGCCTTTAATAAAAAATGCATCAGATGCAACTATTATAGTTCCTTTAATTAAAGAATACTTGGATGTTGCAGTTAAAAATGACGATCATCTCGTTAAATTAACTGCAATTGTTCAACGTTACATTTCTACAAAACAAACTATTTCTGGATCCGATGGGTTAATCAGTGACGAAGAAAAACAACAATTACTCAAACTTGCAGAACAAACCATGACTGCTGAACTTCGAGATGAATTAGAAGATATGAATGTAGATCATGTAGAATTAAAACAAAAAATGCAGAATGTTACAAACAAGTTAGGAACTAATACAAATGAATGATATAACCCAAAAGAATTATATACAATGGGACGTCGCGGAAGTATTGGAATATGACTATACATATGCATATATTTTTCCTGATAATGCAAAAACTAACACTAATAATTTATTTTCATTAAAAGTACGTTCATGTAGTACGTTATATGATAATAAAATTTTATTTGTTAAACCAGCAAATAATTCAATTAAACGTATTCCATTGGTAGGAGAATTAGTTTTAATTTGCAAAACGTTTAATGAGCAGTCTAGTAAATACAAACGACGAGAAAGTTGGTATTATGTAGATACCGTAGATTTGCAAAGTTCTGTCAATGAAAACATGTTACCAGGTATTTCTGGAGATAAAACTCAAGATAACATTGACAATACAAAACCAGGTCGCACATTTGTCAGAAAACCAATTGCTCCATTACAACCATATGAAGGCGATGTTTTAATAGAAGGACGTTTAGGGAATAGTATTCGATTTGGAAGTACGATTGATATTTCTACTAAAGATCGTTCCGTATCGGAAAATGATTCTCTAGTTCCTACATATTATTATGTACAGCCCGGATGGACTGGAGCAGAAAAACCCGTATACGGAGATCCGATAATCGTATTATCGAATGGTCGTACTGAATTAAAAAATAAACAGTTAACCGTTGAAAATATTAATACAGATGCATCATCTTTGTATTTAACGAGTACACAACGTATAAACGAATTAAAAACCAATAATCCGATATCTAATCCAGATACTACGACAATAACTAAATTTTCAAAATCTCAATTTATTGGAGTAGCTGATCGTATAATTTTAAAATCAAAAACGGATGCAATTATTGTAGACGCAAAACAAAGTTTAGAATTAAATTCACCTAAAATATTTATCGGTTCATCTACGAATAAAGAACCAATGTTGCATTCGACAGCTGTGGTTAGTTTATTTCAAAAATTAATTGATATGATAAAAATTGGTTTTGCGGATTCTAGTGGAGTTGTATGTACGCCATTATATGATAGTTTGCAAGATGCGAGTACATTAATGAAACAACTTACTAACGATAACATACAAATCGATTCATATAAAAGTTAAAAATGGCACTAGCAACGACAATACCATTAACGTTAATTAAACAACTTATACCTGTTTTAATGAAGCAGATCAATGCATTATCTGCTGCTGCTGAAAAATTTATCAAACAAGTTAACAGTATACCTAAAACTGCTAAATGCGATGATCCGTTAGTAAAAGCAGCTAAACGTACGTTGAAACGTTTGTATGATTTGATTGAAAAAATTAAACGTGGATTGAATTCTATTAACAGAATAACTCCCGTTATTAATACGGTTTCTAGAATTGCATCTACATTATCAATCATACAATTGGTAATACCTGCCATACCAGGTGTTCCAACAGGTCCAATATCTAAATTGATTTCGACTTTTGACAATATAGGAAAAAATGCTAAATCATCTGTATCTTCTTTGAAAGGAATGGTATCGGCAATTGAAACTAGATTTGCAAGAATCAATCAATTGATAGCAAAAGCATTATCTAAATTATCTTCGATTTGTGATAATGAAACGTTTCCAGTTACCCCTGATATCAACGAAGCATTATCGGAATATGAAGCTTCATTGAATTCTAATATTATTTTAAATGATGGCGCATATCCAAATGATGGCGCATATCCAACTGAATTTTACAATGAATTAAATGTATCAGATGACGATATCATAGGACGTTTAACTATAATTGAAGATTTAGTAAATCAACAATTAAACGTTTTAACAACTTTAAAAGAAGCTCCTAGTAAAGTATTAGCTGGAGTTGGTCTTCCTACTAACGATGTTGGAGATGTTGATGATTATTATATCGATACTGAAAATTTTTCTATATACGGTCCAAAAACTGATAATGGCTGGTCTGGAGTCGTAAATATCTAGTTCATATATTTATTAATAAAAAGATTCATATGGATTCAAAAACACTGATAAAAGCACTTAAAATGGCTGTACGTGAAGTTATAAAAGAAGAATTAACAGAAATTCTTCAAGAAGGATTACAATCTACGATTAATGAAATGAAATCTACATCTCAAGTACCAGTTAATCGGGCAACAAGAAACCCGGTGCAGCAACAAACATCAAAAAATAAAGTTCAATTCAAATCAACTGGGTTTGCTGATATTTTAAATGAAACGCCATCGATAAAAGAAGGCAGTCCTTCTGTTTCTAGTTTTTCGGAATTGATGGCTGAAAATTACAGAGATTTAAGTTTTTCTTCTGCAGATGCACAAGGCTTTGGTATGTTACGAACAAATCAAATGCCAAATCAACAAGCAGCTCCGCAAGTAATGCATGATCCGGAAACGGGTAAAACATTTGATGTCGATCCTATTGTAGCAAAAGCATTGACTCGCGATTATTCTGGATTAATGAAAGCAATTGAAAAGAAAAAAGGTAAATAATGGCATATCGCGTAACTGAACCTATAATTAATCCAGTTGACATTAAACCGTTAGGGATACCATTATCTTCATTTAAAGAAGTATATCTAACTACAGATCAAGCATTTGAAAATTTGAAAACATTGTTATTGACTCGAAAAGGAGAACGATACAGACAACCTACATTTGGCACGGATTTATTAAATATTTTATTTCAACCAAATACTAATTTAATTAAACAAGCTGTAAGTGATATTATTACAACACCAGTTTCTGAATGGTTGCCATATATCACGATAGAACAAATTGATGTTAGAACTAATGAAGATGATCCTTCATTAAATTATAATATAGAAATAATAATCTCTTTTTCAGTTGATCAATATTCAACTCAAACTATTACAGTAGCAGCATCTGAAGAAGGAGTAATAAAAGTATCATCCGATGGAAATTAAAAAAGACGTTTCATATTTAGGTAAAGATTTTGGTCAATTTAGAACAAATCTAATTGAATTTACTAAACAATATTTTCCTAATACATATACTGATTTCAATGAAGCATCTCCAGGTATGTTATTCATGGAAATAGCAGCATATGTTGGCGATGTACTATCATATTATGCGGACAACAATTTAAAAGAATCTTTATTAGAACAAGCATCGGAACGAACAAATATATATGATTTAGCAAAATCTTTAGGATATCGTCCGAAAAATGTAGTGCCGGCATATGTAGCATTGGATGTATATCAGTTAGTGCCAGCAATTGGTACGGGAATAAACGTACGTCCAGATTTTAATTATGCATTATCAATCAAACCGGGAATGCGAATCAAACAATCCAATGGACCTAGTGTTTTTCGAACATTAGATTCTATAGATTTTGGTTATTCTTCTTCTATAGATTCTACAGAAGTGACTATATACGAAACGGATGAAACTACAAAACTTCCAATTTATTACTTGTTAAAAAAACAAATACAGGCTGTATCTGGAGAAGTAAAACGTCAAACGTTTACATTTTCAAGTCCGTCTGCATATGATAAAATAGTATTACCAGAAACCAATGTTATTGAAATAATTTCAGTTACTGAATCTGATGGCGATAATTGGTATGAAGTGCCATATTTAGCACAAGATACAATATTTGAGTCAGTTCCTAATTTATTAGAAAACGATCCGGATTTATCTCAATATCGAGCATCTGCACCTAGTTTACTTAAATTAAGAAAAACTGCTAAACGATTCGTTTCTAGATTACGAAGTGATAATAAACTAGAATTACAATTTGGATCTGGAATATCAGATAATAACGATGAAGAAATAATTCCGAATCCTAGCAATGTCGGAAATGGATTAAGTGGTGTACGTAGATTAGTAGACGTTGATATTGACCCGTCGAATTTTTTATATACCAGAACATATGGCCAAGCTCCCGCAAATACAACATTAACAGTTACTTATACAGTAGGAAATGGCATTTCTGATAATGTTAGCATAAATACATTAACTAATGTAGATTTTGTAGAATATGATGAAGATATTAATTCTACTAACAACATTTCGATTTTAAATTTTATAAAAACAACAATTGCTGTTAATAATCCAGCGCCAGCAGCTGGTGCAAAAACGGCAGATACGTTGCAAGATATTAAAAATAATGCATTAGGTAATTTTGCTACACAAAACCGTTTAGTAACACGTGATGATTATATTATACGAGCATATTCAATGCCACAAAAATTCGGAAGTATTAGTAAAGCATATATTGTCCCAGATGATCAAATTGCACAAACCGATTTTCAACAAAAAAGAATTGCAAATCCATTGGCAATGAATTTATATGTATTAGGTTTTAATGAATCAAAACAGTTAGTTGAATTAAATAATGCAATAAAAGAAAACTTAAAAACATATTTAGGTTATTATCGTATATTGACTGATGCTATTAACATTAAAGATGCATTTATAATTAATTTCGGTGTTGATTTTGAAATTTCGGTATTATCTAATTATAATAGTAATGAAGTTTTATTAAAATGTATTGATGCTGTGAGAAAATTATTCGATGTAGATAAATGGCAAATAAATCAACCTATCATTAAAACTGACGTTACAACAACATTAGCTAATGTTAAAGGCGTACAAAATGTTATCGGAGTTAAATTTAAAAATTTATACGATGCTGATTTTGGATATTCTGGTAATATATATGATTTTAATTCTGCAACTCGTAATGGCATAATTTATCCATCATTAGATCCTAGTATTTTCGAAGTTAAATTTCCAAATCAAGATATTCGCGGAAGAGTGGTAAGTTATTAAGTTTTGAATATTTATACTAAAAGTATATTATGTTTAGAATATTTTATCCCGAAGCTGATGCTACTGTATATGAAGGCGCATCTACAACTAATACTGGTTTAGATGAAATTTTAGAAATCGGAAAACGTATCGGTACCGATGGTGAAACTTTACAAAAATCACGAGCATTAATAAAGTTTGATACAACTGAAATAACTGATACTGTTTCTAAATATAACATCAATGTAAATTCTTGCAAATTCATATTGCAACTTTATACTAGTTATGCAAAAAATTTACCAGCACAATATACATTAGAATCGAAATTAATCGCACAACCATGGATTAATGGTACGGGATATTTGAATTCAGATCCAATTGTAACAAATGGAGTTACTTGGGCTAAACCGTATACGTCGTGGTCTTTAGATTCTCAGACCGGGGGACTTTGGATATCTAGTTCGCAACAAATTGAATTAGGTTCATCTGGTATACTTGTATCGGGATCCGGAGCTGGTGGAAGTTGGTTGTATAGTACCGGAAGTACTTCATTTTCTAGTTCATATGATTATTCATACCAAACTACGGATTTAACATTAAATGTAACAGATTCGATATTAAAATGGATAAGTGGAAGCAACAGTCAGTCTATAGATAATAACGGATTTATTCTTAAATTTTCTGATGCAGATGAAGCAAATGATGCAATTGCTGGATACATAAATTTCTTTAGTAGAGATACTCATACTATTTATGTTCCTAAATTAACAATGTATTGGGATAATTCTACATATTCATCTTCATTATCTGCAGTAGATTTAGAATCATATACAGTATATACAAAAATGAAACCGGAGTATAAAGATAATGAAATAGTAAAAATTAGAATTTATACTAGAGACAAATATCCGCAAAAATCTCCTACTAATCTGTTTCCACTACAAACTGTTAAACGTTTACCAGCTACAACGTATTACGCAGTTCGTGATGCTGCTACAGATGAATACATAATTCCATATGATGATATTTATACTAAAGTAAGTTGCGATAATACTAGTAATTATATCTACATTGATATGAATGGTTTTATGCCAGAACGATATTATCGTTTAGAATTTAAAATTGTAGATAGTTTTACGGAACAATATTGCAATGACGAAATATATTTTAAAGTAGTTAGATAATGGAAAATAAAGCTAAAGATAAAAATGGAGTTAATGCAACATTAGATAGCGGCAATACGGTTTCTCAAACAAAGTATCAACAAAATGGTTTAACCGTCGTTTCGAATGATAATTTTGTAGTTCCTAGAGATGAATCCGGTAATATTGCATTGGAAGAAGGCGGAACGAATCCATTATTAATTATCGAGCCAATGACAACTAAAATTACAACTATTTCCATGTTGAAAGTTTTAGATACTAGATTTCAATACTTTAAATTTCCTGCGACAACGCGTGTTATTGATGACACTGCAGTTGTTTTAGATTTAGATTTAGATTTAACTACAGATATTACTCCAACTGAAGATATAACGTATGCTAGATACAAACCAGAAAACAATCAAAGAATTCAACGAGGTAACCCAACTGCAGGAGAAGATATACGTCCATCTGGAATAGAGATAAGCGACGTTGCTGATGGAATTCCTCAAACTAATATTAACAAATATTATGTTACTAAAGAAGTTAAATCTGCAGGTATTGATTTAAGATTTAGAATTAAAATTCAACACCGATTTGATTCGGCGACTGCACCAAAAAGCACTGCGTATTTTTTCATTTCGAAAAATGGTCCAAACACTTACGGTGAACGAAAAAATTATTTAGGACCATTTGTAGGATCGTCTCCAAGATATCCGGAATTTGGATTCATTGGTCAATATGAAATACAAAATACATTTATTGATGTTGAAATTCCTAATTCAAATTTCGAAGCCGGCGATTATTTTGGTATTACGGCATTTTCTGGAGCAGAAGAAAATAATGCATTTCATACAATTCTAGCAGAACAAACATATTGGGTAATCACAGATGCATCTAAAAATGTAGATTTATGGAATCAAGAAATTAAATAATGTTAATACAATATAAAAATATCACTCAAAATCTAAATGCTAAGTCATTTTCCGCGGAACGTATTGACCGTACGAAGTCAGATTTCGTTTCATATGATGCAAACCAAGCTATTTTGCAAAATGATGAAATATTAAAAGTATCAAAAGATTCTAAAATAGAATTGCATGTTTATTCTGGCGATACGTGGTTAACCGGAAATCATTCCATACAATTACAAACAAAAATTCCATCATATCGAAATAGAATTACTAATAAAACAATTAATATTGTTAATCCAATTGGAATTAATTTATACGGAGAATTAGAAAATTTAAAATTAACTGCTGGAAATTTTCGAATTGCGGTTAATTTCTTTAAGAATTTAATTGGTAGTTACGATCGTCAACATTTACGTATCGATGAGATTTCTCCAGACAGAACGGAAATTAGACTTCGTGCAATTGATGGAGATGACCCGGAATTTTTACAACAAATTACTTCATATATACAGTCTGTTAAACAAACATCTGCGGAATTTTATAAAACGTATTTATTAAATTTTAGTAGAAATCAATGTGTATTATTTGTAAATAGCGTAGTAATTGGTGAATATTTGTATGTAAAATTATATGAACCATTACCATTAGAATTCAACGAAGATTTTAAATGTTGGATCGTTGAAGAACAAAAACCAACGTACCTAGATCGCGTTGCAATTGCTGCGAAACGATTACAAAAACAATTCAATAAATTAGCAAATCCAAATTGGCAAGCTTCTGCTAATTATAGTACTTCGAATGAAACTGGATTACGTGCTTGGTCTGATTTATTAGGTTCTTCTACACAAACATCGCAACAAATTGTCGATGCATATTTCTCAGGAAGTTTATCTGGCGTTAAACTAAATATAGATTATTCTGATTTTAATAACTTTGTTTTTTATAGTTCAGCAACTGAACGATTAGAAAATTTTTTATATAAATTACAACTTTTAGAATATTATACATCACAAAGTATTGCTGTTGCTCAAATATCTGGTAGTGTTGCTACTACAAATCAAACTGATTTTTTAAATTTAAAATCTAATTTAATTGGCGGTCTTGATGCATTCGAACAATACTTATATTATCAATCTTCATCTATTATAACTACGTATGATATTCCGTTAGAATCTCCAATTGTTGCTGAAGTATCTGGTAGTTATATCAAACCAGTTCCAAAAACAAATTCAACGTATCCATATTCTTTAACTGCAACTACTAGTTCACAATTTAAACAATGGTATGATGGCGTATATAGTTCAGCTTCGTTGTATGATCAATTGAACATCAATGCATTAGTATATGCAATTCCAGAATTTATACGTTTAGATCCAGATAATACTCAAACGGTAACGTTTGTTAATATGTTAGGTCATCATTATGATATACTTTATACGTATATTAATCATATGACTAAAATCAATAAACGAGAAGAAAACCCTAAATTAGGTATGCCAAATGAATTGTTATATTCGGTAGCAAAACAATTTGGGTGGAATTTAACTGATGGAAATCAATCTCAAGAATTATGGCAATATTTATTAGGTACTGATGAAACTGGTACTCCGTTAACGGGGTCAAATAGTGTCGGAGACCCGTCAGTTCCTGGACGTGATATGACATATACCATATGGCGACGCATCGTAAATAACTTGCCATATTTGTTAAAAACCAAAGGAACTAAGCGAAGTGTTCAAGCTCTTCTTTCTTGTTATGGTATTCCGCAATCATTTATCAGTATTAATGAATACGGTGGACCTAGGCTAGAACGTGCACCGGTATATGAAAAATTAAATTTTGATTATGCATTAGATTTAATTACAAATACAACGGGTACTGTTAATATAAATTATACAGCACCAATTAACGCATTTGAACTACGTTTCCGTTTAGATAACGTAGAAGTTAATCCTTTGATACCTAGTACAATGAACCTCGTTACAGTAGGTTCTAATAACGTTACAATTGATTTCGTAAGTGGTAATAAAGGCGTAGTATCAATTAATGGAAATGCAACGGATCCAATTGAAATATTTGACGGACAATGGGCAACCATGTTACTTCGAAATGACGGTTTAGATTCTGAATTGTTAATAAAAAAATCTAAATACGGAAAAATAGTAGCTGCAGTATCGGCTTCGGATATCGGAGGCGCTTTTTCTGGTACTGGAAATGTTTTATTAGGCGGGACAACGGGTGGTAGTCGTTTATATGGTCAACTTCAAGAATTAAGATTATGGTCATCTAGTTTACAAGATTCTCCATTTGATAATCACGTCAAAGCACCAGCTGCGTATGATGGAAATGTAGATGCGTATGATGAATTATTGTTTAGATTGCCACTTACTCAAAATATCGATCACAGTCAAACCGGTTCATTGTTAGGCGTACAACCTAAACAATCTAACGTATCTGCATCGTTTAGTGGATGGACAAATGCAATACCATATGATTCAATCGAAGAAACATATTATTACGATGGGGTTTCTTTAGGCGCTGGAACATATGATGACAACAAAATACGAATCGAATCAAACGATTTAGTTGGCACGCTAGATATAAAAACTAGAGCTGAACGAAGTCAATTTGATAAAGCACCATTAGACAGCAAAAAATTAGGTGTATATTTTTCGCCACAAACAATGATTGATGAAGATATCATTGCTCAATATGGATTTACGGATTTAGATCAATATATTGGAGACCCGGGGTCAACTGACGAAAAATCATATCCTAGATTAATTCAATTTGCACAAGGATATTGGAAAAAATATTCGCAGCGAAATAACATTAATGATTATATCAAAATGTTTACGTTGTTTGATTTGTCTTTCTTTAAACAATTAGATCAAATACTTCCAGCACGTGCTAGTAAATTAACAGGTATTTTAATACAACCAAATTTATTAGAACGTAGCAAAGATACAATTCTTCCAACAATTACTCGTTACGATAATGGGTATTCTGTAATCATTGATACCGTAGCACCTTCCGCAAGCGGGAATTATTTGCAATATACAAGTTCAATTGATGGTAAAATTTTATCTATATCAGCACAAGATGATGACCAATGGCAAATGTATTTAACTGCATCAACAGCTGATAAATATGATGGGGTTGCATATTCGCATGAATATTTAGTATTATCTGGAAGCGAATATATTACAGCATCAACCCCATATTGGTTAAGTGAAGCGTTTTGTCCTGCAATTACATCTTCGGTAGTTTCGGAATTTAAACAACAAGATGCAAATGCAATTATATTACGAGTTAAAGTAGCATCAGCAACGAGAATTCAAACTGCTACATACGATCTTGCATCTTCAATCACTTGGTTAACTGGTACTCCATCTGTCGATGGTGTTTCTCTTAGTGTAGGAGATTCGATACTACTAAAAGATGGAAATAGAACTGGGTTTGCTATTACAGGCTCTTCAAACGGTATATACGTTGTTGATGATATTTCCGTAACTACAACGTTGATACGATCTTCATCATACGATATTGATCCAGATTATCTTCAATTGATATTTGTAGAAAGTGGTAGTGTAAATAGAAATCGATATTTTATACAAACAACGGATAATCCAATAACGAATCAAGAAATTTCTACACCTAGTACGTTAATTCCAAATTATTCAATTAGAGATACTAATTTGCTATATGAATTTGTAGAAGTACAAGATTATACACCAACTGGCATTGAAAACCACCGGTATTCTGGAACTAAAATGACATCTCCAGCTTTCAATGTTAATTCAACACAAACATATGATGGCGGACCAGTAGCAGAATGGCGTACTGCAAATCCTAACCAATTGATATATCAAAACAATGGAGAACAAGGAAGTTTTAGATTAGCATAAAATACACACTAAACATATTTATATGAAATAAGGTTAAAACAATATGGGATATTTAGATAATTCTAGCGTAACGATTGACGCAATTCTAACACTAAAAGGTCGAGAATTATTAGCAAAAGGCGGTAATTCATTTAATATTACTCAATTTGCATTGGGTGATGATGAAATTGATTATTCATTATGGAATCCGGATCATCCTCTAGGAACTGAATATTACGGTACTATTATAGAAAATATGCCAATAACAGAAGCAATTCCAGATGAAACTCAGGCTTTGAAATACAAGCTTGTTACATTACCAAAACAAACAACTAATATTCCTGTAATTAATGTTGGTAATACTTTAATTACATTAGCTGCGCCCGGAAATAGCGCAGTTATCGCACCTAACACAAGTAATTTCCAAGGAGGAAATTCTAATTTAGGATATACAGCAATATTATCAGATTCAACAGTTGCAGATTTACAAGTAACACGAGCTTTACAAAATTCAGTGTTACCAACTGCACCTAATTTTATCGGAGATAATGAAGACGCACAAAGTGTAGCTGTAGCTGGATTTGAATTTAAAATTATTGCTAAAACTCAAATGTTAGAAGATAAAACTGCGACAGTTACTATAATTGGTAATGAAACAGGTGGTAGCGTAACATTAACAGTGACAGTTAAAAAAGTAACAACTGCTACAGCAGCAGCAGCAAATATGTAAGAAAAATATGAAAACAGAAAATTTCATTAAACAACTAAAAAATCAACCTAGATTAGGTGGAGTTCCTATAACGGATGGCGAAGGAGCTCGTCGTGCTAATGTGATAACTAATAGCAATGCTCCAAACGCTTTAAATCAAACTTTAGCAGCTGCAGCAGATACACAACGAGCAATTAATCAACAAGTACAACAGTTAGCTCAAGCATTAGCTAATCAGATGGTTGCTGAAATGCAACAATCTCAAATAACGGCTCGTAACGGTAGAACGTATACAAAATTCGATACGGTTAATGATGTTATATCAAACCAAACGGAAATTGTAACAGCAGGTATGTGGTCTGATGGTATTGCAAATTTAGCTACACATTTTACATCATCTGTACAAACTACATCTCAAAGAAAATATTATGTTGATGTATTGCAAGATAATCCTGCTAACGAAGGCGCTGCTGTTCAATATTCATTAGCATTTGGTCATGCATTAGGAAGTGGTTCTGATTCTCAAGGTCAACTTAATGACTCTCCTAGTAAAGCAATATATTCGCAATATCGTCAACTTTTACTTCCTCCTGCTGATTCTCGATTTACGACAGCTGGCTCTGGAAGTACTGATTATATTTATGTAATTAATTTTAAACGTAATCGAATGAAAGAACGTTTAGATGCTGGAAATTTTGAAATTCCATTACGTACAATATCTGGTTCTCGTCCTACAAATGCAACTGGAAGTGTTGCAGTAACAGGATCTACAGTTATAACGCTTATTGATGATTCTTCATTAGCATCTCCAAAGATTGGCGATTCTGGTAAAATTTACAATATCGTATCTGGTTCCATTAATGGAGGTGTACATAATCCAACAGCACCAATTTATTACGGTTTAGCTTATCCAGATTATGGAACATTGATATTAGACGGAAAAATGTTAGATCAACAATTAAGTTTCCAAACCAATACAGGTTCTAGTTCTGAAGGAAATAATCATTTTGCACTTTTCCATTCGATATCAGGATCTGGGATATTAACAAATCCTTCAACTTCGGATCCATATGGTTTCTTAGCACGTAATTCTGAAAAAGTTACTAGTACACATTATTTCGTTCGAGTTAAAAATGCAGAATATAACTTCTCTAATAATCCTTCATATGTAACAGGTAGTGTTGGTCAAATTTCACAAACAACTTTCGTTGGTGACCCTAAAACATATATTACTACGGTTGGTTTATATAATGACCGTCAAGAATTATTAGCAGTAGCAAAACTTTCTAAGCCATTACTTAAATCATTCCAACGCGAAGCATTGATTAGAGTTAAATTAGATTTCTAAAAAAATAACAGTAATTTAGCCCCGTTATATTTATATGTATAACGGGGTTTATACTATATGGCAGAATC
>Ga0181343_1000583_pt1 | contig 15695 bp, 25 predicted proteins | sample Su13VDMLBSD_FD_130110 | JGI IMG/M metagenome (GOLD analysis project Ga0181343, IMG submission 130110) | Freshwater viral communities from Lake Michigan, USA - Su13.VD.MLB.S.D | ecosystem: Environmental > Aquatic > Freshwater > Lake | place: USA: Michigan | collected 2013-07-15 | reverse complement strand
CACGGTCGAGATAGAGACCGGAACGAACCAGATGGAGATTGATATGTTCGTAGAAATCCACGACTACCTCGCCAACCGCACCGCCGCCGTCGAAGTCTACCTTGGCGCCAAGGCCCAGTTTGACAAGGCCGAGACCACCCTCAAGGGCGCCAAGAAGGATGTCGTGGACATCGTCAACGGCTACGGCTTCATTGAGGGCGACACCGCCGACCTCGACATTGCCCTTCAGGCCCGCAAGTCTATCGACGAGAAGCTCCTCCTCCAGTTTTTGACGCAGGAACAGATCGACGCCTGCAAGGTCGAAGGCGTCGCCTTCCCCGTCGTCCGCATCAAGGCCAAGAAGGTCCGCAAGGCCGCCTAATCATCAACGGGGGCGCGTAGCCCCCACCCACCAAATGGAGATTGACATGCAAAAGCTCATCGACGCCTACCGCAAAGACCCCACCGACATGAACGCGCTGAAGCTGGCGCACCACGCCAAGAAGCACCCCATGAGCATCTGCCTCCTGAGCGTGGCCGACGCCGCCCTGATCGGCAAGGCCCGAGAGCAGCTTGCGCCCCACGTTGAGAAGCTGAACGCCATCGTGATTGGGGAGTTCATCTGATGCCGCATCCGGTCCACACCTCCCTGAACGGGGACGGCACCTTCTCCGTCTACTACTTCGACCGCCTGATAGGATACCTCGCCAAGGGCTCCATGAGGGCCAAGGGCAGGCCCATCTGGCGGGCGCTATCCATCCACGGGGATTTGCGCCACGCCCACTCACAGGCCTCCGCAAGGGCCGCGCTGCTGGAGATGAGCCATTGAGCGCCTACTACAACGAGATCGAACCCTACGCAGCCCAGTGGCTGCGTAATCTCATCAAGGAAGGACTGATCGCAGATGGCGAAGTGGACACCCGGTCAATTGTCGATGTTCGACCTGCCGACTTGGCAGGATTCGATCAGTGCCATTTCTTCGCCGGAATCGGTGGATGGTCCCACGCCCTCCGCCTCGCCAAATGGCCCGACGACCGGCCTGTGTGGACGGGCTCATGCCCCTGCCAACCCTTCTCTTCAGCCGGAAAAGGCGCAGGGCAAGCGGATGAGCGCCATCTCTGGCCGGTCTTCTTTGAACTCATCCGTGCCTGCCGCCCCCCTGTCGTCATGGGAGAGCAAGTTGCAGCAGCGGTTGGCAAGTCTTGGCTCGACGGAGTGTGTACTGACTTGGAAGGAATCGGCTACGCCACAGGGGCGGCGGTTGTTCCGGCTTGTGCCGTCAATGCGCCCCATCGAAGAGATCGTCTGTGGTTTGTGGCCGACGCCAACAACCACGGACGCCAAACGGGGCGTGGGGACAATCAGGCCGCACGATACGGGGATCCCGTTGCCGCAGAGGGTGGCTCAGACGGTATCAATGTGGCACACCCCAACATGCCACATGGCGAGGGAAGGGGGATACCCGGCGGAGTTCACGAGGAAAACGCCCACCATGACGGCGGAAGCCTACACGGCGCTTGGGATGACAGCCTCTGGCTCGCCGGGGCAGACGGAAAGGCCCGGCGCGTTGAACCCAGCATTTGTCTGCTGGCTCATGGGGTTCCCGGCAGAGTGGGAAGATTGCGCGCCTACGGAAATGCCATCGTCCCGCAAGTCGCGGCGGAAGTAATTAAATCATTTATGGAGTGTGAAGAATGACCCCCGCCGCCTTTAGGGAACTCACCAAAGACCTCGGCTTCACCACCGGCGACGTGGCCGTCCTGATGGGGGTGACACGCCGGACCCCCCAGCTCTGGCTGTCCGGCCACTCGCCCATCCCCCAGTCCGTCGCCATCCTGCTGCGGGCCATCAAGGACGGGCTGATCCCGCTGGAGTGGGTCGAGGACCGCATACTTGAGACACTCAAGGTATAACCTGACGCCCGAGGGGGTGTGTCAGGCATAGGGGGCCGGGGAGCAGGTACTGCGTTTCCCCGGCCCTTTTTTATCACCAACGGTATGGAGGTTCAGACACGAAGACGACCTCGTCGGAACCATAGAGACGGTCTGTCGTTTGGATGGCGAAGGGGGCGTTCTCATGGTGCAGGCGGAAGGCCTCGGGCTCTGAGTGGTGGTAGAACCGCATGGCCTTCTCATCCGCCCGGCTCTCGATGGCCGCCGTCTGAAGACCGGACAGGGACATTTGATTGGTGGCTAGGCCGAGGCGCCCGTAAAAGCCCTCGCTCAGGAAGGCGAAGGGATCTCCTGCCGTCTCCATAAGCTTGGTCTCGACCCACTCGCCGGTGACAAGATCACGCCCCCTGACGAGCATGTAGGGGTCGAAGGGGATGACCTTGATCGGCATCAGGTTCTGGGCGCTGACGATTGCTGGCGCCGCGAACAGGGACGCCACGCCGGTCAGGAAGCCCCGGCGGGTTGAAGGTTGTATTATTGCCATGCTCAAGACTCCTTTTTGTGTGGGGTGCAATCCGTGGGGTTTGACCAAATCCCAAAAGCTACAGAATAAAAAAAAAAAAAACAATTTATAATTTTAATTCTCTCTTTATCTCTTCTTTTGATCTTTTGCTCCCCAAAAAAGAAAAAGAGTATATAAATTAAGAATTTAAGTTGGGGTGCAATCTTGGGGTGCAATCCAATTTGGGGTTCAATGATTGCGCCCCAAATCGGTGATCTTGGTCAAAAAGGCGCATCTGAGAAGTCCGTGTCCCCGTTGTGGAAGTCGCGGACGAGGCCCTTGATGGTGTTGGGGTGCAATGCCCCGCCCTCCAAGTCCTTTGACCCCCTCCTGTGCCAGACGTAATGGTCCCTCCTCGTCTTGGTAATTTTGACCCTCCGACCCTCAATTGGGGTGTACCCCATGTCGCTCAGGATGTGCCCGATGGCCTTGGTCTGGGGGAAGTCGCGGCCATCCATCGTCGCCATATCTTTGAGATATGTAACATCAATAACGTCCGGCCCGACGACCGCGCAGGCGTAGTCCGCGATGGCGGTCTCGATGCTGTCACGGTCTTCGGAGACGTGCATCGAGCGCATCGCCGCCAACCCATCGGTCTCAGGCGCCCGGCCCGACGGGGAGAAGTCAGCCGAGATCTTCCAGTCCGACAGCATCCGGGCGAACACGTCGGGGCGACGATCCAAGTCGCCAAACAGCTCACCGAAGTAAGCCTCAGTCCCAGTCGCCCCGCCGTGCTGCGCGAAGAGGTCCTCCTTGCGGGTCTGGCGCGTGAAGATCACGCAGTAGCGCCGGTCGTTGTCGCCCACCGGGATGGCGTCCGAGTGGTTGGTGAAGAGCATGTATGATGTGAAGTTGGGGATGTGCTTCTCGTCCTTCCCCTTGTGAACAACTGCTATGGTCGCGTTGGTGATGATAGGCTTCATCTTGTCGAGGATGGCGTACTTGTTCGTCCCCGAGATCCTGATCTCCTCAATACAGACCAGCACCGAGCCCTCGGCCCAGCCGGTGAAGGCCGAGTCGATGGCCGTGGTGGAGACCACCGAGGCCTGCTTGCCCATGACGGCCTGCATGACTTGGAAGAAGTAGGACTTACCGTTACCCTCGATGCCCTTGAGCAGCAGGGCCCACTGCACCCGCTTCCCGGGGTTCTGGTACACATAGGCCATGAAGTCGATCAGGATGCGCTGCTCGCGCTCCGAGCCGACCGTATTGCCCACATGCGCCATGAACCGGCTCATGATCTTTTTGGCCTCCTCGTCCAGCTCCCCGCAGGGCTCTGCGCCACTGCGCTCGTAGGTGTTGAGGTGGGACAGACCATTGTCCAGCGTGAAGATCCGCTCGGCGCCCGGCCAGAACATCTTGGAGGCCACCGTGGGAATGCGGCAGTAGGTCAGGGCGAAGGAGGCGGCGTCGGCGACATCCCCCGCCAGCACCTCGGGCATGCGGTCGAACTTGGCCCGGAAGGCCTCCCGCTTAATCGAGTGCCGGGTGGAGACCATGTCGAAGGTGGCGTCGGCCTCGCAGTAGACCCAGTCGGCCAGCCAACTGGGCCCGTCAAAAGGGCCGCCCTCGGCTCCCCCCACGGCGCCACCGGTCGAGCGACCTGAGCCCTTGGCGGGCTTGAACGCCTTGTTGATGACCCCCTTGGTCATCCCGGCCCCCTTGCCGAAGGTGTCGTAGGCGAACCCCGCCAACATCATCCGCATGTCTGCCCGGAGCTGCAACTCCCCGAGGGCGCTGACCTTGTTGCGCAGGGCCGTGTAGCCCTCCAGCGAGCGCAGCGAACGCGCCTCGGCCTCAAGGGCGACGTAGGTCGAGCCCGTGGGCTGGATCTCGACTGCGGCCCGGCGCCCGCCGGACAGCTTTATGATCGACGCCATGGTGACGGGACGCGCCGCCCCGCCGAACGACCGCCACTTGGTCTGCATCTGGCGGCCATTGTGCTTGGAGCTGAGCATGCTCCACGCCATCCAGCGGTCCCATCCCAGCTCAGACCCACGGAACTCGTGATAGAGCGCCATGCCGACGCGGACCCACTCGTCGTAATCCTTGCCCTCGGCGGGGTAATTCTCAAGGAGGGCGTCGATCTCACCAATCGACATGCCGAGCGGCTCGGCGGCGACCATTGCCTGAAGGTCGCTGAAGTCGTCGTCCTCGCCGCCAACCGTAATCGCGATTTCGGTTAGGTTGACCGCCCACGGCTCCCCGTCCTGACGCAGGGACCAAGGCGTGACGCCCTCCCGGTTGCTGGGCAAGAACATCAACTGGGACATAGTAAAGCTGCACGGGTCCACAGGACCAAGATCCACAAGGCGAACGATGTCGTTGACGATCACCGTATATTCAGCCTCAACAACTGGGCGGCTGAGGGGAACGCACAGGCGGAACCGGGGGACCTCGGGCGTGTGCCGGAAGGTTGAGTAGGCGACGAAGGCGCAGGGGAGCGTCATTCCCAACTGGAACTCAATGTCGGCCAGCGAGCCCTGCGGGGCGTCGAAGTCGAGGGTGGCGACCGTGCGCACGGCAATGTTGCCATCGGCCCGGCCCTTGGTCTCGTCGGCCCGGACACCGCCCACAAAGGCCGACCGCTTAACCGAGGCCTCTTTGCTGACGAATGACTCAAACGTCGTCAGGTCCGTGGCGAACGGGTTCCACTCAACCTCCCGCGTCTCCGCAGTGGCGAAATTTTTGCAGTAGGTGTAGCGGATCATCATGCTCCACCCTTTTCAACAGGGAACAAGAAGGTCGAGGCCATGGCGTCAGACGACAGGGCCGCCTTCACTTCCTCAAGGTCAAAGCGCCGGTGCCCCGAGGGTAACTGAATGCAGGGAATACGCCCGTCCTTGGCCAAGCGGCAGACCGTCTGCTTCGTAAGGCCGATCTCCTTCCCCAACTTTGTGCTTGTGAGCATGGCTCAATTTCCTTCGTTCGTGATTGACACTAAGGGGAGGATAACGTAATAATTCGTCGTTAGCAACAACCCTTGAAGGAACCCTGAAATGCTTGAACTTGAAATGCAGAAGCTCACCGCCGCCATCACCGCACTGACTGAAGAGCTTCGGTCGGCAAAGGCCGGCAATGAATTGCCGACCGAAAAAGAAACTCCGACAAACCTCGACAAACTCCAACAGGATGACCGTTCTTACCGCGAGGACGACGCGGCGCGCGAGAAGATGCAGGCCAAGCGCAAGGCGAAGGTCACCAAGGAGGAGGCCGAGGCCCTTGTTGAGGCCGCAACGGAAGAAAGTCCTAAATCGCCGGAGCCGGAAAAAATCGCGGCGAATATCACGGCTGACGACCTCAAGACCGTGGCCATGGAGATTGCCCGCGCCGACTCAAGCGCCCGGCCCCTGATCCTGAGCATCCTTTCCCTGCACGGCGCGAAGACCATCACGCAGCTTGACCCCAAGCACTATCAAGAGGTCCACGCCGAGTTGATGAGCATCGCCTATGACATCGCCAAGAACGGTGAGGTGACCCAGTGACTGCACACGCCAAACTCAGCGCCTCTGGCGCCCACCGCTGGATGAACTGCCCCGGCAGCGTTAAGGCGGAGGAGGGGCTGAAGGAGAGCACCAGCTCCTTCGCCGAGGAGGGGACACGGGCCCACGACCTCATGGAGATGATGCTAACGGGCAAGCCCATCCGCGTTGGGGCCTACGACTTGGAGATGTGGGAATACGTTGAGTCCTATGTCAGCTACGTCCTCGGCCAAAAGAAGCCCGGTGACGCCCTGTTCATAGAGCGCCGCGTTAACTTCAGCGAGTGGGTGCCGGAGGGCTTCGGCACCGCCGACACCATCATAGTCAGTGACGAAGTCCTCCACATCATTGACCTGAAGTACGGCAAGGGCGTCCCCGTCTACGCGGAGAACAACCCGCAGCTCATGCTCTACGCCTTGGGGGCCTACGACGAGTGCATGTTCCTGTCGGACTTCCAGTCGGTCAAGATCAGCATCGTCCAGCCCCGCCTTGACACCATCAGCGAGTGGGAGATCTCAATCACCGACCTGCTGAAGTTTGGCGAGGTCGTGCGTCAGGCGGCGCTCGACACGCAGAACCCCAAGGCCAAGCGCACACCCGGCGAGAAGCAGTGCCGGTGGTGCAAGGCCAAGGCGACCTGCCCCGCCCTCTACAAGATGACCAGCGACACCCTGCTGGCCGACTTCGAGCAGATTGACGAGGCCCCCCAGCCCCACAAGTTGAGCTTCGCGCAGATGCGGCTGGCGCTGGAAAACAAGGGCCTGATCGAGGCTTGGCTTTTATCTGTGGAAAACTCTGTGAAGGACCTCCTGCTTGAGGGGGGAACCTTTGAGGGGTTCAAGCTGGTCGAGGGAAGGTCAATACGCAAATGGTCGGACGAGGAACAGGCTGGCGGGCGCCTTGTGAATTTGGTTGGGGAGCAGGGCGCCTACACCAAGAAACTGATCAGCCCCGCGCAGGCGGAGAAGCTGCTGGGCAAGAAGGACAAGGCCAAAATCGCGGACATCGTTGCAAAGCCCCGTGGCGCTGCGACACTTGCGAAAGAGAACGACCCCCGCCCGGCGATCAGCCCCGTGGACGCCGACTTTGACGCCCTTGACGGGGAAGAAACTGAGGCGTAACGTGTTCAAGCGTCACGAAGTGGCGTTCAACCCTAGAAGCTAGAAGGACTGAACAGAATGTCTAAAATCATCTTGAAGGACGTGCGTCTCTCGTTCCCCAGCCTGTTCCACAAGGCAGTGTTTGACGGCAAGGAGACGAAGTTTGAGGCCACCTTCCTGATCGACAAGGCGAAGAACGCCGCGAAGATCAAGGAGATCAAGGCCGCCATTGACGCCATGATCAAGGACGACCTCAAGGGCTCCAAGCTCCCCCCGGACAAGGTCTGCATGAAGGACGGCGACAGCATCGACTACGCTGGCTATGCCGGAACCATGAGCCTCAAGGCCTCCAGCACGAAGCGCCCCATCATCATCGACCGCGACAAATCGCCGCTGACCGAGGACGACAACAAGTTCTATGCGGGCTGCTACGTCAACGCCTCGCTGGAGCTGTGGGCGCAGAACAACCAGTTCGGCAAGCGCATCAACTGCAACCTGCTGGGTGTCCAGTTTATGAAGGACGGCGAGCCCTTCGCCGACGGTGTCAAGGGAAGCATCGACGACTTCGAGGCCTTCACCGACGAGGACGTTGACTTTATTTGATCCAACGCGCCGCTCAGGAAACTGGGCGGCGCACTCGCATACTCACTAAACTGAGGCCACTCCTCATGCTCGTCCTAGACTGCGAAGTTTACACCGACTACTTCCTGATCATGTTCAAGAACATCGAGAGCGGGCGCTACGCCTCCTACGAGATGTTTGATGGGCAGGAGCTGCACAGGTCCCGCGTCATCCAGTTGATGAAGGAGCACACGACCGTCAGCTTCAACGGCCTCGGGTACGACATCCACATCATCTCCGCCGCCGTGGCGGGTTGGCCCTGTGACGCCCTCAAGCGTTTCTCCGACGAGATCATCAAGTCCAAGATGCCCGCGTGGTCCATTGCCAAGAGCAACGGCCTGCGGGTGACGCACGACTGGGACCACATTGACGTGATCGACGTGGCCCCCGGCAAGGCTGGCCTGAAGATTTACGGGGGCCGCATGGGCGCTCCGAAGCTCCAAGACCTCCCCATACCTCCAGAGGCGTCTATAAGCCCCGAGGACAGGCTTCTCCTCAAGAGGTACTGCAAGAACGACCTCGACACGACTGAGACCCTGTACCGGACGCTGGAGCCCGCAATCAAGCTCCGTGAGCAGATCGGCGCGCAGTACGGCGGCATCGACTTGCGCTCCAAGTCCGATGCGCAGATCGCCGAGGCCGTCATCAAGTACCGCCTGCACGAGTACACGGGCCGCACCTACAAGCCCCAGAAGCTCGCGGTGGGGCAGATCGTCCGCTACTTGGACCCCAAGATTGTGTCCTTCCAGTCTGACGGGCTCAAGAGCATCTTCAAGAACATCCTCAAGACGAACTTCGCGATTGCTGGCAACGGCGCGGTGGAGATGCCCGACTGGCTCAAGAAGCAGCGCATCAAGATCGGCACGACCGAGTATCAAATGGGCATCGGTGGCCTGCACTCATGCGAGAAGAAGCAGACCGTGGTGGCGCGGGACAATCAAATCCTCGCCGACTTCGACGTGGCGTCCTACTATCCCTCGATCATCCTCAAGTTGAAGCTGGCCCCCAAGGACATGGGCAATGACTTCCTGCTGATCTATCAGGACATCGTGACCGAGCGCCTTCAGGCCAAGGCCCGGGGAGACAAGCTCACCGCCGACACCCTGAAGATCGTTGTGAACGGGAGCTTCGGGAAGCTGGGCAGCATGTACAGCGCCCTCTACGCGCCGCAGCTTATGATCCAGACCACCATCACCGGGCAGCTCTGCCTGCTCATGCTGATCGAGTGGGTGGAGAGCGTCGGGGCGAAGGTGGTGAGCGCCAACACGGACGGCATCGTCGTCCTGTGCGACAAGAACCGCGAGAAGTGGCTGGAGGAGGCCATGTTCGACTGGATGCTGACGACGAGCTTCGAGCTGGAGCGCGCGGACTACCGCTCAATCCACTCCCGCGACGTGAATAACTACATTGCCGTGAAGCCCGACGGCAAGACCAAGCGCAAGGGCGTCTACGCCGAGCCGGTGTTGAGCAAGAACCCCGACTTCACCATCGTCATCGACGCCGTGGCGGCGTTCTTGAGCAAGGGCAAGCCGGTCGAGGAGACCATCCGGGGCAGCACTGACGTGCGGGGTTTCGTGACCGTCCGGCAAGTTACCGGGGGCGGCCTGTGGCGGGGCGAGTACCTTGGCAAGGCCGTGCGCTTCTACTACTCGACCGAGGTGGGCGCAGACGAGTGCATCAGCTACGCGAAGAACTCGAACAAGGTGCCCCGCTCCGACGGGGCCAAGCCGATGATGGAATTGCCCGACGCACTGCCGGGCGATGTGGACTACGTCCGCTACATTGAAATGGCGCGGGACGCGTTGAAGGACATGGGGGTGATGAAATGAGTGAAGCATCTATGAACAAAGAAAATCAGGCGCATGCGCTTGGCGAACCACCGACGTTCAAATGTTTTCAAGAGGACAATGAGTGGCGGTTCTACTGTCCGAACTGCAAGAAAGAACATCATCATGGAATTGGGCCGGGGCACCGCATAGCGCACTGTTCAAAAGGCCCATTCAAGAAGACCGGCTATTTTCTTGTTTTAAATGAAGAAGGGGGAACAAAATGAGTGAAGAAAGAAGCAAAATTGATGACGCCATCGACCTTGCGACGCTGATGAGGCCGTTCCTGAACGGCAAAAACGGCGCAGTAGTCATGGCGACACTCTGCCTCCTGATGGCGGAAGCTATCACGGTCATCAACGATCCAAAGGTGAGGGACAAGACTGTGGACTACGTCAGCGCCTGCATTCGGGGATACATCGAACAGATTGAGAGGGTGGCCAATGACGCCCCGTGAAGTGATACCCGCAGCCATACCAGAGGAGATTGAAATGGAAGTTGAGAACGCACTGAAGTCGCTCGTTGAGGGCGCCGCACCTAAAAAGAACACCATCCGCGTTACACGCGAGGAAATAGAGATGGCCAAGGATCTCGGGCTGACAATTCAAGAGTATGCCCGTGGCAAGGCAAAGCTCTTGAAGGCGCAGGCCGAATACGAGGCGTGGCTACAGACCCCCGCAGGCGCAAAGCACATGGTCAAACTTGAGGCCCAGCGCCAGCGCAGGCTGAAGCGCGACCGTGAGTACAGCCGCGCCTACCGCGCCCGCAAGGCACTGGAAAAGAAAGATGCTTGAGAGGGCCATTGAGGCGGCGCTCGTCAGGCGCGTGAAGGAGCTGGGCGGCCTGTGCGAGAAGTTCGTGTCGCCCGGTCGCCGCAGCGTCCCCGACCGCATCGTCACGCTGCCCGGCGGGCGCATCGTCTTCGTCGAAGTGAAGGCCCCCGGCAAGGGGCCGACCGAGTTGCAAGAGCGCGACCACTGGCGGCGCCGGAAACTTGGGTGCGAAGTCATCGTCATCAACAGCATGGAAGAGGCGAGCAACTTCAAATGAAGAAAGTCACCAAGAAGTCGCGTATTGAGGCGGCGCGTCTCATCATCGACCGCAATGTCACCTTTGTCCCCTTCTCGGGCGAAGACCTCGCCGAATTTTCACAGGCCTGCGGCGTCACGATTGAGGGGGCCGAGCGCAGGCCCAATCCAAAATTCCCGAAAGACCCCCGGCACCTCTACATGAAAATGAATGGGGAGGATTGGAAGGCGATCTCTTGGAAGAAGTTGATTGAGGGCTGGGACCAGAAGGCGGACGTTAAAAAGGTCATGCGCGAGGCCGTCTCGATTGACTTGTGGAACTTCAAGAAGGGTCTAGAACTCATCTGCGAACGCTGTGGATCTACGAAGCATCCGTCGGTGGATCACGTCGATCCGCCCTTTGACTGGATTGCGGAGCAGTTCATTGAGGCCAACGGACTGCCCGCGATTGACGACGCCGCAGACGGCGTGGGCAATGTTTTTGCTGACTACGCAGTCGAAGTGTCATGGATCAAATTCCACGCGGCCCACGCGAAGTACCAGATCCTCTGCCGGTCCTGTAACTCGTCAAAGGGAAAACGCTAAATGCTTTCCCGTAAAGACCTCCACGCCTACCAGCGCCGCGCCGTCTCCTTCATCAAGGACCGGCGCCGGTGCGGCCTCTTCCTCGACATGGGCCTCGGCAAGACCAGCTCGGCCCTGACCGCCGTCAGCGACCTCCTCGACGAGTTCTCTGTCCATAAGGTTTTGATCGTCGCGCCCCTGCGCGTGGCCAACAGCGTCTGGAGGCAGGAGGCGGCCAAGTGGGCGCACCTGAAGCACCTCCGGGTGTCCGTCTGCACGGGGTCGCAAAAGGCGCGTCTGGTGGCCCTACAGGCCGACGCGGACGTGTTCGTGATTAACCGGGAGAACATGCCGTGGCTCGTTGAGAGGCTGGCGTTCAAGTGGCCCTTCGACATGGTCATCGTTGACGAGAGCAGCTCGTTCAAAAACCCGTCCTCACAGCGTTTTAAGGCAATGCGGCGTGTGGTGGCGAGGACTGAATACATGGTCCTGCTGACCGGGACGCCATCGCCCAACGGCCTCCTCGACGTGTGGTCGCAGATGTACCTGATCGACTTTGGGCAGGCGCTGGGCCGCACCATGACCGCCTACAAGCAGCGGTTCTTTGAGCCGGACTACATGGGCTACAAGTTCACGCCCCGGGAAGGCTCCGCCGACAAGATCCACACGCTGATGGCGCCCAGTGTCATCCACATGAGCGCCGAGGACTACCTCGACCTTCCCGAGCGCATCGACCTCATCGAGCGCGTGGACATGAACTCCGCCGCCCTTGAGGCCTACAACGACTTTGAGAAGACCCTGTTCACCGAGCTGGGGGATGGGGAGGAGGTCGAGGCGGCAACTGCTGCTATCCTCGCCAATAAGCTACTGCAATTTGCCAACGGCTGCATGTACACGGGCAAGGATGGCAAGTGGTCGGAGATCCATGAGGACAAGCTCGACGCCCTCGCCGAGATCATTGAGGACAACGCCAATGAAAATATACTGGTCGCCTACAACTATCGCTTTGACTTGGAGCGTCTCAAGGCTTGGTTTCCCGGTGCGGTTGTCTTGGACAAGGCGCAGGACACGATTGACCGCTGGAACAGGGGCGAGATCAAGATGCTTCTGGCTCATCCGGCGTCTGCTGGGCACGGGCTGAATTTGCAGGGCGGCGGCGCCACCATTGTCTGGTTCGGCCTGACGTGGTCGCTGGAGCTGTACCAACAGTTCAACGCGCGCCTGCACCGGCAGGGGCAACTCAAGCCCGTAAAAATTCTTCATGTAGTGGCGAGAAAGACCATTGACGAGCGCGTTCTTGGCGTCCTATCGTCCAAGGATGCAACGCAGAAGCAATTGCTTGCCGCTTTGAAACCGTGATCAACTTTAACATTGAGATGGAGGGTAAATGAAGTTTCTCATCACCATGAATATGCCTTCTTATAAGGGTGGCGCCATCCACCAGATCATCTGCGAGTACCCGGCAACGGGGCTGGCCGACTTCTGTGACGCCTTGGAGAAGCGTGAGTTCACCATTATCGAAGAGTTTTACAAAAAATTCGACGCAGCGAATAATCCTTACTATGAGTCCCAAGGGCTTACTTCTGTGAATTATCGCTACGTTGGAAAAGTCAAAGAACTGGGCCACAGGTCCAACGGCAACAATAAATATGGAGAACCACAATGAACCACACTGACATCCTGACCCACTCCGTCCTCACCCTCCGCGACCGTGACACCCAGTACGGGAGCATGCAGGAGACCATGACGCGCGCCTGCCAGATCTTTGAATTGATTACGGGCAGCCCGTTGAGCCCCTACCACGCCAACGTCTTCATGCATGCTTTGAAGTTGTCCCGCGTTAGGACTTCGCCCGGCAAGCTCGACAACTACATTGACGGCATTAACTATTTGGCCTTTGCTGGCGAGTTTGCTGTGCCCCCGGGGGGCGCCGAGGCCCTCGTCAACGCCGGGATGCGCGACATTGTCGAGCAGATGAACACGCAGGAGGGGTAAGCGTCCCAAATTAGTACAGTGTGCGGGTGCCTGCGTTAATGAAATGGCGACTTCTCTGCCCCAGAGTGGGGAAGTCGCCGACATTGATATGGAGATTGAGATGGCCCGCATACAGGACAAGTTGAGGAAGACGAACCTCTTCATCGACCCCGCCTACCCCGTCAGCAAGAGTGTGCTGATCAACCCGGACGGCATCGAGGCCGCCGACTACATCGACACCATGGCCGAGGCGCTGGCGAAAATTGCCCACCTTGCCCTGAACAATATCACTGATGAGATCGTGAAGATTGAAATCGCGCGGATCTATTACCAAGCAGTTGGAGTTAAACATGACATTAAATGCTGAACTGAAGATTGTGGGCGCCCTGATGCTGCTCATCGCCGTCAACGTCGTCATTGGTTGGGGGATGTGACATGAAGAAACCAGAACGATTTGCTGGATTTAGTTACAAAAGCGAGCGTCACAAAGGAACACGCTTTGGAACGCTCTGGGCAGATTATAAGACGGGCGAGGGAGACGTGACCATTACCCTTGAGTTCTGCGAAGAAGATTGGCTGATGAGGGCTGACCTCTTGCAGGACGTTATTGGTTTGCTTGAGCGCGAATATGAGCAGGCCCTCAAGGAGCTTGAGGAGGAGTCCAAGTGAACGACCTCGTCCGCGAATTGCGCGACCGCATCGCCGAGCTTGAGGAGGAGGTGCGCCAGCTCCGCACCGACATGATCCCGACTGATGCGACCTTCTTGGGCTTCCTGTCAAAGAACGAGATGAAGATCCTGTTGGGCATCTACAGCCGCCCGGTGGCCGACTACGCCTACCTCGACAGGATCACCGAGCATGGCGACAGGTACAATCGCTACAGCGACATTCACCATGAGCTTCTGCGAGCCAGAGTGTCGGTTTGGAAGCTGCGTAAAAAGATGAGGATGTACGGAGTCGAAATTAAAACGTGGAAGAGCATCGGCTACTATCTGGATGATGAGAACAAAGCCAAACTGAAGCAACTGATGGAGAAGAAAGATGATTAAGCCAGACAAAGATGGAAATTACACGGAAGAACAATGGAATGAATTACCCATTACATACAAGCTTCGGTTATGCGCTGTTGATGAATATCAAATTTATCCATCCGATATGATTGATGCCGCTGGTCACATTGAACAGTTAGAAACTGCATTAAGATTTATGATTCGCAATGAAGAAGTGAATGAAGCTTTAGCCAAGGCAGCCGGTGAGCCATATGTTAATAAAGGCTTAGACTTTGCCAGAACGCTTGTTGTGATGGAGAAGAAAGATGGATTACCTTAAAGCACTAGGTCAACTGATATTCATCATCTGGGCGCTGTTCATGATAGGCGGAACAGTGATTCTTTTCACTTACATGATGTGGCAAACGCTACGTTCCATCTACAAAGGGGAATGGTGATGATCGACAAAAATAAGGTCTACAAAACTAGAGATGGCCGTGAAGTCCGCATCTATGCGACGGATGGGAGAGCAATGTATCCCATTCACGGCGCGATACTTCAGGAACACGGTTGGCAACAAAGTTGCTGGGCTGTGGATGGACTTCATAGCATCAGCAGCAGTGGAAACCACAGCGGCGACCTTATCGAAGTTCGCCCCCGGCACAAGCGGATGGTGTGGCTGACGGTGTGGAGCAATAACTACATTGAGGCATCCGGCAAGCCCGAATGGCGTAATGGCCCTTTGGGTTGTGGTGAAGAGCCAATAGCTCGCTTGATGGTCGATGTAGAATACAACAATGGAGAAGGGCTGTGACTGATCTCATCATGCCGCGCCGCAAGTTCCTCACCGGCTTGTTTGGCCTTGTAGCAGCGCCTGCTGTTGTCAAAGCTGCCAACATCATGCCGGTGAAGGTAATCCAGCCAAAATGGTATTTGGCTGATGGTCTGCCGCTTCAAAGCATGGCGCATCCCGTTCGCAAAAGTAGCATCATGAGCCTTAACGAACTGCGCGAGATTCTTAGGCCCGGCGCGCAGAAGATGTTTGATGATCTGTATGAAGCAAACTCGGCTCAATGGGAAAACGTCTTTGAATCAAGGGGGTTGTGATGAATAACAACGAACAATTTCGGTTATATAGCTTTGCCTCAGAAGCTGTCCAAAAAGACATTGATGCCGTTTATTGGCTTACAAAGGGGATGACAGACGGCATTCAATTGTCGGCACAAAACAGCAAACGAGATCAGGCAGACTGGGAGATCATTGCCAACATGGCCATGAACAAGCGCCTGCTTGATGGGAATGAACTGTTCATTGCAGACAAGATAGACGCGCTGAAGGATCGCGCAACATTCCGCTGGGATTGGTATGTTGAAAAGCTTAGGGCAATCGTTGAAAGAAAGAAGGGGAAGAAAGATGACTAACACGCATATCGCAAAACTCATGTGGGATGCTTATGCCATTCAGGCTGGCGGCAAGACCTTTGATGGCAAGCCGCTGCCAACATGGGATAAGCTTGGTGATGACCGTCAATCCTGTTGGGTTGCCGCTGCGTCTGTCACAGCAGACCGCATCGAAAAGTTGGAGGCAGCGCTAGAAGATATGGCTCAATACATATCCAAAGCTGACTGGATTCAACTCAAGCCAGAAACCCATCAGGTCTGGGATTTGGGGGAAATTG
>Ga0181343_1000582_pt1 | contig 15697 bp, 19 predicted proteins | sample Su13VDMLBSD_FD_130110 | JGI IMG/M metagenome (GOLD analysis project Ga0181343, IMG submission 130110) | Freshwater viral communities from Lake Michigan, USA - Su13.VD.MLB.S.D | ecosystem: Environmental > Aquatic > Freshwater > Lake | place: USA: Michigan | collected 2013-07-15 | reverse complement strand
GTTGTCTTTCCTGCTGACGCCGAAGAGACCCAGCAGAGTGTCGATCAGCGGACTGGGTCTTCCCGCTTGCAAGTTACCGAGCAGCGCATTGCCGAAGCCGTAGAGGTCCCCTGGGACTTGGACATCGCTGAGTGAGACTGCGTTCGATGCTTGGGTAGCCTCATTGAGCAGGATGGATCGAATGACTGTTCTCAGCTGCGCCTCTGTGATCTTCATCCTGATTTCTCCTGTAGTGCGCTCTCTATCTCTTCCCTGTCGACAAGTTTCATGTCCTCATCGTATATCGGCAGTTCAGGCTGCAGAACCGCCCTAGTGTACTCCAGCAGCGGCCCCGGTGGATTGCCTTCTTTCGGTCTCGGGGCCTTTCTGACGGCATCTAAGAACTCCTGTCTCTCATAGGCGATGACGACCCCGACCGGCTTCCAGTTGTCGACGATGAACTCATTGTGTCGTGACATTTCAGGATTGAAAGACGCTCTGTCGAGGATGTACTCACCACTTTTGAGATTATTGAACGTTAACGCACGCCTGGGAATCCCTGATGACTTGTACTTCGAGATGACCTCGTCAGGGACTTCCTTGAAGTACCCACTGGTGATAGCTTCCATGTCATTTGCAGCGAGTGTGACCCTTCCCTGGACGATGACGCCGGCTTTCCCCCAACTGCTTGTGACCCTCCCCTCCCCGGGCAGGTATCCCATCGTGGAGATCTCATTGTTTCTTGGGAGGCTCAAGAGATCATTGAGTGCCCAACCAACGTTCCATCCCGACAGCCAGTGGACCTTGATGAGGGACTTCATGAACTCGTGGTCGGCTTCTGCGGCCCACGCCCTCTTTACGACCTTCGCCTGGGTCTTGTAGGGGCTATCCTTGTAGTAGGGATCGTCGAAGGTGGGATCGTCCAGCGTGTGCATGTAGTCGATGTCTTTTGTCCGAGCTATGAAGCCGGCGAGATCTTCGAAGAGCAGCTCTCTGATGATCCGTCTTAACTGACGCTCTGTGATCCTCATCAGTCCACCTCACTCATATAGCTACTACCTATCTCATCCACCACGTCAAGTCCTAACACTCTAGCCGCAGATTTAATCTGTCCCATGCCATCTGTCAGCTTCACAGCGACAGCTCGCGGGACGAGTACCTTGCTGAATGACCAGTTGCCCACAATCAACTCGGGCATCTCCGTCCTGTAGTAGTTGGGCCCCCAGATGTGGTCACGCCAGGATTTCTCGTCCAGCACCATGCTGTCTGCGACTGTGCCTTCATCCTCATACCAGGGCAGCTTTCTCGTTCCTGAGGCTGCCTGCCGGGCGATGTCCTCGGGCTTGAGCTGGGACGTCCACTGTGTTCCCAGGTCGACCGCGCCTGCGTATGTGACTCGTCCGTCCAGAATGACACCGATCGTGGGACGACTGAAGTTGACTTTAGGAAGGTCATCTGGGTGGTACGCAGTTGCTGAGATCTCATCTGCGTGCTGCATACCTGCGTTCTGCTCGATGAAGGACAACGTGTCGGACACGACGTTCCTTCCCAGCTTGACGTAGAGACCGATCCAGTGCACCTTGACCAGCTTGGAGTCAAAGAAGTCACGAGTTCCCATCTCATCGACCATCTCGTTCCACAGGCGCTTTGCTGACCTCTCTGCAGAGTGCCGCCCCTTCATCATCCTGCGCGCAGATGCACTGTTGAATTGGCCGCCGTCCGTGAAGTTTCCAGCACCTTCTGGACGATCTGGAACCTGCTTCACTAGACGGTTGATGACTGCCCACCGCTGGGTAGGATTGACGATCTCCTTGAGAAGCTCCTCACGGACTATCCGACGTAGCTGTCCATCTGTTATTCTCATCACATCTCCTTGGTAGGCAGAACCGATCTCGCTTCTTCAACCCGGACCATTATCTCTCATTGACCACCTCTCAGCATGTAACTCGCGTCGTCTTCCATCTGCTTAAGGTCTATTGGATTTCCCATTCTATCGACGATGGGCAGCTTGATCTTGTGCTGCATTGCGTAGAAGAAGGGGCCAATGGTGCTGCCCGGGTTTTGGTACTCATTGTCCGTTAAATATCCCGTTTCCGTATTATAGTCAATCACAATCCGCTTGGGAACCCAATTAGCAACTAGCGCTTCTGAGGAGTCCATACGCTCTATGAGCTTGGGCGCGTCTTCGGGACCAAAGATATACTTTGCACCTAATTCTGGGTTAAACAGCGTGGGCTTTCGAGGTGATCCGCTGTTCGAGAACTTAGCGTGTTGCCAATGCGGAACACGTCCAATGTAGCCTGTCGCCAGCGCTTCCATACTTTCGGCTGCGAGAGTGACCCAACCTTCCACCTCGACGCCTAACCATCCCCACCCAGGAGCCCGTTCCAGCTCTTGACCAGGCACTGTTAGAGAGCATGCGATCTCTCCCCGCCTGTCTGTTTCATTGAGGAACTTGTAAAGGTGTCCCAGGACGTCACCTTCACGTGGTATCCACGTGATCTTGTGCAGACCTTGTATCCACCTCCGAGCGCGGGAGATCTTGGGTGTCCTTTCACCTTCCACATACTCATCTTCTTCTATCTTGTCGACTGCCATCGCCCATGACTTCTTCACATTGCGTGCAGGTTCAACATACTTTTTCGAATCAGGATTGACAAAGAGAGGATCATTAAAATCAGATGTGTACTTTATGTCTTGAGTCGCCTGCTCAAAGTCGGCTCTTCTCTCGATGATGATCTCGCTGAAGAGTTCTTCCCTGATGATCTGTCTCAGCTGTCGCTCTGTGATCCGCATATGCATTGCTCCATCTTGTTTACTTGTCGAGCCTGGACACCCACTGATTCAGTGAGCCCACCCTGCTAGTCTGGGTAGACGATCATGACATTGCCCTTTAGATCGTCGGCGAATGCTTCCTTCGCATTGCTGCCGCCCTGTCCCAATATTCGGTTGATCTCAGCGGCAGCTTCGCGCACGGCTTGCACACCCTCCTCACCGTACACAAGCTGGACGTCGGGCGTCAGGTGGTCGAACTTAGGGACATAGCCTTCACTCTTTGTGATAGACGAGGTCATGATCTCTGCAATGTGGTCTGTTGGTCCACGAGACACGTAAGATGCCATGGAATCGGTTCCTTGCTTGGTGTCCTTCAGACCTATTGAGTCGAGGATGCCAAGCGTCGGATCAAATCCCTTGTACTTTGCACCCACCATCGGTGCAGGATTTGCGTATACAAAGTCGTTGTAGGAGTCGAGTGCTCTGTAGGCACTACTCATGTCTGGTTGCACATTAAGCACTTGACCGACATAGTCTACAAGCTTTTTATTGCCAGTTAATTGTATTGTGCTTCTCAAGTCCCCGAGCGTAAGGATCTTATTGTCGATCTTTCTTGCGCCGATGATGATGTCGATCATCGCAGCCGATCGATCTCTGATACCAGCGGACATGCTTCTAGCGTTTCGCCCCCACAGTGAATCTACAGTCATGCCGATCAGAGAGAGTGGGTCTTTTCCAACTACACCCGGACGCAGGTTAAGGATCTCAATTACTCTACGTTCTTCCTCGGGTGAGACGGCTGCGATCTTTAGCAGCTCCGATTTTGCCTTTGGATCTGTGATCTTGTAGCCACCTGTATCTTGGTAGGGCAAAGCATTGTCTAGGATTGTTTGCAGCTTTGTCGTGAGATCTGTGTAGACACTTTCAACTGATGTGACCAGTGCTTTTGTCTTGGGTAGCTTGCCCTGGTCGATCATGAGATTACCTGCAGCACTATCAAATATAGCGTGCGAGATCATCCAAGGCGTAGGCATTGAGTCCACACCCGCTGAATTCGTGATGGGCACAATTGTGATCGTATCTGCACCTACGTTTTGTGTGCTTATACGTGTTTCTTCACCTTTTGAAGATACACCACGTACGCTATCGAGGATCGACTTGCCCTCGTCTGCAGGCAATACGACGACGCGTACACCGAGTGGTGATTGTCCTCCTGGTGGGACCACTAATCTTGGATATCCCTGTAGATATTTCTCAAAGACACTCTCTTGCGCACCCACGATGGGAATGATGTTCACATCGATCCCTAATTTTCCATACATCAGAGTTGCAGTCGACTTAAACTTGGCGGTCGACAACACGCTTTTTGCACGTGTAAGCTGACTTTCAGGACGTTCAGCATAATTTTTGTACGGTGTTAGCTCTTTCCACAGTGCTTCCAACTCAGCTCTTGCTGCAGCATCTGACGGATTTGATCTAACCCGTGCGGCAGCTGCCATCATCTTATCTCGCAGCGGATTAAAAATATTTTCCACAACGTCGGGGGCCAAGTTTTCATCGGGTCTTATGGCTAGCGAGTCAAACCAATCTTTTCCAGTACGCATTTCATCGGGCAGAACTGTGGGATTCTCGACAATGACCTTGATCTCTTTCCACTTCTTGCTCGCTGCGGCGAGAGGCGTTACGCCGCCGGCGCCAGGTGTCATCAGCGCAGTCGCTGCACCTTGTGCCTCTGCTACGCGACCTGCGTCTAGAGTGGGAGCAAGAGTTAAAGATTCTGTCTCTACAGCAGATTTCGCATCAGCTGCTATTTGGCGCGCATCTTTGATTCCTGCAGTCTCCATCCTTTTGCCCACGTCGTCGATGAAACGCAAGACTGCAGCTTTTTTGTCTGCCTGTGGGATAGGGTGAGTAAATTTGCTCTTTTGTGCTGCTGCTGTTAGATCTGGATAGCTCTTGGGAGCGAGGACTTCAACTTGACCCGTCCGAGAGATCACACCGCGCCTAAGATCGTCTGCTCTTCTAGCAGAAATTCTGCCACCTGCATGGAAGACAGCAGCAAGTGCCAGGGTCGTCATTGCACTCTTTCGATCACCCTCGGTAGCATACACGACAGAGTCAAGTAGCATTGCAGGAACTGCACCGCCAGGTACGAAGGAACCAGCAAGTAGAATATCATGCAGAGCTGAACCTGCAAAGATTTCTTTAGCTGCATCTTGACCGTACTTCCCAGCAATGATGTCTCTTGCTGGGAAGCCGACATTCTCAGCGATCTTGGCACTGATTCTGAACTTCGTCATTGCAAGATGCGTGAGCATTGATCCTAACGCAGGGAGCACAAGATTTGGAAGTGTTACACGACTTGCCTGCGCTCTGCGGACATCTTCGTCACTTCCTGGTGCGTGTGCCTGCCCAACAAATGTGTCAAGTGCTGCTTTGCCAAGCAGGGCTGCACCACCAGCTGCAGTCGTCCCCAGATCTGATGCAGCGTCACCCCATCTGCCTAATTCTTTTCCAACTTCTCTCCAGAAGCTGGGATCCTCCGGCTCAGAGCCTTGATTTTCAGCTTCTAGGATAATATAAGATCTGATTAAGTCTCGAAGTGCATCGTTGCGCTGCGCATAAGTCTCATCAAGAAGTGATCTTTGTATTAGAGAACGCAGTTCTCTCTCTGTAATTCTCACTTTAAACTCCGCGTTATTTCTAACTATCTGCCCCGCCCATGAAGATCTGCCTCACCCGCTCCCCCTGGGTCACGTTCAGCTTGCGCAGCTTCGCCTCCTGCTCGGGGGTGATGTCCTTCGACACCTTCCTGCCCACGTTGTCCTCCATCCCGGATGTGAACCCGTCGAGGACAGACTGGAGCATCTGCTGGCTGCTCTCTAGCCCCGCTGCTTCTAGTGTCCGCGCCAGCCCGACGATCCCCTTCGCTAAATCTGCCACTGTCACTTCGTCTGGGTCACCGCCTGGGTGCTGGGCGAGGAGCGGATGGGGTGTGTAGGGTCCGCCGATCAGGTAATCTGCGATGTCGACGAGGAAGCGCCTGAAGTCTGTTGAGATGCTTTGGTATGTCACGCCACTTCTCTGACGGGACGTCACCCGCTCTCCGTCCTTCAGCCGCGCGATCACACCCTCGGTGCCGATCGTCAGCGTGAGGTAGTCGCCCAGTGCCTTGTAGAGATTTCCTGTCACATATCCCTTCACACCGCGCTCGGGTGTGTATCGTCCGCGCATCCAGTCGGAGTAGGGTGGATGGGTGATGACTGTGTCGACCTGCGCCAGACCGCCTGATGGGACCTGGACAATGATCATGAGCGGGTTGCCTGCCAGTGTGAGATCGACGTCGACGTCTGGTGGACGAGCTGACGAGAGGTACTGCGTCATCAGCTCGGTGTACTTTCTAGCTGCTGCCGCTTCCTCTTTTCTTCTCGTGCTGAAGTCGGCATCAGAGTAGTCGACCGGGAAGGAGACGAGGTAGTCAATGTCACCGTAGGTCGTTCCTGGTCTATCAACGCTGTCCCGCTCGGCGTGTGTTGAGGAGCCCGTTGGCCCGATGGGATCGATGGGAGATTCACCCTGCTCAGCGAGCCAGCTGTTAAAACCGCTCACAAAGTCGCGGTAGATCTTTCCTGCTTCGCGGACGATCTGGGGCGTCAGATCACGACGCTGGTCGGGTGGAAGCTTTAGCCCACCCTCGTTGATGAGGATTGCTCGGATGACTTGCCGCAACTGCACTTCTGTGATCCTCATCTTCTTTTAATCACCGTTCCTTCAATCACAGGCTGAATAGACGGGTGAAGAGCTTACCACCCAAAGCATTGATCGCCTGGTCGTGTGCAGCTGCGATCGCCTCGTGCAAGGCGCGGGAGACATCCTTTGGATCGGGTGATGCAGCTTCTACTCTTCCACCGAGGCTGCTCCCCGCCTGCAGGAAGACTTGCTGATTAGGACGGTAAGCAGACGTAAAATAATCTAACATTCCTGACGCTTCTACGTCAGCAGCTACAGCACTCGGAGGCGTGAACACAACTGTTGTTCCCCTGCCCATAACTGTGAATGTGAACTTTGCTGGCCTTGTTCTACTTTCCAATTGACGAATTCTTCCCTGAGCAGCGTCCTCGATGTCCTGCTCAGAGATGCCTAGTGCAGATGCAGCACCCCCACCGCCGCCCAACATAGACTTGAACTTATCCATGAAGCCCTCGTTAACGAGTTCTTCTCTGATAATCTGTCGTAGTTGACGTTCTGTGATCATCATTATCTTTTAAACTCCGTATCTATTCTATGTATCTTACGAATTGAACAAAAATCATCGGTTGTAGCATCCCTAGTGATCCTCGTCCCACTCCGCGAGCCAGCTCTCCTCGAGCTCGTTGATCTTCCTCACCTGCTCCGGGCGGGTAAACCTCACTCGGAGACGGGCTATGTACGCCTCGATCTCCTCACGTGAGACGTCCTTGCGCTTGAAGAACTCGTTGTAACCCATGTCATGGTAGGCCATCAGATCCCATGGGACGAGGAGATCTGTCAGCTTCTCTGCACGTGAAGCGTCCCTACTGGGATCACCGGTGTCTAGGGCTGTGACGTAGAGGTTATCAGCTGTGATCTGCTGGGGCCGACTGACTGTATCAGCATCGATCAGGGGTTCATCGTCAGTGCCCAGGGCACCTGGGATCCTCCTCGCCTTGAAGATCCAGATGTCGTTCCCCATCAAGCGCTTCATCAGGAAGCCACCCAGCTGGCGGCTGAATGTTCCCATGCCGTTGCTGATCCTGAAGACAATCCGCTCGGCTTCCTCGAGGACGACTGGGTACGCTGAGATGCCGGCTTCCGACCGCAGCCTGGGCGATGACTCGCCGGGCTCAAAGGAGGCGAGAGCCGGCTCCTCAGCATAGGCGTAGGCGTAGGGGTCGTGGATGACGGAGACGCCGCCAGCCACCTTCCGTGGATCACCGAACCGGAGGTAAGCTGCGACGGGTGCCTGCCGAGCTTCTCGAAGCAGCGTCTCCCTCACGATGGTCGACAGCAGCTGGCGGATCTTGCGCTCGCGGATGTGCTCAGGAGTAACCACGACGATCTTGTCAAATCCTTCTGCTTCTGTGGGCATCACAAACCTGTCCATCATGCCCTGCACGATCTCCGGTGACAGTGTCTTGTCTCCCTCTTCCTCAGCCCGCTTCTTGACAGCGGCATGGACGCCCGCCTCAGCACCCAAGAAGTCGAAGAAGACGGCGATCTTCTCGTACTCATCCTCGTGCCCCCTGATCACGGAGAGTGCCCGCCGACGGGAAGCAACTGTCATGTTGGTCATGTCGACGACGATGTCCTTGCCCGTCTCCACAGCGCTCTTCTGCATCTCTCTGTGGACAGCTTCCACTTCCTTGCGGAACTGTGCACCCCGAGCTCCAGCGACGTCGTCGTATCTGAGGCCGAGCGGCTCCCGAACGATGTCGACTGCTCTGTCATAGCTGACGACATGGGGGTCGACCAAGTTCTGTCTAACCCAGGTTGACTTCCGCACGCCTGGTGGGCCTACAAGGACATAGAGCTTCGGCATCTGTGGATCTACTTGATCTCGTCGACCGACTGTGTGATCTCCTCTGACCAGTCAGTGCGGAGTTTGATGAGCGGGTTGAAGTTGGCCTTCTTGCGCTCGAGCACCAACGCACTCTGTGGCTTCTGGAGGACACCTTCGATCTCAAGATCATCGAAGTCAATCTCTGTCTGTGACCTGTAGACGACCTTCTTGCCATCATCATCCCGCTCGTTGTCGTCACCTGCCCACGCGATGCCTGCTAGCAGCAGTAGTAGCATTCTTACCTCACGATCTTAAATATCATTCATCCTGTGAAGTTGGGCGAGAGACAAGCGACAGATCGCCATCATCCCACATGTGCTCCAACAATGTTCCCCACATGATCGTCAAATAGCCGTTTGCATCACGACTGTGCACCAGCCCAAGTGCTGTCCGCTGGATGGTCAGTGGATAGTTGCGGGCAACGATGTCACCTGGCTGCATTCTCTGCATTTGACAGTCACTCATCCTCATCCATCAGGAGGATGTGACGGATCTTGCCTGGTTGCACATAGCCCATGATGCCGTTGACCATGACAGCTGCCCAACCCGTCGTCTTCCCGGCAGGTGTCTTGCTGCCGCGATGCACGCCAATGAACACGGCGGGCGTCGCTTTCTTCCACATGACGTACTCAGCAGGTGTGTACGGCTCCATGCGACCCTCCTTGATCTTTACGACAATGTCGTAACGGGTTGTGACCAGTCGTCCTCGGTAGCTATCCAGTGCAACTTCAACGAGCTGTGGGAGCGTTTTCTTTCGGGCCATCTCTACCTCACAGCAATTATAGCACTCTGCTGTGAGATCTACAAGGAGCGCGCGATAATCGCTCTTATCAGTGATCGAAGTCGTGTTTCTTGGATGAGGCCCATGCTGTGCAAGTAGTTGTAGATCCGATCGTTGACGGGCGGGTCGTACTCACCTTCTGGCCAACCACCGTGGGAAGTGGGCCGATCGAGGAACATGTTCTTGCGGGTGGCAAGACCGTACATCTCCTCGGGCTGTGAACCACCCACCCGCTTGGGTCGTCTTGTGGAAGTTTTTTTACTTCGTGACATCGAGAACTCTGCTGACAACTTTAGCTGCCCACCTAGCAGATGTCTTACCTGACACATGAACACCGTCGGCATCAGATGGAATGTCTGATGAATCGATGTAAGTGCCAGGAAATCCTGACGATGCTGCTCTGACAGCTTCTACTGATACAGGTGCATACCACTTAATGCTGCCTGTAACCGACGGTGGACCTACCCATATCTGGTGCGCAGCGCCTATCTGGCTTGAGATGCTGGAGATGCGGCTCACAATTGCCCTCGCGTTTGGCATGAGTTCTTGGAGAGTAGGTGCTTTGCCGTTCTTCTCTGTGAACCCTCTGTAATAATTTGCAGCGTCGTTTGTCCCTAGGCTGATGATGCTGACATCATACGGACCTGATGCTTTCACTTCGTCAATTGTGACAACTTTCCCGACTACTGGTGTCCTGTTGATCCAGGCGTTGGATGAGCTACCACCCCAGCCAAATCTCTTTACTGTTGCACCCAGCTTTGTTAGTTCAGCCTCAAGCTGCTTTCCAAACTGGTAGATCTCAGCAACATGACTGTCACCTAAGATTGCTACTTTCTTACCCAAGAGAGGCTGTGGTGTGTCAGCGGGTGCTGCCTCTGTGAGTATCATCCGTATGACTTGACGTAGGCGATTATTCTGATGCATGAAAATAAATATCGGCTGCACTTGGCAGCCGATATCAAAAGACACTAATTAAATCAGCGGCGGCGACGTGCTGCTGCGAGACGGCGACGGACAGTCTCCATCAGAGCGTCGTCACCGGCACCCAGATCGTTGTCGTGTTGTCCGCCCTGGTCGTTGTCGTGCTGACCCTCTTCCATTTCGTACTCATACATGCCTTCGTCGTGCATGTCACCCTCGTAGGCACCCTCGTCCATGTCATACATCTCGTCCATACTCTCGTCGCCGAGGTCGAGCTCGTAGACGTCGTCCTCCATCATGTGGTCGGCGCCCATCTCGTCCATGTAGTTCTCGTTGAGACGGCGGGTGCGAAGGGCGCGACGAAGCTCCTCCTTGATGATCTGTTGTGCTCTAGCTTTGGAAAGTGACATTGTGGTTTACTCCTGAAGATATGTATCGCATTACATTGAAAATATCATTGGTAACCTGAGCCACCTAACTCATGGTACAAGATCATAGCTTTTTTGACGTAATTTTTTGTCTGTTTAACATTGTTATCAACCGCCCACTCTAGAGGAGTCGGCTGACGTCCAGGACCACCATTGTATCCTGCGAGAACTTGTGGCCAATTACCAAATTTGGCATATAGATCTTTGAGTAATTTTGCCCCTGCATCTATGATTTTATTAGGATCAAGCCTTTCATCTTTTGCTGGATCTTTAGAAAGCCTGTCAGTAATTTTTAGACCATAATCACTTGCTGTATCTGACATGAATTGCATTAAGCCACGTGCATTATCTTTATATTTTTCAATATAAGGGCCATTTGCTTCTGGGTTAAACCCAGACTCAACGCCCATCACTGCTATGATCATCTCAGCAGGAATATTATATTTTTCTGCTGCAGCATCAACTTGTGTCCGGTATGGAAAGTTAGATCTTGTAGCAACAGATTTTAAGCCCTGTATGTTTGCTGCCATGGTAGCATCAGCATTATCAATGCTCATGTTCTCATAATACTCGGGCTGCTTCAGCATGTCATTCACGTCACTTGCAGCAATACCTGGCTTTGGATCTGGTAGATCTTCTTCATAATCAGATAGCTCAAGTATTTTACTTACAATCGCGCTAGCACCATCAACTATGTGTAGACCGTCGGGTTGAGGTGGAACCCTAATCGCTCCAGCGTCTGCATTAGTGTAAATCCCGTATGCAAAGACATTAGGTGCGTCAGTTTCATCAATTGCTTGAGAAATAGATTTTCTCATAGCATTGTATGTTTTGCCTGTGTCAGTATTTAACCAAAAATCCGTGTTTATTATTCCGTATTTAGGAAATTTCTTTTGAGCATCAGCTAAATTTGTTATTTCAACACCTGGACTAGGACCAACAGCTATTAGATAAGCATTATTATCGGCACACGCTTGTATCATTTTATCTAGAGCCTGCTTGGCATTATTAACGCTGACGTCATTACCCCCAAATATTGAGACAACTAAGTTGGGATTAATTGTGCTGATATTAGGTTTTAAGAAATTTTCATAAACCGTATCACCTGACGCACCCTGCTGAGAATAGCGAAACACATCAAATCCTGCTGATTTAAGCTGTCTCTCAAACTCTAGGCCTAAACTTCCTTGCGCTTGACTGTCACCCACAATTAGAGCGCGGTCTCTGACAGGACCCACCTCGGGCGCGTCTTCTTCTGGCTCCACCTCTTCGGGAGGATTTTCTTCTGCGGGTGTGAACTGCGGGTCGTGCGTGTACCCACCTGCAAACTCAAGCTCAGTCAAACGTAGAGTTTCTTGAATGCACGCGCGGATGAGCGCACTTTCACTTACTTTTTTTTTGAGGTTGACTTTCCCAAGGGCTTCTTCTTGACACGAGCAACCGCCTTGTCCTTCGACATGCCGCTTGCCTTGAACCTTGCGACACGGACATCGTCGAAGTCCTCATCGCCGTCACCGTCCTGATCTTGCTCGTCGAGCTCTGCTTCCTCCATTCGGGAAAGCATGAACGTGTTGGAGCGTCCCTCGTGGAGCCTGAGAAGCTCCTCACGGACGATCTGACGAAGTTGCTCTGCTGTTACTCTCATTGTGCACCTTCTACTAAATATCTCATCAAAATTATATGTGCTTGATATTTATGTTCATGCTGACGCGTTGGTGGACAAACTTCTGCGACCTTGCTCGATACGGTGATAGTCACCCGAGCGAGTTCATGATCGGCGCCTACCACACCCTATTCACACCCTTCCTCCTCGACGACTACAGACATCTCGAGCGTTGGATGTTGGTGTTCATCATTGTGATCGGGCTCTTTCAGAGCTACTATTCCATAGTCGGTAATCTACTCCAGCGTCATGTTATCAATGTCGCAGTCGCGTTTGCATCAGTTGCGTTTGTGTTTAACACTGCGTACCACGGCAATCTTGGAGAAGCACACTGTCTCATCCTGACGACGTGTGTCTCTCTCTGGAACGTCTATCGTACCAACTTTGAAGTCGACAAGAAAGTAAAGTGAGGGGAACATGGAAGAGTTGAGCACACAGACGCTTGCATCGGTACTGATCACCGCGATCACTGTCCTCGGATCATCAGCAGCATGGAACTTCTATGAGAAGCGCATGCGCCTCAAGTTTCAGGAGGATCGTGAAGATGAGAAGCAGCATCATCTCTTTCGAGATGATCTTCGTGAACGAGTTGCCGTTCTCGAAGCAAAGCTAGAGACGTCATACAAAGAGCGCGAAGAGCTCCAGTCAGAGATCCGCAAGCTGTCCGAAGCAACTGCGGCAATGCGTGTTGAGATCGACTTCCTGCGCAAAGAGAACGAGTCACTCCGCCGTCAGCTTAGAAGCCGCGACTCATCCTGAGAAAGTTTGGATGAGGAAGAAGATCGTTGAACCCACGATCATCAGTGTCCATAGTATTGATAAGAACCCATCAAAGTGCATGCTTTTATCTTAAGCAGCAGCTTTGACTTGTTCAAAGTCCTGCCGGTACTTCATGAGTGCCCGCTCTTTCATCTTTGCCTCTAGCACAACGTCGAGCTCAAGGCCGCAGTCGATGAAGGGTGTGTAGTACCAGTCAGAGTGTGCGTTCTTCGCCTCCTTCGGGTCCTCCAGCTGACGGGAGTTGGACAAGTGGCAGGTGGGACGCACGTCGCCCCAGGTCGAGGCAGCCAGAGGCAACGCCTCGGCCCACGGTAGATCCTGTGGTCCGCACTCGTGGTGGTGCTGATCTGCCACGATCGCAACACCTGTCCGCTTGAAGACACCGTCGTACAGGTGCTTGATCGAGTAGAGGTTCGCCTTGTCGTCGTTCTCCACAGTGAGGCGCTTCTGGACGCCCTCGGGCAGCCGCTCGAAGTTCCGGCACCAGGTGTCAAGCGCCTTGTCACGGTCGCCCTTTGCCGCACCCACATGGATGTTGATCTTCGCGTTGCGGTTCTCAGGCTGCAGCATCATGTCCATCATCTTCTGGTGGATCTTGAGATCCGTGATGCAGTTCTGCACCACACGTTCGCTGTCCGACGCGAGGATGTTGAACGGCCCAGGATGGAGCGACAGGCGCTGTCCGCCTTCTGCTGCAGTGACACCCACTTCGGCCAGTGCTGCTGCGATCCCCTCGATGTCTGGGAGATCGTCGATGTTGTACTCAGATGCCCAAGGGAAGAGGCAGGACGTGACTCGAAACACCTTGACCCCGTTGGCGTTATTCCACTTCACCACCTCGATCAGGTCCCTACAATTCTGCAAGGCCAGCTGTGATGCGTATGCGATCCCCTTCTGGTCGAATGTCCGACGGATCATGCTCCTCGAGCACTGGATGCCGCGGGTCTCTTGAAGTTCCATGTTGATGCATGCGTAGCCAAGTCGAATCATCTTTACCTCGCGTGTGCATAGTACCACATTGCGTAGCCTGTGCACGTGTCGCACCATAGTTAGGTGTGTAGAGTAGGCAATGCGTAGAGTTCTATCTGAAGCACTGAAGTATCACCTCGTCAATGACATACCCATGTCTGAACCTGTCTTCCGCCCAGGATCTGACGAGTTCTTCTCGTTGATCCGGGAGTGGCGCACAGCGTGGTTCGAGGGCCGTGTGAATGACGATCTGGTCGATCCTTGGCTTCTTGAGACCGACCTGGGCGAGTGGGGTCTGTTCGAGGGTGCTGAGGTTCCACTTGACTTCCCAATGCCAGAGGAGATCGCTGAGGCTGAGTATAAGGGGCGTCAGGTATCCCTAGGCAAGCCGTTCCGCGTGTCAGGCGGCGGTCACAAGTTTGCCGTCTACGTCCGTGACCCAAAGACAAAGAACATCAAGAAGGTGCAGTTTGGTGCTCCCGGTCTCAGCGTCAAGCTGAAAGATCCAAAGCGCAGAGCTTCATTCGCAGCTCGTCATCGTTGTGAGCAGAAGAACGACAAGACGACACCCGGCTATTGGGCGTGCAGGATTGGACGCTATCCTAAACTTTTTGGCGGAAATACATACTATAGGTGGTGGTAAATGAAAAAAGTTTATAGAGATCTTCCGCTTGCAGAGGGTGCCAAGTATCGGCGCATCCTCAATGAGGGTGTTGCTGACGAGTGCACTTGGCACCGTGACGAGCGTGACCGTGTCGTGACAATCGTCGAGGGACGGGGCTGGAAGGTGCAATTTGACAACCAGCTCCCAGTCGCTGTTAAACCTGGTGATACCATCCGCATCTTAGCTCAAGAGTGGCATCGCGTCATCCCAGGCCAAGGCGACCTTCTGATGATCATCAAGGAGGAAGCACCTGCTGCAGGTGAAGTTGACATCGCTGGTGTCGATGCCTTCGATCCTCGCTTTTCGGAAGAAGAGGATGACATGGAAGAGATCGAGCCTGAGCTTGCTAACCTTGACAACAAGGAGATGACAGCTGATATGGGCCCTGAGCTTCCTGTCGGAATGGAAGACGAGCCTGTTGCACCCGAAGGTGAGGAAATGATTGCTGAGATCCGTCGCCTGGTTCGAAGCGCCATTCTAGAAGCGAAGAAGAAGTCCGACCACGAGAAGGGATACAAGGCACCCGAAGGATCAGCACGCGATAGGAAGCTAGATGCTGCAAAGGCAGCCTACAAACGCGGTGATGTGCAAACAGCGATCAGGATCCGCGACGAGATGGAGAAGCAAGCGAGAGAGAAGCCCGGCTTCAAGCACCGCAGAAGCAAGTATACAGATCCAGATGAGTCAAAGCAACCTGCCGACTATCCACCTGTCATGTCAGAGAATGATGATCTCGACGAAGGGATCAGTGAGAAGACCCGCAAAGCTTTGAAGGCAAAAGCTGAGAAGCACAATGCACCACTCGGTGCACTGACAACTGTCTATCGCAAAGGATTAGGCGCTTTCTACTCTTCAGGAAGTCGACCTGGCATGTCAGCACACGGTTGGGCTATGGCTCGTGTTAACAGCTTCCTGAAGGGTGGCAAGGCACGGCAGGTTGATGCTGCACAATGGAAGAGTGTCCAGAAGCACCGAAAGAAGTAGTCAGATCTTAGCTGCCCACTCCCATGCATCATCTAGGTCTATCTTTGGATCGATCTCATTGCTGATGATACGCCAGACTGCTGAGTAGACTGCCGATCGACGAACCGACTTCTTCTTCACACTTGGGCGCTTTGCAACTCGCCTGACCATCTTCCTAAACTTTCGTGTTGCCTTC
>Ga0181343_1000581_pt1 | contig 15711 bp, 7 predicted proteins | sample Su13VDMLBSD_FD_130110 | JGI IMG/M metagenome (GOLD analysis project Ga0181343, IMG submission 130110) | Freshwater viral communities from Lake Michigan, USA - Su13.VD.MLB.S.D | ecosystem: Environmental > Aquatic > Freshwater > Lake | place: USA: Michigan | collected 2013-07-15 | reverse complement strand
TAATAAGTACACACAAGCTAAAGAAGCATTTTATAGAGGTCTTCCCTCGTTTCCTATATACGGTAAGGGATGGTTAGCACGTACTAATGCTGTTGATGCAACAGCTAAAACATTGATAGGATAAACTATGCCATTACAGAAGTTAAAGTTAGTTCCGGGCCTTAACCGTGAGGGAACTAATTATTCTAACGAAGGTGGTTGGTACGATGGTGATAAGATACGTTTTCGTTCTGGCAATCCTGAGAAACTAGGTGGTTGGACTACATTAGACGCAACTAATAATTCATTTTTAGGTACAGCACGATCTTTGTGGAACTGGATTGATTTTGATGGGAGTAACTATTTAGGTATAGGTACTAACTTAAAATACTACATTGAAAAAGGTGGAGCATATAATGATATTACTCCCATTAGAGCTACATTTACTTCACCTGCCACTAACAACTGTTTTATTACTACCGCAGGGTCGAAAGTTGTAAAAGTTAGAATAATAGCTAATGGTGCTACTAATAATGATTTTGTTACTTTTTCTGGAGTTGTTGCTGTTGGGGGTATACCTGCGTCAAGTTTGAATAAAGAATTTCAATTAACTTATATAGATGCTAGTAATTTTAGTATTCTTGTAGACACAGCTGCAACAAGTACCGCAACAGGCGGTGGTACTACAATAACCGCAGCTTTTCAAGTATCTACAGGTTTGTCAAATTCTATTGTTGGTACTGGTTGGGGAGCAGGTCCTTATGCTCAATATGCTCCGGAAACTCTTACAAACCCATTCACTGCCACAGCTACGGGCATATCTGTACTGACAGTTGCTCAAACAGCTCACGGCTTAACTACCGGAGACTACGTTTCTTTTTACAGTATTGGATCAGACCCTTGCGGTATTAATAAAACTGTTTTGCAAAAAGCTTTTAAAGTAACTGTAACAGGTGTAGATACTTATACTATTTCTACAGTAATAGGTTCTCTAACTTATACTACAACTTCAACTGCGGCGTCTGGTGGTACAGTCGTTGTTTATATGCCAGCAAGTATCCCTGCTAGAACATGGGGTAGTGCGTACACTAGCGGTGGCGGTGTTACTGAGCAATTAACTTTGTGGAGCGCAGATAACTATGGGCAGGACCTTGTTTTAGCAGTTCGAGGATCGTCTATATATTATTGGAAAGATGCTACAGGGACCTCTGTCAGAGCATCATTACTCTCCACTGTTGCTAATAATACTACCGCACTAACTACTACAGCAACATTTGCATCTGGTGCAACAAGTATTACAGTAGGTATATCTACAGGTATTAGTGCAGGATCTTTAATAACGGGTATTGGTATACCAAGTGGTACATACGTAAGTTATTCGTATCTTGGGGGCAATACAATTCCTATCGCGGGTACAACAACTTCTGCAAGTGCAGGAGATTACACTTTTACTTACTCTGGGGCATTTGTTCCATTTGCCACTAATCAAGTTATGGCGTCCGCATTGCAGCGATTTGTCATTGCGTTTGGAGCTAACTCATATGTTCCGGGGACTCCGGCAACGGATTTTGACCCTATGCTTGTACGTTGGTCAGACCAAGGGGTTCCTTACGATTGGGTGCCTACTATAATTAACCAATCTGGTGAGTTTAGACTTACACATGGTTCTTATATAGTAACTGCTCAAGTTACTCGTGTTGAAAATTTAGTATGGACAGATTCTTGTCTATATAGTATGCAATATCTTGGTCCTCCGTATGTTTATAAATTTGACGTACTAATGGACAACATTTCTATTATATCTCCCAATGCTGCAGTAAGTGTAAACAATGTTACTTATTGGATGGGGATTGATAAGTTTTACATGTATAACGGTACAGTATCTACGCTTAACTGTACACTGAAGCAGTATGTGTTTGAAGATCTTAATTCATCACAAGGGTATCAGATTTTTGCAGGGGGGAACTCAGGTTATAATGAAGTTTGGTGGTTCTATTGTTCTGAAGACGCTAGTATTATTGACCGATATGTTATTTATAACTATTTAGATAATGTTTGGTATTCAGGTAATATGACTAGAACTGCTTGGATAGATTCAGGCATAAGACCTTACCCAATGGCTGCTAACTATATGCCGTTATGTGGATTTACAGGTTCTATTTATGAAAATATACTAACAGTAGATAATGTCTATTATGGATCTATATCTATAGGAAGTGTTATTACAGGATCAATGGTTGATAGTAATACAACTATAATGACACAATTAACTGGCGATACAGGTGATGTTGGAACATACCAAGTTAATTATTATCAAACTGTATCAACAACATCAATGTTTGTATCTAACCTTAATAATGGACATATTTTGTATCATGAAGCTTCGGTAGATGATAATGCTTCAGACCAAACGGTTCCTATAATTTCGTATGTTCAATCTTCTGATTTTGATATTGAAGATGGTCAAAACTTTGGTTTTGTATGGCGTATGTTGCCTGACGTAAACTTTAACGGATCAAATGTAAATAATCCTTATGTGACTATTACTATCAAACCAAGACAAAATTCCGGTGCACCATATGGTACAGCAGATGCACCTGTAGTAACAAGTTCAGACAACTATGCCTTACCTTATCCACCCAACTCAAGCGTGTACGTAGTACAACAGTTTACAGGGCAAGTTTATACAAGGCTGCGCGGTAGACAGATGAGCTTTAGAATTGAGTCTGATTCGTTAGGTGTTGCTTGGCAGTTGGGTAATCCTAGGTATGACGTGCGTCCTGATGGGAGGCGCTAGATATACAAGGATTCTAAAAATACATGTACAAGGATTCTAAATAAAGATGTATAATAAACTTTCTATTAATTGGGGGTTTATTATGAGCTTTAGAAAAGATAAAACGGGAATGGTATTTGGTAAATTAACTGTATTAAATTACGTTGGAATGAATATTCACCATCAAAGTTTGTGGTTATGTAGTTGCACATGTGGAAATACAACTACCGTAGTTTCAGGATCCTTAGCTAATGGTAATACTGTGTCTTGCGGATGTTACTTAAAAGAAAAAATAACAAAACACGGGGGATGGAAGAAAAGCTCATACAATACTTGGCGAGCTATGATTAGACGTTGTAATAATCCAAAAGATAAAGATTATTGTAAATACGGTGCGGTAGGTATAAAAGTATGCCCAGAATGGTTAGATTATTTAAGTTTTGAAAAGGATATGGGAGAACCTGTTGGTACTGAAACTTTAGATAGAATAGATACATATGGAAACTATACAAAAGAAAATTGCAGATGGGCGAGTGTGACTATTCAAAATAGAAATGTAAGATTACGTAAAACAAATGCAACAGGGTATATTGGAGTAAGTAAAGTATATGGTAAGTATATGGCAAAAATAACTGTTAAAAAAAATGCATACTACTCTAAAGTATTTGATACTGTTGAAGAGGCTGCACAAGCACGTAAAGAATTAGAACTTAAATATTGGGGAGGGAAGTAATGACAACTATTGCAACCTTAATTCCATCTAAAGCACCTAACTTACCTCTTGCGCCTCAAATTTATAATCAACAGGCGTTTGATAAATATAGTAATATTTTACGGCTTTATTTTAATCAGATAGATAATTTCAGTGCATCTTTAATTAGTGACGTAGGAATAGGGTTATTACGTTCTCCTTATGGCGCTTTTGAAGATACCGTATCACATACTGTTACAGCAAACACAGCTAACGCCATGACGTTTAATACTACTGATTATAGTAGTGGTGTAACTATAGTTGGTGGGTCTAAAATCACCGCAACATATTCGGGTATATATAATCTTCAATTTAGTACGCAATTTCAAAACACTGATACTCAGCTTCACGATGTTAGTATTTGGCTGCGTATAAATGGTGTAGATGTTGTAGGCTCTACGGGATATGTTTCTGTACCTAATAGTCATGGGGGTATACCGGGGCATAGTATCAATGGTTGGAACTTTTTTGTGCAGTTAAATGCAAGTGATTATGTTGAGATTTGGTGGTCTACAGACAGTGCAAACGTAACTATTCAAGCATACGCAGCTGGGGCTTCACCAACTAGACCATCAACTGCATCTAACGTAGCAACACTAACATTTGTATCTGCACTCCCAGCATGATAAACTCAGTAAAAACAATACATAAGCGTTATAATGAGTAACTAGAAACAATACATAAGGGTTATAATGAGTAACTTAGCCGAACTTGGAACGATGCCTGAAATACTACGCATTGAGCAAGAACTACTGCAGATGCCACAAGTAGAGTTACCTATTGAACATTATCAAATAGATGGTGTTTATGTAAGGAGTATGTTTATACCTGCAGGGACTATATTAACAGGGAAGATACACAATTTTGAAAGCATTGCTATTTTAGCTAAAGGCAGAATAAGAATCACCAACGGAACTGAATCTTACATTATTTCTGAAGGCCACATCATGGTTGATAAACCGGGTGTTAAGCGTTTAGGTTATGCAGAAACAGATGTAATTTTTATTACCGTACATAGAACAGATAACATAGAGATTGAAGCTATTGAAAAAGAACTCGTCTCTGCTACCTTTGAAGAATATCAACAGCAGTTGCTGTTAGGAGCACCATCATGGCATTTGTAGTATCAGCCGCAGCTACTGCGGCATCGGCAGCGGCGTTTGTAGCAGCAGGTGGGGTTGCAGCGGGCAGTGCTGCTGTTACTGCAGCGACAGTAGGTAGTGTTGTTGGCGGAGGATTAGCAGCAGGTGCTGTTGGAGCAGGTTTAGGTGCTATAACCTCAGCAGCGACAGGTCAGGATGTTGGTAAAGGTGCGCTAATGGGGGGGATTGGTGGAGTTGTTACCGGAGGAATGGCTAGTGGTTTAAGTGCAGGATTAGGTGCTGCAGCAAGTGGCACTGGGGCGTCCACAGCTATTGGCGCTGCTTCTGGTGCCGCAGGTGGTGCCGCTGGGGCTGCCGCAGGTGGTGAAGACCCTTTAACAGGGGCAGCACTTGGTGGAGCTGCTGGGGGTATCGGAGGGTATATGAAAGGGGTTGATTCTGTGGGTACAGGTGAAACTCTAGCTGATGTATCAGACGTAGGTGGCTCAACTGCGGCAGTGGGTGCTGGTGATGGTGTTAAAATAAGCCCTGCAACTCTTTCTCAAACTCCATTGGGTCCTGATATACCTATAGCTTTTGAACCTAACCCAACCCCGATGACTTCTGGAGATATGTCGTCAGCTATTAGGCAACCTATAACCACTTCTGCTCCACCTATGGGGCCAGGTTCTTATGCAAGTAATACTGCTGCTATTAATGCTGTGAACACACCTTCTGCTGTTTCTCCTGCAGCAGCTTCACCATCTAATGTGGGCTATATAGACAAAGGTGTTAAACTGATTAAGGACAATCCAGCTATAGCAATGCAGTTGGGGGGTGCAGCGATGAATATGATGGGAGGTACTTCTAGCAAACAACAATCTCAAGCACCTGCTACTGCTAGTATCTACGACCCTATACCTTATATACAACAAGATATTCCAAGGACTACCGTGCCACAATATTATTATGCTGTTGGCGGATCTGTAACTGACGCATCTCAACAAGGCCAAATGAATCCAATTGTAGCCAGAGCTATGCAACAAATTCAACAAGCACAACCACAAGCTCAACAGCCTGTACAGCCTCAACAAACACCTGCTCCGCAGGGGATAATGGGTGCACAACCAATGCCACAAGTTAAACCTGCACAACCTGTACAACAACCTGTACAACAACCTGTACAACCAATGCCACAAGCTCAACCTACTCAAATGGCAGCTACTGGTGGTATGATGAGGGATAATTTAGGCGGGTACTCACATGGCGGTATTGCAGGGTTGACTAGAGGTCCAGGGGATGGTGTTAGTGATTCAATCCCCGCTCAAATAGGTGATAGTGGTAAACAACCTGCGAGACTTGCTGATGGTGAATTTGTTATCCCTGCACGGATTGTATCTGAGTTAGGTAATGGTTCTACTGAAGCAGGTGCTAAATCTCTTCAAGCAATGGTTGATAGAGTACAAAAACGTAGAAGTAAAACTGTAGGTAAAGGTAAGGTTGCTGTAGATTCAAAAGCACGTAAAGGCCTGCTTGCATGAATTTAAAAGTACAACATGTAGATCCTAACTACATACATCAGGTATGGCCTTTTGTTGAGCCTTTATTAAAACCTGTATTTGAGAAAAGTAATACTAGTAAATACTACTCTATAGATAACTTAAAAGAATATCTTATACGTGGAGAACAAACATTACTTGTTGGTAGCAATAGTGATAACACCATATTAGGTTGCGTCACTATACAATGGTTAAATTATCCATATGCACGAGTTGCATATGTTTCAGCTTTTGGCGGTAATTTTGGCAATTCTATAGAACATCATAAAGGGTTTATAGATTGGCTTAAAGCTATGGGGGCGACTCGTATTGAATGTTCTGTTCGCCCTTCGGTAGCAAGATTACTGCAAAGACAATCAGGGTATGTGCCCAACAAACAAATTAGTATGGAGTTAGCGTTATGATATTCAAAGTAAGTAATCTTCACAAATTCTTTTTTACTTATATTTGCCCAAGGTTTTATGGAGGTTCCCCCCCTTCTACTCCTAGTCAAACTACGCAGACAGTAAATCAAAATACCATACCTGCGGAGTTAATGCCTTATGTTAAGAACATGCTTAATAGGGCAGAACCTTTATCTCAATCAGCTTATGTCCCATATAGTACCAATGCGGCAGACTATGTGGCAGGTTTCAGTCCATTACAAAAACAAGCTCAAGCAGGTGCTGCTAATCTACAAACTCCGGGCCAGTTTGCCCCTGCGTCTCAAATGGCAGGACTAAGTGGTTTAGGGTCTATGATGGCTGGACAAAATTACGCTCAACAAGCTACCGACCCAAATGCCATAAAGGCATACATGAACCCCTACTTGAAACAGTCGTTAGACCCACAACTACAGCTATTAAATCAACAATTTGGTATTAAAGGAGCACAACAACAAGGTGCAGCAACTCAAGCAGGGGCGTTTGGTGGGAGTCGTGAGGCATTAAGCAATGCTATGGTAGGGCAAGGACAAGCTCTTGCGCAACAGGAAATGATAGGCCAAGGATATAATCAAGCCTTTAACAATGCACAACAGGCACAGCAATTTGGTGCAAATCTAGGTCTTCAAGGCTACGGGCAAGCTATACAAGCTGCAGGGCAACTAGGCCAACTAGGTACACAAGCTCAGTTTGGTGCACAGCAACAAGCTCAACAACAGCAAGCTATTGATCAAGCTGTACTTAACTACCAAAACGCACAGCAGTATCCTTATATGCAATTAGGCTTTATGTCTAATTTACTTCGTGGCACTCCAACTGGTAACACTACTCAAACAATGTACCAAGCTCAACCAAGTTGGATGCAACAAATGGGTGGGGCATTAGGTACAGCTGGGTCTCTATATGGAGCGTACACTGCTAAGAGAGCTGAGGGCGGTATCATTCAAGACAATAGTTATGCTAAAGGCGGTATTGTAGGCTATTTAGAAGGTGGCTCTGTTGAAGAAAGTATGCGTAGTAAGTTGGAAGACCTAGACGTATCACACCTCCAACAAATTGTTAAAAGCAATGAAAGTCCTGAGATGAGTAAACTTGCCAAAGAAGTATTGGCTACTAAGTTTGCTAAAGGGGGTATAGTTGCGTTTGCTAATGGGGGACAATCTCAAGATTGGAAGTCTGCACTTGAAAATATATCTCAAGAAATGACCGCAAGGGATTATAAATTACACGGATGGACAGATGAAGATATTATAAACTATAAATCGTCTGGCCGTGTTCCTTTAGACCCTAAAAAACAATTAGCTTTACGTACTCCAGAAGCTGCTCCAAGAATCCCTTTAGATAAAGATATTTATTATAAACGACTTCAAGAGAAAGGTCGTAGAGTACCTGAAGATAAAGTTATTCGTTTACCTGATGAAAATGCAGTTAAACCTAATACTTTTGAGCCTGTTTCTCAAGATAAAGGTATTACTGGATATCGCCCTGCAGCAGAATATGAACCACCTCAGTACGGTGGTGAGTTAGGCGCTCCTCCAAAAGAAGGTGAATATATCCCCTCTGAGAAATCTACAGCAAGAGGGGCAATAGGCGCACCAGAACAAGCGCCAATTGAAGGTCGTAAAATGTATTACGACGAAACAAAAGCATATAAAGATGCAATGGAGCAAAGACGAGCAGACATGGCAGCGGGTAAGAAAGCGCCACCAGATTATGTGGTTGGTTCTAAAGAACAAAAAGCATGGAAAGATTTACAAGCTAAACGGGCTAAAGAAGGACTTGGGCAAGTTGAATTAAAATCTGAGTCACCTGTTGGAGCTGCAGAAACTACTCCTAAAGCTCCTAGCAAAGGTCTGACAGCTATAAAAGGATTAGCTCCAGTTGCATTAAAAACTTTAGGAACTTTAAGTTTACCTGAATTGGTAGATACTATGACAGGTCAACCTGAAGATTCTAAAACCTTTAAAGAATATGAAGCTATAAAGAAAAAATCAGGAATGAAAGGTGTACTTGCGCATATGAATGAGCAAGTTGCTGAAGGAAATGCCAAAGTGGCCAAGGGTATTGCAGCTTTCGCATCTGAAAATATATCTGAACCAATTAAAGAATGGTGGTCAGGAGAAGAAGGTCAAACACAACAACCTGTAACCCCAACTGCTGTAACTCCAAGTGCACCTGCAGGGATAGATTTACAAGCACAAGCTCCATTGCAAAAGCAAGAATCGCCATACTCTGCTGATGCGTATAACCCTGTGTACACTCAACGCAAACAACCTGCTGTAACTCCACCTACAGGAGGCGCAGGGCGAGGTATTGTACAGAAGGAACAACCTTCTTTTGGTGGTACACCTGAAGAGTCTGAGATATTAAGAGCCAACTTAGCTAGTGAGCCAGAAAGTGTTGCGCAAGCTGTTAACACAGCCTCCGAAGTTGCCAATGCCAAAACTGAGCAAGATATGGGTTTTTATCAAAAGCAAGTTGCTGAGATGTATAAGCAAGCTGGTCTTGGTGATAACGAAGGCGCAGCGGCTATGCGTAAAGAGATTATGGATGAGTTGGCAAACAAAGAAGCTAATGAAAAACGTCAAACATATTTACGTATGGCTGAGTTCTTTTCACATTGGGGATCAACTCCGGGCGCTCCTTTGGCAGCTGGTATGAAGTCTTTAATTGCGACAATGCCTGGCTATTTGGAAGACAAAAAGGATCAAGAAAAGTTACAACGCGGATTGCAAGATTCTTTATACAAATTAGATCAAGCTGATCGTCTTGAAAAAATTGGTATGATTAAAGAAGCTGCAGCATTAAAACATGAAGCATCACAATTCGATAAAGAAGTAATGAAACTTCAACATGAAGCTGTTCAAAATAGATTACAAGAAGCTGCTGCAGAAAGACGTGCAAAAATTATGGCAGGGGCAAGCACAACCAATGCTGTCATTGGGGCTACTTCTCGTATTGACGGCACTACTTCAGATACTTACAGGGGTAATAATATAAAGGCTTTACAAAATCAAGCTACCAATATTACTCGACAAATGGCAAATTTACTTCCCGAAAGTAAAGAATTGCCAGGTCTTAAAGCCCAATTAAAAAATGTTAACGATAGGATGGATGCGTTAATAGATGAGTCAGGTGCAAAACCAAAGACTAGGTATGATCGTTGGTTAACTGAAACAGGAAAAATATAATGGCTAATGAATACGGTGAAGTTCCTGAAAGTTTAATACGAGCTGTTAGACATGTAGAGTCTGGCGATAGGCCAAATCTTACATCAAGAAAGGGCGCTCGGCATGAGATGCAAGTCATGCCAGCTGTTGCCAGAAAGCCAGGTCATGGGGTAGCACCTGCTAGAGACAATAGTGCTGATGAATATAACCGTGTTGGTGAAGAACTATTGGCAGCCTATTGGGATAAGTATAGAGGTGATGTACCCTTAGTTGCAGCAGCTTATAATGCAGGTCCTGGAGCTGTTGCAAAACACGGGGGTGTTCCACCTTATGATGAGACTTTAAACTATATCCAAAAGATCACTAAGAGAATGCAAGAAGAACAGGGGAAAGGATTTTCTCCGGAACAGATTGCTGAGTTTGAAAAAAGATATGCTGAAGAACAAGAAGGTGGCGAAAAGCAATTTAGTCCGGAACAGATTGCCGAGTTTGAAAAAAGATATGCTGAAGAACAAGCCGCTCTAGAGCCTGAAGTACCAGAAGGTGCAGAACCAAGTATGTTAGGCGAAGCTTGGCGTAGAGGTGTGAGTGGCGTTAAGCAAGCAGGTCAAGGTGTTATCACCGGAGCATTGTCTGCATTAGGTCAGGATGAACTTGTGCAAGAACGTATAGTAGAGCAAGAAGCCATTGCAAAAGCTGAAGCAGAGAGAGAAGCACAATATCCAGAGTTAGGTTCTAAGACTTTCCAAGAGATTCAAGACACTGCTGAAAAGGAAGGCACTTGGGCAGCTATTAAAAAAATACCAAACTATATAGGTCAAAAGGTTGCAGAGTCTGCACCATCTACTGCAACGCCGTTAGGCGTAGGTATGGCTGCAGGTATGGTTAATCCTGCATTGGGTGTAGCAGCTGGTATTACAGCATCTATAGTTCAAGAGTTTGGCTTTATGATGGATCGCCAAATAGAGAAGGCCAAAGAAGCTGGTGAGTTGGAACCTGAGAAAGCTGCGATTGCTGCAATACCTGCAGGTGCTCTAGATGCTATTGCCGATAGATTTACATTGGGTATGAAGTTACCTTCATTCTTAACACGAGAAGTTAAGGAAGGTGCCCTAGATACAGTTACTAAAACATTTGGCGGCGAAGTTGCAAAGCATGTGGGCAAAGGTATTATTGCTGAAACCCCGACAGAAATGGGGCAAACTGAGTTAGAGCGATGGCAAGCAGGTGAGCCATTATCTGGTCCAGAAAACTGGGCAGAAGTTAAAGAGGCTGGTATCTCTGCAGGTGTTGCTGGTGGAGCTGCAGGTACACTTGGTGGTACAGCATCTTATCTACAAGGTGCGCCTATGCCTGAAGCTACAGGCGAAGAGCCTATTAGCGATACTGCTGTAGAACCACCTGCACCAGAACCGATAGCTCCAGTAGGTATGGCACCTGAAGCTACAGCACCTATAGTTGAAGCTGCGACACCTTTTGATAAACAGCAAGCTGCTGAGTTGGGTTTGTCACAAGATGAATTTAAAAAAATTCACACCTATAAAAGGGTAAGCCCTTTTAAAACAGATGGTGAAGCTGAGGCTGCTTATAAAGAGCATATGGATGCTCAAGCTAAAACAGTAGCAGAACTTAAAAAGTTATCTTCTTTGCCGGATTTGGATTCAACTGTAACCATAGGTGGTAAAGATTATACAAAACAAGCCTATATAAAGTCTCAGATATTACACAGCAATGGTTTAATAAATACAGAACAGGCTGAGCAAAACTTTGAAGCGTTAAAACCTAAAGGTAAATCAGAAGACGTTTCATATGTACCTAGAGATGACACGTACGCCGAACACTATAAACACGTAACAAATAAAGGGGAAGCAAGTATAGATACTGCAGGTCGTGGTCTATATATAACTTCAAATAACCCTGCACAAACTCATAATATAAAAGCTATATCTGCGCAAGATAGAGGAGATAAGTTACTGCTTGAAACTGTGAATAAAGGACAAGTATCGGTAGATTATGTTAAAGGTAATGTGACCTTTACTGGTCGTGATAAATCAGGAAGCCCAGTTCCACTAGCTCATTTTAATAAAGTTGAAAATAATTTATCAGACTTATTAAATAACAAATATGGTTCTAAAGAACTAAATAAAACAATATATGACTCGTTAATAAAGCCCTCAGAAGAAGGTGCTCTTCATGTTATTGATAAATTAGGATTTGGTGATAGTGCGTCCAAATTATTTAAAGCTGCAGAGACAGGGCTATGGAGAAAACACCATCCAGATTATGTTGATGAATATAATAAAGAGATGGGTAGTACTACAGAAACGCCTAGGTATTCTGTAGAAAATACACCTGAATACAAAGCTTCACATCGACCTCCAAATATGGAAAATGGTGCACCGCTCCATGACATAACTAAAGGGGGAGAAATATACCCCGCAGATATTTATAGTCCAAAAGGTTTGCAATATTACGGGACGGGGCAAGATAGGGCTGATAGAGAAAGTTTGAGCGTAATTAAAAATACTAAAAATAAACCTGACGCATTAGTGACAATGTATAGGGCTGTACCTAAAGACAGTTCTATCAATACAATTAATAATGGTGATTGGGTAACTCTTAGTAAAACTTATGCTAAAGAACATGGGGAGTCAGCCTTAGATGATGATTATAAAATAATATCTAAAAAAGTTAAAGCTAATCAATTATTTACAAACGGTGATTCAATTAATGAATTTGGCTATTGGACTGACCCTACTGTTCAAACTACAGAAACCAAACCCTCATACTCTACAGCTCCAACAGAAGCTACTACAGGTCATACTGCAGCAAGTTTGAGCAGAACTTTATCTCCTGAAATGAAACAGCTTGTAGCGTCAGGTAAGGCTGTTCTTCATGATACTCAAGATACATTGCCCGGTGAAAATCATCCAGCTAATGTAAAGGGTATGACTACAGCCGAAGGCGTTACGCATTACGTTGCTAATAAACTAACACCTAGTACTATAGAAAGCGTTGCTCTACATGAAGTAGGTGTGCATGCTGGTATGGAAAAGATGCTTGGTAAATCCTTATGGGAAGATGTTAAGAACCAAGCCTTAAACGGTCAGGGTAAAGAGTTTGATAGAGCCCGTGCTGCTGTGCCAAAGGGTACACCAGATCATTTACGAGCTGAAGAAACTCTAGCCTATCTTGTTGAGCACTCTCCACAGCTTTCATTAGTGCGTAGAATTGTTGCAGCTATACGCAACTTCATGCGCTCTAAAATAGGCATGGGTATCAAACTGTCCGAAGCTGATGCTAGACAAATGGCTACAGCATCAATGCGTAGAGAAGCTAAGACTGCAGTAAAGACTGCTCGTGAAGAGACTGCGTTTAGTAAAGATAAACCCTTACTTGTTAACAAATCAAAAGTGACTGAAAATGCTGGGAGTTTTGAAACAGGAAAACCTGTTACTTTTAAATTTGCGCATAACACACAATCTTATACAAAACTTGCAGGTAAACCTAAAAAAGATAGCGAATGGGGTCGTGGGTATGAGCCGAGTGGGCAATTTATTACCCCTATTGGTAAATTCCCCTCTCAAGAATATCAAAATAGCCGACCTGAAATGGTTTACAACACCGTTACTTTTAAAAATCCATTAGTAATTGAAAATAATAGTTTGGACTGGAAGAAGCAGCTAAGTGATTCTTTTGGCGGTAAGACAGGTAAACATTTAAGCCAAGCTGTTATTGATGCAGGGTATGACGGTATTGTAACTACTGATAATGGGCACACATCTGAAACGGTAAATCTTACTAATTTTGATAAAACAAAAGCCAAATACTCAATAAAACAAACCTTTGAAGACGAGCTTGGCTCATTTAAGAAACAAGCTGATAGCGTTAGTGATAAAGTTTTACCAGCTATGCTTAGTCCTTTGAGCGCATCAGGTGTTCAGCAAGTTGCAGGGGAAGAGTATTTGCCCGGAGGTAAAAAGGTTCTTCAAGATACACGTAAGTTGGCAGGTCTTAGAGATGAAATGCTAACTGCGTTTGCCAAAATGCGTAGAGATACATTCAATCCTTACATTAAAAAACACCGTAAGGAATTAAACAAGCTCGGCGATACTATGTCTGAAGCCACATTGTTAGGGGTATCTCCGGGGGAGAAAGGTAACATCGACAAGAAAATTGCTGAGATGGAAAAGGAAAGACCTAAAGGTTATGTTCAAACCATTCATCGGTTAAATCAACTTAAAGAAGATTATAAGAAGTTGTCACAACCTTCTAAAGATGTGTATCAACAATTAGCAAACTATTATAAAGATTCTCTTGATGAAATTAAGAAAGCTTATGAACACAACATAAGAACCTCTGGAGCAACTCAAGCAACTATTGATAAACAGATTGCTAAATTTAACGAACAAATGGGGGCTTTAGCAATTAGGGGTGATTACTTTCCGTTGATGCGTTTTGGTAAGTTTGGTGTAGCCTATAAAGATGGAGAAGTTGATCCTGATACTGGCGAAGAAATTAAAAAGTTTACCAAGTTTGATACATCAGCTGAAGCTAAAAAGTTCTTAGCAAACTCGAAGATAAATGGTTATCTTGTGCCGGACATTAAACAGTTCAATAAAGAAATGATTGGTGATAACAAGTCATTACAAGAACTCTATGATGAGATTGATTCATCGTTTGAGAAGAGCCCTGATGTGGCTAAAGATGAGCTTAAGGATTTCGTGTTTCAGATGCATTTAATGAGTAAGTCTGATGCAAGTATGGCTAAACGTTTTATTCATCGCAAAGGGACTCCAGGTTACTCTAATGACGTATTTAGAGCCTTTGATCACTACGCTATGAACATGGCTCGTCAGCTGCCACGTATTAAGTTAGGTCGTAACATTAGTAATGGTTTGTTAGAGATTAGAAAAAAGATACAAGGGGTAAATCCTAAAACTAACGAACGTTATCCTGAGAAGTCACCGATCTATTACGAAGCTTTTAGTCGTGAGATCATGGATGCTCTACATCCAAAACTAACGGGTCCGATATCTAACTTTGCAACAGGCGCTGCGTTTAGTTATTACCTTACATCACCTGCTTCAGCAATACTGCAGTTAACCTCAGTAGCCTTACAAGGTATCCCAAGTATTGGGAAAAAGCATGGTTATGTTTTAGCTCATGCTGCTATGGGTGCTGCTACTAAAATGTACTTAGGCAGTGGTATAGGTGTTAAAACAGGTTGGTGGAACATGGAGCGTGGGGCAAAATTATATAAAGACAAGAACAAAGGTTATAAAAAACTTATAGGCGATGCTAAACATGCAGATCAATTTGATATTGAGAAAGCTTATAAGTCATTCCTTGAAGAAGGTATTATCACCAGTGGTATTCATGCTGAAGCATTTAGTGGTAAGAATCGTACCACGGGTGCTCATGAGAACGTCATGCAAAAAGCGGCTAACTTGATGGACTTAATGTCACAGCCGTTTGCTCAAATGGAATCTGCATCTCGTCAAATCGTAGGCACTGCTGCATACATTGCTAATATGAAATCAGGTATGACACATGCTCAAGCTGTTGAGGCGGCGATTGATTCTGTATATTTAGACATGGGGGACTTTGGATCTACAGGTCGTGCCACTCTAACTAAGAGTGATATAGCTAGAGTTGTATGGCAGTTTCAACAGTACGGAGCTAAGTTGTTATTCTCTATGGCTAAGTCTGCTGTAGATCTAGCTAGTAAAAATGGTTATAAACGTAAAGAGGCTGTTAAACATTTGTCAGGACTAATGGCGATGCATTGGTTATTTGCAGGTGCGTTAGGTCTTCCTGCTGCAGGTATGGTCGGTGCGTTCAATGATCTACTTAAAGATGCATTGAGTGATGATGAATGGCACAACTATAAAGCTGACTTAAGGGCGTACTTAGAGGCGCAAGGTGTTGATAGAGCATTTATTAACATAGTATTAGATGGTCCACTCTCT
>Ga0181343_1000580_pt1 | contig 15743 bp, 25 predicted proteins | sample Su13VDMLBSD_FD_130110 | JGI IMG/M metagenome (GOLD analysis project Ga0181343, IMG submission 130110) | Freshwater viral communities from Lake Michigan, USA - Su13.VD.MLB.S.D | ecosystem: Environmental > Aquatic > Freshwater > Lake | place: USA: Michigan | collected 2013-07-15 | reverse complement strand
GGTCCACGATTAAACCAATAATGGCCAAACCTACCACCGCCGTAAATGATATCATCCAGGGAAATACTGATTGCATATTAATTCCAGTAGTTATGCGACTTTAAATAAAACTCTTTATTGTTTCTGTTAAACCAGCACTTGATCATTAAGGAAATCATATAAAATAACCCCTTATTTTTGAATCTTCTGGCTGATGTATATGCCCCATTTGTTTTATGTATGGTAAATAAAGGTGCCCATACTTTATTACTGATATAATAATCCTCGGCGAATACTTGCTCTGGAACATATTCACCAGCGTTTCTATATACTTCTGTATTAAACAACTGGAACCCACCTATAGCAAAAGAAGAACCGAAATACTTCATCACCCTTTGAACAAATGTGAAGATATCATATATCCAATTATAACCATAGTCGGTTGATAGGGTAACCGTGGTAAGTTGCTTTGTCTTTGCTAGCGTATCAAATATGATATTGGTATCGTGTAGTAATATGTCAGCATCCAGGAATAAAACATAATCAGTTTCAACCATTCTACCACCGGCATATCTTCCGTAAGCTGGATAACCACCTTTAATAACTTCAATGTTTAAACAATACCTAAAATCGATTGTGATCTTCTTAAGAAACTCTAATGATGTAACATTATCTGATATGTCAGCAATGATTACTCTTGTGCCAGCAATACCCCTTTGTCTGGATATATTATATACACAATCGTATAGAGTTCTGCTCTCGTTTTTACTTGGAATGACAATAGTAAGCCTATCTTTTATATTTGTAAACATGGTATTCATCGTTATCGAAGACTATAAATGAATTATTTTCAATCCAGTCCCCACAATTTAAATATCTAATACCATCAATCATTCTATCTTCAGGATGGTGAATGTGCCCAGAAATCACATTAACGCAATGATGTTTCTTTGCCTGTCTAACTAATTCGGTTTCGTATTGTGTAATAAACTTTACAGCTTCTTTTACTTTACTCTTTAAGAATTTAGATAATGATCGTTTCATTCCCAGCTTCTTTAAGAATCTATCAATGGATATTGCTGCATCATATCCAACCGATCCAAGAATACCCAACCATTTCAATTTAACCACACCATCATATAAATCACCATGAGTAATAAAGGTATTCTTCCATACATACTCATTATGAATCTCCACGTTTCCAAAAGAGAATTCCCCGTACTCTCTTAGAAACTGATCATGGTTACCCGGAATATAAATCACTTTACATCCGTTCTTTGAATGAGATAAGATCTTTCTTAATACATTGGTATGTGATTGTGGCCAACGAAACTTTCGTTTTAATAACCAACCATCAATGATATCACCAACAAGAAACAAATGTTTGGGCTGGTAGGTTTTAAGAATTTCAAGGACTTCATCTGCGTTAGATCCTTTCGAGCCCAGATGGACATCCGAGATAAACAATGCTTCTACTTTCATTGTATATAAATATAAAAATGATTTTATTAAGTTGTTAACGTTAGGTTAACAATAGATGTTACTTAATTTTATCTTCGGGATAGGATGTGAATATGAATTTCCTGTTATATACATTTGACCAACAGTTTCCGGTTATTTCATATACCGCAGCATTATGCGCCGAAGCTAGTGCTGATCTCACATGACATTTGGCGAATTCAATCATTATCTCACTCATTGTGATGTTCTCATCCTTCTCCATCATTCTCTCCATAAACTCTTGCGCACTTTGTTCCATTATTTCTCTGTTTAGATCCGTAAATATAAATATTTCATCCAACAATTATACCAATAGCTTGATATTAATATATATATTTTCGATATTTATACATAATGAAGTTTAAGAATATACTTGCGGAACAACTGATGCTCATGGAGAACGTGGCTCAAGCTGAGAAAGCCCTTAAGGAATTAAACATTCCTTTGGATGATCCAGAATATCTTCGTATTAAAAATATGGTGGTTGCTGATAATAGTGTTGGCTTCCTGGGGTTTATGTTTAATCTGGCAAAAATCTGGGCTAAAAATGCTCTGGAGGTTAATGATTATTCTGAAAAATTCAAAGCTGTAAATCCAAATTCAGGAGTGGCACAGCGTATGCCAACTTACACCGTAAATAATGATGTGATATTCAAGTACGTCGATAAATTATATGATTTAATAAAAAAAAATAGACAAGACTTACAGTTCTTACCAAAAAATATTAACGATTATGATAGAATTGATGATTTAATCTATGCTCTTAATTATGTTATACCGGTTAATAAAACAAAAAAAAGATTCGCTAATTTAATTATTAATAAGGAATTAAAAAATGAATATATTGCTAATCACCCAAAATCAGAAGATGAATTTAGATTAACTGAAAGATATCTTGGGGTGATTCATAACACACCTTATGGTAAAATGTTTGTTAAAAAAATAAACAGATACAATACATTAAATGATTTACTTGGTTATCTAAAGATCGTGAGTACATTTTATGATTTAGATATAAGTTATGAGAGTATATTGAAAAAAGGAAATAGTAGAAATGATATTCAAATTGTTTATAATAAGGATCAAAGAATAATTCTTTTAATCAAGTCTTATGATGCAATGAGAGAAGTTGGTTCACCTAGTTGGTGTATCTATGATTCTAAATCCCAATATGAAAACTATACAAAGAATGGTAGTGCAAATCAGTATATATTTTATGACTTTAGTGATCAAGTTACAGATGTAAGTTATTCTATGATTGGGTTTACTATGCAAGGTGGTGAAATCACCGCATCACATTTAATGAATGATGATCATATAGCTGACGTAATGTCTTATCTTAACAAAATAGGTGTTTATCCTAAGATTAAAATTATTAATATCGAACTGGAAAAAATCAGAAAAGATAAGGATGCTATTGATGGTTATATCAATGACATAAATCGATTAACAAAAGGTTGGTATCGTGGTCATGATGCCGAAAAGAAACAAGACTATTACACATCAATATATCATATACTTAATACTATTGTTGAAAGTATTAGTAATTATGAATCAGATTATTTTATGGACGAATTAGAAACTGTTAGTTTAGATTATTTAAGTATAAAATATAATAAATTATTTACTAGATTTTTGAACACGAATGATAAAATTAATTACAACGTTCTTATAACAAAAATAACTAACATAGTTAAATTCTTGCAAGATTACCCTTATATGAAATTTGATTGGGATTATGATAGTGATGGTGATAATCGATATGTAAAGTTAAAAGAAAACAAAAGAGTTAACATGTTATATAATGGATTTTTCGATAAACTAAATAAAAGACCTGATATATTAACAGCACTTAAAAAAGTTTTCATTAACTTTAAAGAAATGGAATCTAAAACATATTCAACATTTATTAATACATTTTATAATTGGGATGTTAGCGAAGATGAAGTTAATAAACTAATCAGATTAAGAAAAACAAAACAAGGTGAAGATTACAGCGATGTGGAATTTCACCGAATTAAAGATACCGGAGATCTAAGTTCAATGATATTGAAAAAAATACAAGATACAAGAAGAGATCAATCCGTATTTAAAATACCTTTAGACGTCGGCCTTACCTTTCAACAGGTAAAATATGGTGTGGATAAGGGATTAAAAAATATATTATTCAACTACTATAAAAAACTTCTTCCACAATTTATGGACAAACAAGTTGGATTTGAAGAAGCCAGAATATATCAAATACTCGGCTTAAGTAAAGAACTTAAAGATGTTGTTCTTAAAAAGTACAACATGATGGGTGGAGATCAAAATCCAAATTCAATCAATTCAATTGAAAGATCCGTTCTTGATGTAAATTAAAAAACCCCATCCAACATGGACAGGGTTTATTTCAATAATCATTCACAAAAAAAATATCTAAACAAAATAATATTTTGATTGTAGAATTGGTAGGTTTTCCATATCAACCCAATCTTCTGAAAGACCGTGACCAAAAGGGTCAACACCATCAAATGTCCATACTGGATTATACCATTCTAACGGGCCACCTTGTTTAAAAACCTTTCTGAAATTACTATCATCATAGATAGCAACCTGTTCATTCTCATATGCTGAGATCAAATTTTCTCTACTAGTTGACATCATGGCAATCCTACCAGACTCTGCTTTATCTGTTACAGGGTTCATTATCAAATAATAAACCTTTGCTTGTTCTACTGTTCTTGTTTCCATTTTATATTTCTATTCTTGTTTTTAATCCGCTTGGTTCTGAGAACATAACATACTTTGGTGTTGTCATAAATTCTTTTGCCCCATATTTCATAAAGTGATCAACATATTGTTTTCCTTTGCCTGGTTTTAAATAAGCTATGGTCATGTGTGGATGATAATCAGGATATGTTTGTGTGTTTGGTAGTATCTTTAATTTCTGATTGCATTGATGTAAGAATGATCCGCTTCTAGTTGGATATCCAACATCATATTTCAAAACATCGTACTCTGAGTTTTCAAATAAGGATGGATTAAACGCTCTTAAATTACTGAATTTAAACTGATTAACAATATCTGAAACTTGATCAATAGTGACCCCATCATGTAAACCATATAGTAATGTACAATGTGGTTCATACTCAACACCAGGATCTTGAAGATCGTCAGGATTAATAGTATCTTGTAGTTTAATAATTTCCCCAGGGAAATCAGTGTAGAGCATAACACAGCCGTAGTCATAAGCCTCCTTTCCTTCTGTAAGTAAATTTGTTAATTTTAACATATATTATTTTTATTCTTTTATTAACGCTTCACATATACCTGAAGCCGATCCAAATGCAAAAAGCAAATACACAGTTTTGGTTCCCCAATGCCATAGAAACAGATTAGGTTCGGTTGTTACAAACCAAAATATTAAATACCAAAAACCAAAACCAAAAAGGATAGCAGTAAGAGCGGATAATATTACTTTTAACATTCTATTTTATTTTTAACTCAAATCTGTATAGAAAAAAATTGCATCAAATCTTGAATGTGCAAGAAAGTATGTGCCATCTTTTCTTCGATATAGATTAACGTTTCTACCATTCACTATATCAGTAAAACGATATTCAATAAATGTGGCAAAGAATCTATTAATCATAATCAATATTTTATATACAAAAACTTTTTATTTCTACGATTTCTATCAGAATCAATTCTTTCTTTCGCCGTTGTTAAATCGTAAATAACATGTGGCTGCATATGTTCCCAAGAAAAAAATGTTCTTTTTTCTGGTTCATAATATTTCATTGAACCATGTTCAATTACTTTGATCCGATACTTTATACACGACTGTAATGTGAACACTCCCATTAACATTACAAAAAATAATTGTTTTTTCATTTTTTGTGAAACCTACCAAAATAAGACGGGGTTGTCATATAAAACTTATATGACATAAAATATTTTATGTGCTCCCTACCTTGAACTCTATATTCAAAAGAATTATTGTACATTCTTTTAACAATACAATAATCTCCCTTGAACACAAAATTATCACCCGGCCGTAAATAAGGCCAGGTGACAATTGGTGGGTTATCCATAGAATATTCTAACATATTATTTCTTGCTCTTTGTTTTTTTATCACAACCACAAGATATTTTCAAGCCGTTGTATAAATTTCTGAAAAGATACGCTTTGATGGTTCCGCACTTACAAGTTGCTTCAACCCATCTTCCTGGTTTATCTAGATCTAATTCTCTAACCAATTTCAGTTTCCCGTATCTACCACCTTTAACAAACTTAACAGTTCTGCTAGTGTTTCTTGCTTGTTCTCTTGGTGTAGCCCAACCGCAATTAGCAGGTGAATATCCTTTGTTATTGTTGTATCGTTCTAAGCTGTAACCTGGACCTGGTTTTCTACCTAAATCACTTAAGAAGTTTGCGAAACCAACACCCTTTGGTTTTCTCCAGCGAGCACAGATTGTAATGTTTCTGTTGATGTATGTTTCGTTATGGAAGATGTCAAACCTTTGATAGTTACATCTTTTATACATGTTTCTCCATGCATTATACTCTGGGGTTCTTTTGTTTACATCCCCTAATTTCTTTACGCTATTTTCACCGTGGTAATAGCCTAAAGGTTTTTTTGCAACTTTTTTGTTTTTTTTAGTATTTTTCATTTTATCTTTATTTTAATATAATATAGATAAAAAAAATTAAAAAACAAAATATGGAGTGCACAAAATAAAAAAACCTTAGATAATTCCAAGGTTTTCAATTAGTTATGAGGTATTATTTTATTATTTGTTTGGTTTTCTACCTTTTCTTGGGGCTCCATTTGCCGCTTTAGCTACCTGTTTAGCCTGTTCGGTTACCTTTTTTGCTGCTTTAACAACATCTTTAGCCTCTTCCTGTACTCTTTTAGCTCTTTTAGCCACAGCAACCTTCACTTCTTCTACTTTCTCTTTTACCTCAGCTACTTTCTCTTCAACAGCGTCAGGAACACCGTTCTTATCTTCGTCTTTTACGAATCCAAATTTTGTTGCTACAAGCACTCCGGCTACAACAACTGCAAGAATAATTAAAACTGTAATAAGCATAAATGTTATGTTTTATATATAAATATAGTGAAAAATGGGAAAATTTTGAAGTGTAAATGTGATTATTATTCAAGTGTTTTCATATGATCGATGTACTCATCACACTGTTTTAATTTAGTGATGAGCATACCTCTTACATACATTCCAAGTAATCTGTCATCGGTGTTCGACTCTATTAATTCTCTTGAAACTGTTACACTTTTTTTAGCCTCTTCAGTCAATTCAATTGCTTGTTTAATGTAAGGATTATATCTCTTTTTCATAACTAATTATATAATTTTTTATTATTTTTCTTTGCATCGTCCCAATTATAAAAAATATCCCACCAATTAGTCACCACTTTTCCATCAAAAGTAATTTTCTTTTCGCTAGGAATAGATTGAAACCAATATACCAACCAAGAACCATGTGGATCACCACCACCAATCCAATTTCCAATAAACATATTCCATTTGGTATGCGATTTGGTCTTATTAAGACTTATTTGGTTATTCCTAATTTCTTTTTTCCAAATAGCAGAAGTTACAGTATCTTTTTTACCACCATTTGGATTCCAATCAGAAATATCTGATACAATTTTTCTACCATTATCATAATCATAATCTCTCATTGAATTTGGTGTAAAGTGTGTGTTACCACATCTACCTTCTGTATCGGCACCAACTTTCCCAACAAATTTATTTGAAAAAAAATTATCGTCAATATTTCTCATTTGAGCTTCAATCTGATGTCCTCTACAATGAATCATTTCAGCATATGTTCCTCTATAATAATGACCATACACAACATATGTTTTATTATAAACAGGTAAGTCTGATTTATCCATAAGACTATTTGATACATCACCATATGGAGATGACATATTAGATTCTGGAACCATCATATTAACCCCCAAACTATAGTTAAACCAAACTTCTTTAACACCTTCTTCTTCAACTAGTTTTTTAAGTCCTATAGAATCGAACAAAGCTTTATAGTTTGGTACATTACTATTATTATAAAATGTAATAGTATGTAGTTTAAAATATTTTACAATCTTTATACCGACATAAGGTACTTCTGTTGGGTTATTATAACTACGAAATTTTGAACCTTCTTCAATGGCAAACTTAGCCCTTTCGTTATTGTTTAATGTCCAATTAAACACATCGTCTTTATTCAAATCAGAAACAACGGTTCCAGCAACACTAGGTAGATCTTTTTTGACACTTTCCAGTAATATACCGTTAGTATCTGTTGGTATAAAATCAATTATAATAACAGGAATAATTAATTTTGCCCCAGCTGCTGGTGTAGAAAGGTATGATGTGATTGTTGTATCAACAATCGATTTGAATTTATAGGTAGCAGTTTGCGGTTGCTGAACAACAGGCTGCTGCTTCTGTGGGGTTGGTATATCTTCCTTATTGCAAGAAAATAATACTAATATTATTAGCAAATATCTCATAGTTTTACTTTTTATAAAGCAAAATTAGCAATAATTTGTGATATTCCAAATTTTTTTTATAATTCAAACTTAACAACTGGCTCAAAATCATCTGGAACTTGATCCCAGAAATCCTTACCAACCTTTTCTATAAAGGTAACATCCTCGTTTTCTTTGGTGATATTGATTTTCAATATTGGGTTTCCTTCTTTGATTAATTTCTTAATTCTTTTCTCAACATAAGGAATAATATCATTATAATAATCTGTGAACCATTCTCCACCGGTACCTCTATCTTCATAATAATTATGAAGTTCGGTTTCAAGATTTCTACACAATTTGGTTGGCATATACCATGCTTTCAATGCTTTAACATATAAAGGTGATAGTGTACCGCCATGTCTTTTATCTTTTGATAGATCTCCCATTCTTTTACCAACCACTTTTGCTATACCAATTTTCTTATCAAAACTTTGGAATTTAAATTGTTCTGGTCTTTCATCTTCTTTCTTATCAGCAAACTCAGCGATATATAAAAAGTTTTTGCTGACATTATCCAATTCACTTTTTTCTTCTTCATCCTCAACAGACTTCATTGCGAAAGTCTTAACACCATTAACATCAATACTGTAATCTCTAAAGAAATCTATTCTAAACTTTGTATATTGGCTATAAGATCTAATTGAATCATAAGTTTTTAAATGCCTAGCTAATTCTTTTGCTGATGTAGCGATAATTTTTTCGTTGATATTCTCAACATCCAGAACATCCATTATATCAACAGCAAGCGCTTGTATTGATTCTGGGATATCATATACCTTTGGTTTGATACCACTAGCGTCAACAATGGTTTCATTATTTAATAATTCTTTCCAGGTGATCTTGGAAAGGAATGTGTAATCGCATTGAATCTCTTCAATACATTTTAATGTGAAATACCATTCGAAATACCCTTGGGCTTTTAGATCTGCGTATATGAATTGTACATCAGCATCAGTTAGATAAATTAATCTCATTAAAAATTAATGTTTAACATAGTTTATTGCTAAGAAAAAATATAAGAAAAAAAATCGATAAAAAAAAATCCCCGTAAAAAATTACGAGGATTAATATTGCTACTTGTAGTGGGGATTAGAAAATCGCTTCAATTATAGCTTTGCCAAATATAAATGCAAATGTAAATAACAATACACCAACAGCGGCAGCTATGATAAAGACAACACCATTAACGATTTTTTCCCAATTAATTTTTTTCATATATTCAAACATTAGTTATATATAATATAATGAAAATAATCCTAAATAAAAAATTATTCAGTATCTTTTTCTACATTATTATCAGACATTGATTCAACACCATCAATGATAAATTTAGAACACTTAACAATTACATTCAAATTTACCATAATCTTTTCTTTATTGGCTTTCCACAATGCTAGATATGTTGGATGTTGTGTCACTGGTAATTCAAAATACTTCATTACAGCATATGAAACAGACTCAGCTTGCAACTCTCTCATCTCTGCAGTTTGCGCTGCTGGATCGTCAATATAGAATGGTGATTTAGTTTTCCAGTGTAATAATTCGTGAGCTAATTCGTGTACTAATACACTCGCAACAGCCACACCTTCAATATCAGAAGATAAATTAATGTGTTCACCTGCACTGAAACCTTTTTCACCACCTTTAGCTGTATCTTTGGTTACTTTAATATTCAATGATTCTGCAAATTGTTTTAATTTGTTTACCAATTCATCTGCAACTTCATTCTTATCATTCTCAGCATACCATTTTGGTGTTTCTGGTACTTCACCTTTTTCGTTCAATGGATATGTGTCAGATAAATCATATACCTTACCCATTGAGAATCTGGTAACAGTTTGACCTTTCTTTACGGCATCATCAACTTGACTAAAATCAACACCTGTTGTGTCAACTTCAGCGTCTGCTTTAACTTGCATTGGAAACCAAATCCAAATAGCTGTTGCACCCTTTTTAACCCCACGATTATTTTTCTTCCAGGTGTTATAACCAGCAACCTTCTTAGCGTCTTTCTTTTGTAGATAGATCAAGAATGAATTGGTTAAACTATAGTTGTGAAATCTACTATAGAAGGTTAGATAGTTTCTAATTGCAGCATCCATAGCCGCTTGATCGGTAGCATTAGCTAAGTCGTTAATGTACATATCAAGCTTATCCATGATTAAGTTTTTCTTTGATTGTTCAACGTCAGTTTCCTCAATGAAATTCTCAAGCATTTCAAGATCGTCAATGATCTTTCTTAATTTGTTATGCCCCTTTATTAGAACATTAACCGCTTCAAGTTTATCATAGTCACCAACCCAGTGTCCTAGATCTGGTTTCCAATCAAAACCTAGTTTTCTAAACTCTTTGGATAAACCAATAGTCTCTTTAACTCTATCTCTTTTATCCTCTTTGTCTGAAAATATTACAATTTTCTTATTTGTATCGTCTTTTTTAAGGAATATGTCTTCCTTTAAATCAGCTTGTAGCGTTGGCCACTCGGATTCTTTAATTCTAATCTTTTTCATAATATATAAATATTAAAAAACCCGGAATAATCCGGGTCTTATATTATCTGTTATCCTTGATATCGATATAGTTATCGTGGAAATCGGTTCCCAACTTATTAAGAATGAGTCTAGCTCTTAATCTAAACACGTCATCATATTGACAATGATCCTTAAATTTAAGTAACTGGTGTCTTATCGTTGTGTGATCTCTACCGCCCAGAATCTGACCAATTGAAACAAGGGTCATGTTTAGTTTAATTTTTAAAACACCGGATAAAAGTTTTCTACTGTTAACAATTTCCGATTTTCTAGATCCAGATGATAACTCTTCTAGAGTTACATTACCTTCTTTACAAATCACCTCGATAATTTCTTCTTTTGTCATAAGTGTTTTTTTGTAGTTAAGATAAGGGTACCTTTCTTTAGAAAGCCCAGCCATTTTTAAGCCAGGGAAACTATAAGGACTAATCATTTCCATATTTTAATGTTTTCACAAATATATCCACATTTGTGAATCCACCCAAATATATTTTTAGAACGGCATTTCGTCTAAAACACCATAGATTTCTGGCTTACTACCAAATCTATTGGTTACAATCTTATAAATGGTACGGGTTAATTCAATATCATATTGTGCATCGTGAAGTTTAGATTCATCAATTTCAATACCAACGGCTGTAGCCACACTCATCAATTTGAAGTTTGGCATCGCAACTCTTTTTTCTAAAAGATATTCAGTTGCTAACACCATAACATCCAATGTGTTCCCCCAGAAATAAGAATTAAAGAAATCATCTTTCTGATGAATCTCATACCATCTTCTTAAGAAAGGATTATCAAAAGATGCATTATTATACCCAACCAAAAACATCTTATCTGTTTTCTTATACCTGTTAATGTATCTATTAACCATCGCCATAAATTTAGCAAACATAGCTTCTGACGGCTCGTATGTTGCCAACATATCCATTGTTACATTCGATACTTCCAATGCTTTTGGTTCAATAACAGCACCTTCATATGGTTGCATCTTAAAGTTAAATTCTTCCACAACAGTACCATCTATTTCAATACAACCTGAAAATTGATGAATAGCATTTGAGCGATAGTCTAACCCAGTTGTCTCCAGGTCAAAGAAAAGTTTTTTGATCATGATATTTTATATTAATGATTGATGACCCAAATTCTCAGGTCTGAAAGTTTAGATAATGTTTTTCTTTTGTTTTTGGGTGAGGATAAGATCACAAGATCGTCATCGGTGATTTCTGTTAAGATCCATTTAGCCATGGGATTTGCCCAGGATGTGGTGTATTCACCACCAATCTCAATCTTTTCAGGTACCTTTTTTGTCCATTGTGTTTCAGAATTTTGTCTTTTCATATCCCAATGAACAAAATCTAATTTAAAATGCTTACAGAACCTTCTTAGAAGCGTATCTTTCGACTCTACGGTTGTTTTGCTAGTATTTGTATTCAGAACTTTAAACACGAAAGGATTGTTCTTAAATGGCAAAAGATCAACGATGTATGTTACTTTAGCAGTATCAACAGCAATCTGATCTTTAGAGTGTTCTCTAAAGGGTATATTGTATTTTGTGAATAAATCTCGATTTTTTGTTGATTGGCCCGCCATTGAAACTAATATAGTGAATTTTGTTTAAAAAAAGAAAATTTGTTCTAGTTTTCTTTTGATCTGTCCCATTTAGCTTTTCTAGCTTCTGGTGACAATTGGATATCTTCGTCTATAGTGTGTTCAATATGTGCGCGAATGCAGGTTTGTGATAATCGACAGTTCATAAGGTAATTGTTAATATACCCCATGATGTTTGCACTACCAATAGGATTTGCAGAGTGAACATAAATTTGTGGTAAGGGTATGCTCTTCCCCATACTTTCTGCAACAAGAAACTTTGCGGCATCATAGCCTGTCTTCTCGTTGATGTTTTGATAATCTAATGTGTAGTTGTTTCTTACATTTGTATAGTATTCAACCATAGCCTGTTCGCCTAGGTCATGATCCAATGAAATGATTTCAAACGAATCCAATCCATGAAACTTAACCTGGGCAACAAACTCATCATAGTTTCTACATACTATCCAATTATCAGTAACTGGTGTTCTAACATCGTCAAGATAAAGGTATTTCTTTTCCATTATGATTTTTTTCTGTGAAGACCTTTCTGCTGATTAAGCTTTCTAGATTTCTTCGCCATTTTGTTTCTGTTTTTTTGTTTTTTTTCTCTTTTTGTTAACATTTTAATTGATTTTATATCAATTAAATATATGTCAACAGCTATTAGTTTACTGGTTTATATAGCATTGGCGCAGCACCATATACTGGAAGCTTACCATCCCACTTATTGATCCACTCTAATTGTAATAACATTGGCGTGATAGTCTTTTGCTTTAAGCTATTTGCTTCAGCTTCTGCTTTTGCCGATGTTAGCATCGCTTGAGCATTACCTTGCGCAGTAGCGACTTTGATCTTAGCCTCAGCCTCTGCTTGTTTAACTTTATTCTCAGCCATCAATGCACCTTGAACAGCATTGTTCTTAGCTTCAATAGCTTTCTTAAATGTTTCTGGATATAATAGGTTTGATGTGAATTGAGTGATAACAAATCCTTCTTTACCTAATTCACCATCTAAGATTCTACGAACTTCTATTTCAAACTTCTGACGATTACTAATCAATTCATCAGCAGTGTAGACGTTAGTTGCTAATCTAAATGCATCAAACACAGCGGTCTTTAAAAACCCTTCTTCAATTTGATCCAAACTTCTACGGTATTTCGCAAAGATTTGTGGAACTTTATCTCTTTGTACTGAATAGTTGATGATTGGAGAAACGTGAAACTCACTACCATCTTTACTGTTTACTACGAATGAATTCTCACCTGTATATTCTTTGTGTTGAATGAATGTTGGGAACTCGTAGATACTATGTGTGATTGGATTGAAGAATACCATACCAGTAACTTCTACCACATCGCTAACACCTTTATTATCACCATACTGGTTTACTTTAACACCAACGTGTCCTGCATCAATTCTCTCGCAAGAGAAGAAAAAAAAGGTTAATGTAAAAAATACACCAACACCGATTAAAATGTTTCTCATCATTTGTTTTTGTTTTATTTGTTTTCTTATTAGTTCTTCTTGTTCTTGTTTGGCTCGTTCAATTAATCTTTGAGCTCGCTCTTCTTGTGCATCTTCCCAATAACCCATATTAGTTGTTTTTAGTGTTTGATTTTTTAACTGGATGATGTGGTGGTAAAGGGAATTCCGATTTCTTTTTCTTTCTGGTTTTTACGAATGGTTCTTCACTTTTAACACCATCGAATTGTTTAGTGTTTTTTTTCTTTTTTGGTTTTAACTCTTCTGGATTAATATAATCCAATTCAGTTTCACCAGGTTCAATGTTTACAAATTGATCAACAAACTTATCCATGTTTATATAATAGTAAACAAAGATCAGCGTGAATAATCCGAGAATGCCTGATAAAATATTAAACATTGTGTTCGCCGCAGTTAATCCTGGAAACACAATGAATGTAAAAATAGCAAATGCTCCGAAGCCAACAAAGATTGGTGTAGATGTTTTCTTCGAGAACACCTTTTTAAAAAGTTCTTTCATTTTTTTTGGTTTAGTCGTTTATTATGTATGGTTGGGTTCAAAGCTTCAATTAAAAAAATCTTAATGGAAGTTTAAAGTTTGAGGAATAAATGTTGATTCGTTGATTGTTAATTGTTGAATTCATTAACGATATCTATTCATCAGGCTTAGTTGATATGTCAAATGACTTGTGGCCATTCGTCTTAATTTAATTAATATCCACTTATCCCCCAACCAATATTTTATTCACCAGATGTGAATTCAATTAATGTAGTGTGGTTCCACTGATCAAGTTGATCTTGTAAAGATTCAATTCTTGTTTCCAAACTTTTAACCATACCATCTCTTTCAACGATATTGATTTCGGCGTGTTTAACTACCGGCTCACCTTCACCCCATCTACCGCCAGCAACTTTTCCTGACGAACAGTTTAGTGATTTTAAATGCTTTACCTGGTTTTTCAATTCTGATAATTCAAATATCTTATCATAAATTGGAGCGTTAGCTTTATGAATAGCGCTCTTTAATACAATCAACTCATTTGTTAATTGCATCCACTTACCAATTGCTTCTGTTGCAGAGTATGGACGTGGATTACCCTCATCAACAACATTATATTGTGATGCTTTGTGAAACTCTTCACTAATCATCCCGACTAGTTTGTTTTTCTTTTTTAATGCCTGTTTAATATTCATATTGTTTTATTTTAAAATTTACCCCATTGAGATTTATCTCGGTTTTGTTCTGCGATTTTGAATCCTAACCAAACATCTTTAAAAAATTGTTTGATTTTATTAAATGTTGATTTCATAATTTAATATAGTTAAAATTATTTAAAATAAAAAATTAAGTGTCAATATTTTGTAAATCATCTGTGTGATGATCTAATGGTCCCATCTCACTTCCAATCTCTCTCTTCTTTAACATCTTTATAACTTCATGTAAATCATATGGTTCGAAGTCTGGGTTACCATCCATACCGATGTCCATTCTTCTACCATTACTGATTTTTTGATTATGTGGTAAATGACAATGCCCATGTAAATGAATTCTGCCCTTACGTAATCCATTCCAACTTGATATTGGGTAGTGACAACATTCAATTGTTTCGCCCATATATTCAAATTGTTCAAACCAGCTTACACTTTTAAACAAACTTCTTACACCACTTCTATTTCTATCAATGTGATGATCATGATTACCAAGAACTAAATGAATGTTCTTGCAAATCAATCGATTATAAAACTCTTCAATGTTTTCAAATCCACCAAAGGACCAATCACCTAAATGGATCAACACATCATCTTGACCAGCACATTCATTTATACTATTAACAATAGCGGCATTCATTTTTTCTAATGTACCGAATGGTCTAGTCTGCGCTTCAGGAACCTCACCATTAGGTAAACGCCAGTTCGTAACACCTCTACATATATTTTTATGTGAATAGTGAGTATCAGATGTAACCCAAACTTTAATATTGTTATCTATTCTTATCATTAACAGAAATCTGTGGACGAACTTACTCGAAGACCGTCTATTATTAAATCGTCATATTTCTCACTATCTAACCAAAAAGAACCATGACCCTTAACTCTTTCGCTTTTTCGATATT
>Ga0181343_1000577_pt1 | contig 15821 bp, 13 predicted proteins | sample Su13VDMLBSD_FD_130110 | JGI IMG/M metagenome (GOLD analysis project Ga0181343, IMG submission 130110) | Freshwater viral communities from Lake Michigan, USA - Su13.VD.MLB.S.D | ecosystem: Environmental > Aquatic > Freshwater > Lake | place: USA: Michigan | collected 2013-07-15 | reverse complement strand
CATTGGAATGACTTGCTATTTAAATCCCACAACACCAATTAGTTATCCAAATAGAACTCCTGGATATAATATTCTTACTGTAGGAACAACAACTTCATTTACTGTTAATATTGGTATATCAACTGTTCCTACATTTTATAACAGTGGAGGGCACGTTATAGGTCTTTCTACAGGACAATATGTATCTTATTCTAAAGGTACAAATGCGTCTGTAGTTGGAGTTTTTACTGATACTGGAATTTATAAAGTTAGAACTGTAGGAGTCAATACACTTACAGGAATTAGTACAGTAACTTTGAGTAATCTTGATACTACTGAAACTCTTCTTAGTGGATTTTCACCAGTCTCTGGAATCTCTTCTCACGTTTTAATTACTCCCGTTCCCTTTATTCAACCGACTGTTGGAACATTGATTGGTCCTACTAGAACAAAGTATACAACAGTAAAACCAACGGGAATGTTCCCATATCTTTATAAAGATGTGAATGGTAGTGAAGAGGGATACATTGACACAACTTTAGACGCTGCAACTCTAAAAGATCAAATTGATGATGTAAATACTTATTATAATAAATGGATTAATCAAAATGTTAAGAAAGAATACTGGAACGTTTATGAGTATCGTGTGCCAAGATCTAGATTTAGTGGAGATAGATTAGACGGTGCGACTGACAAGTTACTTTATAGTGATTCTGTTTCAGATAAAAAACCAGGACAAAACGTTCTTAATCCAGATACTTCGGAAATTATTGAAGATACTAGTATTTGGGACATTGACCTCACAAAGGTTACAATGTATAAGATTGAATTCTCCTGGTATGGTGCTGTTGGTGCTCTGTTCCTTGCTTATGTTCCTGTAAGCAATGGAGAAGCTCGCTGGGTCAGAGTTCATCACCTAAGAGCGTCCAATCAACTTAAAGTTTCTTCTCTTGGTAATGCAACACTACCGATTACTTATCTTGTTTATGGTGGAGGAAATCCAAACAGAGGTGGATATGCAAATAATCTAAGACCCGAATCTACATTCTCATATGGATCTTCATCCGATCATATTGTAAAGTATGGTGCTTCATATTATATTGATGGTGGTGATAGGGGAACTGTAAAACTATTCAGTTATGCCACACCAACCTCTCAAGAAGTTTATGGATCTAAGAGAGTTTTCTTTGTGAATAATGTTGGTGGAGTTGGAGTTGCTTCTACACAAGTAGACTTGACAAATGCAGCAAATTCAGATGCAACTGGTCCTTATATTATTGGATCTGTTGGTATGTCAACTTCATTCTATGTTGGATCAAAAATTGTAACTTCCGATCCGATAGATCAGAATATAGAAATCACTTTCGTAAATACTGGAAGTCAACTATTATATCTGAATGCTCCATTAAATAACCCATTATCACTAACTTCAATTACTGTGATTCCAAATCGTCCTGTTCCTTTAATTGGACTCAAGTGTAAGGACTTTATTCAGAGTAGTACTGGTAAGTTAGTGAGAAATAGAACTCAAGTTTATCCTACAAGATTGTCATCTGGATCTACTGGTGTTCTTAAACTTGATCTTATTAAGTCTCCAATTTTCCAAACATCTGCCTCAACAACAGGATCTCTTGCATTATCTTCAAATATTAATATTGGTAGAAGAGGAAATCCAACATCTATACCTGTAAATAACAACACTTACTTATCTGCAGGCACCGGTGTGTATGGATACTTCAGAGGATACTATGCTACAGATTCATCACAAAAACTTTTCGCTGTTCTTGGATATCTTGAAAATAGAGGATCAACTCTAGGATATTATTTCAATTCTTTAAAATCTTACTCTGATGATATTGTTTTAGTATTCCAAAACAATATCTTTCTGAAAGAAGAAAACACAAATTCAATTGGTACTATAGTTTCTCCAAATACAACAGAAGAAACATTAAATCAATTATCTTCTGTAAAAATAAATCCACAAGTTAGAAGTCCTATTCCTGGAACTGGAACGGTAGTTACAAGTATATTTGTACCTGCCTCTGGCGAAGAATATGATCTGTCACCATACTTTGATTATAATAAAGAATATCTTTCTTTCCCGTTAACTGATACAATAGAAAGTTTATATCTTTGTGTTTCGTCTCAAACAAGTTATACTGCTGGATCACCAGCTGCCGATATTTCTGCAAGCTTAACTTGGGAGGAGCAGTGATTTATGAATCGCGGAAAAGATATAAAATTTGGAGATGATAAACGCCAAGTATCTATTGTTGAAAGTAATGAGCAGGCCCTTTATAATATTGCAAGTGGAGAACCTTTAACAGATGAATTTGGAAATCAGTTAATTACTGAAGTTGATAACTTCTTTTTACCAGATGCAAGTAAAAAAAGATCTACATCTGTAGTTTTTGCTGAAAAAGAAGGATCTTATACTAGAACTGTGGAAGTTTCAGTTGCATCCACAACTGCTACATATCCAAATATTTCCCAAAATAATATTGGAATTTCTACTTTAAATATCAATGTTGGTGATAGTATTGTTGGATCATCAATTCCAGATGCAACATTTATTTCTAGAATTGGAATAGGTAGTGTTTATGTATCTAATTTTCTAACAAATGCAGCGCCAATAACAGAGATAGTATCAGTTAAAAGAAAAACACAAATACGGGCAAAATCAAATCCAGTAATTAAAATAGAAGAGCAATTTAAGGAAGCTAGTGAAGTTAGTACTACTTTATTAGGAATAAATCGTGCAGAAGTTCAATTAAGTTTGTTCTCTAATGTTTCATCATATGGAATAGACCCTGATGAATTTGAATTTTATTCCTTCAATAGTGGAAATAGCTTTATTTCTTGGGAAAATAGAGGTAATAAAATTTATGGAAATCGGTATTTGGCAAAATTAACAGAAGAAACACAAGAATCTGCAATTCAATTAACTGCATTTCCTACACCATATTCATATCCATTTGGACCTAAGTTTCAAAAATTAGGCTCTTATGATCAAATTAGATTTCCACAATACCAAAGATTTATTGCTCTTGGAAATGCCCTTTATGATTATTACGATACTGGTGCAGGATCATTTTATCCATCAGAATGGAGAGATCAATTTTTATCAAAAAGTACAACTTATGTTTCTGGTAATGATGTAGTTTACGCTAAAGGAACTAAAATTTCTTTTGCAGAAATTGACACTTGGACTGATACTTGGAGAAATATGAGAAATGGTATTGAAGATCCAGTGACAGGTGAAATCTTTAATTTTGCTAAGGTCCCTGAAATTTTATCTCAAATTGATCGTGATGATCTTATTAGTGTTGGTCTTGATCCTGATAACGTAAATGTTAATTCAACAAACACTAGACCAGGATATTCTAATCGTGAACAAAGATATGCTTATCTTCAATCAAGAAGAGTATTTAGATATCAACCTGGAAGAATTAGTGGATTTACCTTTGGTGTAAGAAGTTCAGTGGAACCAGTTCCTGGTGTTGCTATTGAATGGGGTATTTCTAACCCTACAGATCAATATGTATTTCGAATTGAAGAAGGACAACTTTCAATTGTAAGAAGAAGCACAATACCTTTGGACCAATCAGTTCTTCTCCGAAATGGATTGAAGCAAGAAGATCAATCTGAACCAATACCAAGTGGAGATCCATTTGATTTACAAGAATATTGGACTATTCAAATTCCCAGAGACAACTTTAATGGGGATACATTGGAAGGAAATGGACCTTCTGGATATCTTTTGAAACCAGAAAATGTGACAATGTATAAGATTGAGTTCGGTTGGTATGGTGCAATCGGGGCAAGATTTTATGCATATATTCCAACAGATAATGGAGATGCAAGATGGGTAGTGATTCATACACTTATAATTGAAAACTCACTACAGACTCCTTGTCTACAGGATTCTTATTTTAGATTAAAATATTCTGTTAATGTCACTAATACTACTGATATTAAAACTCCCCAATACCTGTATAAGTATGGTGCCTCTTATTATATTGATGGTGGTGATGAAGGAACAAGTCAGATTTATTCTGTATCATCAAAACAAAGAACAATATCGTCATCTAATGAAACTTCAATAATTGGTATTAAACCAAAGGAAGTTCTTCTGAATAGAGATGGCGAATCTATTATAAACAAAAAATTAATTATTCCAACAAAATTAAATGTATCTAGTGATTCATTGTCGGAAATTAAAATTGTAACTTGTACTGCTTGTCCTGGTTTTGGACACGTTTATACTCCAGGAGTTGCTACAACAGAAAGTGGTAGATATGTGGGTATTGGATTTAGTGATCCAAATACAATTGTTGCTCAAAGTGGTAGTTATTTTTATGAAAGTGATATTGGTGCAAAACTAGTTGCACCATCACTGTATAATGCTTATATTAATGGTGTAGGTGATCCTGTAGGAACTGCGGGATCGTATTCAAGCGCAACTATAAAAGGATTTGGTGGATATGATTCATTTGATCTTACGAATAGATCTATAGGAGGTTCCCTTGTTTTTGACAGGGTAGTTGGTATCGCAACAATAGTAGAAGTTGGAGCGTCTTCAACGTATCCTCATCCAGTTAGATTGAGTAATTATGATGTATATGCTGCATCAAATGTCAAATTATTTGGATCAACTATAGATATTCAATTTGTAAATCCAAATAGTCAAGATAGTTATGCACATTTCGCAGATTTTCTAATTGGAATCACTGATTCGGAACCAGATATTTCTGCTCCAGATATTTTGAATGGATTTATCACTGGAACTGGTACAACAACAATCTTACCAAATACAAAAATACTTTTCGGAGAACACTCGCACAGTTATGCTATTATAGATGAAGATGGCGTAGAAACTCAAGAATCTTGGTATCCTGACCAACCTCCATTAAAAATGGGTATAAATTATAGAATTCCACCAATTTTAGATCCAGTTGGAGGAATTTGTTCTAAACTCACAATCAACGTATTAGATCCATTACCAATCAATGGTGTAGAGGAATTTGATTACCGTCCAGATTTACCAGCTGGTACACCACCAGCAGTACCACAAGAAACATGGATTCAAATACAAGGAAATTTTCCTGAAGTTTCAGAGTATGATGGAGGGCAGATTGCCATAGAAAATACGGATGGAACTGTGAATATTACAAACTCAAGATTTGTTGGGGTTACTAGTTCTTATACTGGCGCCAGTACTGGCGTGGGTCAAACTACATTTTCATACATTCAAATATCTGAAACTTTAGGACAAGGACCTGGTAATAAGTTTACAATTAAAATACGTCCACTTCAAGCTACTGGTGGTTTGGTTGATTCAACCAAACTTTTCAATTACAATCCTTATCCTTTATATCTTGTTGCAAAATTAAAAGATTATGCAAGTATCAATAATATAAGTATAAAAGAGACTATTGGTGATAATCAACGAACTATCAGTCCAATATTATACGTTTCTGGAATCGCTTCCGTTACTAATGCTAATGGGAATGCAAATATTTCAGGAGAACCTCCAACTGATTTTAGAGAAATTTCAAGATCTTCATCTGCACTAATTGATTTACAAAATAATCAAAAATTGAGACCATATGTAGAAAGAGATACTTTTTATGTTGGTGCTAACTCAACTCAGACAATTGATCTCACACCTGTTTTCGGAACAGATAAACGAGTTATAGCACCTGACAATAATAATATAGATGCAACTTTTATTTTATCTAAAAAAATTGATACAGTTGGATTTGGAACTGTTGAAACGAGTCTTAACTTTAAAGAACAATGATAAATATTCTTAAGCAACAGTTTGTCAATAATAGTATTAGAATATGCCTCTTGTAAATCCAAAATTATTTGGTTTAAATGTAAAAAGTAGTCTTGCAGATGTGCGAGATTCTGATGCGGCTCTTAGTGCGTTAAATATTCCAATTACTGATTTGGATATTATTCGTGGATCAGCAGATGCCGGCGCTACAATAGGTGATTGGATTAGTCTTTCAAGATTGTCTAAACCAATATATAGAACATTAGATCGTTTTTATCAAGAAACACCAGTATATTCTTCAATTTTAGATATAAAAGCAGGAGTTAATTTTCCTCTGTTTGGAAATCTTCAAATAAACGGAAGACTCAGTGGAAAATCAATTCGTTATCGCTATGTGGATGGTAGTGGATCGGGTGCAACTATTAAATTTGCGGATATATCAACATCAAGAGTAAGTGCTTGGAGTTCACCTATTTCGCCAGCTGAAGATACTTCTCCAATTCTCTATGGTGCTAGAGTAGGAATTATTACTGAAGGATCTTTACAGTTTGGGACGCCAACTACTGAAAGTCAAGTTCGTTTACAAACAACAATTACTCCAGGAGCTAAAGAATTTGACTCTGAGTTTCCAACTCATAAAATTAATTGTACGATAGGAGGGCAAACTGTATCTCTCTATGCGATGAAAGGAATTCCAGTTGTATTTTCTGGAAGTTTCCGAAATTTATCCGCATCAATTACTTTATCATCCTTAATTAATGGTATTCCTGCAAGTTGGAAGGTAGTAGATGCCGATAACTCCAGTATTTTTGTTAATTATCGTAATCAAGGAAGCACTACATCAACTATAAATTTTAGTTCAATAACACAAAAACAAAGATTTATAGAATTTTATTATGATCCAAGTAGCATTATATCAATCAGCATTAGATCTGCAAATATTTCAACATTACCTCAAAGTAAATTTCCATATTTAACTAGTTTAGATTTATCTTTTAATTCAATAAGAAATTTTCCAGACTTAAATGTAATTAGTCCGAGTGTAAGAAATTTATTATTAATTAATAATCCCTTGTATTTAAATGATAATGCTAATAGAAGACGATTAAACACTGAGGTTCTATCATTAATACCAGCAGCAAGTCTTACAGAATTACGTCTTGGAGGAACATTTTTTGGATCAGTTGATTTAAACTCTATTGGTGATAGATTCAATAATCTCGAAATCTTAGATTTAGGAAGAACTAGTGGAGCATATTTTTATCCAGATACTTCAAATCCATCCGCACCGATTCCAAATGTTTCTGATAAATGCACCTTCTACAACGTAAGAAACAATGATTTTAGAACAATTGGAATAAGCAGTGTAACAAATGCAAATTCAAAAAATGTTAAAGACCTTACTCAACTAACAGAATTAAATTTAAGTGGAAATTTTAATCTTACAGATGCTACATTTTCAATTTCTGCTTCTAATACTAAAATTCAATCCATAAACATTAATTTTACTGGATTACCATGCCCAGATTTAAGTGGAAAGCAATCTCTGACTTTTTTTAATGGATCTGAATGTCGAAATATAGGAACCATTACTACTCCCAGCGGAACTTATAAGTTTGATGGGTGCAATTCTTTGCAGACATTAAATTTCTTTAGATCTCCTCTAACAGGACCTTTTCCTAAATTTACTAATTCTAATCTAGTCACTTTAGATCTGAGAAGCACAAGAATAACTGGTGGAGCACCTGGGGGAGATACTACATATGTAATACCAAGAGAAACTTTCTCATCGTGTGGTAAACTACAAACTTTTTTCATTTACTCAACAAACCTTTTAGCGAGTCCAATTCATCCAAATGCATTTGACTCTACAGTTTCTCTTGTTAATATCGCTTATAATTCTTCAGGAATAACTTCAGGACCACTTCCAAGTTTTTCTGCTTGCCAAAATTTAAGAAATATTTATTTTAACAATAATAGATTTAGTGGATCAGTTCCAAACTTTGCAGCAAATCCAAATATTACTATTATAGAACTAAGTTCTAATCAACTTACAGGAAATGTTCCAGCATATCAAAATTTATCACAACTAAGGGAGATAAATCTTTATAATAATCAACTTACAGGATTTCCTTCAAAATTTACAAACTTACCTGTATTAGAATTTTTTAGAGCAAACAATAATCAAATATCAGGGGAAATTCCGGATTTTAGTGATTGCCCCAAACTTTTTAATCTAATTTTATTTAAGAATCAATTTAATAGGTATTTTCCTGGATCATTCTCCAGATTATATCGTATCAGACTCATTGACTTATCTAATAATTTACTTACACAACAAGCAATAAATTCAATTATTGATGATTTGTTTGTAAATTATAATGCAATTAAACGAGGTGGTGTAACAGTTAATTTGAGGGGTAATACACTACCTGGCGCAACGGCGCTTGAAAAGATTACATTTTTAAATTCAAAAGGTTGGTCAATCGTTTACTAAAATGGCAATACAAAATCAAGGATTTCGTAAAGATCTTAATTTAATAGAAACTGAAGATGATGCTTTAGCACTAAACAATCTAGGTGGTGCTGGAATTGCGGATGATTTAAGAATTATTCAAAATAATCTTAGAAACATCTCAACAGTTTCTTATGTTTCTTTGAATAATCAATATTTTTATTTTGGAAGTACTAGTGAGTTTGTATTTACTAATGATGATATTGTAACTGTAAATACTGATGTAACTGTCGGAGTTACAACATTAAGATCGGATCAAAAATATTATGTTTGTAATTCTGATGGTCTCACACAATTTAAATTATCAACAACTCCATCTTCTGCTGGAGTATCTACAATTTTAGTTACTTCTGTTTCTCCTTCTTCATTTTATTTTATTCGTGAAGATGCAGTTTATCCATCTAACATAGAAAATTTTATTTACCCACAAATACAAGATACTACTGGTGACTTTGATTATAATTATGGTAATAGATCATTAAATGGTGGTTTTGATTATGTTAAATCATCTCACGAAAACGCTGATTTTTCAATCACAAAAAAATATAAAGTTTCTGATGACACGATTTCAAATGAAGTAATTAATATTGAAGGATCTGTTATAATTCAGGATCCTTTGGCATTAAATACTACAGAATTATCTCTTTCAAATCCTAAATCTCCAGGAGTTTTTATATCAAACACACGTGCATTTTCGGGTAACAATAATCCTTGGACTAATGTTGGAGCTGCCCTAAGTACAAAAAGTAGTGAAGTTTCTATTGAAGAGATTTATTTTTATAATAATATTTCTATCAGTGGAATTTCAACAGAATCTTCAACACAAGATCAAGCAACTTCATTTACACATAAATTACCTGTTGTACTTAATAATGAAACTTATTATCTTCTATTAAAACTTAATTTAACTCGTTTTATTCCAGCAAATGTTGTGCAAACTGGATTAATTTTTTATCTAGATGCAGGAATTCCTCAATCTTATCCTGGTTCTGGAACTACTTGGACTGATTTGGGTGGGTCAAGTAATATTGGAACACTTCAAGGTTCTCCAATTTATAATAGTGCTAATGGTGGGTCTATTGTTTTTAATGGGAGTACGAATACTTCAACTTTTGGAAATATTCTTCAGTTAGGAACTGGAAGTAGAACTTATTCTTGTTGGTATAAAATGAATTCTACTACTCAAACTGATTATGCATCTTTAATATCAAAAACTCAGAATACTGCTGTATCATATAGACAAGCACTTGGATTTCAAACAAATGGAAATTTTAGAGTTCTCTTTAGGGGAGCAAGTAATGTCAATTATGATTTGGATACCATAAATCCAAATATTGATTTAAATTGGCATTATTTGGTATGGGTAATAGATAGAAATTTAAATTCTTCTCTTTATCAAGATAATGTCCTTTTAAATAGTAGAAACATTTCTGCAATATCGGGTCAAAATTTTCAATTAAATAGACCATTAAGAATTGGAAGTTATAATACAAGTGGGAATATATCAACATTCTTTTTTAATGGCAATATAGCACAAGTCTCCGTATACAACAGAGCACTCACAGAAGCAGAAATCTCACAAAACTTTAATGCTCTCAGAGGAAGATTTGGTATTTAACTTAGACACATAATATTCCAAATAATCCACCTGGAGTTTGAATTGAAATTCTAGATCCAGAAACTTCATTTGGAAGATTTGCTACAGGTACTGAAATAATATTTGATTCAGAAACAATACCAACTAAAGAATCAAATTTAAGATTTCCAGATTCTATTCTAAGACTTGGTGCTCCAGATACAGTATCTAATCCATTTATAGTTGGATTAAAGGGTGGGGAAGTATCAGTAGGAGGGCAGCAGATTGTTCGGTCTCCACTTACATTCGTTACTGTAAAGTTTGATCCAGGATTAAGTGTGAGAATAGTTCCCGTGCTAATAGTAATTGTTGGGTTTGGTAATGCTACTGCGTCTACTTCTGTTACTACAGTTCCTACAGCAAATTGAGGTCCTTGAACTACCCACTGACCTCCGATTCCACTAACATCATTTACAGGAAGAATGGTTGATCCAGCAAGAATACTGGTTGCTGCAATAACACATCTAGTTTCGGCAGGAACACAGTATGATGCCAATCCATCATTAATTAGACCCTTAGATTGATAGAAATAAATTGGTGTTGAACTAATTGTCTGTAATGTTGGTGAAAATGTAAACGTGTTTGGCGATGTAATCCTTGTAATTTTGGTGTAGGATGTGACCCCAGTACCAATCATAATCATTCCTTCTCTAAGATTGGTAGTATCTCCAACACTTAGGACAAATGATCCATTATCACCAAAACCAGCAGTTGCTCTTTTAACAAATCCTCTGTGCTCTACAAAAGTATAAGTTCCACTTCCTAATGACGTAGCATCTTGATCCAAAATAACTGATTCATTGATTATAACTTCACTAACTCTAGTTCCAATTGGTATTCCAGTCCCAAAAACATAATTACCAACTTCAATATTTGTTGTGTCTAAACCAGTTAATGATAAAACAGATGTTCCAGATCTAATTGATCCACTGACTGAAGATCTTATAACTTGTGAAACGGATGTCTTTGGTTCATATTTGATATCAATTTTTTTATTGGTTTCAACTGCTACATAATCATTTGAACTAATTGTACCTCCGAGAGTTCCTCCACCAGAAAGAATTGAATTATTGATAAAACTATTAAAATTCCCTAATGCTTGATCTGAAAAGTCATAATCTAAAGAGTATAGGCGATTATATCTAAGATCTATTGTACTATTATCTCTAGGTTGACGCAAATCAAAATTAATATATCTTGAAACACTGTCAGCACTAATATCTTGTGGTATAAAGTATCTGAATCGCACTCTATATGGTCTATACTGGATTAAAGTATATGAAGTATAAGTTATCCTAGTATCTTCTCCTACAGTTTTAGCGAAAGTAATATTACTACCAGTTACACCAGAAGTAAGAGCATTGGAAAGATCAATTCTTCCAGAAGATCTATTAACTGTGGTTACAGTTGTTCCATTAGGAATTCCTGCTGCTCCAGATACAGTTTGCCCTACACCAACATACTTTATAGATCCAGAATTAATTACTATAAAACCACTACCACCACTATTACCACTATTTGTCGCAGAAAAAGTTGAAGAGATTCCAATTTTGGATATTTCTGTATAAGTTCCAACTCCACTTACATATCCTTCAGTTTCAAAATCAAAAGTAAAACAAGCGGAACTATTGATTGTGAAAAAGTGTGTTCCAGTAACTGTTGGTATAAAAAATCCTTCCCATTCAACTCCACCATTTACGTCAATTGATTTTTCCGTAATCTTTCCAGAATAATTAAAATTTCCTGCTTCCCAAAAATTATCTACTTTAAACGGAGTTCCAGAAAAAATACCAACACTATTCACATTGACATCAGATGGGTTATAATATCTTGCAGTGAGACCATTTCCACCAGATAATCTTGGTTCTCCTGCAAAAATTTTAAAATTATCTAACTTATTTTGATATGTAATTCTTGGTAAAAATGGACTAGGTAATCCACCTCGATTTGTAATTTGCTCTTCACTACCAATTATTTCTTTATATTGGTCATTTGAAAATCCAATTGAAAAAGACCCTCTAATAGCATTTAAATCTTCAGAAACAAAAGTTGATTGTTGGCTATCAACTAAACTATTCAAAAGATTGTTTAAAGCCTCAGTTGTATTTGATAAGTCGCCTAAGTTTCTATCTCTTCTGATTCCAATTCTTTTGAATATTCTTCTTGCCATTTTACTTTTTTATATTATTTAGAATTCATAAATAACAGGTCATTATTTATCATAGATGTATGAAGCCTCAAAAAATGCTTGAAGATTTAAAAAAAGAATCTGAAATTCTTGAAAAAGATCTATCTGGTCTAGAAGAAGTATATTCAATGAAAAAGGAACAGTATATTAGAATTAGGGGAGCGATAGATGCGCTTTCATTACTAGAAAATGCCGATGAGGAGGAAGAGTAAACTCCAACCACTTTCCAAACCGTCACAAGGGGGTCCTGGGACCCCCTTTTTGCTGTTATAATATTCCTATCGTTATGAGACAGATGACTCAACTCCGTCCTCACCAACAGACTGCTCTGGACGCTCTCCAGCAGCACAGCAAAGGTATTGTAGTGTTTCCTACGGGTGGTGGCAAGACCAACGTGGGCATCTTTGATGCCATTCGCCAGTTTTCCAAACCTGAACCACAAACTATTGTAGTTGTTAGTCCTCGTATTTTGTTGGCAGAACAACTTTCTAGTGAATATTTGGAGTTCATCACCAACGCTTCTGTTCTTCATATTCACTCAGGAGAAACTAGACATTTTAGCACCACGAAACCTAATGTCATTCGGGGTTGGTATGATGCAACAAAAGGTCACAAACTGATTTTCACCACCTATAACTCTCTTCAGCAACTTCAACGTGCTGATATTAAAGTCAACACTACTTTGTTTGATGAGGCACATAATTCTATTCAGCGTCACTTCTTCCCTGCCGTAGAACACTTTGCTGGTGAGGCAGAACGCTGCTATTTCTTCACCGCAACACCCAAGTATTCTGCTACGATCTCCAAACCTGGTATGAATGATACTGATGTGTATGGTCAGATTATCGCTAAGGTTCCTGCTCCTCAACTGGTGCAGAACGGTTACATCATTCCTCCTAAGGTGATTGCCAAGCAACTTCGCCTTTCTGTCAAGGGTGAGGATGTGGGGCAGCGTGATTGTGAGTATCTTCTCCAAGTCATTCAGGAGAATCCTGTGGATAAAATCCTGATTTGTGCCAAGACTACCAAGAATATCATTCAACTTCTATCAGAATCTGACTTTGCCAATCAACTGGCAGAAGAGGGTTATTCTGTGATGCACATTACTTCCAAGCACGGTGCCTTTATTGACGGGCAGAAGGTGAATCGTGAGGTGTTCTTTGACACTCTCAACGAATGGGGTAAGGATGCCGACAAGAAGTTTGTGGTTCTTCATCACAGTATTCTGGCAGAAGGCATCAACATCAGTGCCCTGGAGGCGGTCGTCTTTATGCGCTCTATGGACATCGTAGGCATCGGGCAGACCGTTGGTCGTACCCTGCGTCTGCACCCCCAAGACGCCGCTGGGATCCGCTCTGGTGCCCTTGTGGCGGGCGATCTGCCCTCTTACACCAAATCCTATGGACTGGTCATCTGCCCGACCTTTGACAAGGCATCTGCAAACACTGCACAGGCGGTCCAGAACGTCGTGGACATCATTTTCCAGCAGGGCGAAGTTGCCGTCAGTATTGTCAGGCGCTGACCTTTCTGCTATAATACACTCATTCAACCAACAACTCCCAATGAAATACGAAGTTATCTTTGTCGCTGGCAATCATCGTCTGAGCGAGCAAGTCTATGCCAACAGCCCCCGTGAGGCACAGGAAGTTGTGAAAGCACGAAATCCGAATGCCCGTATTGTAAACGTAACTGTTCCCCACAACCGATGAATCTCCCAATAATTCCCAATCGTGGAAAATTGGATCCCGTACACGGAAATCCAGACGGTTATGTAACTAAAGATGGTAAGTGGGCTGCTGTTCCTTGTGGAAGTCAATTTGTGATTATCTGTGAGGGAAAGCAGGTCTATACTACTAAAACTTATGACCTTGCTAAGGAATACATTACCAAAAAACTCAAACAGACTCCACGAAAACAAAAGTCCGCTTCTTCACTTGAGGGGCATTTTTCTTAATGGAAGTTTTTCAACAGACTTGTGACAAACCTTATGACCGCCATACCTATGAAGTTTGCCTGAAAAACGGAAAAACAATTTCTTTTAAATACTGGGATGAGGTCCAGGTGTATTGGTATCAAAATTGTCAGATTCCAGATTTTTTAGATGTTATAATCGTCAAAGATAAAAAAAATAAAAAGTCTTCTGGATTTGGTAAATAAATACTCCTACTTGTCCCATTCAAGTTGAAAATAATGAACGAACCAAATGAATCTGAAAAATGGGATAGGGCAGTTTCTCTTTTTACTGAAAGTGTCCTGAAACCAGATAGTGAACTCAGGCAACACGCACACGAACAAAAGTGTTTTCATGAACTTATGCATGTTCGTGAAATTATATTAGAACACTTAAAAACTCTGAGAAAATGACAACATTTAACTCCATTCTACTCGTCATAGTTGGTGTAGTAGGTTATATGATGATTATTGATGAAAATATCGCAACATATTTGACTTTGGTCTTCAAGATTATGAAAGTCAATACTGAAAGATTTTTTTGGATGGTAAAGTATCATCCCAATAATTTTATCACCACTTGGATTCAAAATCGTAAGTATGACCGAATTGCAAGAGAACTTGAAAAAGAATTTCAATCCCAAGTGGAACGTTCAGGAGATTGATGCTGTCACTATAGCAAGATTAATCAGTGAATTAGAAGGTGCCTATTATCTTCTGAATGTGATTGATGAAGAAGATTCTATTATTATAGATAATCTAAGAAAAAAATATTATAAGAAGTACTTTGAATACAAAAGGAAAACCAAATGCTCTCAACCCAATACAGGATCAAACTAGAAGGTATTTGTAATAAAATTGCTCTTCACGAAGAAGTGTCTTTAGAAGATATGATTTGGGCAGAAAAACTTGCAAAAGCAAATCGCTCTGCCGCTACCATTCTACGTCAAGCACGTAGAAAAGCAGAAAATCCTGATATGACTGAAGATAGTTTGGATGGATTTTTGAACGCCCTAGATATAGGTGGATTGGGAAACGAAAGATTTGGAGTTTCTGGTTTCAATTCACCAGATGAGATTGCCGACTGGTTTCGTAGAGATAATGATGAAGAGGGAGAGAACAATTGGAGGAGAAGAGACTGATGCAAGCAGTATTATACTCAAAGGATAACTGCCAAGAGTGTGAGAGAGCAAAAATGTTCTTTGAGAGTCAAAACATTTCTTATCTGGAATACAAGTATGGAAAAGATTTTGATAGAAGGGCATTTGTGGGTGAATTCGGTGAAGAAGCAAATTTCCCACAGATTGCGATTGATTATGAGCACGTTGGAAGCCTCAAAGAAACGCTACACTTCTTCAAGGAGAAAGGATTAATATAGACTTGACGAACTACTTTGAATACTCTATAATGAGTACACATAAACCTTGAATTATGGATTATAAACCTTATACACTTGAATGGACGCGCAAACGTGCTCTTCAGGAAGCAATTTACGAGTATCTGGAAGACCCAGAGACTTTACCAGAACAAATCTGTGAGGACATTAAAGACGTTCTGGAAGGTTGGGTGAATGAATATTCCAGTCGTGCTGAAAAAGGACAAACGCTCAGGTCTTTATTTGCTAAATGAAGAAACAGAAAAATAATATATGGAGACTTGTAGCAAAGTCTCTGGGAGAAAAAAGTGGTAAGACTGATAGGGAAGCCGACCAAGTTGCGGTCGTTCGTCTGATTATGTTTCTCTCCATTTTTATTACAAACGCATTTATTGT